>Ga0181612_168052_pt1 | contig 15431 bp, 4 predicted proteins | sample HoacroProtozoa21_FD_119630 | JGI IMG/M metagenome (GOLD analysis project Ga0181612, IMG submission 119630) | Hoatzin crop microbial communities from Cojedes, Venezuel. Combined Assembly of Gp0051906, Gp0051904, Gp0051908 | reverse complement strand
GATTTATCTCAGGATGCTTTCCTCTGAAAAACACACTTGCGCCCATATTCACTGCTCTCTGCACCCATTGCTATGATCTTACTATTATGAAACCCAGACAAACAACCAACAATTCACTATCCTGGTAGGTACCATGAAAAAAATAAAAATAACAAAAGCGTGCTGCCCTCGATATACAGAAATTCTCAGACTAATTATTCCTCAGGGACAAGAATGGCTGATGGGTGAAGTTTAGGAGTAAAAGGGCAAGAACATTTTTAGACGATGAAGAAATTCATTCGTGCAGTTCACGGAGAGCTGGGTTGTTTTGCTCTTTTTTGTCCTGCTCACCTCTGCTCATCACTTCATTATTTGTCGTGTTTGGAAGGGATACAAAACCAGCCCCTGTGAGGAGAGACATCTTTCAAAAGAAAGCTAGAAAGGAAGTGAATGCAAAGTTTGCAAATGTACCTGCCCTAAACAATAAATTGTACCAGTGCACTGGAACAGGTTTGCCTATGGGGGGTATCTGGAGGCCTTTGGGAATAGACTTAGACAAATACATCCAGGAAATGACCCCACTTTCGGGTGCTGGAGTGGCCCATATGATTTCAGAGAGTCCCCTGCAGGTCTTTTCCTCTCTAACTAATAGCAGAATAGTCCACTGATCTTTTTAATACCGGAAAATCTCGACCTAAGGTAGTGACGTGACCCTTTTTCTTTTAATCTTTACATCTCCTGGCCTCATGGTAAAGCATTTTGTCCTTGCATACTTTATTTCCTCATCTGTACAATGGGGATATTTACAGCACTTCCCCGAACAGCTTGGGCTAATGTCCTAGAATAATGCCAATATCCCAGTTGTATTGGGGGTTAGAGTCCTGCTCGCAGGCTGTGGCTGCTGCTAACCAAAACAGGGTCAGGGAGGGAGCTCTGGGCTGCAGGTCGCCCACGCTGCTTCCTTCTTCACCTCCTCCTGGGCTTTGTTTGGGCTCACAGCACCCAGCTAGGACCCTCTGGGATAAGCCCCTGGATAGAGTCCTAACTTCATGGCCTCTGCTTATCTCTCTCTCTGAACTCATCTTGGGCTTGATTCACAAGCGTGCTAATACAGCTCAGCTTTGGTGCAGACCTGCTGAACTCAGGGATTTGGAGAATCGCAGTAAAGAACAAGGTTTTTAACTGGTTTGCTTATCGTGTTGGTCAATGCTTATCAGGAACAAATATTTTTCAGCATTTTTTATCTGTGAATGGCTAGCCACAAGGAATTTTGACAGTGTTACATGCTGAATTTCTCTTGCTGTCTGTCTAGAGTCAGTGGCATATTTAGTCCAGAATTTCTTTTCAAGTGCTGGGGTACCCTATGTACAGTACTAAACTCAGGAGAGTGGAAATGAGTTGGCTACAGAATTGTGCCTGACGTCAGCTTGCAGTGAAATTCGTACAGCCAGAGCTATATAGCTGGTCATCTGAGTTCAATGGCTTTGTTCATCTGCCCTGGCTGGCTAGTGGAGGAAGGGAGGATTTGTGCTGAAACACAAGTTTTGTCTTATTTCCCCCTTTGATTTGTTACATTCTGGAACCTATGAGACACAATAGGACAGTAGGCAAAATATTTTTAGTGTGACACATTTAGATGTGTTTAAACATGGTACAACATACATTCTTTTGTGGACAAATATATAAAAATACGTTACATATATGTAGTACATAAGGAAGGTACTCAAAATATATATAATATCACACAATTATAAATTATATATAAACAGATGTGCACACTTACTTATTTGCCTACCTGCCTGTATATGAGCATCTGTGCAAAATACAGGTGACGAAAAAATACTTCTTAATGTCAGCATACATGTGAAGAGAAGATATGAAGGCAGTCAGGCCAAAATGTGTTCTATATTTGTTGAGCTTAACTTTGTGCCGTTGGAAAAATAGTAGCTACAATGCACATATTAGATAGGCTGTATGTAATATGATCCAAATCTGCCAGTGTAATGCTGGATCTGGGTTCATAGATACGTTTCTTGCTCAGTTCTGCTTCCATAAAGAGATATGTCTGGGTAATTCAGCCTGATTGCAACCTGGATTTCAAATACCAAATTATACGAGGGCTCTGTATGAGCACTATATATTGTGCATATATGAGTGTCCTAAGGTTTTGGTCTTGCTTATTACAGGGGGAGAAGTTGGGATCTGCAGATAGGAAAAAGGTGTGGGTCAGCAGACAGGAAGACGGTGAGCTAGCTGTCTCTCTGCTAACTTAAACCAGGCTGTTGCAAACACATGAGGCCATATATGCAGATCAAGGTTACCAAGGGACATAGACACCTCTGGCTTAAGTTATTTTCCTTATTAAACTGGCAATGGAAGAAGTAAGCGGTGAAAAATTTTCGACATCAACTCAAAAGCACTGAAAGATCATCTGTGCCCTGGAAAATTAAATTGGCTTTATGGTCAGACAATGCCCAGCAGTGTAATCCAGAGACCCAAGAGGATTTGGATGGTAAAGTGCTAGAATTAAAGGAGTGCTTGTGTTCTGGGAGTTTGATTCTTCCTACCACAAATGGTGTTTGGATCTGGGATTTTTGTTTGGACCTGCCTGTGCCTCTTACAAAACCAAAACAAGCAAGCTGTCATTTTTATAAAAGCACAGATGTATTTTTGTTTTTTGCAAAGACAGACAAATATCAGTACCAAGCTATTAAAAAACATAGCCACTAATACATGCTGCAATTTTTTCTGTTCCTTTTTCCCCCCTTTCTACGTTTGCCTGCTTTTTTGTGCCGTTCAACTTGTTTGCTTGTAAAATCTTCCTTGGGGCCACATTCGTGCAGACAGACTAAAACATTTTGGACTCTGAAGGAATCCCCTAAGGTAAAATTTACTCAGATAATATCTTGGTTACTACCTAACCTGTTTGGGTTATTTCTGAACACTATAAAGTGGTAGCACCAACAAAGAAAAACTCTGCATGGTACGCACTGGTAGCAACTCACTTACAAGTAACTTAGGAACTCTGCTTTTGCACAAAACACCTGCATTTTGCAGCTCTCTGTGGATGTCAGAAATGAGAAACTGAAATGTTTGAGGTGATCCCCCCTCACCCTCCACCACCATCCAACATTTTAGCTCCTTTGCGTGAAAGCGAAAATATATTTAGATTTACCTGACTGTGGACATAAACAAGCAAAGGATGCCAAGTATGCTTAACAGCACAGAAGTAGTACAGAGGCTGCAGGATGAATGAACTGGACACGCAGTGCTGAGTAATCACTTTCTAACCAGCTGTGATTAGGCACAGGGCCCAAACCAAAAGCCAGGCTGTGAACACGCCGGAGTTTTCTGATTCAGATCAAAACCTCATGGCTCTTGGTTTCTATAAAGCGTTGAAACGAGTCCCCGGTTCTTCAATTTGGAGATAAATTCCGTTTTGGATTCCAAACCTGTAGCTTAGCTTCATCTCCAATCTCGCTGACGTTCCACAGGTCTGGCTTTCCAGCCGTTCCTCCAGCTGCGTGCCGTCAGAGGGATGCTGCTCCAGAAGAGTCTGCCAGCCTGGCAGCGATGCCCCTTCTGCCAAGCATCACACGGGGGGCTGAGAGCAGCAGCGCTGCTGACCGGCTCTGCCAGCGCTGCGCGTCGGGGGAAGAGGCGAAAGCCATAAGCGAGGATTTCTCTGCCCGATAGAGAAAATCTCTTTTTCCCTCTCTGCTGCTGTAAACTTAGGAGAGAGCACAAATCAGAATTTATCTGCTTTGGGATTGCAAGCCAGGTCCTAAGATGGTGGGAAAGTTGTAAAGGGAAAGCAGGTTAAAAGAAAAGCTTTTGGGCATAAGAAAAGACCATGAAGAGCAAGTCTGGACGCATTAGTCAGGATGAATTGAATTATAGCTATGCAACTCTCGAAAATAAATAAATGTCTCTTCAGCTCTACAGACCTATTCCCCAAGAAGAATTTCTATTGTGCAGGAGATTTTGGGTTGGGTTAGGAATACTGTAAAGCACACTCTTGTTGGGTTTCTCTATGGTGCTGGTTACCCATCAGCTCAGGGGGGAAGGAGTCAAGGCCAAAAGAGCACAAATGACCTGACGAGGTTCATCTGCGGGGACAGGTGCAGGGGGAAGAGCCTTCTTCTCCCACGCACTGCTCATCTATCTCTTTGCAGGCAGTGAGCGTGCCTCTTAAAATGTAAAGCGTGGTGTGTTGTGTGAGGATGGTGGTAGCAAAGTTTCCAAGGAGAGCTCCTGTTCTGGCTTTGTGCGTGAGCAGTGCCAGGAGGGTTCAGGAGAAAATGCCTGGCTCCGGCAGCAGCAGAGGTAAGTGATGGCTGGGTGTGTTGGTGGCTCTGTGTTGGGATCTCACACTTTGGTGAGTTTTGTTAAAAACGGGGGATTGATCCTGCTCTTGGTTTAGATAGGTTTTAAGCTCCATTGATTAAAAGAGGGAGAGACAGCACAACATGTGTAGGAATTTAGAGTCAGCTTCAACTTCCTTTATTCCAATAGGGGTTTTTCTCAAATACAGTTGTGGAACAATTCACATAGTAAGAAGCTGTTCCTCCAATAAGTTACTGGTAAAGGTAGGATAAACTGTATAGTTTTGTATATAAAAAGAAACCTCCAAGGATGAAGTTTGCTAAGAGAAACTCAGAAAATTCGAGGCCAGAGACATCCATTTTTCAGACTCAAGCACTCTGAGGTTTCACAGATTATCTTCCTGAAGGCCTACAGTGTGATCCAAAGCAGATTTTTTAAAAAAAATTGATTTCAGTTGATAATCTGCTTGTTGTAAACACCAAACTATTGCAATTTGCTGAGCAATTAAGCTCTGATTTGTAAAGCATGCAAATACGTATGTGCTTTAAGTGTCACTGACCTTAGTAAGTGCTTACATGCCTTGCTTATGTCTTTTATTCAATCAAGACCTTACGGCTGCTTTTTGTCCTGAAGCTGCGAATGCCCAGTTCAGCAGATACAATGGCAATCTGTGCGTGTTCATGCCTCGTTTACTAATCAAAATGGGCTGTTTTGTGTGAAGCCAAATTAAATTCTATTGTTTTGGTTTACCCTTTCAGAAGCAGTCTGGGAGGTGTGCAGAGTGCATTACAGACTTTGATATACTCCATATTTTTCTATTCTTCTATTATTTGTAGCTACCTAGAAAAATTCAGGGCAAAATTCTCCTCCCTCCTGAGGAACTTGGGCAGTTCCTCGGATTACCGCTTCTTGCTTTAGCTGGGTGTGCCTTTAGTTTTTAATTAACGCTGTTAAATAAACAAAACAACCAACAAACAAATCCCCAAGGAAAATAAACCACAAGAACGATGTTGAAATACTCATAAGAGCTGAGCCCCGAGTCCCAGGATATGCAATGTTGTGGCCATGACTCTGCCCTTGACTTGTCCTTTTTGCTCTAAGAGGAGGTGTTTATTCCCGAGTGGAGCAAGAAAGGTGATACAAGGCTTGGTGTGGGAAGCAGCGAGAGCTACTCAGTGCTGGTTCATGTACAGACTGCGACTGCCCTCCCAAAACCTGGGCATTGGCCTCTCTTCTTCAGTTTTTCATCTGGCAAAAGGAAATACCAAAACAGAATTCCTGCAGAAAATACTTAAAAGCATTGGAGCTCTTAGTTTCTGCAGTCTGAGATGAACAGAAGGGTCCACCCCATCTTCTCCCCTTGCCCCTCTGCTACGCAAGGCTGGGAAGCAGCACAGTTAATAGGTGTGATGTTGAAAACAGCCAAGCTCCTGCTTATCTCCAGGTGGTTCCTGGGCAGAGCCAAAACTGAGCCTCTGTCTCCTGCTGGTCCTCCATGTTGAGAAAGCAGTTCCCAAGGCTGAATTTGTGGTGTCTTACTCCCAGAGCAGGGGAAAAAATCCTGTTGATGATCTGGGTTTTGGTTGTCATTAGGCATACTGAAATGGTTCATCAGAAGCAACGGGCCTGAGCACTGCTGAAGCTTGATGGCAAAATCCTAGAATAAAGGGGTAGGGTAAAGTTTCCAACTTAACAGTATTTAGTTTAACTTATTTGGAGACTTTAAAATGTCGCTAGAATGGATTTTCCTTTGTTTAGCTTCTTTTGGTGTGGCTTAGCAGATTTGAACCATCTAAAACTGACTCTTGGTTGGGGGGACCTTAGGTGGTACAGCGCATATCCTTTAGTGGAATAATGAAGTGTTTACATTATGCAGTCCTATTGTGAGATCAATCAGGCTCCAAGGCTGGATGTATAAACAGAACCTGCAGGTGGTCCCTGTGTCTCCTTGCCCAGAAGACATGCTTTAATCCTCAGGAAGTAGGCAGAGTAGAGGTTCCAGGAGGCAGCCAGCCCAAGCAAAATAAAAGAACAAAACCAGCCTGAACAATGCAATGCATGTCAAGCTCATGGCGCAATCACTACAAATAGCAGCTGACAGGAGACTTTATGACAATTCACCCATCAGCTAAAATTGCCAAACTCGGAATCCTGGGATTAATGAGCATCTTACTCGGGCGGTACAAGCATGAAATGTGAGGCAGAAGGGGTGGATAATGCATCTCACGTGGCCTCCAAATGGTTTGCTCCCTTTCAGGCTGCTTTGTTACTGGGCAAGTTCTCTTGTGGAAAATTTCTCTCTCTCGCTCTGTGTCTTTGCATCTGCTCTGTTTTGCTCAACTGCTATAGCCCCTAAATATTTCTGCTCCCTGATGCTGCAAGCAGAACGCTAATTATGGAGTTCCTTGGGTTGCAAGGTGGGAGGCAAATGAAGGATTTGAGCATTCACACATGTTGGTACCTTCAGTGTGGGGACTGTGCTAATAACTCTCAGGCACATAAGCACTCAAGGGGTGTGAGCAGAAAGGTGTAACTCAAGCTGGTTTGAATAGAGATAGAAATGAATAGCCTCTGAAAAAGTTTTAGCAATGTTCTCCCGGGGCTCTGTGGCATGGAGGAAAGCTTTGCCAGAGTAAGGGCAGAAGGGTCTAAGTCACTGAAAAGAGACAGAAAAAGACTTTGTGACTATGGAATAATGAAAGAAGTAAATGTCAGTTCAGAGGAAAAATAAATATACTAACACCCCCCAAGCCCATGTAGTTGAGTTGGCTTAGATGTAGTTTGCTATAGGGTTATTTCAATTAGAGTCTTGAAGCGGGGAAATGCTAACCGAGATGTTCTGCAGAAAAAAAAAAAAATCATTTTCAAGCTGAAACATGGCACGTAATGGAATTGAGTTGTCCACATGGGTGCATTCTCCTCCTCTTTTTGAAGAGAGCATATAAACCAGTTGAGTCAGAAACTAGTGAAGAGTAAAGCTCAAGATGTCTGGAGTGCTCCTGTCTCTTTAGATTCTTATCTGAAGTGTATTTAAGCCTTTGGAAAAGGTTTGCAGTCTCAGGAGACCTTGCTTGTTCCCCGCCAAGCGTTCACGCACTTCCTGATTATGAAACAGCCAGTCACACCTCAGGAATGGGGGGGGGTGGGAGATGGGGACAGCTTTATGGAGTTAGTTATTTATTTTTAGCACCTTTGCGTTTCATTCTGACCAAAAGCAGGAGGCAGTTAATTACAGTGTGTGGAGAAGGGGAAAAATGTAAGTCTGTTCCTTTGCTGCTAAAGTAATTCAGGTGAAATGACATGTGAAGATATGGGAAGTTCTTGTGTTTGGCAAACAAGTCCATCTCGACTGTGTGCAAGTGACCTTTGTATGGGCACAAAGACGTTGCCCATACACCTAGCAAGATCAAACTTGCCTAATTCCTGAGGCAGGATTTTTGTTGAGAAATACCAAACTCTACATTAAGACTTCCTTCCACTTTCAGCTTCTCTTGCATCTCTGTGCCTAGCTCCTGTTCTGATATGTCTTCCTCCCTGCACCAGTTTTATTGTATGCAGGCCAAGAAGTATGATTGGAAGGTAACATCAATGCAAACTTTGTCCCTTCTTCTAGGGCAGCTTTGCATTTCTTCTCCTATGCTAACGTATCATTACATTTATCTATCACACAATATTCGTTCTTTTCAAGCCACTTGAATGTGATACATTGAATATAGGGATGGTTTCCAGTGATCTTATTCATTTCTGTATCATACATATTTGGCTTTGCTTCAAAGCCTGGGGGATGTTTAGATCTGAAATTGTCTAAAATAGTGTCTTTCTTCAAAAGTACTTATTAGGAATTCTTCATTGCACAGAACTTCGTGAAACCTTGCATGGGTTAACCTGAAAATTACAGACAGTGTTTTGTTTTTTTTTGCTGTGAAAATCCTTGTGCTTGTTCTTTATTTACTTACAGAAGCATTTATAACAGCCAAACGAGCTTACACCAAAAACTCTATAGGACAAAACTCAAAGATGGTTTCAGTATTACTTGTGGCCTTCTGCCCTGATCCTACAGGAGTGAGTGAAAGTTCTGCTTTTTGAGCTGTTCAGGGGGACACAGTAAAACTAAAACTTTGTCAAGTTAAGTTCATGCCCTCTTTTTGTGAAGTCTTGACTGCAGCATGTCACAGGGGGTAATAGGTTGTTGACTTGAAGAAGCAAGAATAATTGGGGTGCAAAAGAGGGTAGGGTGCTACTGATAGTTATTACTGATTTTCTCCAGTTTTTATTCTGCTGATCATGGAGACTGTATACCAGCATGCCTTATGTGAAGCTAGTATCGGTGTCACAGTCTACACTAAGCTCTGTTTGAGATAGTTTAAGCATTTCTGTTAGCCCTAAGCTGTTCTGGCCAAAAAGGGAACCGTGTCAGATGAACTGGGTCTCTCAAAACAGTGGTTTTATGGGGATCTCTAAAACTGGTCAGGCTCAAGAACTGTCTAATCATCTCTAGAAGACTGTCCCTGTCGCTCACGTTCCTCTTAAGAGAATTTGTATACAGCTCTTGCATAGTTTGTGCTTGGCTTTTCATTCCTGGTTGTCCCAGAGCAGCTCAGTTGTTCTGATACGGAAAGTCTTTGATGTGTTTGGAATTAATCCACCAATGGTGGCATGAGTATATATTCTCCTGAACTAGGGAGGTGAACATAATGTGTGTATCACTTACAAAAATGATAGCAGTTTACCATCTGCCCTACCCATTCACCACGGAGTAAGCTCTGAAGGAAAAGGAAGCAGTAGATTTAGCAATATTTTTTTTCTAGAAAGACTTGCATAGAGCCCTTGTGCATATCAGTACTTGGAAGAAAGTGAGAAGGGAGTGGCAGGAGAAGAATCCTGACTAGAAGCATACAAAAAGGTTTTCATAGAGCAGACAGCATGAAGTTCATTTGTCAGGTACTCTTCGAGGTTCAGAGTCAAGGCAAGAAGGTTGTGTGTGGCAGATGGAGAGTGCTAGGTGAGCAGAGGAACAGCATGGGCAGAGCTGGGGAAGTGACCTAGGCAACTGTTTTGACCTATGATGTGGACCACAGACTGAGGTGGGAGCAAAGGTAGGCTAGGTCATGCAAAAGACAGAGTGCTAACCAAAACATCAGGTGATGAAGGTTTGGCTTGGGAGGCTGTAAGGGTGTAGAACAAAAGAAAATGAGGTGTCCTCTGGCCATGATCAGACTGTGAAGCACAGAAGTTTCATTATGGGGATCCGAAAAAGGAAGAAGGCTGTCAGAAAGTTAAATTGGACACATGGAGCAGTGCTGGCACTGATTTGCTTTCTGCAAGAGCTCAGAAATGAGGATTTAGCCTTAGAAAACTAAAACCAGAAACAGTCTACAATGTACCACTCTGCTGACTTAAGTCTGATGTTTAATTAGTTTCACTTAGGAATTTCAATGTGGTTTGGAAAGATTTTACTTTGTTTACCTGTTCTGTATTTCTTAACTGTGGAAGTCAGAAGATGCTTGGCTTGTCTTACGTTAACTCGTCTGCAAACAGAGACATCACTCATCCCTTCCTCTTCTTCACACCCCCCTGCTTTCATCTTAGTTAAGACACGGAGCAGATAGGCATTATTTCACACCATCTTCCACAGCAAACAACCATTATACCAAAGCTGTGCTAGTCTGAAGAGGGTATACTTGTTTTAGCAGCATTTTAGTGCTTATGTATTTCTGTCATTCAGTTTAAAAAGATTGGGATATCTCAGATCGTGAGGAAGAAGTCGGGGACTACTTAACCCAAAAGACTACATGCAGCACCTGGATTTTCAAAGTCTCTGAACTGCAGATTTCCAGAATTCAGAAGGATAGCAGGTAGGGTGTACGTTGCTGTATGTTTGCCTTGTTCTTGCGTTGTTTCACAGATAACTGCCACTGGCTATCAGAGCTCTGATATCTTGTGCTGTCAGACAGAAGACAGCAGCTGAATGTTATACAGCTTTTCTTCCATCTGTGTACTACTAATCCGAACGCACCTGACCAAGGAAGCACATTAAGTAACGTTACATGTTTTTGCAGAGCTGTCAGTACACTGAGGAAATCATCAAATTCTTCCCAACTCCAAAGTATCATAGAGAAAAAAAATCAGAGGAATAGTAGTGGACGTGGGTGACTTCAGTCTTAGCAGTTAGCCCCCTTCTCCTCCCAAATATATAGTCTGTGCAACAAAAATGATTCTCTCTAAGGCAAACTGATTCAGCAAGGCTTACAGGTACTGTGTAGCTGTCTAAGCAGGTGAGGGAAAGAAGCTGGTGTTCCCTGGAGAGGTGAACCACGTGAGAAAGGATGTACCTAATGTAGCAGGCTGGTCCTGCAGCCTGGAAGCACCACCATGCAATGAGTCCTTACAGAACAGGCAGGATGCAGTTTTGAGATCTTTTGGAAAACTGAGAAGCAATGACTGTAGGACATGAGCACTAACTGAAAGAGTTAAATAAGACTTAATGTGAGGTGCTATGAGACAAGCACACTGAGTTCTTGCAGCCCTCCAAAATATTCTGTTCAAAACCTGGCCTGTAATTCATAGGTGCTAACAAACCATCAACATACTCAGGCTGAAGAAGAAACTTTGGCCTTGGTCCACGTATATTAAACAGCTACCAGACCCCTAAGAGCTATACAGGTATATATTCTACCAACAGAAGACGAACGTGGAAAGATTATTGAGAAGGGAGGTGTACACTTCCATTGTCCATGCCCTAAGTTGAACACCATTGAAGGTGGGGTTACCTTTTCCATGTGGACTGTCAGCATGTGAAGGGGTGGCATGGGTAGGCTGGGGAAGCCTTTGATTTTCCCCTTTGAAGTCCACAAGGAATTGAGCGACTGTGCAGGTACGATGCAGTGCCTGATGCAGTTCCTCATTATGAAAGGTTCTTGCCACATCGCTTAGAGAAGTCCTTGAGGGGAGTCTTAGGTCCTCTTTCTAGTTTATCGTGGAGAAATCTGTTTGGGCTAAAGCTCTCCCTGGGACAGATAAGTGGAGGTTGAGTAGTTACTTGTAATAAGTCACTGTTACATGCTTTAGAAATCCATGAGGAAAAATGAGTAAGGATTTTCCACCACACCTTACAGGTGTGGAAACAGGCACATTGAATTGAAATGGCTAACGTGAGAGCACAAAGCGTATGAAGAGTAGAGCTCAGCTGCTCCTTTAGAGCAGTTGGCAAAACCTAAGTAAGCAGAAATCTCCACAAATTTCAGTGTGCAGGGAGCCGGAAACATCTATTGCTATTTGACCCATTGTCAGTTTACTGTTTTCTGCTTCTCAGTCAGACTGTTTATTTGTTTCAGCTGCTTTTCAGGATGACGAGTTGTCTAAGAATGTGCTGGTGTTTAGCAGGAAGGGGGGGTTGTCTTGTAGCATGCCCAACTACCTGAGAAGAGAACAGGGAACTGCATCACTGAGCTTCAATCTTACCCACGGCCTGATGATCAAAAAGAATTTGAACAGTGAGTAGCACATGACCTTGCATCTGTAGGTGTCACCTGTTGTATGACTGCATTGGAAGGGATCACCATTATATTAAATAAAGTTCTGATAACAGGGCTGGGTCAAGAATAATCCTACCTATCAGGGCCCATCATTTTTAGACTCTTCCTCATATTGATAATTTTAACTCTTGTAGTAATTTTGTTTGCATGAGTAGTCATCATCATAGCTATGAGGCTTATGGCCTTCAAGAAATAAACATTAAGAAAAATTGAGCGCATTTTTAAGTGATGAGTGAGGCTCTGCAAGTACAGTAAGCTCTCTTTAAGTATAAGTAGACTGTTATGAATTTGGATACAGAAACTAAGTCTCCCAACAAAACTCTCTTGCTGAAGAACCAGGAAGAGTGTATATAAACAAGGGTGAGAAGGCACAAACACTTAACTAATGTCTTGTGACTTCTCTGCTTGTCAGACACACTGTGTCAACTCCCTTATGTTTTGAGTCCAAGCAGAGTTAGGAGAAGGTCCTATGACTTTATAATGAGTGGATGTCAGTGACCACTACAGTAGACATAACCTACAGTCGTCATCAATATGAAAGTACTCTTGTATCTGCTTTGAAGTGAGAAGAGTCTCCCAGTGGTTCCTGTCCTTGTTGCTTCTGATTACAGCAGCCCCAAAATCATTCCCTGTTTTACAGGAAAGTGATTCTGCAGTGCAGAAGGTTATAATGGCTTCAGGTTATATTGTACTAATAACTTTCTTCCACCGTTTTCCTTGTAAACAGAGCTGGCAAACCTTAGCCCTTAATCGTGAGCTGCACCCGGTTTGTCACCAGCTCGTCCCCCCTCCATAGCACCCACAGAGCACGCATTAACAGCCCAATGCCCTGCATTTTTTTGCCTTTAGATTGTGTCTGGCATGAATTCAGCAAACAGGAGGGATGACCCTTGGAGAAGGGTCCTCTGCCCAAGCAGCAGCATAGCACCGAATGCGTTCCTCCGGCGTAGGACGTGCCAGTCCAGGAGGGAGTCCTGTGCGTGACTCTCAGCACGGGATTCCTCTCAGTTGACCTAGACTCACACGGGTGTCTGGAAAGGGCAAGAGGTCTGGGTAAAGTTAGCTGTGGAAACTTGGACACAACCAGCGTTACTTCTGGCTTTATGACTTTTAAACGCAGGGTGTATGTAGGGAGGCAGAGAGGCCAGGAAGCTATGGTGATCTCCCCTTCTTTCAAAGAAGGTGTCTGTCCAGCAGAATGGTGATTTGCTCCAAGATTCTTTCTGAATTAAGAAGGGAGAAAGAAGGCTTTTTGCTATATGTCTTCCTTTAAATGCCAGAGAAGAACAGATGATTAAATATGACTTAGGTCATATTAAGGCAAAAGATAACATATTTCAAAGGTAGTTTCACTTGCCGGCTGGTGGTCATTACAGCCAGGTGAATGCCAATGGGAACACTTCTGTCACTCTGAAACGCTTCACATCCGTACAAATAAGTTCTTGTGTCACACCAGGTGATGACACGCTGGCCAGCTGTGTGCTAGCATGAGAACAAGAGTTTTCAGAAAAATTTGGAACCTTCAACTTTTAAAACATTTTTTTTGAATAATTGCTGGTTCAGACACTGGAATATTATTTCCATTACTTGCAGATGACAAAATTTTCTTAGAAGTTCACCAGAGGCTGAGAGCAAAGAATCACCGGTTCACCTGAGCCTAACCAGTCCACAGCTGGATAAGGTGTTTGATTTTCAGTAGGCAAAGGAGGCAAATGAAGGGATGTGGCCAGGAGCAGCTCAGGCTACCTTTGATTCTTGAGCATCGGGGTAACCTTTTACAGGAGCGTTGCTTTGAGGTAGTTTTGATGTGAGCTTGTGATGTCCCATTTGACTTTCAATTGCTTAAACCTGCTTTACCTTGATACTTGCCTAAAGCGATGTGAAGAAGCGGGTTTGATGGTCATTATCATGGTTTGCAATAACCCTGTAACTGCTGAGGACAGAATACATAGAAAACAGAGAGTTTTGGTTTTGAACTACTTAATCCTTTTTTGGTGTAACTATATTAGGTCCTGTTTGTATTCTGACTCACTCTGGCAATAAGAAACTTTTTAAAAATAATAAATAGGTAATACATTAAACACCAACAATTATTTTAATACATAGTTAATGATGTGACTAGAATCATTAGATTCCCCCGATATTTCAGCCCCATTTTTTCCATAGCACTGTGTTTTAGTGTGCCCCAAATATTGCTTTGTCTGTGTAATACCCCGTATGAGTGGAAGGAAGCAAGAAACTGGTAGGATCTGCCTGGGTTCTTTTATATGCAGGAGCACGTGTGCACAAGCACTTTTACAGTTAGGCAGATGTAGTGAACTTTGTCAAACTTTCTTCACGTGTTCTGTCTGGGTTCAAGTTAACATTCCCGACTGCTCCCTTTAAAGTACAAAGCAGTATGGAACTTTCCAGTAGATCAATCCATTAAATGTGAGTTAAAAAGAATGCTTTAAGGTAAGGGTAATGGAACCACCATGAATTTATATATGACTTCAGTTGAATACAAAATTGAAGGCCTGGTTTAAAAACAAAGTAAAGCAAAAGCTAACTATCCATATTAAAAACAAACACCCACCCACCCCAAACCCCAACAAAAAACCCCCATGGATGTGGTGGTGTGATTAAAAGAAGAACAGTTATTAAGCATCCTTTAGGTCTTCGTCTTGGGGTTTAGAAACGAGGCGTTAGACTGTGTAAACTTGCAGAGATCACCACAGCTTTTTAGACAAAGTTCTCAAATCTTTAACGCTGAGTTAGGATTAAAACCAGCCCAACAAAAAACCTTTCTTCTGCCTCCACTGCAAATGTCTGCTAACTACAGGAACTAAAATCACCATTTTTTTCTGGTAGAGGAAGCTGGGTGTGGGTTTTACCTGCTCCATCCTTGCTCTCCTGGCCACCAGCCAGAGTAGGGAGCACGCTGACTGCTGTACAGCACCCCAAGCTTACAGCTGCCGTAAGAAGCTATAGTAAATGTTCCTGCATAACCCTCCCAATTTGAAGAGGTCTGCTGTTGAAAGAAACCTTCCTTACATGACAAGAGTTCAGCGGTGACTACTCCTTTGCACACCATGACCAAGTCATCTACTTTCAATCTATGTCGATGTGAAGATGAACATATTTCTTCTATAAAATTGATTACAGATTGTCACGTGTTGCCTCAGAATGACTGTGTCTGAAACAGATTATGCAAGTGTAAAGTAATGCCACTGCATTAATGGAACTGCACTGATTTATACCTGCAGTGCTATGGCCCTAAAGCATTCATTCTCTTTTTTTTTTTGAGGTGGTTAAGCATCAAGCCTACTCTCCAGACAGATTTGCGTAAAATCACCCTTAAAACATTAGATTATAAGGACTTGAGAAATCAGTTTTACGCTAGAATGGTGTGAAATTTCCATTACAATGGAGAAAATGTAAATGTTTAATAGCTACTCTCATTACACAGATAGGTGTGGTTCTTACAGTGCTGTTTCCCCGTGGGGGGAGGAAAAAGCTGCAGAAGTTGTGTTATTTTTTTTTTTTTAACGACAGAACTAGGAACATGTGCAGTGAAATCAGTTGAGAGATTTGAAATCCATTTTTCCTTTT
>Ga0181612_166363_pt1 | contig 15431 bp, 11 predicted proteins | sample HoacroProtozoa21_FD_119630 | JGI IMG/M metagenome (GOLD analysis project Ga0181612, IMG submission 119630) | Hoatzin crop microbial communities from Cojedes, Venezuel. Combined Assembly of Gp0051906, Gp0051904, Gp0051908 | reverse complement strand
CAGAGGGGGCCTCACTAGGACAGAGTAAAGGGGAAGGAGAACCTCCTTCGACCTGCTGGCCACACTCTTCCTAATGCACCCCAGAATGACACTGGCCCCTACAAGGGCACACTGCTGGCTCATGGTCAGCCTGTCATCCACCAGCACTCCCAGGTCCCTCTCCACAGAGCTGCTCTCCAGCAGGTCCACCCCGAGCCTGTACTGGTGCATGGGGTTGTAGACACAGTCAGGTCTCTGACTCCCTGGGAGGCTGTATTGGCTATACTTGAAAGATCAGCAGTACAAGCACACGTGTAACCTGTGGATATACAGCCTTATCCTCACTGACACCAGGCAAAGAAGGATGCCCAGGCTGTGTCTGCGTTGTTCGGATCTGCCCACCCAGAGGAAGAGCCGCCGTGCCAGTACCCCACGCCGGGTGGGCAGGGTGTCTCCATTTGGTAGGGTTTTATTTGGGGCCCCGTTTCTAATTAACATGCACAGGTTTTGATGCTTCACTTGTCTGCTGTGACTTGCAAATCCCATCCAGAAAAAAATCCCATCCAGAAAAAAATCCCCAAATTTTCAAATAAATCCAGAGCCACCTTTTGAGCTTGAAGCTGCGCATTAGTCAGACTCATTTGGCTAGGAATATGAAAGTCCCATCCTATTTATCTCCTCATTTGAACTACATAAACAGCCCATAGCAGAAACTCCTCATCTTTCCACTATTCCAACAAATAGCAGCCTTTGAAAAAGAAAAATTAGTGGTGGGTAATTATTTTTGAGGCAGATACCAAAATGATAATTTCTTAAACAATTACTTTGAAATATTAACAATTGTTCTCTAAATTCCAATTTAATTCCTGATATGAATTATAGTTTGTCAGATCTGTGCTTCTGAAACATTTGTTCCTTGAAAAGAACATAAAAAATGCCAACGTAACCTTTTGCCTCCTCGCCCTCCAAGCAGAGTAAAATGCCTTTGCTCGTGTTTTATCAACACAAATAATTAAAACACAAGAGAATGTTTGGGATTTATACAGTTGTTTTTGGCATCTTATTCGTATTTATTTGATCTGTAAGATATCATTTTAATTAAAAGCTCGCTCTCTCTTCCTCCCCCGCCCTGCCCAGCAAATAAATTATTTGTAATACCCTCACTGCCTCACGCTAGCAGATAGACACTGCTCGTGATGCCGGATGCTGGCAGCCAGCAACCCACCTGGAGAGGACCGGGGATGCCCGGCGCGGCCATGGGCAGAGGTCTGCCTGCCTCAGCTGCTCTCTGCCCCTGGGAAGGGTGAAACCCCTGGGGTGATGACTGGGGCCGTCGGGCTGCCTTTTACAGGGGAACCCCTTGGCAGTGTTTTCCCCTCGAAATAAAAATTTGTTTTCTTCTGTAGGAGGGTTATATTTATTTAAAAACATCTCTCTGTTGCTGTAGTTTGGGGCAGGCGTTGGGATTATTCACATGCGCTCTGGCAAGCAGAAGGCAGCCCGGGAGGATTCAGCTTTGCCCCTGTGTGGTATTTCAGACGATGCGCACAGGACCCCAGCCAGCAGCTGGGAAGTCTCTCGCTGAAGCACAGTTACTACAAAGACCTTTTCATTTCATTTCTCTCTTTTCTCCCTTTGCTCCCCATCGTACAACCTTTACTTGCTCCTCCTCTTCAGTGAGCTTTAGATGCAACTCAGTGTAGTGGGTTAAAAAAAAAAAAAAATGTGATTTTTTTTTTTTTATTCCCTTTGAAGTCCAAGGGCTAAATCTAGAGAAGGAGCCTTCCCACTGAATGTGATGCTTATCAGAGCCAGCCTGAAACCCCTTAGTTTAGCTGGAGTTTTCCCACACGTGGCCGGCTGGCATTCGTACTGGGTAAGGGCTAGTATCCTCTCTGCAAGCAGATTATTTAGAAGTAACAGAGTCCTTCAGTTTGCAGAGCAGACTCTTCAGCACATACCAAGGGCCACATTCCTCAACCTTGCTGGGAAATATTGCCCTGCTCCTGAATGGGCCCCTCTGGGACTCCTGATGGTTAAAATGTAGCTCCCAATAGCAGGCATGAAAGTTGTATTGAAGTTAAATTATCCTTGATTAGTGCCAATATTGATAAGAAGCTGCAGGTAAGCATTTGGGCTGGGTCCCCATCCCTTTCTTCTCTACAGCTGCTCTGACAGCAGCTCAATGGCCACTTAATACCCTGGTCTCCATTCAGAAGGTCTCAGATCTCCATAAATGAGGTAAAAGTTCCTCCACGTATAGGTCATGTAATTAAATACTAGTACCTAGAATTATTTATGAGACTTTATAGCTATGGAAAATGAGCACTTGAAGCATTTTCAGAAGTATTTAAGAGTAACTACAAGAAGCTCAACCGAAGCCACCCATTGAAAGCAAGGGTTGGGTTTTATCTAAAATTAGCCACCCCGTCTGTTGGTGAGAGGGCTTTTTTCCAGGTTAACAACTGTCCTTGCACCTTTGGGAGACCTGCTTTTTAGGTTTTATTTTTTAACATGAGGCGTTAGAGGTTAAATGCCACCGATTTAATGCAAGAGGCTGTTAACACAGCTACAGAGACAGCGTGGTAGAATGAGCCACGGTGTCTTTGCAATTCAAGGGCAGAGCGCAGCTGCAGACCTGGTTGCAAAGGTGGCTGTGGACATGTGCACCTTCCTGGTTCGGGGGCTATGGAGGTTATGGAGACCACAGGGTGTTATCAGAGTCATGGGTTGCCTGTCATGGCGGTTTGGGGAGCTCTTCTCACCCTGCAAAGGCAGCATCAGTCAGAGCAGAGCTAGCCCATGGGTTTGGGTCACTCACAAGACTTACTGGTGGTCCCTTCATCATGCCTCATGGCTACCGGATGGTCACCTCCGTTCTTCCACAGTCCACGTGCTCTCAGTACAGAGGATAATTGGAGAACAGGGTGCTTAAGGAAAAAAAAAAAAAAAGAAAAAAAAGACCCCAAAAGGATTAAATTAATGGGGTGCTGCAAGACAAACTTCAAACCCTGAGCAACATGAATCCCCAGTGGCAACCTCCCATTTTCAAGCTGCCCATGCAGGCTGAGAAGGGAAGTGTACGTGCGTAGTGAGCTTTCATTGCTTCCCAGTCTGAATCAAAGCCCACTGAGCTAAAGAGGGGGAAAAAACAAATAAAATGCCTCTCGTAATGGCTCTGAAGCAATTCCTTTAGGAGATGCACAGATACCACTAGGGTGAGGACCAGGGGAGTCACACAGAAGATGCCCCTGCTCCCCACATGGTCTGGATTTACATATAATAAATACATCCAGGCTGAGAAACACCCTCTAAGTCACCATGGCCACCCGCTTCCCTCTGCACAGCAGCTCACTCACGTGCAGCAACAGCCACATCCCAGGCCAGGATCAGCAACATCCCCTCGTACACGCAGAGACACGTGTGCCCACACATGCACAAGTGTGTGTCTGCGCAGTTCTGGCTCTCAATGTGTGCCAAAGTCAGTGCATGCCCTATTCAGCCCCAGAGCAGTTGTCCTCCCCAGGAGCATCCGCCCGTCTCCCCCAGATATGGTACTTCATTGCAGTGCCAAGCCCAGGTGAGTGTTTCTCGTTGGAGAAACATCAGCCAGCAGAAGGAGAACTTTTTCCACCTCGGTTCATATTTATTCTGTTTATTTTCCATGTTTCTTCGCTTCCTCCAGCTCCTTTTTTTCCCCTTTTTCCTTTTCTCACTGGCCCCAGTCTCCAGGTATCTCCAGACTTTCAGAAGGAAAGAAGCGGCTTTCAAGTAGGAATAAAACAAACAAGGTCATTGGAAAAGATAAAAAATAATGAGTTCCTTTCTGTAGGACTCCTTGCACGTCTCTCCCTCCCTCTCCCCCCTTTCATCTCACTCCAGAAAAAGAAAAATAAATCTTTACTAATCCCTTTAGAGCCCTGCCTCCAGATCCGCTTGTGATGCATGCTGTAGCCACGCTGAGAATGGGACCATGGACTCAGATGCCATGAAAATCAATTTATTGCCCATTCCCCAAAACCTCTGTCTTTCAGCTGTCTAGACCCACTTCCCCATGCAGGAGCACCCACCCCTCTGGGTCAGGCTCAGACCAGTTGCTGGACACCTATGCAGTGTCTTCTCCTGTTTGGCTGAACTTTTTTTAAAAAGTCCTAGGGATCTGAGAAGTGATGAAAGTCTCCAAGCTGGGTTTTAAATAGTTGATTAAAGAGCAATCAGCAGAGAAGTAGGAGGAAGCTCCTGGGGAATGAAGAAGAGTTTGGCCAACCTGTGCTGCACAGCTCCAGCAAGGTCAGCCCACTCCGGGGCTTGGTCGCGCCCCCTTCTCCCAGGGGCTTATGCCGCCGTGGAGCACTCACCAAAAAGGTTCACAAGAAACATATTTTTCTCATCAGAAAACAAATTTGTTCCTATATCCATGCAGGGAGAAAAAAAGTTTTAAACGTTGAACTTTTTTGGTCTGCCACTTTTTAAAAAGGAATATTATTCTAGTTAATGTTCTGAAATGACATTTCAGTCTAAAATGGAATAAAACATTTCATTTGATCTAAAATTAATCTGGGTGGGGAGGAGAAGGGTTTATTTTGGTAGGGGAAATAAAAAAATCAAAGGGTCTGTACTTTGCATTGATCCAAACCATTTCTTATTTGATTTTTTTTTTTTTGGTGGAGGATTGGGCAGCAAGCTGAGAAGTTTTTCATTTGTCTAGCTCTAATTGGAAGCCCAGAGCCGGCAAGTACTTTACATTTGTAAAATGCAAAGTATGAACAGTCCCAGTGGGAAGAGTTTGGCCTTGCTTGTATTTTCCCTTTATTTACTTGACTGCTGATTTTAAGCCTGAGATGCTGGAGATGTAGGGGCTCCTCCTTCTCATCAGATTTCCTAAAAAATCAGTATGCCCACTTTAATCACTAATGCCACATCAAGTTTTACCTCAAATCATGTGTTAGTGTTAGCAGTGGAGTTTGGAAATACCTTTTTCTGAAAGATCTGGTCCAGCCTAGCTCAGTGGTCCCAGAGGTACCTTTGGATGTGCTGATCCCCTGGAAGGGTGAGATGGTTGGACATCCCCAGCTCTGGACTGATGCTGTGAGTGCTGGTCTCATGAAATGTGTTTTAGGTAAAACAGGGTAAAATAGTCACTTGCTGTGGATTTCAGCCTTCAGCAGCTCAGCCTTGATGGAGCAGTCATGGTGGCACCGACGCCAGCGCAGTGCATTTCTGTACCAAGGCAGGCAGATCTACGTCAGCCTCTGTGGTTCGGTTGCTGTTTTGCCAGCCATGCCAGGCAAGCGGGCTGCCAGGTCGGGGAGCCATCCAGCTAACAGCAAAACCAGGCTTAGATTCATCAGAAACTGGCCCAAGGTTGCATGGACCAGCCGAGCGAGGACCAGTTTGGGCTCAGTTTTGATGGCTGGCCATCTCCAAAGGAGATCCTCTGCCTTGAGGGACCAGCAGTGTGTCACATCTCCAGCTGGACACCAAGACTCCCCTCTATGACACCAACTGCCCAAGTCCTTCCACTGATCTGGGCTGTAGCCCAAAACTCATCTGAGCCAGTCCAGAGAGCAAAGGACCTTCAGACCCTCCTCTTCCTCCTTGATGCCCGCAGTTCCAACCTCAACAAACGCTCTGCAGCACCAGCCTCCTCTGGGGCTGGGGAGGGCAGGTTGTCGCCTAGGGCATCCAGCCCCTGGCAGCCCTGCCCGTACCCCTGCCTGCAGCCTTGCCAGGCGAGACCTTGCTCAGCCCTGGGGGCTGCCTGTCCCCCTAAGCTGCCAGGCTGGCACGGAGGGCTGTTTGCTGCTGGGAGCTGAACAACATCCCTGCCAGGCTGCTGACATGGCCTGCGCTGAAAACCGCTGATGGAGTCCAGAGATGATGAAATCAAAAAAGCTTTAAATGAAAACTGCTCTGAAGAGCACTGCGGAGGGAGGGGAGGCAAGGGGGAAAGCAGAGAGGAGCTCCACAGCTGTTTTCTTTCATGTCCTTTAAAGCTCCCGTTATGTCGTTTTTTTAATTAAAATGTTTTTTTTAGGAGGCTGCTGGGATTTACTGCTCCTTGTCCTTGACGGAGGTGAGGTGCGCAGAGAGCATCCATCCGAAGGCTGGTGGCAGCGCCGCCGTGCCGAGATCCCAAAGCCACGTGTGGATGGTGCGGGGCCAGAACGGCAGCAAGGCAGGACCCAACCTGCCCCAGCCTTACATGCACTGGTGAAGGGGAGCAGCAGGAAGAAAGCATCAGCCCGACACGGACTCTGATAGAGACCCTTACAGAGGGTCTTACAGCCCCCGTGCTCGTGCCTTGCTTACCTAAATGTGTTGCTCTCTACCAGCCCTGTGGCTTAAGGTTGTGGCTGGTGGGTGAGCAGCCCGGCTGCATCTGCTCGTGGAAGCGTAGATCTATGTAAAACTGATTCTTTCTCATGGCAAAACGTGCCCTGAAACCCTCGCCTACAAAGAAATGCTGTGCTTTAATCCCAGCTGGCCTGAATTTTCTGCATATTTGTAAAATAAATGATCTTTCTGTGCTTAGCCAACGCAGTTATTAATGTTTTCACACCGGAAGAGACACGCATTGCAATTTCAGTACCTGCTAGGGATGAATAATGAACACCTAAAAAAAATCAAAATGTGAGCGTTTGCTTGTAGGACATTGGTAATGAGAAAGCAGGGTTACAATCAACAGTTAAAACCACCGTTTGACCCGTGCTTGGATTCACACCCCTAAAACAGATTCTCAGCGAGGTGGAGTCCTTATCACAGTCCCCCTCCCTTCCTCCAGCTGTAGCACCCGACAGAGGCGAGGGGATCTGATCATGATAAGTGAGTAAACGATAGCAGTGAGATAAGCAGCGCTCTGCTCCTCGCCGGGGCTTTGCACAATATCATGGTTCATTATAAAGGAACGCAAATACCCTGGCAGAATCCTAACCTAATGAAAGTCTTATTTTCCAGAGTAACAGTTCATTACTGGACTTGCTGTGCAGACTAAACCCCTAAGGTGGAAAAAAAAAAAAAAGATATGCGAGGCTGCTGAATGCGTAGCGAAATCCTGGTAGGCTTGGACATTTGCAATTCTGCTACATCTTTCTTTGCGGGAGGGCGGATGCTGCTTGCTCTGAATTGAAGGGCTTTTTTCGGACTCTGTGGGTGTTTTAGGATACAGAGGCTGTCCCCACGCAGTGGCAGGTGAAATGCAGACACCGCTGCCCAGCCCCGTACTCACCTGGGGACAGGTGACCGCTCCCTGATGGTGCAAGCAGGGGTGTCCGTATGCAGAGATCTGTGTGTCCTGGCACAGGAGGTGTGCCTGGCAGCTGGGATGCCAAACTAAAACAGATTTACAACCTTGGCAAGATGAGCTGGGAAAGCTACAGAGCCCCAAGCACCTGAGCTCACTCCACCTTCGGCTTCTTGCAGGAATCTCAGTTTTGCAGGCTGCCCCCGAGGCAATGCCTGGGAGCAGGACGAGGGCTACGATTACAGCAGAGACTTTCCAAAGCCATATATGAAGTAAAAGATGAGGATGAGCCTTCCTCCCAACACACAGAGTCACAGCCCTCCTGCTCCCCAGCACAGCCATCATGGACTGCAGTCTGTGGACGACCTGCCAGGAGCCTGCAGAGACACGTCTGGTAAAACAAAGCTGCTCATCCTTGCTTCCAGCAGTAAAAGAAGGCAAAATATTGTCATCTGTGCCTTTTTTCCTCATCGTCTGTTCACAAATAGAGGGAAAAAATAACAAGACAGCCAACTGAGACCTCTCCCCTGCAAAGGCATGCTGGGATCCCCAACCTGGAAGAAGACGCACCTCCCAACAAAGCTATGCTTTCACCCTGGCCCAGTCGAGTACGAGCGATGTGGTGGGAGCAGAGCGTGGAGAAGCAGCCTGAAACAACGGCTGCTTCTGCATCTCACTCACCTCCAGGCTCTGCAAGCCGGTGTTAATCCAGGTGCCTCAAGAACAGATGTAAAACACATTCACACTCTCCTCCAGAAAAGGAGGGAAAAAAAATTAACCAGGCAGTAGTGCAAAGCAACAGTACGGGATCTGGCAAATGGACAGAGAAAATAGTTTCCTATTTTCTACTCCAGTATTATGCAGGAGAATCTGCCCCTTCCACTTTGGTGGGGTGATAGCTACGTTTTTCAGCCCACCCATACGTGGCTCATTTGTTTTACCGTTTGCCTACATTATTTGTGGACATAGGAGAGAAAGTCCCAATGGCTTTTGGTAAGACTACAGCTCTTCCATGGAAAACATAAGGAAAGCTCCTCACTTGTCCAGGTCTGCAGCACTGGGCAGGGCAACTCCAAGGTCTGGACTTTGGCCCTGAAGCCAGAGAGGGACATCAGAAAATGCAATCACGCTGTCAGCCAGAAAGCAGCAGTTACACACCGCTTCTCCCCCCCATTTTACAACCACCACCCATCTTCTTCAAATGCATCAGCTATTCCTGACAGATAAGGCTGTTTAAAAAAATGAAGACTCGCTGTCAGAAATTTTGTGAAATTACAGTTATTTGTGCTTTTTCCTGGAGGGAAGAGGGCTTGCCTCTGCTAACAGCACCAAATGTAAGTCACATATTTAGTCTAAAAGTTGTCTATAATCTCTCTATCATCAACAGGAGGAGAAACCTCCAGAGAACTGCTGAACTCGTCTGTCATGGACACCCCTTTGGGACAGGACAAATCACCTTCTGGAAGAAGCTTGCTTCTGCATGGACTACAGAGTGAGCTAAAATGAGCACGCACCTAATTTTTACATGATTGGTGAGGTGAGAGGAATCCCAGCCCATATGTTTAAACACATTAGTTCATCCTTCTTGACATCCTTTGCAATTAGTAGCGCCTCCTCCCAGCTTCTTTATCCAGAGTATTATTGAACATGTCCATCACTGCAACAGGGAGTTTTGCTGTAAATAATGACAAGGAAGGAGTTCTCCTGCGTGAACCGGCGTAGCCTCTGAGCCCCGCTCGCCCTTCTCCAGCACTCTGGCATTTTGTCTCTGTTACACCTTCCTCCCCAAAGTCAGTCTCTGTGCTAAGCCCAGATGAAAGGCAGTAATCCCCTTCTCCACAGCAACAGTCTGAGGTGACAAAGACATCCACAAACACATATTTACTGATATTACCATTAAACCAGCCCATCTTTCCTAGTCCTATACGGCTATAAGTGAGATCCTGCTCAATCACAGATGTCAATGCCAACTGCCAGAAGAGCTCAAAAGAGCAAGAAAACAAAAATTAAATCACTCCTGGCTTTCACTGAACAGGCTGAGGATGACACGGTGATGGAGGAGGGAGATGGTTTACTATCTTTTAAAACAGGGATCAGCAAACCACAGGCACCACAGAAAACACAGCTCTGGTCCCTCTACCCTCCTAACTGAGGGTGCCTGGCTGGTGGGACCACTTGCTGGCACACATCCATCAGCTGCACAGAAGGGACATGCTCTGATGTGGGCAAAGCCCTGGCTCTTGCTGCCTGCCAAGTTCCCCAAGGACCCATCCTTACCACCCATGTGGGATATTTCCTGGAGCAGACCCGGGTGGCAATGTCCAGAGAGGAACAAAACACTCAGGATCCAGGTAAGGAGGTGCTTGCTGGAGCTGTGAGCTTCTCACCGCTGTCTCTAGGCAGATGGAAGAGCTGCTCCACACACAGAGGCCAGGAGGGTGCATGGCAGTTTTTGAATGCCCAAAGGCCAAAGCATACCAAGTAAAAACAAAAATCCAGTGCTCTCATCTTCACCTCCACCATAAGCTTGAGGGTTGAATGCAAGTGATGCACTTCTGCTTCAGTTTCCCCTCATACGAAATGGGACTAACTGCATCAAGCCACCTTCAGAAATCACGTAAGGTTCTTTGGAGAAAAGGGAACCTAAAACTGGTTGGTCTATTTATAATATTTGCAGGTAATGGCAGGCTAATACGATTCATTAACACTCAGACACTGCTCATTAGTGTCTTTTCACTCTTCCTTCGCAAGGCCCATATTTCTATTTTACACATAATCTGTTTTATTAAGCAGTTTCTTAATAGAAAAAAGTATTATCTTCCATGCAGGTTTTTTATAAATCCCCTGGAATTTAATTAGGCCACAAAAGGTTCAAGGAAGTTTGGGTAAGTATCTAAACTTCAGAAAGCTCAATTGTAACTCCACCTCCAAAGCATTCAAGTTTTACTGATCAGTGCTACATGCTCCACATTATTCCTCCATGTGACATCAGACAATATAATAATTCTGGTTTTCAAGATCACAGCTATCCTGGGAAGGTAAGGGCTTTTGTAATATCTCCCAATGGGTAAAACCCCAGCACCCGCCTCTGCAAGGGGCTCTGCGCACCTTTGGAAAATGAGAACATCCATTTTCCATCCCTTGGAAAACGAGAACAACTGAGCAGGATTTTTAAAGTCTTTCTCTGCACTGAAACTTGAAATCTCCCAGAAGATGGATTGTCCTCCCAGACTCAGTTCTTCCTGCCGCTGGGATGCTGAGGCTGAAGCCCAGGACTGCAGTAGCAGTTGAGGTCTACTTCAGCCAGGCTTGATTCAGCACTGGAGGGAATGAACTAGAGCTCGCTATTTAGCGCATCTTGCCTGGCACTCCCGGCAGGAGCCAGGGCATCTCAAAGGCATCTGGGGAGAACTCAGCCTGGACCAGCCTCACACCAGACTCCCCATTTGATCCCAGCTCACAGACTTTGTGCAGCAACACCACCACCGGACTACTTTTCTGCTAGCAGGGTTTGCTAGAGAAATCATCCCAAGCATGAGCAGCGGTGAACCTGCAAGTCCTCCGGATGGGTCTCTGCCAGCCAGGATGCACCTCCAGCCCAGGACATGGATCTTCACCGGCAGTCCCAGTGGTCATCCTTCCCAGGAGCAAACATCCTCAAGCTCTCTGATGCCATAGAGATACAACCTTGTGCAAACAGGGGCAACACACATTTCGAAGCCAAACGGCTGCCACATGTAGAGCACTCACTGTCCCTGGGCTTTGCACTATCACCTTCCAACCTGCAGTCTCTTTTCTGGCTGTCAAGCTTCCCTCCAGCAAGCAGGGTCTGCATTCCTCCACAGCCTTGCCATCCACTCCCTTTCCTGCTTAAAACCTCTCCTCCTTGCCAGGTAGAGGATTTCTGAGCTGCCATTCCTCCTCATTACCATAAAACAGTTAGCTACGTATTGTTCTACGTTGTGGAGAAATTTCAATTTCTTCTGTAGCTTTAAACAAGTGGGAAAATGTTCTAAAACATGGGCTTTTATTGAATTAAATATTAACATAAATACAGAGCTGAATGCAGCACTGGATTATTAATTTTAATATTTAATACAACAAGAAACCTTATGGTTGTTTTAGGGTGGTTTATTTTCTTTAATCCAATTCATTTCCCGTCAGCACTAAAATTAAGTTTTCTTAATGAAGGAAGGTGATCAGGAAAGTGTACTCTCATGGTACAGAATATGAGGGGCTGGTGACTGAGAGCATGCAAGTAATAAAAAGAGAAAGCAATAGCAATAATGATACCCTTGTGTGGCAATGGACAAGAATAAAAGGAACATAATTAATAAGATGCGCAGCTCAGATGAAAACGACCCGGAGGAGATTAAAGAAAGCGGGTGACCCTGAAGTGTTTATCATTCAAAGTGAAAACAGCACAGATGGCCAACTTTGAGGACGACATTTTCACACACACGCTCACCTACCGGGCAATAACCGAAGTTTTTAACGAGGCCCCTTCAGCCCAGGTCCGTGCCCTCCAGCCGGCGTGGCCGTCCCCACACCAGCGCTGCACCACGGCACCGAAGGCACCGGGCTTGGCGGGGACGCCAGCGGAGCTGCGTGCGCCAGCTGTAGAGCCGTCCTTCCAGATGATGCTCCCCCTTCCAGCCAGGTCTGGTTCATCCGCCAGCTGTCGGGTCCAACAGCCCTGTGCCTTTGAGGGATGCTCGCTGCCTGCTCTGGAGCAGGGGTGCTGGGAGTGCTGGCAAAGAGAAAGGCTTGGGCATCCTCGTGAGAAGAGTAGCGCAGCATCGCTGTGTCTGAATTCGCCCTGGGTCTGTTTCTCAGCCAACCTGCTGGCTGCTGGTCCCCAGTTGGGCTGCAAGGGACAAGGTGGGGCAGGCTGCATGTCTGGATTTTAGCAGTGATATTTTAAGTTGGAGGAAGGTAGAAAAACAAAACCAACTTGGGCAGGAAAATGCTTTGGAAAAAAAGTATTTTACAGCAGCTGCAGCTGGAGTAAACCAGTCCAGCACCTTTTTATTTATGCCAGCTGGGGATCTGGTCCAGAAGCCTGGGAGGAGACTCCCTTCACCAAATGGAGCAGCATCCTTTCTTCTGCTTTTTTTTTTCATCCAGGTTTTAGACACGCTCAGTTCTCTGCCCTGAAAACATGATAACCTGGAGGCATTTCCATAGGACACATTATGGTGGGCAGAAAAATCCACATTTTCCGATATGTGATCTGCCTCTTGGGCTTTCTTTGGCTTCTTGGACAATTGCTGTTTGTCACAGTAACTACGAGGCAGGAGGTGGAAGTTCTTCCTTTGGAAAGTTGCTGTGATATAAGCTGGGCGTGCAGAGAGATGGAGAAAGAGAGGGGGAGCTGCCGAGGCCGGCAGAGAAGGATGAGAGGCAGTCAAGAGTGGAGGAGACCGAACAAGAGAGCCCACGCCGGAGGCAGGGGACGGTGGGGCTTCGCTGGGATTCAGAGGCGCCCAAGCGAGGGAGCAGACAGCGGCTGACCGCCGATGCTGAATAGCAACAAGCTTCCCCGAGCGCTGGGCAGCGACCCGCGATTCTTTTCAGGCAGCGCCGTCCATCTGGAACGGGGTTGTGAATGGCAGCGCCGGGGGTGGCTTTCTGGAGGCTCTGTGCTGCCTCGCCCTGCACACACGCTTCTCCAGGAGATCCCAAACCCTGCCTGCTATTCCCCCCATCTCTGAGCGTGCCCTACAATAGTAACCTCCCTAAAAGCCCTGGGGACCCCCCGCATCCAGCACCCATGAAGCCACGGACATGGACGTCAGGGGAGAGGGAGAAACCGTGCAAAGGGCTGCTGAGCAGATTGGGTCAGAGGGTCTAAGATGGCATTGCCCCATTAAGATTAACCCTGATCAACTATCTGAAGGTCTGCCTGCATCTCAGCTTCCCAGCAAGCCAGTGAAAAGCCTGGAAAGGTTGATCAGCTTGTGATGGTGAGGCACAGGTATTTTTCTCCCCAGGTTAACACCAAGCAGAGCTGTGCACAGGCTCAGCAGGCAGGGAGAGAAAAGATGGCACATCCATGCCAGCACATCCTTATGTTTCATTGTTTAAGCTCTTAAGCTGCTATTTGAATTTGAGCTGTAAAACATGGAACTGATTAAGAAAAAAAAAAAAACCAAATAATCACACAAACCCTCCTTAATCCAGAGAGGAGGGCTGGATGAATGTTTCAGCCAGCCACATCTTTGCTGCACAGAGGCAGCTTTCTCTTCTCTATCGACTCTGCCATTTTCCAGGGTGATGGGAAGGGGACCCGTCCCTTTCCCACAGCAGGAAAGCCAACGTTGGCTTCTGCCAGGTCCTGTGGATCCCTTGCCCAGTTCCGGTGGCTAAAGGGGCAGAAAAGGCAGGAAGAAATGTGTCTGTGCTACCTGCTCCTTGCTAAAGGGGGTCCTGGAGTGCAATCCTCCTGCAATATCGTAGCCTTTGGATTATTACCTGTCACTACGGAGCCAGCAAAACACACCGACCTCCAGCATCTGCCTGTTGGGGGGCTGGGGATGAAAGAGCGCCAACACAAAGACAGCAAGCCTGCCCTGGAAACAGTGACATGATGATTATTGCTATTGCTTATAATCACACGTAATGATGGCACAGGAGAGCACCGTGGCCATAGGGAATCGATTTATGGTCAGCTCCTCCTGGTCTGACAGAAAGGAACAAAGACAGATGTCCCTAAATGCCGAGGCAAGTCAGCGATGAGCATCTTCATGGTTTGGTCACAAACTGGACACCTGCATTAATGACGGTGTCTCGTGGCCTGCTATTGGATCTCCCATTGTGAGGAAAATAACACAGTTCTGGGCTGCTGTGGCTGTCCTTCTTTATACAGTTTCAGTTTTCCATTTTCATGCGTACACTGTTGCCTACCATGGTGCACAACCAAGCCCTGGGGTGATGAGTGTGTGAGCAGCTCATGCCCACACTCGGCCTGCCCTGAACCAGCCCTACGGTTCTGAGCTCTCCTGGCATAAAAAGGTGTGAAAAATGTGGCAGTCACAGGTGGAAAACGAGCCTGTGAAAGGGTGGGACTGCTTGGAGGACAGCTGGAGCAAATGGTGGCCAGTACTGCAGCCGCTTAAAGCTGGACCAAGCTTGGGAAGCCAAAGGGATCCAATTTTGCATGGCAGAACGGGCTTGCCCCGGACTGAGCGTTATTAACTGCTTAGCACTATGTAAAATGCTCATATATAAACGTGAAAGCACCTTCCCTGCAAAGCCCAGGAGAGCCAGAGCACCCGAGCTGCTGGTGCACAAGGCAGCAGACGTAGGTCTGCTACAAGACCAGGGTCTGTGCATGGGAAGGAATAAAGCTGGGGCAAGAAAACCTGCCTGAGTTTTTAACCAGCTTAGCCCAGGTGTGAGCTCCATGCAAATACAGCTGGCACAGCCACACGGGGCGGAGCTGAATCCCAGCGACCCACCTGAAGGCATCTGCCAGCTCTCCACCACTCCACCTCGTTCAGCAAAGGGAACCCAGAAGGATGAATTTGTGACTAACAGTGCCTGGCACCTTGGCAGATCACAAGCAACCTTGTGGAGCAGAGGGAATCTGCAAAACAAGAAGTATGAGCAGATGAGGGATGGTCAGAGGTTTTATCACTTTACAATGATGATTTATTTGTTTTGCATCTGGTTACAAATGCTAATAAAACAGAATTTTCAGGAGCATTTTTCATTCTCCTATTTTTTTCCAGGCAGAAGAAAAAAAATTGTGACAACAATTCTCCACCTCTGGAGAGATTTCCCTATCCCTGTCATTGCAAAAAGTCACGTATGAGACCTTTTTGTTGAGATCCAGAAGTGGCTTGAACAGGATTGCTGCTTGGGAGGGGAAGATAACATCACCACAACCACGCTTCCCACTCCACAGCAGCAGGGAGAGAAAAAGGTAACAGGAGACAGAAAAATATTGGTAACGTGATGGTGCCAGAGAGATTTCTTGCAGGGTGATGTGTACAAGCAATCACCAACCGTGCTTACAGGAGCAAGAGAGCCCTAGCACAGATTTACCGCAGAGCATCCCTGGAGAGGGTCTTGCGTGGGCCGCGGGGACGCAGCAGAGGAATGAATCCCACTGACCATGCCATCTCCCAGTAAAAGCCGAGGCTGCTCCAGCAGCCGTGTGCTGCGGACACCCGCCACCAGCCCGGCCACCTGCCACCAGCGGCGT
>Ga0181612_135548_pt1 | contig 15431 bp, 4 predicted proteins | sample HoacroProtozoa21_FD_119630 | JGI IMG/M metagenome (GOLD analysis project Ga0181612, IMG submission 119630) | Hoatzin crop microbial communities from Cojedes, Venezuel. Combined Assembly of Gp0051906, Gp0051904, Gp0051908 | reverse complement strand
CGCACTCCTCTTAATGCACCCCAGAATCCCATTGGCCTTCTTGGCAGCCAGGGCACACTGCTGGCTCATGGTCAACCTGTTGTCCACCAAGTCACCCAGGTCCCTCTCTGTAGAACTGCTCTCCTTTTTGACCACATTGTGTAATATGAAGAGCCAAGGAGTAGGGAACAGAGGAATAAAAACTCCTCTTTTCTTCACAGCAAGTCTCTGTGAGTTTGGCTTATCTGAGCCACAGCCAGGGATCTCCTTGGGGAAGGTCCTTGTCTAGGGATGGAGAAGATCCCTGGCTTCAACTTCTGCATGCCAAGGAGCTGGAAAGGGAAAAGTCTGTCTGTCTGCTCAGTGTGGACCGAGATCAAGAGGTGCAGGTTTGATTCCTGTCTGTATTTGCTCCTTGCTGACTGCATGAAATGGGAGTGCAGGTATTGACCTACTTCAGTACAAGGACTAGACCGTGTTCTTATTGCCGTACATATTCAGTGGCACGTACCCTGGTGCTCTAGTCTCACTTTGGAGCTTAGTTGTTCCTTCATGTGAGAATAAAATCTATCATATAGATATGGTGAGAAAACCATGTATTTGCACAGGTAATAACTGACTAATAGCAATTCAGTCTTGCAAGAGACCAAGTATCAAACTGGCATGGTTTACCCCTTTGTTTTCTTATTCTGTCTATGTTTTAATCATTTTTTTCACATCAACATCTGACTCACCTTGTTTTTCAGAATGAAGAGTCTTGCTTTTTGAAAATCCCTAACTGTGAATCATGGACATGTTTATGGGGTAGACTCTAAAAATAAATACCAGTCCATCAGTCAGCAGCTGATTCTTCACACAACATCTATGTCAAGCTCTGGGCAGAAACTGTCAGCTATCAAAGAAGTTGTTCAGAAATCAATACACCTTTGAACAAAAAGGAACAGGTATAGTGTTTTCTAGCATCTTGTCAGCAGATTGTGAAGGTAAATAGATCTAAAGCACAAAAACAGTGTGGTAATCATCCAGAAAATAAACATTATGGCAGCAGAAGGAACAATTAAACACCATGAACCGATGCCAAGTGCACATGGAAAAGAGAGTTCCAGGCATGTCTCAATCACCTCCTTCCATCAGGCCAGCTGCAGGTTTAAAGTCTGCAATGTGGGCTCATTTTTTTATTCCGTAACATTTTTCTTGCAGTGAAGTCTGTCCGAGTTCTGAGAAATGCGATGATCAAATTCGTTCAGGCTTTCCCAGAGAGGTACATTAGAGCAATACAGTAAACTATCCCTCACATTTTCTCTTGCAGAAAATATGAAAAAGAATTCTCAGAAGGAGCAGTGAATGAAATGTAGCCAAATACACCTGGCTGGAATTTACAGAACACGGTGCTGTATTTTCAAAGTTGAATCTCATATATTAGATTTTTCAGCGACAGGCTGTATCCCTCAGGATTAAACAAACATATTAAACAAAAGGCTCATAACGAGTATCATGCTTCCCTACAAGCCTCCTCACTAACTGTACAAGTCCTGCGTAATACTACTGACAGTAAGTCGAACCCAGCCTAAGCGACAGGTTTACCAGCCCAGTCCTGACCTGGTAGAGACACAGGCTTGCCGTCAAGAAGCAGATAACCAGTCACTGCCCTGGCCACCTCGCCCAAATGGCGCGACTCCACTGCTTCAGACGACAGCTTCGCTCCTAGCTGTCCCTGGGTAGATCATAGAATCACAGAATCACAGAATGCTTTGGGTTGGGAGGGACCTTTAGAGGCCATCCAGCCCAATCCGCCTGCAGTGAGCAGGGACATCTTCAACCAGACCAGGTTGCTCAAAGCCCCATCCAACTCGACCTTGAATGTTTCCAGGGATGGGGCATTGACCACCTCTCTGGGCAACCCACTCCAGTGTTTCACCACCCTCAGCGTAAAAAATGCGATGTTCTTCTTCAACCAGGGAAAAGAAGAACAAAAATTTCTGTAAAATCCAGCAGCTTAAGGGAGTTTTATCATCTGAAATTGTGATGCTGCTGATCACCTCTTTCTGACACAGATCCAAACATCAGAGGACGCGTCTTCTTCTGTCGTGGTAGTCAGCAGCTATATCTTTGGAAAAAGAGAGGTTTTGCCTGCTTTATACGCTACTCTACAGCTTTTCCTGATGCAGAGCACTGAAATATTAACCTGTCTTCTGTGAGTTACAGGTACAGAGGGTTTCTAAATTGGGTAGTATTCTCAGGTGTGATTAATTTTAAAATGATTCAGTAAAAAAAGGCTTGGTCTGAAGATATGGGGGGGTGGGGAGTGGGATGGGGGTAGAGAATTTGTCTTACAAGCGATTCTACACCAACAGCCCTAAAAACAGTTTTTCTTCTCTCTTCCAAGTGTGGGAGGAGTGAGGACTCAGACAAGCTGTGGACTTGCAAGACTGCTGCTGGTATGATGCAGCCTTGGTCTGGGAGAGCTAATCCTGGAGACAGAGGGTAGGCTGTGGCAGATCAGCTGGGGAGCTTGCAAGGATTGATAGGACAAGGGGTGATGGCTTCAAGCTGAAAGAGGGCAGATTTAGATTAGATACAAGAAAAAAATTCTTCACTCTGAGGGTGGGGAGGCCCTGGCCCAGGTTGCTCAGAGAAGCTGTGGCTGCCCCCTCCCTGGCAGTGTTGAAGGCCAGGTTGGATGGAGCTCTGAGCACCTTGGGCTGGTGGAAGGGGTCCCTGCCCATGGCAGGGGGGTTGGAACCAGATGATCTGTAAGGTCCCCTGCAACCCAAATCATTATCTGATTCAAAGAATATTGTTTTGTGTGTTGTCCATTGTATGTGTTTACACATTTCCCTCAAATATATCTTTTCATAATCACTCAGGCTTTATCAAGACTTTATTTGGACAAAGCAACGTTAGTTTGGAATGGTAACGCAGTGTCCGGGCCAGAAGAACTGAACAAATTTTTTGAAATGTTGCCATCTAGTGAATTCCAGGTTAATGTGTTGGACTGCCAGCCCGTTCATGGTAAGGTTGCGTTACAATTTACTTAATTATTTTTCAGTCTTTTTGTAACTGTTGAAAATGAACTGCAATTATTGCAGTGCTTAGTATTTCTTTTGGAACAAGCTTAGAGAAAATACTGAGTTGTACATAAAGCACAAATGAAGAAATGCAGCAACTCCACACTTTTTCTCATGTCTGGGCAGATATTTTAAGGACTTTTTTGTTAAGATCATATTCAGATGTGATGTATTTCCATGTATTGAAAAAGTCTGGCTTATCAGGTTACGTTGTCCTTGACGATGTCTAAGAGTCAAGAGACCTCTACTGTAGCCTCTGATAATGACTTGCAGTATAATGTGGAACAAATCATTAACCTGTATGTACTTTGATTTCTTTACATGTAGAATAGATGATGTTCTTGAGATTTGTGGTTAACAACTGCTAAAAAAAAGGCTTACATAATTGAGAAGTTAAATTACTTCTAATGCATATTTTGGGAATATAAGTAAGCAAAAAGCTTGTGGTCGAGCATGCTTGCTTTGCTCTGCTGTGAAAAAGATATAATCTCTAGTAGTGGGGGGAAAAAGTATATGCAACTTTACAAATATATATATGTGTGTATCTCAAACAATGAGAGCTTATTCTAAGCAAAAACTGAGGTGTTTGTTGTAGTCCTCCAAAATGAAAAACGTGAGATGCCAATAGAAAAGCCATTAAAAAGCAGTGCTGGTGAGTGAATACACCATTGTCTGTATAGAAATGATGCAACAAAACTGTACTTTCCATGAACGTGTAACCAGTTGTTACCCTATAACTAGCATAACAAGAATCGAATGAAACTTCTGTGTACATTTCCTACTTCTTTACCTGTTAGTCTTTGAGTTGTTTTCTTTATACTTCTCCTTGTGAAGAGCAAGCTACTCAAGGCCAGACAACAGTCCTCGTGGTGACAAGTGGGACAGTAAAATTTGATGGCGACAAGCAGCGCTACTTCAATCAGAACTTCTTGCTGACAGCGCAAGCCACACCTACCAACACAGTGTGGAAGATCGCCAGTGACTGTTTCCGCTTTCAGGACTGGGCCAGTTAGTGAGGGTTGGCTACGGGGAGTGACCTCTCTCATCCGACGTGTTGAAGCTAGCTGTACGGACAGCCGTTCTCCACGCATGGGAAACTCTCGCTCTTCGTGTTGCTTCTGTCCTTCTGGAAGGTCTACAGGTGTTTCGGGGTAGATCCCAATGACCATGGATTTAATAGTCAACAATCTTAAGATGTGAGAGGTTGCTCGCGTTAGTTGAACCTAATAAAATGCTGAAGGCGGTGAGCTGTGTTGGAATCATTCCTAAAATGCCTTACGTGGCAGCTATGCTGCCACTTCCAGACTTCTTGTATGTAATGCTGAAACGCTACTGTTTGAACACAAAATACTTTTCATGTACAATTCTGACCAAACATGTAATCTTTTCAATTTGAAAAGATTCGTTTTTACAGTAGCATCTTCTTCCCTCTTTTGAAGAAGATGCTTATGGCATGTAGATAGAATTCTCAAAGCTACCTACTCTTGGTTGTAAGAGCCTAGGAAGGATTGACAATGATTTCTACTGCTTGTGAAAGTAGCAAATACAGCTTCTGAGTATGTAATCTGCCAAATAATCCATTGGAAAGCTAATGGCACTTCTCTGATACAAAGGGACTAAACAATCTCATCAGGTTTCCTTTTGGCTTGAACTTCTCAGGCTTTGGTTGGGGTTAATTTGCATCGATTTGTATGTAGGGCATGCTGAATGATTCAGAGCTCCTATGCCAACAACTCTTGTCTCATGCATGTGAAGGACTTCAAACTGGTGATTTTTCTTTTGAAGTCTTACAGCGTAAGAAATTGGTCAGTTACATGATTTCTGTTTGCTTTAACTGTTAATTCTGTTGCTATAAAGTTTGGATTATTTTTCCCGTATTCAGTCTACAAGTTTTGAATCCCTACTCTCTTTTCAGGGAACATTGTAGTAAAAAAGTGGCACTGAAAGTGTGTATTACTGTGAAGCCTTTGATTTTTCTCTTCAGTACTGTTATTCAGAACAGGTGTTCTGATTCTTTTCAGCTTAGAAGAACAGCTCTGAACACAAATACCATCTTCCTCTCATGTAGATTTTTACTGTAGTTTTCGTGTTCTTCTTAAATATTACCTTTAATTTGGGGTGTGTGTGTGTCTTGCTTTAAATTTGCAGTTAAAAGCTTTCAACTGCTTTAAAATAGTTTTCAAGACTGCAGGTTAAGACTGTTCATCTTTACTTAGGAACATAGCAGTAAATCTGAATATCAGCAGATTGCTTTCAAACTGGTACGTTTCTTTTTTAAGCAGTTAAAGAAAATCAAAATTTAGCTATATGTGTGAGAGTACACTTGCTTGTAACTGAAAATACGTGAGGGGAACTTGTAACTCTGGTCTTAATATATGTTGCAATGGCAGCAGCAGCCTGAATACAAAAGCAGTTATGACTGCAGCTCACTTGTTTTTATGACTTAAATTGGGAAAACTGTGAAAATGAGCAATATCTAACTGGCGTAAAACGTGTAGTTTGTGATATAATCCCACAAAGAATGGGATGTTTAGGTGAAATGGATGGGTTTATTTCCTTTTAAGGCACTCTAGTCTTTACATCGTTAAGCTAGAATTAGTAAACTGTCTCTGTTCGGAAGCTGTTTATGTTCTGAACTGTTGTGTAACTATTTTTCAGTCTGACAAATATGAATTCCTGTAAAACAATGCAAGAAGCCCAGAATTTTTGAAAACTGTAAATACTGTAAATACATTGTTATTTCTGTATGTACTGAAGAAAGGATTGCTCTATTTAATTACTGTTTGTTCTTAACAGAATATGCAATGTTCATATATTTGTATTTCTTCTACAAATTTGAAAAGAAAACCATAAATTTGCCTATTACTCATACAGCGTTGTTGAATGGTGACACTGGCATGGTGTGCTTTTCTGTTTTTTGGGTTTTTTTTTTAATTTGCTGTTAGTTATATAAGTAGTGTTACAGATCATCTTTGTATACACAAGACACATTTTGATTTTTGAAATGTGGTGATGGGTGCAACTGTAGCATTTGCTTATTGAACTCTGAGGGCACTCACCAGGCAGTCACACTTGTATCTGTACCTGATAAGCTGGTTCTGGGAATAAATACTTACTGGATATTTTTATTAAGTTTTGGTTTGTATAGTAGTTGTTAAGCTTTTTCTTAGGCAGATTGGGAGATTCAGAATATATGAGTCAATGTTTCAGTCAAATGTTGTTCTTATTTTCATGCTATTCAAATGCAGGCTGCTTTTAAATCTGACTTCTGCAATTAATACTAAAAAAAACCCCAACGGAACAAAAAAAGCCACCACTACCTGGAACATTACTTGGGAAACATGCTAACTGGTCTAGCTGGACAAACCCAGTTTAAACTCTTGCTTAGTAAGATGTGTAGTTGCAGTTGGACTTGGTGTGCATACAGGGGGTTTTGGGGAGAAATGCATTAGAACATGGTTGCTTCAGCCTAGGGAGAAGTGCCAGTTACGCGCTGCCTGTTCCATCGTCTGTGGTGAGGATCGCTTCGGGTGATTCAGTACTACCGTGATTAGTTTTATAACTGAAAATACTGTTTTACAAAATATTCTTATGGTGCATACTGAGTGATAACTTAGCTATTAGATTAAATCAGTGATTTTTACAACTGAGTAATTAACAGTACAAAAAAATCTCTCCATACTAGCTGGAGAAGTTAGGGATGCTGCAGGTCTGCGCTCCTTGTTAGAACTTCTGTGCTGAAATGAGCAGAAGAGAACATAGGAATGATTATTGTTCCGTTCAGTACAAAACTATCTGGCTGGTTTAGTGTTCCCTGTTGCTGACTGTGTTGTGATATCCAAAATTTACAGCGGGCATCTAGAAAGTGAACATGCTTATGCTCTATACTGTCAACAGGAGTTAATACTGCCATTTTTTGCTGTTTGATACCAAGTTACTCATGTACAATGGGTCAGTGAAACAAAGCCAGCTGAAGAGCGAAGCACTTCCGCATACTAAATTGTGGCTACTGAAAACTTGCTGGATCTTCTCCTTTGTGTATGTTCCCTGTGTTGTCTTCATCCGTCACTGCTTTTACGTTGCTTTGTTCTTTTGGCCTACTACAGTTAAATTGACTTAAAATACTTGTGCTGTTTCTTGGAATGGAGAAGTGATTTGTTCTGATGGTGTGAGTGATTTGTTCTAATAGTTTTGATGTGCATGTGCTTCCTTATCCTGATCGGAGAAGAGCACATGATAAAGAAATGCTGTTTTATCAGTAACTTTCCACACTTGAATATATTTTGTAAGTTTTTAAAATTGTTTAAGAGCTCTTGTAAAATTAATTTTACAAAAAAAAAAACAAACCAAAAACCTACCTGATGTTCTGCTTTTTTTATTATTATTAGAAGTTTTCATAGTTTGTTCTTATGATATTAAAAGTGAAAGAAAGAATTTGTGGCTTCCTTATCGTTACTGCTTGTGTTCTAGGTGTAAGTTAAGTGTTCCAATAGTAGCAGCATGGTCCCAGGGCACTGCAGAATGTGCTGGCTACGAGCTCTTTGTCAGTGCTGCAGTAAAAAAACGTGTTTGGAAGAATGTAGCAAATGCCTCACCAGGAGCACTGTCAAGCAGTAGACAGTGTTGAACTGGGTGGAGTGACAATCTCAGATTGACGGTTCGCTCTAAAATTTTCTGAAGTTTAGACTGCTGTCCGACAAACACCTGGACAAAGTCCAGCAAAACATGTGCCAGATCCTTGGATTGTAAATGTTTTCGCTGAGAACATATTGTTGGGCCTCAGCTGTTTCTCTGCTAAGAAGTGAAACACTCAAATAAGGAATGGTTCATGTGATAACTCTGGTGATTTATTCACTTCATTTTTCTGTTTAAAACATCAGATTACTAATGAACATTTACACAGTGTAGACAGCAGCTTTTAGTTGCTGGCAATGAGAAGATAAGGATGCTAGTGCAAGGTCAATTTTTGCGTGGAAACATCCGTTTTTTTCTGGAAGCATGTTCTAGAAACAATGCCAAATATATTGTAAACTTCTTGCTGTGTTTGAAGGTGTAGATTTCAGTGAGGCTTTGCAAGCAGTCACTTTTTGTAATTATCCCGAGCAAGGCTCTGACAGCTGATGCAGAGTTAAAGGTTTAGGAATGCTGGGGAAAATAAATCACAGTTAGGGCCAAAACAGAAGATATTTTTGCATGTGTGTTGAAAGTGAATCCAGAAATTGCTCTTTCAATATTCCCTCTGGGCTGAAGAAAAGAATAGTTAAGTCTGTCTAAAGCAGCTTTTCTGTTGTGGTCCTAACTGAGAAGTGGGAGGTCATTGATAGCTGAGCATATTCCTTCGGAAGGCTGGGTTTAATAATATAAATAAATCTAACTTATATTTTGTGTCCAGTGATTGAATGGACTATGGAGACTAAATGGCCATTTTGCCCTGCATCAGTAATACAAGTGCCTTAGAACATACTAGTGATGGAAAAAAGTGTGTTGAATTTCACTGGGTGATTTTTGTCGTCTTACGATCTAATTCAGTTCAGTCCCAGTGGGTTTGCAGCTTCATGGGTTTTTTAAGGTTTCCAACCAGTACACAATGTATTGTACTTAATAAAAACATAAATTAATGTTGCTGCTGGGCTTAATGCTTATTTATCAAAGTCTCTGTATGCCACAATATGCATTCCTCTTAGGTGTGAAGTACTTTGGTCTGTGTATTCATGCCAACAGAGTAAGAATGAACTTAATGTGGGCTTGCTTTACCCGTTCTGCAATGTAACCTTCTGTCAGCTGCAGCATGTTCCCGGGTTCTGAGCGTTTAAAGCACATTCTTGTTCAGGACTCAACATATCCTTGCTGAATCCTGAGGCTCATCTGGATGGAACTATCCATATGGGCATTGTGGGTTCTTTGTGTAACTGAGTTGGTATTAGGAGGGTTGAATTCCTAGTGGGCTGAAGCTTTGCTGCTCTGAAAGGCTGAACTTTGTTACGTTTCTCCCAGTGCTGGGGCAGTGGTGCTCAGTAGGGCGGTCTAACCTGGTTTCATAGGGTTCCTTGTTCCCAGCTGACCATCACGGGTGTTGCTTTCATTGGAGAGTCTTCAAGAAACTGAGGGCTTTGTTCAAGTGGATAGTTCTGTTGTCACTTAGATCCCACAAGACTCGTAACTCCCCTCTGTAACTATCCCGTGGTACGCTTTCCTCTTTAGTTTGTGGTTTAATGGAATTTAAAACAGTATGTGGAGCGTAACAAAAAATGGTATTGTGTGTTTACGGGAGAAAGATAAACTGTAAATCTGCACTGAAAAATATTTTGTATCTTTACAGTTGCAGGTTCTACATCATCTTGATAGTAATAATACAAATAAACAAGGGGTTTGTGATTCTATGATTCTAAATGCAATTACAGTTTGCGTAGTGGTCTTCCCCTGGTTATTATTCCCTAATGATTGGTCAGATGTGAGACAGGTATACGGAATAACAATTTTTAGTTTCTTGCAGACTTACTGCACCCAAAAATTACACTGAGGTATAAATACAGGCAATAATAAATTTGCACTATCTTTAGGACATTACATAGATCATTCTGAGGTTTGTGACCTCATACAGGCAGGGAGGCAGGTAAGTTTTTCTGTCCTAAATCTGGGAATATTGTTGCTTACCTTTGCACTCCTTGCTTTCTCTAAGTCAGGAGGTATGTATGCGTACTTTGAAGCCTACATTCATAGAATCATGGAATCAAAGAATGGTTTTGGGCTGGAAGGGACCTTTAAAGGCCATCTAGTCCAACCCCCCTGCCATGGGCCGGGACATCTTCAACTGGATCAGGTTGCTCAGAGCCCCGTCCAACCTGACCTTGCATGTTTCAAGGAATGGGGCATCTGCCACCTCTCTGGGCAACCTGTGCCAGTGTTTCACCACCCTCATTGGAAAAAATTTCTTCCTTACCTCCTGTCTAAATCTCCCCTCACCTTATCCTGTCTTGTTCAGAACTATTTGTCTTCTGTTGCAGAACTGGGAAGCTGAAACTCTTTTATAACCTTTAAACTCCTTATAACCAAAGTGCTCTACTAGTTACAAAGTATATGAGTCCAGTGTTAGTGAAGTACCCAGGAGTTTTATCATTGACTTCTCTTGGAGATATGACTGCTTCTGTAGCTCCTAAGAATAACCATTGGTAGCAACAGTCTAGTAGAACTGTTGCTGAATGGATGTTACTTCTTCAAGGAACCGATTGTGCTAATGTGCATTTAACTTATATGACTTCTGAATATTTTTAATAGGTTTGCATTGAAATATATGTTTTTCAGTATAAATCTCTTCCCTGTCAAACACATACTACTTTAAATGTTGCAGAAACCGTATTTTAATTTTGTCCCTGTCACACAAAGCTGTTAAGCGTCTTAAACTACTCAAAACTAATCTTTTTTTGCAGCAACTTTTTCTTAATAACTGGGCGATCAAGCTATAAAGAACTTAGCAGATAGTGTCTCGTTTCACAACGGAGAGTTTGAAAAAAATGAAATTCAGGACTGAACTGACTAAAATTCAGGACTTCCTCATTTACACTCTAAATCAAACATGCTTAGAAGACTGTAGTAAATGGCTACATTAGATAATAAATCTGGAGTCAGGCCTTCGTTGTTTTAAGCATCCACAATTTCTGTCTACAGTGAAGTTTAGTACTCCCTAAAAATGGAATTGTTTTATTTGGCAGTATATTTTTTAAGCATATATTAATATAAGCACTTTTAAAGCTTATCTTAATCTCCCCTTTGTTTATGAGTCAAATAAAAAGTGCAGTGAGTGGCATGTGTGTATGTAGAACAAACTAGATTTTTTGGCAGTTAGATTGGTAGTGTCTTGATATTTTTTTTTAGTAATACTCTCTAATCTTAATGCCTGTCTGAAATTCTACGATCAGAATGTCAACTTTTTGTTTTGCTTTCAGGTACTATGAAGCATTTCCTCCTCTTTCTGAAAAGCCAGTTTGCCTGCAGGAAATCATGACTGTATGGAATAAATCCAAAGTATGCTCTTACTCTAGCTCCTCATCTTCATCCACTGCTCCACCAACTAGCACAGATACATCTTCTCCAAAGGACTGCAATAGTGAAAGTGAAGTAACTAAAGACAGAAGTAATAAAGTATCTGCCACTGTACAGGAAAGAACCCAGCAGAAGAAAAGTAAAAATGAGAAAGAAAATAAGTTTAGTAACAACACCGTTGAAGAGAAGCCTGTTTTGTACAAAAAGCAAGTCCGACACAAGTCTGAGGGAAAGATGCGTCCTCGCTCCTGGTCATCGGGATCCAGTGAGGCTGGCTCAAGTTCTAGTGGTAATCAAGGTGAATACAAGGCATCAATGAAATGTATTAAAGTACGACACAAAACAAGAGAGGTTCGAAATAAAAAAGGGCGTAATGGGCAAAGCAGGCTTTCAGTGAAATCTGGTGAAAAGGCGGATAGAAAAGTCCACAGCGGAAGCAGCAGCAGCAGCAGCGGGTCCATCAAACAGCTGTGCAAAAGAGGTAAAAGGCCATTAAAAGAAATTGGAAGAAAAGAAGCTGGCGGTAGCGATGGAAAAGATTTGTATTTAGATAGCAGAAATGAAAAGGAGTATAAAGAAGAACCCTTGTGGTATACTGAGCCGATTACAGAGTACTTTGTTCCTCTTAGCAGAAAAAGCAAGCTGGAGACTACATACCGCAACAGAGAAGATATATGTGGTGTAACATCAGAGGCTGTAGAAGAGTTGTCTGAATCAGTGCATGGTCTTTGTATTAGCAACAATAATATTCATAAAACATACCTCGCAGCAGGTACTTTCATCGATGGTCACTTTGTAGAAATGCCTGCAGTTCTAAATGAGGATATTGACCTCGCTGGGACCTCAATATGTTCTCAACCAGAGGACGACAAATACTTAGATGATGTTCATCTGTCAGAACTAACACACTTCTATGAAGTGGATATTGATCAATCCATGTTGGATCCTGGTGCCTCAGATACGATGCAAGGGGAGAGTCGGATTTTAAATATGATTCGACAAAAGAGTAAAGAAAAAACTGATTTTGAGGCAGAATGTTGCATAGTGTTAGACGGAATGGAGTTGCAAGGGGAAAGTGCAATATGGACAGATTCGACCAGCTCTGTTGGTGCTGAAGGGTGGTTCTTGCAAGACCTTAGTAATTTAGCTCAATTTTGGGAGTGCTGTTCATCTTCTAGTTCTGGTGATGCAGATGGGGAAAGTTTTGGAGGAGATTCTCCAATCAGATTCTCCCCCATCTTAGACAGCACAATGCTGAATTCACACATGCTTGCTGGCAATCAAGAGCTCTTTTCAGATATTAATGAAGGGTCTGGTATAAACTCTTGTTTTTCAGTGTTTGAAGTGCAATGCAGTAACTCTGTTTTACCATTTTCTTTTGAAACACTCAACTTGGGAAATGAAAATGCAGATTCTAGTAGCACTGCTAATATTCTTGGGAAAACACAGTCTAGATTGCTAATATGGACCAAAAATAGTGCCTTTGATGAAAATGAACACTGTTCCAATCTTTCAACAAGAACTTGTAGTCCATGGTCACACTCTGAAGAAACACGTTCAGACAATGAGACTTTAAATATTCCATATGAAGAATCGACGCAGTTTAATGCAGAGGATATTAATTATGTAGTTCCTAGAGTGTCTTCAAGTTATGTAGATGAAGAAATACTAGATTTTTTGCCAGAAGAAACCTGCCAGCAACAAGCTAGAACTTTAGGAGAAATGCCCACTTTGATCTTCAAAAAAAAATCTAAGCTAGAATCTGTCTGTGGTATTCAGCTAGAACAAAAAGCAGAAAGTAAAGACTATGAAACTACACAAGGGTGTAGTGAAAGCAGTCCACATGGAGATGGCTACAGCTCAGGGGTTATTAAAGATATTTGGACAAATATGGCAGACAGAAATTCTGCAGCGATGGTAGAAATAGAAGGAATAGAAGACGAATTGTTTTCAACTGATGTAGATAACTATTGCTGCTGTTTGGATACAGAAGCAAAAGTTGAAACCCTCCAGGAGCCCAATAAAGCAGTGCAGAGATCAGAGTATCATCTTTGGGAAGGTCAGAAGGAGAATTTAGAGAAGAGAGCCTTTGTCTCAAATGATTTATCAAAAGTAGATGGTGGTGACTATACTACACCATCAAAACCTTGGGATGTTAACCAGGATAAAGAAAACTCATTTATACTTGGTGGTGTGTATGGGGAGCTCAAAACGTTTAACAGTGATGGAGAATGGGCAGTGGTGCCACCTAGTCACTCGAAAGGGAGCTTATTACAATGTGCAGCTTCTGATGTAGTGACGATAGCTGGTACAGATGTTTTTATGACTCCAGGTAATAGCTTTGCCCCTGGTCATAGGCAATTATGGAGGCCATTTGTATCATTTGAACAGAGTGAGCAATCAAAGAGTGGAGATAACGGATTAAATAAGGGTTTTTCTTTTATCTTCCATGAAGACTTACTGGGAGCTTGTGGTAACTTTCAAGTTGAAGAACCAGGGCTTGAATACTCATTCTCTTCCTTTGACCTGAACAATCCATTTTCACAAGTTCTTCACGTAGAGTGTTCGTTTGAGCCAGAAGGAATTGCATCTTTCAGCCCTAGTTTTAAACCTAAGTCAATTCTGTGCTCTGATTCAGACAGTGAGGTTTTACACCCCAGGATATGTGGTGTTGATCGAACGCAGTACAGGGCTATACGGATTTCTCCAAGGACTCACTTTCGCCCAATTTCTGCATCTGAACTTTCTCCAGGTGGTGGAAGTGAGTCAGAATTTGAGTCAGAAAAAGATGAGGGAGGTATTGCTGTCCCTTCTCAAGTAGATGTATTTGAGGATCCACAAGCAGATCTCAAACCTCTGGAAGAAGATGCAGAAAAAGAAGGGCATTATTATGGAAAATCAGAGCTTGAATCTGGAAAATTCCTTCCCAGATTAAAAAAGTCTGGAATGGAGAAGAGTGCACAGACATCATTGGATTCCCAGGAAGAGTCGGCTGGAATGTTGCCAGTAGGAAACCAAGATCCCTGTTTAGAGTGCAGCATGAAAGAATCTCTAGATGGGAGGGCGATGGAGACTTCTAAAGTAAACTGCAGAATAGTGGAGCCACGTGAGGAGACTAGCAGGTTTTGCAGTTGTAAAGCAGGGTGCCATTTCCCCACGTACGAGGATAATCCTGTTTCTTCAGGAGAGCTTGAAGAGGTATGTGGATACATAAAATTACGGGATTTGCAGCTGGCAGCTGATAACCAGCAATTTGTCATGTGACAGTTCATTTTAAATGTTTGTAATTGTGTAGTTCTCTAGAAGAACACAGTTTTGTAGAAACACTGGAGGTTCCATCTGAACATAAGGGAAAAACTCTTTTACTGTAAGGGTGACTAGCACTGGCACAGGTTGCCCAGGAAGTCTGTAGAGTCTCCATCCTTGGAGATGCTCAAAAGACATCGGGATGTGGTCCTGGGAACCTGCTCTAGGTGGCCCAGCATGAGCAGGGGGAGTTGGACATGATGACCTCCAGAGTTCCCGTTGAATCTCAATCATTCTGTGATTCTGTGAAAAATTAACCATCTTCAGGCATTACAGTGTCATCTTGCATACCTCTAGAAATATATGCATGTGTGCACTCCTGTGACTTGAAAATCTGTTTACCTTAGGTTTTTAACTTAACTGATTTACATATAATATGTTAAATGTGCATAAAGTTTGAGTAATTAGATATTACTGATTTTGATTCAAACCTATTTTAAAATTTTGAAGAGGAATATCTGAAGTCAGTCTTTGCAATATGACTTACAGTTACTTCCATGTAGAAGAATTTGGAGTTGAATTATTGGATGTAAACCTCAGGAAAGAATGGTTTGTAGAAAGGCTTAATTGTCTGGAAATTAAAATACTCTCTTGTCAACATAGACACACAAAAAAAAAAAAAATCATGAATGTAAAATGTCCATCGCTACCACAGTACTGTAAGGAGGCCTAACTATAATTATGGTTTAAGCTGAGAGTTTCCTTTCAGGTCACTGTACCTATAGGTTAAGTAATGATCAAGAGCAAAAATCCCTTCCAGCCAAAAAATCCAAGTTCTTTTTGTGAGCTCCCTCTGCTCTTGAGAAGAAATATTTGACAAGCAAAATGAAGGTCCTTGAACGCACCCAGAGGCGGCCAACAGAGCTGGGGAAAGGGCTGGAGGGATGTCCTGTGAGGAGCGACCAAGGACTCTGGGCTTGCCTGGTTTGGAGAGAAGGAGGCTGAGGGGTGACCTCAGTGCTCTCTGCAGCTTCTGAGGAGGGGATGTGGAGAGGGAGGTGCTGAGCTTTCCTCCCTGGGATCCAGCGACAGGACGTG
>Ga0181612_150677_pt1 | contig 15432 bp, 12 predicted proteins | sample HoacroProtozoa21_FD_119630 | JGI IMG/M metagenome (GOLD analysis project Ga0181612, IMG submission 119630) | Hoatzin crop microbial communities from Cojedes, Venezuel. Combined Assembly of Gp0051906, Gp0051904, Gp0051908 | reverse complement strand
TTTATTCCACAAACGCAAAAATAAGCAATATCGACCAATTCACAAAATATATTGACAGCTAAAGACTTATGAAGATGTTTGCGGCAGAGTTGGAAATCAGTATAAAATCCATCAATTCCTTCCTTTCTCATCAAGATACGAATCCTTGAAACCTAGGAAATAGAGCACGCCATCGATGCCGATAGTATTGATAGACTGTTCGGCATTAGCCACTACACGCGGTTTTGCGTGGAATGCTATTCCCAGTCCTGCTTCAGACAGCATAGGAAGGTCGTTAGCTCCATCTCCGACGGCAATGGTCTGCGCGAGGTCCACTTTTTCTACCTGTGCTATGAGTCTCAGCAGTTCAGCTTTGCGCCGTCCATCCACTATTTCCCCCAGATATTTTCCTGTAAGTTTGCCATCCTCGTCAATCTCAAGTTCATTGGCATATACATAATCGATGCCATACCTTTTCTGGAGATATTCTCCGAAGTAGGTGAATCCGCCCGAGAGGATAGCGATCTTATACCCATATCTTTTCAGCACATACATCAGACGGTCAACGCCCTCAGTCATCGGGAGATTCTCAGCTATGTCTCTCATGACGCTGGAGTCAAGTCCCTTAAGCAGCGCCACTCTTTCAGTGAAGCTTTCCTTGAAATCGATTTCTCCCCTCATAGCCCTTTCCGTGATGGCCTTCACCTTGTCGCCTACACCGGCTCTCATTGCCAATTCATCGATGACTTCCGTTTGTATGAGAGTGGAATCCATGTCGAAGCAAATCAGCCTTCTCATCCTTCTATACATGTTGTCCTGCTGGAATGAGAAATCCATCTCCATTTCCGAAGACAGTTTCATAAGAGAAGCATGCAATTGGTCACGGTTATCGGGAGTGCCTCTAAGTGAGAACTGAATGCACGAGCGGTTATGCTTTTGTGGATTTCGAATAGACATACGTCCGGAAAGCCTAAGAATAGCGTCGATGTTAAGTCCTTGTCCTGTTATAACCTTAGTGGCAGCCTCTATTTGCTTAGCCGACAGATGGCGTCCCAATATAGTGAGAATATATCTGTTTTTTCCTTGTCGTCCCACCCAAGCCTCATATTCATCGTCGGTGACAGGCGAGAATCCGATGTTGACACCCAATTCAGTTGTTTTGAAAAGCAATTCTTTCATCACCTGTCCGGAGAACGCCTCGTCCACCCTGATAAGAATGCCAAGAGAAAGAGTGCTATGTATGTCAGCTTGTCCAATATCGAGGATATCAACATCATATTTAGAAAGTATTCCCATGACGTCGGCAGTGAGCCCAGGCCGGTCTTGTCCGGTTATCCTTATTAGAATCTGTTCGAATACAGGCATGATAAAATATTGGTTTTCAGATTATATGTAAAATTTGCTTTATGATTACTTTAACTTATCCCAAATGCTCTTAACGTTGCTACACTTTGTTGATATTCTTCAAGTTGATGCATCCGCTGAACAGTAGCGAACCGATTTCCACTTGCCGCGGAAGAGTTATTTCTTCGAGATTAGAGCAATCGTTGAATGCGCATTCACCTATTTCCGTGATAGATTTCGGCAGCACCATAGAGTCGAGTTCAGAGCATCCGAAGAACGCGAAAGAGCCGATTTCCTGAATGTTCTTTGGCAGTTCCAAGTCTTGCAGTTCAGAACAAAACCTGAAAGCCGAATCGCCTATTTCAGCTGGCAGATTGAGTTCATCCGGATCATAGATAATACCAGTGTCGAATGTCTCGACCGACTTCAAGTTGTGGCAATCATCGAAAGCGTTGTTTCTGATGCACACCACTGAATCAGGCATTGTAACCCTCTTGAGGCTTTCGCAATGGCTGAACGCATGGTCACCGATTTCGACTATGGTGTCGGGCATGATTATTTCTTCGATTTCCTCACATCCATTGAAAGCGTTGTCAGCTATTCTGGTCACGCCTTCTGGTATCTCGTAGTCACCTCCCTTAGCGAACGGAAATGCGATAAGCGTGTCTTTGTTCTTATTGAACAAGACCCCTTCGATATCGCAGAAAACAGGATTTTGCCTGTCAACCCTGATGTTTTCGAGAGAGGCGCAGTTTTCGAAAGCCCTTTTTCCTATTTCGTTGACGCTTGCAGGAATTCTGATTTTCTCAATTTCCTCGCATCCGCAGAAAGCAGAGTCACCGATTCGTTTGATGCTTTCAGGAATTTTTATGTCTTTGAGATAAGCGCATCCGTCGAAAGCAAAATCAGCTATTTCGTTGACTGCATATACTTGTCCTTCAAAGTGAATGAGGTCGGGTATAGAGATTTTCCCTTCATAGAAAAAGTTTTCCATTCTGAACGCAGTTGCTGTGAGCGTATCAGAATCGAGTTTGAAAATTATTCCGTTTTGTATGGTTTCGTCTTCCATAAATTAATGGATTCCCTTATGGGAATATAGTTAGTGTGTGCAAAAATACATAAAATGGATTAATTTACAACCTTTTTGGTTAATATAAATTCAAAACATTTCAAATGTAGTTGTTTATAATAGGGTTAAACGGTTTATTTCTCCAAAAGCGAAAAAGCCCTTTCTGGCAGAATTCATTAGGCTAAAAACTTGCCGGTTCAGATAAATTGTGGTACTTTCGCAACTGTTTATAAAAATCAATAATTATCTATGAGAATAAAAGCAATTGCAATCATTTCGATTATGGCAGCTAGTATGGCAACTGCCCAAAACATCAGCTATCCAAAGGCGCAGAAGGACGGCACAGTTGACGAATACTTTGGTGTCAAAGTGGCAGACCCATACCGATGGATGGAGGACGACCGCAGTGAGCAGACCGCGGCTTGGGTTGAAGCAGAAAACAAGGTAACTAACGACTATCTGTCGCGCATCCCTTTCCGCTCGAAAATCCTGAAACGGCTGACGGAAGTGGATAACTACGAGAAGGTTGGCGTACCTGCGTGGTACAACGGCAAATGGTATTTCAGTCGAAACGATGGACTTCAGAACCAGAGCGTGGTATATGTGATGGACCAGTTGGGAGGCAAAGAACGTGTGTTTCTTGACCCAAACAAACTGAGCGACGATGGTACGGTGGCACTGAAGGACATCACACATTCGCACGACGGACGCTATGCCGCCTACGCTATCTCACGAAACGGCAGCGACTGGGTGGAGATGTACGTTATCGACAAGCAGACTGGGCAGACGCTTAGCGACCATATAATGTGGTCTAAGTTCTCCAGCCCGACATGGTGGAAGGACGGTTTCTTCTACAGTGCCTATGATGCGCCCACCGAGGGCAGCGAGTTCAGCAGCAGAAACCAGACACAGAAAATCTATTATCACAAGGTTGGCACACCCCAATCCGAAGATATTCTGTTCTATCAGAATCCTTCCAGGCCGCTAAGCATCTACGTGGTTTCTGTGAACGAGAAGGAAACGATGATGTTTCTCGAAGAATACGGCGCCACAAAGGGCATCAACCTGTATGTAAAGGACTTGCGTCAGGAAGGATCGCAGCTCATACAGATTGCCGACGGAATGAATTACATATATTCACTCATTGAAACCATAGGCGATAAGATTTACATCCTCACCAACGACAATGCACCTAACTACCGCGTTATGGTTGCCGATCTGAAGCATTTGGCAAAGTCCGAATGGCAGGAACTTGTGCCTGAGCAGCAGTCGGTGCTCACCGGCGCGCAAATTATCGACGGCCATCTCATGCTAACCTACCTCCAGGATGCGTCATCGCATATTTATGTGCATTCGCTCGACGGCAAACGGCTACGGGAAATCAAGCTTCCCTCAGTGGGCTCGGCAAACATCTACGGCAGAAACGACCGCAAAGAGTGCTTCTACTCCTTCACATCCTTCACCGAACCCGGCTCTATCTATCAGTACGACGTCGAATCCGACCACAGCACCCTCTATAATTCACCGAAGGTTAACTTCCGTAAGGGCGACTTCCAAACCGAGCAAGTGTTCTTCAACAGCAAGGACGGCACACGCATTCCGATGTTCCTGACATACAAGAAGGGGATGAAGCGCAACGGCAAGAATCCGGTTATGATGTATGGATACGGAGGTTTCAGTGTCAATAAGTTACCCAGTTTCGCGAGTTCCCTTATCCCCCTGCTGGAGAAAGGCTTTATTTACGCTCATGTAACTCTGCGCGGTGGTGGCGAGTATGGAGAGAAATGGCACGAGGCAGGCACAAAGATGAAAAAGCAAAACGTGTTTGACGACTTCATCGGTGCTGCAGAATGGCTTATCAGCAACAAATACACCAACAGCAAACGGCTGGCTATCAGAGGCGGAAGCAATGGAGGACTCCTCGTAGGAGCCTGCATGACTCAACGGCCTGAGCTGTTCAAAGTGGTGCTGGCACAAGTGGGAGTGATGGACATGCTGAGGTATCATAAGTTCACAATCGGATGGAATTGGGCGAACGACTATGGCACAAGCGAAGACAGTCGAGAAATGTTTGAATACCTCAAGGGCTACTCTCCGCTCCACAATCTTAAGCCAGGCACCGCCTATCCAGCTACAATGGTGTGCACTGCCGACCACGACGACCGCGTGGTACCTGCCCATTCGTTCAAGTTCGCTGCCACTTTGCAGGAGTGTAACGATGGCACCAACCCCACATTGATACGCATTGACAGCAATGCGGGTCACGGTGGAGGCAAGCCACTTAGCAAAGTGTTGGAGGAATATGCAGATATGTACTCCTTCATGATGTACAATATGGGGCTGAAATACTAGTCCCAAGCGAGAAAAGAGGAGAGTTCGTTCCATTATAAATTAGTTCGGCTGCGCATGTATGTTGGGCCGTTGATGAAGGAAGGTTTGCTAAGACTTGCTGGTAAGGAGAGGCGAAGAGGTCCTATAATAATGCCATCAAACTAAGCATTATTGATAAATAAAAGGAGGATGTGCCCGTTTTGACACATCCTCTTTTACGTTATATTCTTACTGCAGAGCTCTAAAAAGATTCCTTGCAGATAATGGACTTATACATTGTAACATTCATATTCGTGAGCGAACTGTTTTTTGTTTCTTTGTATAGTTTCTTATCGCCTATTAATTTCGCTAATTCAAGCAAAGACCACATTTGCATAGTATGGTCTTGCAAATATTGCTTTTAAAGAAGGTGCCATTCTTTTTTGTCTGCATAAGAGAGCGTGTATTCAACCTTGATAAGTATTTCATCGTCATCGCAAAAGTCGAATATTGTTTTATTGTGCAGGTCTTAATGGTCTTTTTCTGTTTTCATATTTGTTTTAATTTAGTTGTTTGCAAAGATATAATTTCCATTTGAAAAATAACGCACGTTAGAACTATTTGATAACATATCGATTTACTTTCATGTCAGGGTCTTCGGAATGTATTCCTGTAAAGATGTTGAACTCACCTTTAGTTATCCTCATTGTGTTGGAGTCCTTGTTCCACCACTCGAAAGAATCCCTCCCGAGCGGAATGTAAATTCTTTGCTTCATTCCAGCCTTAACGAAAGAACGTGAAAATGCCCTTAATGTTTTTCTTGGACCGTCTTGGTCGTCTTTTTTGTTGATATACACTTGCACCACAGCAGTTCCATCGTTGTTGCCGGTGTTTTTGATATCAACGACCATTCTTTCCCGTTTGCTGTCGTATTTGGTTTTGGTTATTTCAAATGTTGTGTAAGCAAGACCATATCCGAAAGGAAAGAGGGGATTTCCATTGAAGAACCTGTAAGTCCTTCCCTTCATGCTGTAATCCATGAAATTGGGGAGGTCGTTATCACTGGCATAGAAAGTGACTGGAAGATGTCCTGAAGGATTGACATCTCCAAACAGCACTTCAGCCACTGCCTGTCCTCCGGCCTCGCCCCCATACCATGCTTGCAGTATAGCCATGGCATTCTCAGTTTCCGGTTGAATAGCCACAGCCCCTCCGGAACAATTGATGAATACGACTTTCTTTCCGTGCTGCTTTAGCAGAGCGATGACACGCCTTTGCGCATCGGGCAGTTCGATTGTAGTGCGGTCACCGCCCTTGAATCCTGGTTCATCGTTTTTCAGTTGTTCACCCTCAAGCCTTGGCGAAATACCACCGACAAAGACCACCACTTCAGCATCGCTGGCGCTTCTGATAATGTCATCATCACTGATGGTGGTCATTTTTCCCATATCAAACTGCATCATGGCGAAATCATCCTTTTGCATGAACTCCATCACGATGTTGTAGTCCTTCCCTTGCGTCACATCAAAAGAAGCAAATTCCTTTCTCATTATGTCGCTTGATGTCCAGCAGTCGATGATAGTGTCACCGTTGACGATAAGGCGTGCCATGTCGTCGAACGCCATAACAGCAGTGATTTGTTCGGAACGTGAAGGATGGAATACGCCCTCGAACCTTGCGGAGAAATTCTCTAGTGCAACACCAGAAGCGAATGGCGTGTTGCCTCCATTGCTCAGATTGACAGGACTTGAAAAATTGCGTACCACATCAGGCGTGCCATCCATGTCGCATTTGTTCCAAAAAGACGCTTTCATGCCTTTCATTCCGTCGGTTGTGGTGATTTCATTGAACCGGCTCAATATTGTTTCGTTCCTTGTGTATCCGCATCCGTCGATGAAAGTCACGTTGTTGTCCATCATCCTTATTCCCTTGAGTATAGAAGTTGTGGATGTAGGGATTCCGTTGTAGTTGCCCCACATCATTATAGAGTCGTTGGCGTTCGGTCCAAGAACCGCGATTTTGGTGTTCTTGTCAAGCGGGAGAATGTTGTCTTTGTTTTGAAGAAGCACAACGCTTTCCCTAGCCATGTCGAGCGCAAGACGTTTGTGGGCATCAGACACCACTACATCGGGATTTATCTTATTCCATTCCACAGATTCAACAGGATCCATATCTCCAAGCATGAATCTGTATTTCAGCAACCTTCTTACACTATTGTCTATTTGTAGTTCAGTAATCAATCCTCTTTTCAAAGCTTCGGGCAGCCTTCTCAAGTCGTTTCCACATTCTACATCGGTACCAGCGATTATGGCTTGCGCACTTGCTGTAGCCCCATCGGGTGCCACTCCGTGATATCCTTTTCTCCAGAAATCGCTTATGGCTCCGCAATCAGTCACCACCAGTCCTTTGAATTTCAGGTTGTTTCTGAGAATCTGCTGCAGCAACCGATTGTTTCCGCAGCAAGGTTGTCCGTCGATTCTTTGGTAGGCGCACATCACTTCAGCCACCTCCGCTTTTTGAACCAAATCTTTGAATGCAGGCAGATAAGTTTCCCAAAGATCCCTTTCGTTCAGGTTTTCCAGATTAAACACGTGCCGGTTCCATTCAGGTCCGCTATGCACTGCGAAATGCTTTGCGCAAGCCAATGTCTTAAGATGCTTGGAGTTAATCGGTCCTTGCAAGCCTCTCACTACAGCAGTTCCCATTCTTGCGGTGAGATACGGGTCTTCCCCGTATGTTTCCTGTCCTCGTCCCCATCTGGGGTCTCTGAAAATGTTGATGTTAGGAGTGAAAACAGACAGACCTTGATAAATGCCAATTCTATTGCTGTTTTTTTCCTTAGCCTCAAAAGCCTTAACCCTGAGTTCGTCGCTGATAGCCTCAAAACATTTCTGCAACAAAGCATCGTCCCATGACGCAGCCATAGCCATGGTGGTTGGGAAAACCGTGGCGTATCCGTTTCTCGCCGCCCCATGGAGACCTTCGCTCCACCATTGGAATGCCGGAATACCGAGACGTTCCACAGGTTTAGAACTATTCATCATCAATCCTATTTTCTCATCGATTGTCAGACGCGAGCATAAATCGGCAGCTCGTTCTTCGCATGACAGAGAGATGTCTTGATATGGCAGAGTTTGCGCTATTGAAGCAATGCATGATGCCAAACATGCAATAGAGAATATGATGGTTTTCTTCATTTTCGACAAGTTTAATATTTGCATAGAGACATTCTAGACTTCAAATGACAAATATAGCGGAAAAACTTGAAAAACGAGTAGCGAGACGATAATTTTCGTAGAATACAGACAGATAAACTGATTTGCTGGAATGCAAAGGGCTTATAATGCTGTTATATGATAAATTCCCTAAAAATAAAGCAAAATATGCGAAAATCCTTTGGGTGTAAGGACAAAAGACGTAATTTTGCTGACAGACATCATGCTTTAATAGTGTCTTTAAAAGAAATCAAGAAATTATCTATTTATTCAACCAAAAAACAGGAGGTAAGATCATGAAAGAGAAATCAAGTTTCAGTGAGAGCGTCTTAGGTTCGCTTATTATGGCATTGGGAATAGTTGTTCTCGGTCTTTGCATCAAGCAGGGTATAGACAATGTTGCGAACAAGGACAGGAAGGTGAGCGTGAAAGGCTTGAGCGAACGTGAAGTAGAGGCCGATGAGGTGACGTGGCCAATAGTGTCGAAAGAGATTGGAAACAGTCTGCCAGAGATGTATGAGAAGATAGGCGTGAAGGAATCGAAGATAAAGAAATTCCTTATGAGCAACGGCATCAAAGAGGACGAGATAAGCGTGAACGCCCCAACAGTGCTTGATTTGAACGCAGAGCAATATTCTTCTCAAAAAACCCCTTACCGTTTCAATATCACCAGCATTATAACGGTGAAATCGAACAATGTTAAGTTGGTGAGGAGCATTATATCTCGTCAGGGCGAACTGTTGAAGGACGGCATAGCCATAGTGGATGGCGGTTATGAGAATCCAGTGAAATACAATTATGTAAGTTTTGCCTCGATGAAGCCAAAGATGATGGAAGAGGCAATAGCAAATGCAGAGAAGACCGCCCAGCAATTTGCTGAGAACAGCCATAGCAAGCTCAACAAAATCGTTAGTGCCGACCAAGGCCAGTTCTCGATTGACGACCGCGACTCAAACACTCCTTACATCAAAAAAGTGAGAGTGGTGACTACTATAACATATTCATTGAAAGACTAGCTGCTGTTTGGATGTGTTGAGCGTTCACGAAACAGTATGCGCCTCATTGACGCAATGAAATGAGGATGTGAGACATGCCAATGAATTAAAATTAATAGGTTCAAAGTATATCTTGAAAAAGTTCGGAGATGATGAAACACCGTCCGGACTTTTTCGTTTCTTGTGCTGAATAAGCCATATCGTGGCATAAAATCAGTCGATAATCAATAATAAATCGCCAAAAAAGGAAAGTTTATAATAAAAATGATTGGTAAAATTTTGTGTATTAAATAAAAAGGACTAATTTTGCATGCTGTTTGGGGTAGGAAGGGAGGACTACCTTAGCAAAGTCAGAAAAAGAATAATAAAAAAGTTATAAATCAATATGTCAAAGGTTTGTCAGATTACAGGAATCAAGTCTGTTGTAGGCAACAATGTGTCACACTCGTTGCGCAGGACAAAGAGGCGTTTCAATGCCAACCTGTTTACAAAGAAATTTTACTATGTAGAAGAGGATTGTTGGATTGTTCTGACAGTCAGTGGTGCCGGTTTGCGGCTTATCAATAAGATTGGTCTCGATGCAGCGTTGAAGCGTGCGGTAGAGAAGGGATTTTGTCAGTGGAAGGATATCAAGGTAATCGCTTAATCATCAGGAGAATTAAAAATGGCAAAGAAAGCTAAAGGAAACAGAGTACAGGTTATACTCGAGTGCACAGAAATGAAGAACAGCGGTCTTCCAGGCACATCACGTTACATAACCACAAAGAACCGTAAGAACACTCCTGACCGTTTGGAGTTGAAGAAATACAATCCTATCCTTAAGAGGATGACAATCCACAAGGAAATCAAGTAAGATAATTCATTAAGATTAACAATAAAAACATCTTAGTATATGGCAAAGAAGACAGTTGCGACCCTTCAGGACAAAGGCAATCGCGTATATAGCAAAGTCATCAAGATGGTAAAGTCACCAAAGACAGGTGCTTACGTGTTTGACGAGAAGATGATTCCGGCAGACGATGTTCAGAATTACCTGAAGAAATAATTTGGACACTAAATCATAATAAAATGCATCATAACCTTTCCATAATCAACATTTTGGAAAGGTTTTTTTTGTTTTTCAATCAAAATATGTATCTTTGCGATTAAGGAAGGATTTTAGAAATCATTTTGAATGCATTTCTTTGATGATAATTAATTAGAGAGAAGACTTGTCGTTATCAGAATAGTTTGAACAAAGATATTATTGCAATCATATTATGGGATTTTTTGATATATTCAGCAAGAAGAAGAAAGAGACTCTAGACAACGGTTTGTCGAAGACAAAGCAATCAGTTTTCACCAAGTTGACACGTGCAGTTGCGGGCAAGTCGAAGGTTGACGAAGCCGTGCTGGATGATTTGGAGGAAGTGTTGATAACATCAGATGTAGGTGTTGACACCACTTTGGAAATCATTCGCCGAATAGAGGAGCGTGTAGCAAGAGACAAATACGTGAGTACATCAGAGCTCAACGAGATACTCCATGACGAGATAGCATCGCTGCTTATCGATAACGATGCGGAGGAGACAGAAGGTTTTGACTTAAGCAAAGGCGGCCATCCGTTTGTTATTCTCGTGGTAGGCGTGAATGGAGTAGGGAAGACCACAACGATAGGCAAGTTGGCATATCTGTTCAAGCAGATGGGCAAGAAAGTTTATCTAGGCGCTGCCGACACATTCCGTGCCGCAGCAGTGGAGCAATTGTGCATTTGGGGAGAACGCGTGGGAGTTCCTGTTGTGAAACAGCAAATGGGTTCAGATCCAGCTTCAGTGGCGTTTGACACCTTGAGCACAGCCGTGAAGAATGATGCCGATGTCGTTATCATCGATACAGCAGGACGTCTTCACAACAAGGTGGGATTGATGAATGAATTGACGAAGATCCGTAATGTGATGAAAAAGGTGTTGCCAGACGCTCCAGATGAAGTAATGCTGGTGTTGGACGGTTCCACAGGCCAGAACGCCTTTGAGCAGGCAAAGCAATTTGTGAAGGCTACCGAGGTGACATCATTGGCAATAACAAAACTAGACGGAACAGCCAAGGGCGGAGTTGTGATAGGCATCTCCAACCAATTCAAAATACCTGTAAGATATATAGGCCTTGGTGAAGGCATAGAAGACTTACAGCCATTCAACCGCAAAGAATTCGTCAATTCATTGTTCGGCAAATGATTTATTAACGGCACCAGGAATCAATTGACAAAAGGATGAGACGTAAGTTAGTGGATATAATCACCATGGGTTGTTCGAAGAACTTAGTGGATTCGGAACGTCTGATGTGGATGTTCAGTGAACGCGGTTATAAGGTTCGTCACAATCCGGAGGTGATAGACGGAGAGATAGTAGTGGTGAACACTTGCGGATTCATAGGTGATGCCAAGGAAGAATCAATCAACATGATATTGTCATGTTGCGAAGCCAAGTCTTCAGGGCAGATAAGCCGTTTGTATGTGATGGGTTGTCTTTCGGAGCGATATTTCAAAGAATTGAACAAAGAGATACCGCAAGTTGACAAGTTCTACGGCAAGTTTAATTGGCAATCGCTGTTGACCGATTTAGGTCAACCATCGGTTAACAATGAGACATACGGACGATGTTTGACGACACCACGCCATTATGCATACCTAAAGATTTCAGAAGGCTGCGACCGCCGTTGCGCGTATTGCGCCATTCCAATAATAACAGGCCATCACCGTTCTCGCAGTATGGATGACATATTATCTGAGGCGCAGCATCTCGTGGATAACGGTGTGAAGGAGATACAGCTTATAGCTCAGGAACTGACATATTATGGCAAGGACTTGTATCATGAAGGAAAGATAACCGAACTGGTAGAACGACTGTCGGATATAAAGGGATTGAAGTGGCTACGCCTTCATTATGCATATCCAACAGATTTTCCTACAGACCTGCTTCGTGTGATGCGTGAGCGTCCAAATGTTTGCAAATATCTGGACATAGCATTGCAGCATATCAGTGACAATGTGCTTTCTAACATGCGGCGTCATGTCACAAAGGTGGAGACTTACGAACTGATAAACAGAATCCGCAAGGAAGTGCCTGGCATTCATCTGCGCACCACATTGATGGTGGGTTTCCCTGGTGAAGGCGAAAAAGAATTCAACGAACTCAAGGAATTTGTTCGTGATATGCGTTTCGAACGCATGGGAGCTTTCGCATATTCAGAGGAAGAAGGCACATACGCCGCCCGTCACTTCAAGGACGATATACCGGAGGATGTGAAGGAAAAGAGATTGTCGGAACTGATGGCCATACAACAGGAAATTTCGACAGAATTGAACTCAAGCAAGGTAGGGCAGTGTTTCAAGGTTATAATAGACCGTAGAGAAGGCGATTACTATATAGGGCGAACAGAATATGATTCTCCTGATGTGGATGATGAAGTGCTAATCCCCGTAATCGATGGCCAACTCCGCAGAGGCTGCTTTTATGATATAGAGATTACAGGCGCTGAGGAATTTGACCTTTTCGGCAAGAGAATACATCGATAGAGAGATGATAACATACAGGTTGATTTCCAATAGATGAAATGCTTTATAGCGGATGTCTTCAGACGGAAATATCTGTAATAGAGGGAATGACAATGCGTTCACAATATAATAAAAGAAAAAAACATATCAGACAATGAACAATAGAGAATACATTAATGTGCTGTCGGCACGAACTGGCAAGACAAAGAATGAAACGACCGATTTGGTTGCTTCAGTTGTCAAACAGATTCTTGACGGTATAAGTTCTGGTAACGATGTCAGCATAAGTGGTTTCGGAAATTTTGATGTTAAGGTAACGGCTGAACGCAGGAACTATAACCCTCGTACAAACGAAGTGAATGTCTTGGCACCTCGCGTAAAGATGAACTTCCGTCCAAGTGTTATTTTAAAGAACAAATTCCGTGATAACGAGAACAAATAAATAAGTCAAAGATTTTATGGGTAAGATAAATTTGTCGGCTATCATCAAGGCCGTGGCAGAAGAAAACAACATAAGTCTCTCAAAAGCAGATATGTTCGTACATGCCTTTTGGGACACCATAGAAGAAGGCTTGCGCAAGGACGGAGTTGTGAAAGTCACCGGTTTCGGTACATTCAAATTGACTGAAATGAAGGAACGTTCGAGTGTTGACGTCAACACTGGTGAACGCACTATTGTTCCGAGTTATATGAAAACTTCATTTGTTGCTGACAAGGAATGTGATGATTATATAAAATTACATTCAGAAATAGATGTTCCGGCAACAAAAGAAAGCACTACAAAAACCACATCCAAGAAGACTGTCAAGAGCAAAAAGAGAGAGCCAGCAGTCGTTGATGCAATTCAGTCATCGTCTGATAAATCATCCTTATTCACAGAGGATAAACAATCTGCTGTTTCATCATCTAAAAATTTGTCTGGCAATGAACCTGTGGAGAAAGACGTTGAATTGCCAACCATAGGGACATCAGAGACAGAATCAGAAAATGAAACTGAAATCGAGGCAAGGAAGTTACAAACCGATGAAACAGAAAACAACGCCCACGATGATTCTGTTGCGGATTTGGGTGTTGCAGCTCTTGCCGCACCAATCCTTACAGACGTGGATATTCATGAAAATGATGATGCTAAGAATCTGCCAGATAAAGAAGAAACTGCAGATGAACCCGTTGGAGAAACTGTTGAAAACGAGCCAAACAAAAGAGTTGCAGAAACTTACAATTTCAACAAAGAGAAAGATGACATCTTCTCGGGCATTGACGATATTATTTCAACCCCTGAAAGCATTGACGAAATAGAAGAAACAGCAACACAACCCGTGACGGATGTTGCTGCTGGCGATGAGAATAAACAATTGGACGCGTCAACAGAGGAACCAAAACTGAATCGGTCGAAAGAAACAGCATCAGACGGCATAACAGACTTGGAACCAGAGATAATACCCGTTGAGGCTGCAGTTGTGACAGCTGTTAAAGACGAGATGAATGCTGATGAAGATACTGACAAGGATTCTGCAGACGACAAGACAGAAGACGTAACGAAAGAAATCACACCAGAACATTCAGAAAATGTTATTGATGAGGAAAGTGCTGATTCTTTTGCTGATATGGACAAACAAGAAGGCGATATCGTGCCACAGTCTTCCGATGTTTCAGATGAATCAATGTTGAAACATGATTCAGACGATGAGGAACCACTCAAAGATATCACTAAATTGTCGTCTGAACCATCAAATGATGATACGACAAAGGTTCCTGCAGTTGATGAAAACAAGAGAAAAGAAGCTGTAGATGAAACGAAAAAAATAACGTCAGAATCTTATAAAGAAGAACATAACAGCAAAACATTGAGGAATGTCATAATAGGTCTTTTGGCATTGCTGGCATTACTGTTTATAGGTTATCTCATATATAATTCAAGCCACAAGGATTCAAATACAAAAGATGCGGAAGAGGTTGAACAAACCGAGAATGTACAAACAGTAGAGCCTGTGGTTAATGACAGTATAGAAACAACTGAACAACCAGCAAAGGAAGAGAAATCTTCTGCAAAGCCAGAGACTTATACTCTCAAACGCGGAGAGTCTCTGACAGACGTGTCATTGATGTTCTATGGCACAAAGGATTCGGCATACGCCATAGGCCGTTACAACAACCTTAAGAATATGGACAATGTGTATGTGGGAACAGAACTAAAGTTGCCATGATAACCCATTGTTAATGAAATGACACCCGTCGGTAAGTCTTCGATTTTGAAAGTCAACCGACGGGTGTATTTTATTTGTTTTCATGTGTGAAATCATGAGTATTCATAGTCATTCTTCGGGTTATTTATGTTTGCAAAAATTAATAAATCAAGATAGAGAATTTAAATACTCTAAAAATAAGACTTTGATAATTTTTTTTTGTTGTTTTTAAATTCAAACTACGATTAAAAAGGGGTAAATTTGTAACAAATATTGTTCAAAATTACTTATTTATTATGGCAGATTCAATAGATATACGCGAATTAAATGAGAAAATAGAGCGTGAGAGCGGATTTGTGACCAATCTGATTACAGGAATGAATCAGGTGATAGTGGGACAGAAGCATCTTATAGACTCACTTTTGATAGGATTGCTTTCCGATGGCCATATTCTTCTAGAGGGTGTTCCAGGTTTGGCCAAGACTTTAGCGATAAAGACTTTGGCGTCTTTGATAGACTCCAAATTCAGCAGGATACAATTCACTCCCGACTTGTTGCCAGCCGATGTGATAGGCACAATGATATACAGTCAGAAGGACGGCGAGTTCATTCCGAAGAAAGGCCCTGTTTTCGCCAATTTTGTATTGGCAGATGAGATTAACCGTGCTCCGGCAAAAGTTCAGAGCGCATTATTGGAAGCTATGCAAGAGCGTCAGGTGACGATAAGCACAGAGACCTATCCGCTTCCCAAACCGTTCCTCGTGTTGGCTACACAGAATCCTATTGAACAGGAAGGCACTTA
>Ga0181612_132335_pt1 | contig 15432 bp, 14 predicted proteins | sample HoacroProtozoa21_FD_119630 | JGI IMG/M metagenome (GOLD analysis project Ga0181612, IMG submission 119630) | Hoatzin crop microbial communities from Cojedes, Venezuel. Combined Assembly of Gp0051906, Gp0051904, Gp0051908 | reverse complement strand
GTGGCTTCCTTTTTGTGTTTGAATTTGTCCAGGAGCTCCTTGTTCATCGATGCAGGCCTCCTGGCATTTTTGGCTGACTTCCTCTTCATTGGGACACATCGCTACTGAGCTTGGAGGAAGTGATCCCTGAATATTCACCACCTTTCTTGGGCCCCTCTTCACTCCAGGGCATTGTCCCGTGGTACTCTACCCAGTAGGTCCATGGACAGGCCAAACTCTGCTCTCCTGAAGTGCAAGGCAGTGAGGATCCTTGCCCTAAGGATCTTGAACTCCACCATTTCATAGTCACTGCAGCCATGGCTGCCCTTCAGCTTCCCATTCCCCACCAGCCCCTCCTTTTTGGTGAGAACAAGGTCCAGAATAGCACTGCTCCTTGTGGGTGCCTCTATCACTTGGAGAAAGATGTTATCAATGCAGTCCAGAAACCTTCTGGATTGCTTATGTCCTGCTGTGTTGTCACTCCAACAGATATCAGGGTGGCTGAAGTTCCCCATGAGGACCAGGGCTTGTGAATATGCTCCTATCTGTCTACAGAGAGCATCATCCACTTGACCTTCCTGGTCAGGTGGCATGTAGCAGACTTCCACTACAATGTCACCTGTCCCTGTTGCCCATTTAAACCTGACTCCTAAGCTCTCAGTTGGCTTCTTATCCAACCCCAGCTGGAGCTCCATGCACTGCAGCTGGTCAATGACACAGAGGGTGAGCCCCCCTCCTCATGTCCTCTTCCTGTCCTTCCTAAAGAGCTTGTATCCTTCCATTGCAATGCTCCAGTCATAGGAGCCATACCAGAACATCTCCATGATGCCAATAAGATCATAGCCCTGCAGGCGTGTATACACCTGTAACTTCCCTTAGCATAGAGGTATTTACCTTGGGGCCCTGATGAAGCTGACACTGGCTGGAGTTCTTTTGTGCTGGTCTTGGTGCACCTTTGAGAGGGAAAGAAGAACAGAGCAAGAGACACAGGATTTTAGTGCCACGGTTTTTAGAGTGCTGCCAGAAATAATCTGCAACTGGACCGTGCTCTGCCATCACCATTATGCTATGAGTATTTCAATTATAATTAAACTGTCATCAGAAATCAAAACATAATTTAAAGAGTAATTTCTAAACGGTTTCAAGTCTCCCGTTAAACACTATTATCTCTCTTTTTTGTTCAGCTACAGCTCAATGCCTTCAGCTTCATTTCAATCAGAGCCTGAGTGGTACGCTTCGGTCCTCTGAAACCTTCTCCCTGTTCTGATTAATTCATTATGAAATGCCATTTCTCTGCATATCTGTGCTTCACCTGAGCAATTCTTTGTTGCAGCTGGGCACCTCAGCCTGAACATCAGGCTACAGTTCACCACTTTACCTCTTCAGCATTAGATATAACTGCAACTGTTACATTTGACAGTTTAAAAAAAACATAGAAAAATTAGATTCTTTTCTTCATCCTAAAGGGTAAGTAAAGATTTTGTATTAGACTTGCATGGCAAGATTTTTGTAGCCAGGGGGGCTACAGGAGTGAATTCTGTGAGAAGCTTCTCCCATGTTGGACAGAGCCGGTTCCAGCCAGCTCCAAGACGGACCCCCCAGTGGCCAAGCAGAGCCCGTCAATGATGGTGGTGGAGCCTCTGTGACAACATATTTAAGAAGGGGAAAAAATTGCTGCACAAATGCAGCAGGAAGAGAGGAGTGAGAATGTATGAGAATATGTGAGAGAAACAACTCTGCAGACACCAAGGTCAGTGGAGAAGTAGGAAGAGGATGTGCTCCAGCCACCAGGGCAGAAATTCCCTTGCAGCCCATGAAGACCATGGTGAGGCAGGTTGTCTTCCTGCAGCCCAGTGGTCCACAAAGGAGCAGGTGGGTGTGCTTGAAGGAGCCTGTGACTCCATGGGAAGCCCACACTGGAGTAGGCTCCTGGCAGGACCCCGCAGACCTGTGGAGAGGAGCCCACACTGGAGCAGGTTTGTTGGCAGGACTTGTGACCCTGAGGGGGACCCATGCTGGAGCAGTCTGTTCCTGAAGGACTACACTCCGTGGAAACGACACACTCTGCAGCAGTTCATGAAGAACTACAGCCTGCAGGAAGGACCTGTGTTGGAGAAGTTTGTGGAAGACTTTTTCCCATGGGTGGGGCCCCACACTGGAGCTGTGAAAGAGTGTGAGGAGGAAGGCATGGCAGAGACGAAGTGTGATGAACTGACGCAATCCCCATTTCCTGTCCCACTGTGCCATGTGGAGTGACGAGGTAGAGAAATCAGGGGTGAAGTTGAGCCTGGGAAGAAGGGAGGCATGGGGAGAAGATTTTTAAGATTTGGTTTTATTTCTTATTATGTTACTCTGATTTGATTAGTTGTACATTAAACTTATTTTCCCAAGCTGAGTCTGTTTTGCTGCTCACGGTAATTGCTGGGTGATCTTCCTGTCCTTATCTGGACCCATTAGACTTTCACAGCATTTTTCTCCTCCAGTCCAGTTGAGGGGGGGAGCGATAGAGTCACTTGGTGGGCACCTGGCATCCAGATGAGGCCAACTCACCACACATATATTTACTGTAAGTATGGTTTGTTTTTATTGGGTCCGCCTGTGTTGCCTACTCTAAGTTACTTACATTACCTTACCAAAGGCAAGGACATGGTCAGCTTCCTAAAGCCACAGAACCAGCCATCAAGGAGCATTAAATGTGTGTATTTCAGGAAGAACTGTTGAGATTAATTTAAAAAAAGCTCACTAATGATAAGCTGCATTACTATATATAATATAAAGATCACGAGAGCTACTGGGATACCTGGGAATTTTGAGGGCAGCAGTGGCTCCCATGAGTATAGCATACACACCTGATGAACACCAACTTTTCTGCAGAAATCTTACCAGGTCAAAGTCAGGACTCCAGCAGCCTTGGGAAGAACTGAAAACATTGTCTATCTACTGCCTTTACCCCACTCACTTTGTGGGGCAAAACTACCTTGCATCTGAAGGAGAACACTGAGTCTTTGTTGCGTTCAGTCTTGCAAAACTGGTTCTTCAGGGGTGTATGGTGAGGTACCTGAATACCACAGCCATATTCAGAGGGTGTTAGCTGAAAAACTCCAGAAAAATACAATTCCTCATGCTATGCCAGAGAATAAAAACAATTGTTATCCAGCCTTAACCAACATGTAGGTAAACAGGCATGCTTGGTCTGATGCATACTAGTAGACTTTAACAAATATGTTTTCCCTTGGTTATAGCCATTTCAGACAAAAGTATGTACTAACTTCTTTTTACTTTCTTCATACTCTCTGATTTCAAACACGGAAATAAACAGTGTTCTGAGACATTTTAGCTACTTTGCACCATCCACTAATTCAAACAGTAACTCTCTTCTAGTCTCCTAGATAAGCCTGGGTCTAAGATGCATTTGCCTGGGCTCCAGTCCTACTGTAATGAAAGGTCCACACTCTCCTTCTTATCCTTGCTGAACGCAGATCACATTTCTTAACATGTCTTCACAGAGCTTTAGACCATACTTGTGTATTTTCCACATACATATATAGAGTTCTAGCAAAGCTTTAAATGGTGGATTTTTGACAATCATATAAAAGCACACACATTGGATATAGTCTGCCAAATACTTCATGTCTGCCCCAAAGAGATGAAAAGGCTGTTTATTGGAGTATTTGCTTGGAGTGGAGCTCTCATATCATCCTTTGTGAGAGGATTTGCTAGATGATCTAGCACACTCTTGAGCATCACAAGTCATGTCTGTGCAGAAGAGCACAACCGGTCCATCACAGAGCTATAAGTGATCTCAGCTGAGTGCTAAGGGTCAGACTGTATAAGCTAAATGACTGCTTATGGTTTTCTTTGTGTTCAACAAACAAATATTTCAGACCACCTGCTGCCATGAATGTGGTCGGCAGCAATGAATTACTCAAGCTGAAAAGAAAGTAAAATTGATTTACATGAGTACTTCTAATATGTTCAGAATGCTTTTGTCTGGTAAAGCATTGTATCTTCAACTCTGTGAGTGAGTTTAATCAGCGTTAAAATGTCCAGAAAAGAAAACCTGAAATTCACAGATTTTCAGTCTTCAGATATTTGCAGCCTGTGCTACTGATTTAATAATAGGTGTTTAGTGCATGCCCAATAAAACTCACAGAACATAAAACATAGTCACAGTGTTCTCTGTCTTGACAGATACTAACTGCTAAATTAGTAGATCTGAAATGTAAGGTTTGGTTTCATGAAAGTATCAGTCAGCAATTACACTCATACCTGAAATCAATTTCTTTCCTAAAGAGTAAACTAGTAGTTACTCTGTTTCAAAACTTAAACTTCTCTGCAGTCAAGTTTAGCAGAAAAGTGTTGGGCAATATTTAGTTTAAGGACTATTTCAACAGGTCTTTACTTTTCTCACTAAATTTAAAGGCCTACAAATCTCTAAAAATCAGAGAAAATGAAAATGAAAACATGAAGGTAAAACACAACGTGCAACTAAAAATGCATTGTTATGGAGTTAGCAAGGCATACTAATAACTAAAACAGACATTTCTCAAATTCAGAAACAAGCCTAAAGAATTACAGTGCAAATGTTTTCTGTTCCTCTTGTGCAGAGAAGGAATAAAAACACAAAATACCTTTTCTAAAAAAAAACCATGTAATCAGACGAAAAGTGCTGGGGAGCACATACTGTTGTGATCTACATTACAAATGAGCAGTTACTGCAAACCAATATTTAACACACACTAGAAACAGAACTACCCAACAAAGAAGCTATCAGGTTACTTTACAGAGCTTTTTCTCTCCTTTGAAAGGACAAAACTGGTATTCTGAAAATTTGTTCCGCAAATGCTTTCCTTCACTAAGGGCAAATAGTGTCTGACAACTATGGTAGCCTTCTATGATGGGGTTACAGTGTTGGCAGATACAGGGCAAGTAACTGAAATCATCTGCCTGGACTTGTGCAAAGCATTTGACACTCTCTCATGCAACATCCTTGTCTCTAAATTGGAGAGAAATGGAGCTGATGGGTGGACAAGTCAGTGGATAAGAAATTGGCTGGATGACCGCACTCAAAGTGTTGCAGGAAATGGCTGGGTGTCCAAGTGGAAACCAGAGACGAGTGGTGTTCCTCAGGGGTCAGTACTGGGACCAGCACTGCTGAACACCTTTGTTGGCAACATGGACAGTGCGACTGAGTGGACCCTCAGCAAGTCTTCCGACAACGCCAAGCTTTGTGATGCGTTCGACATGCTGGCACGAAGGGATGCCATCCAGAGGGACCTTGAGGAGTTTGAATGGTGGGCCTGTGCAAACGCCATGAGGTTCAGCAAGGCCAGGTGCAAGGTCCTGCGTGTGAGTCGAGGCAATCCCAAGCCCAAATACAGGCTGGGCGGAGAAGGGATTGAGAGCAGCCGTGAGAAGGGAGACGGGGGGGTGTTGGTTGATGATAAGTTCAACATGCCCCGGCGACATGCGATTGCAACCCAGAAAGCCAGCCGCATCCTGGGCTGTATCAAAAGGAGTGTGGCCAGCAGGTCAAGGGAGGGGATTCTGCCCCTCTACTCCACTCATGTGAAAGCCCATCTGGAGTCCTGTGTTCAGCTCTGGAGCCCCCAACAGAGGAAGGACATGGACCTGTTGGAGTGAGTCCAAGGGAAGACTCACTCAGGAACAATCAGAGGGATGCAACACTGGTCCTGTGAAGACAGGCTGAGACAGTTGGGGTCGTTCAATGTGGAGAAGAGAACACTCTGGGGAGACGTTCTAGCAGCCTGCCAGCACCTGAAGAGGGCCTACAAGCAAGCCGGAGAGGGATTTGTTACAAGGGCATGTAGTGATAGGACAAGGGGCAACAGTTTTAAAGTGAAAGAGGGTAGATTTACATCAGATATCATGCAGAAATTCTTTATTGTGAGGGTGGTGAGGCCCTGATGCAAGTTGCCCAGGGAAGATGTGGATGCCCCCTCCCTGGACCAGGTTGGATGGGGCTTTGAGCAACTTTGTCTTTTGGAAGGTGTCTCTTCCCACGGCAGCGTGGTTGGAATGAGATGATCTTTAAGTTCCCTTTCAACCAAAACCGTTCTTTAATAGTTTACTCTGCACATATTCATATCAGAAAGCAACAATGAGATAAAATGTTGTTCATGAGTACTTCTCAGTCAGCTTCAGGCATTGTAAAGCCATCAATTGAAAAAATAAAAGGGCACCCTGGAAATCAACAGATGTAACCTTCACACTTAAGAAGAACAGATTGCCTCTTTTAGGCTCTTTTCTTTTTTGTAAAGTAACTAGACAGTAATCAGTGAAAGAGGAAACAAATTTCAGTCCCACAAAGTCTGATTTTCAATAAGAAAGCAAGCATAGACATGTATCTCCAGCATTTTTAGTGCTCTTTCTGGCATGTGGTCATTTTTATGCATTTACTTGCGATCAGAAGAACTTCCATTTGTGAGTGGTCTCCTGTGTTAACATAAACTCAAATAAAACTTTTTTTCTTGCCTTTTTAATAATGGAGATTATTTGAAAACCTGTGAATCCTGTGCATTACAAATCTAGTATCCTCAATTTCTGTACTGTTTTTTAAGATGAGGATAGATTATAAACTGCATTAAGTTATTTATTGGTGAAGTATTTGCCAAAAGTGTCTGTTGCTATATGCAATGTATTATATAACAAATTCATCTGTTATTTCACTATCGTATCCATCTTGGAGCCGAAGTTCTCAGTTTAAAGGAATGCTTTCTAGGAAGGTATCTCAGCAAAAAAATACTTCTGCTATCAAAAGAAGCTGGCTTGAAGAGAGCTAAACATAATTAGAAAGGCCTTGGAGAAATTCAGCAAATGATTCAAGATAAAATACCCTTAGGAACAGTGATCACCAATACAGAGACATAAAGAAAGTATTCATGATTGCTCTGCAGTGTCCCCATTTAATCTGAAACAAAAAAAATCTAGTTTGGCAGCATCATATTTGTTTAATAACGTGGACTATTCTGGTGTTGTTCAGTAGTCCAGAGTGACAGAAAAGGGCCTTACCATTACAGGAGTGAGATGTAGCATATTATTGTGTGTACTGCTGCAGATGTGCTGTAAGTTAGTATTTTGTGTGTTTGTGTACCCAGGCGTTATTCTATTGAATCTTAAAAAGCCCCAAAGTGGGAGCATGGGTTAACAACATGGTGGAGATTTGACAGAATTCACCCCTCGTTTTTTAGATGATCCTTGTAGGAATACTTATTCTAAATTACGAATTTCACCTGTGACATAAATCAAATTGCTGCTGCAGATTAACCTTCATTGGATGACATCAGAAAGGGCAGAAAATTTCAGCAATGGATACTTCAAGCTCTAGACTTTGGTTTTGCAGACCTCCCACACTGACATAGCTCTTCCATGTTAGAGAAATACTGCTCTTGAACTGGATATTTAGTTTCTTCTAGTTTCTCTCTGGTGGCTACATGCCCGGTAAACAATACATCTGGGCCTCTCCACTGTGTCCTTATCAGGGAAATTCAGGCACAGATGTGTACTGGCATCCCACTCCTGCAAACCGTATATATCTGAACCAAAGTTGCTGTACAGACTTGAGCTCAGATTGCCTCAGTCCTCCACGCAGTTCTCTGATAGATTGGAGTACTTTCTGAAGCAAGCAAAAAAAACCCGAAAAACAACACCAAAAAAAAGGCAGATCAGAAGGATACTGCTTTTCAACAGTAGTTCCACATAGTGTTCATGCAGCAGGAATTCAGAAACAATAAATACTGAATACTTCACCCTTATAATAACATCACAATGACTTACCCCCAAAAGCATTCTGAGAAAGAGAATATAAATAATAATATTTAGAAGTATGTTAATGCAGATATTTTAAGATGTTTTAAGTATGGTTTTTTGTATAAACAAAATTTAGATGTCCATTATTGCGGCAACGCATTTATTCTTTTAGAGTGATTGCAATAATTACTTCAATATGGGTGTCAATAAAGAAAAAGAGAAATATTCCCATTAAATATATTATCATTACAAGAGTATTTTTGTCCAACAAATTCTAAAAGTGGGTTGCAGGTGTAAACATGAGGTTATATTGAGAGAAGCAATAAAATTTAGCAGTGCAAAGTTTAATAAAAACCACACCGGATAATGGTGTAGTCAAAACGAATCAACAGGTCTGAAAATATTGGTCTCATCTTTTCCTGCTTGTGTAGAGGCAAAGACAGCAGTGAATACTTGCAAAATTTTTTTCCCCAAGCTACCCAGCTATGTTATTTCAGTGGAAGCTAGCACAAGCTCACAAGAAGCTTATAGTATTTGTTGATGGTAAACGGATTCCTGCTGCTCACTCCAGAAAGTCTGGCTGTCACTACTGGTCAGCAAAAGTTCCAGGCACACTTTGTGAACTCGGCTGTATATTCCAGAGAAACAATATTTCAGAGAAAGTCTTCAATGGCTTTCAATTTCATATTTGTTGCCTTAATAAATATCAAAAAGTCTCCAAACCTTAGAACTTCTAATTATTGTAGATGTTTTTTATTTTTGAACAATGTAACAAAACAGTAGATACAAACTCAGCATCTTTCTCTTATCTTAGGCACAAATATTTGGCTGAAAGCAAAATATTGAAAGGAAACTCAATTTCCTGAGTGAGAAGTTCAGCATAGCAAAGGTCTGCCAAACAAGGAATGCGGCTCTTTGTCTTAATTCAAACACTTACACTGACCTTTGTAATATTGTTGACGAAACTTGAGAGTTGCATCAGAAGCTGCACAACATATATCTGAGGAAATATAACCCTAAAATCTGTTGTTATCCAGTTTTCATAGAGAGACCTAGAGAGATCCCTGACAGCAATCCCACATGAATGCTCTATTTCCCTTGCATTGATCTACCTCTTCCCAACAGTAACGTCATTAGCAGCAGAGACACTAATAATGTGGGAATGAAAAAAGAAAATAAGGTCAGATCATTCCTAAATTTTCTGAGCTCCATACAGGCTTATTTTTTACAGTCTATTCAGCTGTATCTGAAGGGATAGACAAGGATGAAAATGCATTGATATCTTCTGCTACTGCCTTCTGAAAAAGAGCATTGAGAAGTTCAGAGAAGCACCTCTGCTCCAGTTTTGTCATGTCGTTTGGGCTGGTCTCCATCCCCCTATACTGCAGTCCCTCTCTCTCCCTCCTCTACCTCAAAACCTTCTACCCTTCTACCGCCTCCTTTCTCATGGGGCAGTTTTGCCCTTCTTTGATGACATGATCTAGTAGCCCAGACTTCAGCTGGCTTCTATTCAGCTCACATGACTTAAGACTTAGCTGAAGGGATGAAGGGTTACAAAATAATTTTTTTGTCCTTTTCTCTTCCAACTCTATTTTGGGGACTCAGAGGAATATGTAGATTAATAACATGGGAGAAGGTCCTGTATAACACTTGAATACCCATCACATTCGGGCAGTGAGAAAAGAGAAGGTCATGGCAATCAATCCTGGAAAAAACATGTTTTAACGAAGGAGACAAAATGGTTATGAAAGGTTATATATCAAGCATGGCATGAAAAGGTTACCTGTTTGAATTCAGAAATTAAAAATAAACCCAAAATGCACTCTCAAAGCCCATATGGGAGAGAGTGGAGGGTTTTCTGGATGGAAGACAATGGGACATTTGTCCCATTGACAAGTTATGGGATATTTGAAAGTTATGGAATGTATAAATCAATGATCCTTATACTGGGAATCAAAGAGGAGTGAGTGTGTGCATACACGTCTATATGTTCATATGTGGTTGGAAAGGACGAGGCGGTCTATAAGTGCCAGTGAGAGTGAATGAGAGCGAGTGAGATGGTAAGAGTTGGCCATATTCATGCTCATTCTCCCATTCTTTCTTTCTTTTTGCCGATCAGGCAGTGCCAGGGACCTTCCCAGCCAGGCGACACATTTCTGGGCTAGGCAGAGCATCTGATTCTGGCATTAGTCCAGTACCCTAAGACAGGACCCAGGTGACATAACAAAAAAAAAGTGATGGTTTTCATGGAGGAAGTTTTTGCAAAGACCAGGGCAATCTTCCACCTGGGACTCCGGCCCCAGTACCTAACACCACAGCACAATAGAGTACAGTAGGCTTGCAAAATGAATCCAAGATTTTGCATGGTGCTTTTCAGTGTAAAGAAGGGCTCCCTGATATGTATTTCAGATGGAACTTTGAGCTTATTTACAAGTGGTGGAAGACTGATCAATTTGGTAACCCAGCCATTAGTGCCAATACAAGGCTGAGCAGTGGTAATGTTAAAGTAGTAGGAGATGAGGATGTTTGCAGTCAGACCATAATAGCTTACCTTTACAAACTGCTTATTTTTTTACTTTAATCACAGGAATAGGAGGTAACAGGGAAGGAAGTTTCAGTGGCAATAGCAATAAGTTGTCTTTAAGACTGCTCAAACCTTATGAGCAACCTTTGCTCAGGCTGGGTGGAGGATGCCTACAGAGCAGTTTGCAACAGGACATTGACCAGTGAGATCTTAAGGAGTTAGCTACTGGGGAAGACAAAGGTGAGGTGAAAAATCACTAAATTCTCTATCCGTGGAGCTAGTAAATGAAGTTCAGAGAACAGCTTGTGGGAGCTGCTGTACTTTGGTCTCCTGGATGAATGGTTGGTCATGTTTCTACACACTCACAGTTGGTTGTCAGACTGTGGTGTGGAGGGAGGGCTGTGCAAGTAGAAAGCACGAGAGCTGCCCTTAAGCTCTATGGGCACAGGCATGTCTCACAGTGGGCAGACAGCTCCTCTGGGGGCTCACAGCAGTATCCCAGAGATGAGGCAGAGCTGAGGTGTGCTGCCCAAAGAGGCAAGGTCCCAGACACTCTTCAGCAAACAGATCAGAAAGTATGACTGCAGGGAAGAAAAGGATGAAGGGCAGAGCAGGTACCTGAATGACTAATATCAAGGAGAGAACTGCTCAGTGCCAGGGGAACTGCTGTCTGCCCAGCTGATGTACAAAGGAAGCTGCAAAACTGCTTGGTCATGTCATTTTTATGGCAGGGATCCCATGCCAGTATTGCAAGTATGATCAAGGAAGGCTGAAGTCTTGTACTGCGTGCATTACACCCACTGGTGCTCAAGGGTGAGAGCCCTGTCTGCCTTCCTAAGTAGCTGGAGCCTGGACTGCTGAGATCTGACAGGCATTTCCCCACAGATGGGCTGTCCTTCCAGTGAGGAAGACTCACACATCTTATGTTCAGACATTGTCGTTCCCCCCTTGTCACAGGAAGGCTTCAAACATGTCATTCCAGCATCTTGAAAGACAGATAACTGTGTATTCGGCATTTGCTGTTTTGCTGCATATCCTGCAATGTGTCCGTTAAGTCAAAAGGTGGTATGAAATTGACACACAGACACTGCTTGAGTTCATTCATTTTGAAAAGGGACAGTTTTTTCCTGCCATAATTTCCTTTTTATAGGAAATGGTTTTTAATGTTCTCTTTTAGTAACTGACATTACAGATAAACAGAAGCTGACTTGCATTTAGTTTCCAGAGGGACAATAACGTCATAAACACTAATCGTGGTTACAAGATTTTTAAGCAATGACATGTTGCAAGTCAATCCTTTGCTAAATTCTCCTAAACCTGTCAGAGTGCCAGCAGAGTTCTGGGTGACAAGCAGCTCCAGGTGCAGGTAGGAACTTCCAGAGATGAGAAAGAAATATCGTTTCAGAAGAAGAATGCAGAATAATAAAGAGATTAAGACTAGAAGGAAATAGGAAAAATAGTGTTCAGTAAAATGTCATGGAAGATTTAACGGTGTTTTGAGATATTTACCGGCAGAAAGGACTTTTCTTTTTGAATGTTTGACTTCTATAGTTGCATTGCCATAAACCCTGCTTTGCGAGATTCACATTCTCATTGCATATGCCTAATTATCACACCAAACTTTCTCCTCCTCTGGGGGATCACAGACAGCTCACACCAGCAAGCAGCTGGCTGACAGAGGGCCTCTGTAGGCTCCACAGGAGTGCAAATACCACAAAGCTTCCCTAAAGGAAGCAGCCACTGTTGTTCGGAAGAAGAAAGGTCCTTTGGAGGATCACCTCAGATGACAGGTCTTTGCAGGCTACGTCATGGAAGAAAGCTTCCTTTTGAAAGACTGGCACTGCCAACCCCATAAAAATCCATGTAGGGAAGCAGGACATTATAAATTTGTTGAAGAAGTTCTGGTGGAGGGACCTAGTCAATGATCTACTCTAAAATGACTGAAATTCAGCCTTAGCAGGTAGCTCAGGGCCCTGCTCAGCGCAGTGGTGGCTCAGCCTCCTTAAACCTAGTGACCTTCTCAATGCACAAATGGAAACCACATGTTTTCTGGAAGTGGTACATTGTCCTAAAACAAGGTTCCATCTATTAGAGTTTTCCTCTGTGTTGCTAGTGTCCACAATCTTGTAACTGTGCTTTCCATACCTAAATGGCAAAGCAAAAGTTGGGTTTTCTCTCTCAAAACTGAATGTAGATAATTAAACACCATTGCTGAGGGCACAATGTCTTCAGACATGCAGATATGACCAGGGCAGAGCATGCTAATACTGATGAGGTAAGAAAAGAAAAGAAGTCTTGATTTTTGCCAAAAAACTCATTGAAATCCTCTTAATCTTTCCAGTGCAAATCTCAGACAGAAAAGTATTTTTAACTGAGTTAGAATCATATTCAAACCAACAAGATCAAATATGCTCTGTTATCAGATAGGAAAAAATAAATTACATTTGATATATTGAAAGCTTTGATACTTCGGTGTTGTTTTTATTTAAAAATTGTTTCTCTCACCCTGTGCAGAATGCAATTTAGATTACAATAACATGTTAAATTGCTGAAAAATTATAATTTTGCCTTTTAAGTTGTCACTTTTCCCAAAACAGTTTTAATTAACAGTTTGATCTAGTCATTCATTCTCACCTCCATTGTGCCTATTCAATATCTTTACATCAGCTATAAGCCCTGGTAAGTAACAAATACACCTTGATATATGAAGTTGTTTTGGCAATGCAGGTTGAGTAAGCTCTACTCCTTGAATTTGGTAGATAGCAGGGAACTTGATGTGTGATAAGCAAGAATGACATTCTGGATAGTCTCTTAATGCACAGTTCTGAAATACTTTCTTCTGAATCACCAGTTGTGTAGATTTATTCCTAGCTTCATGAAGATAAGGATTTAATAACATTAGTCTAGCACAGCTGTATCTAAAAAAAAAATAAATTGTGGGATGGATCACTTCATCATTGTTTATAACACCTACTGTTAAACAGTGAACTCAAGGACTTCCTGGGGAACCTGTGTCCCGAGGGAGAAAAGGAGGAAACTAAGCTTTCAGGTGCTGAATACACTCAGCCTCTAGGGATGACCTGGGTGAAGATCTCCTCAGCCTCCTCTGGAACTCTGTGAAATTCTGAAAGAACTATATGGGAATATGGAAACCTGCCTCATCATGTTAGTATATATTCTGCTTTCCAAAGCTATCAATAAAAAGGGTGAATACTTCAGCTCTGGCTCATTTTCTCTATCCACTTTTCCATACCTGTGATTTGCAGGCTGTTTCTCCTTGTGCTTGCAGTTACTGTAGACTCCAGTAGGTTACAATAGGGCTTGCCCTCCCAGTCCCTCACTGGGTTCACCTACAGATCTTACAGCTTTGGAGCAGAATGGTTAAGGTCCCTGTGCTCTGTCCTTCTGCTGGTTATGGTCCTTCAAAATCCCTGCTCATCTGGCAGCTCAGTTATTGCTTTGGAGGTAATGGGAAGAGGAAAAAAGTCTTTTGATCCTATATCATCTTAACAGCAGAGGTGGCTCTGCATTGCCATCTCTTATTTCCACTGCCTGAGCAGGCGTAGGCTTTCAGCAGGAAAGGTGAGGCAGGGAGTAGGATTTCTAAAATAGCATCTGAAAGATGTCTTTCGAAACTTCTTTGCTAAGTGAAGACTCCTACCTCTGTGTGTGGCCTTGCTAACTGGGTTTCTTGTGTAGCCTTTCAGCAGGGCTGAGGGTCACTGCAGGGTCAGGGCTGGAATTTGCTTATTTAACTTCCTTATCCAGGATTTCAGTGTACACTTTGTCCCAAGTTATGTGAAGTCTGGTCGCCCTCACAGCTGGTAGCACTTGCACTTCTTAAACTGTTAATGAGTAGCTACTATGGTGCTGTGCAGATTAGAAATTTCAGTAGAAGATAGGCAGGCAGACTATAACAGTGTGCAGGGCTGTGGAGGATTTGCTGGAGGTGAAAAAACCCAACTTCCAGGTGTGTCACAGGTCCAGAGTGGTAACTGGTGAAGAGACACTGCTTCTTCCAAATCAAGAAAGGACAGAGAAGATCTGATATGACTTCCCTTTCGGATTAACACCTGCTGTTCTTTTACTGCTGCGTGTGTACTATTTTAAATGGTAATCAATTCTTTCAACTAAATGCAGGTCTGCATATATATACACACACACATAAACTTATGCAAACATGTAAATATTCTGTAATCAGGACACTGTGCTCTTTGTATGTCAATGCACTAATTTTGCTCTTGCTTAGCTTTACTTGCAGAAAACCATGAAATCTCCTGTGTTTGCTTAGATATGAGGAGTCCTGTATCAGCTGCTTCTGTTGAGTTATCCCTTTCTTCCACCTTTGTTTGTCTTTCTGTTATGGAACAAGGTCTTCATGGAGAAAACTCTTTTGGCTCATGTGTGTGCCTGAGATTCTGAGCATGATTTCAGCAGAAATATTCCATAATACTGCTGAAGTGTTTCCTTGCTCTTATAGTGGTGTTCATCAAAGGAACTTGAAGGTTCGAGGGACACTTCTTTCAGTGAGGGACAGCTGCAGGCTGAATGTGACCTGGTGTACACCACCATCTCTTAGAATGGGAATGCAAAATATTAGTTACCAGGTCATCAATAACACTGAATTTTATTGGCATATTTTTTAAAAAGCTAAGTAACTGATGTTCTCAGTTTATTGTAAATCAGTTAACCCACAGATTATGTGTTCCTTTCACTTTCAGTAAGAAGGAAAACATCTGCTCTATTTGTTGGAGCCGTACAAGTCTGCTTGCCTGGGACATGCTAGGCACAAAACAACCGAAGACCAGAAGAGAAGGTGTGATTTGCTGTACATCCTTAAGTGAAAGCCTGAAGAAGGCAAGCTATAGGCGTGTCCTGAGTTCAGCTGGGATAGGGTTAATTTCACAAGAAACTTGTTGGGCTAACCCAAAACAGCCGGTCAAATGGGATATATGATACCATGTGACATCATGCTTGATATTTAAGTGGGGGTGCTGGTTGGAGCAGGATGATTTGCTGCGCAGGAGCAAGCTGAGCATTGGCTGGTGAGAAAGTTGCACTCTGTATATTCTTTTTATCAGTATTGTTGTTATTTTCTTCTCCCTTTGCCATTCTGTTAAGCTGTTTTTATCCCAACCCTCACATTTTACCTTTTCCTT
>Ga0181612_163934_pt1 | contig 15433 bp, 10 predicted proteins | sample HoacroProtozoa21_FD_119630 | JGI IMG/M metagenome (GOLD analysis project Ga0181612, IMG submission 119630) | Hoatzin crop microbial communities from Cojedes, Venezuel. Combined Assembly of Gp0051906, Gp0051904, Gp0051908 | reverse complement strand
GTGCGCTGTCCCCGCGGAGGGCGGGGTACCGGTGCGAGAACGGGGGACAGAAGGGCTGCTGGAAGCCGGGCTGTTTGCCCGCCGGGCCACGAATCTGTGAGGAGAACGGGCCTTGGGCAGAGCCTCCAAGGAGAGCCGGCCCTCCACGTTGGAAGGCGGCATCCCCGCCCGTCTGGAGACAGCCTCGGCTGTCGGGAATCGCGACACGCGTCAAGTTGTTCCCCGGAGCTGACTCCCGCCAGGGAACTGAGTGTCCAGGGACGCGGGCCGAGCTCGGCGGCCTTGGTCACAGCCGCCGTGTGCCGGGGTTCGGGGAGCGCCCGGGCGCTCGGCGTGGTGGTCGCCAAGGGCTGGGTGGTGAGGCGCTTCACCACACCTCCCTTCTTCTAGAAGTCAGAGACTGAGGAAGGAGAAACAAGTCTATGCGCTGGGTGGTGAGGCGCTTCACCACACCTCGTTTCTTCTGGAAGTCAGAGACTGAGGAAGGAGAAACAAGTCCGCTGACGGGTCGCTTACGAACTGTGCGGTAATACCGGCGTGAACACATGCCAACATTTTGGTTCTAGAGCTCAGGCAAAATGACCGTAAACGGTACAGTCAAGCATATTTTTAGTAAAAAAAAAAAAACTAATATTGTTAAAGAACACACAGATTTTCACCTTAAAGAAAGCAAAAGGGAGTCAACACTTGTGAAAAGCCAAATGTTTTAACGCAGAGTTCCCGTGAATGAAAGCAGACGTAGCAATGTGAAGCAAAATCTCTTTCACTCTGGAATGTACGGATTGTGTACGGGCTTACAGCGGAGCTAGTAATGTATTACTTGACCTATTTTTTTAAGCCAATGAAAGATTTAGGTTAACTTCATCATCGTGTGTTTTTAACCACTTTCTCCCAGAAACGCAGCAGCATTTTCTAAAGCTACTGCACGTTACGGTGCCTATACAACAGCCTCTTTTTTTGAGAGCAGAAGTCTCTTGATATAGCCTGATCGTGATTCCATTAAAACAAGAAGTTTTGCTCTTCATTCCCATAGTAGGCTCATTTAGCAAATTCTGATTGCAAATAAATGATGTTTAATTTTTTATTTCACGAAGAATCTTTATCTCATAAATGTTTCAATGCTAAGCACCCGAACTATCCAGGGAAAACGAAATTTTCTCATTACTGCAGCAATTTAGCTGCTATTTCAATCAAGAATGTCTGTAGTAGAGGCCTCTTTCATTCTTAACCTTAGGGAACGTATTGCGTAGACGAGAGACCTACAAAATGAGGAATCTTGAACAACCGACAGAAAAAATGTGCATGCGGAATATCTGTTAAAATTATTTTTGTTAGGTAACATATAGTTGGCTGAGGAAACAAGTTTCTGTACGATACAATCAGCAGAGATTGCACTGAACAGTAGAATGTATGTATTTAGCAGGTTATTTCCGACACTGAACATTCATATCACACTGAATTGTGCCACTTGCTCATGTTTACATGAACTATGAGAATTCAAACAATACACAAAATAAATTGTACTCTCTGCAAGCAAAGGAAGAATTCCAGCAGACAGTACAATCAGTCTCTCAAGAAGTATGAACGTACTGGTGTGTATTTGTTGGTTCTTCCCGCGCAGTCTTCAACCAAGCCTGAAGACGCCCTCACTCTCCAAGCCTAAAAGATGTCTGCCTACTGACATACCTACCTATCTGCCACCTGTGTGTGGTGTCTGTAACTTCACTTCATGGTAGACATTGCAAAAGGGGACATTTTTTTCTTTTTTTTTTCCTTCAAGGGGAATTTTTCACTATAAGATGCCTGTAAATGGAAGGTCAATTATGACAGGAAATCATATACTTTCAGATTCGTCTTGGAAGAGAAAAACACATTTGTAGAGGTTATATTAGAACTCATTCCCAGAATTGCAAGCACTTAGCAGAGAGCTGTTGGTACCATACTTTGCTAATATCAGTGAACCACTTCTTTTTACATTTATAAATATATATAATAACACACACTCTCTTTGCAATTGCTAACTAGAAATCTCAAGACAGAAAGGTATGTTTTTGACCTGGTAGGAATTCTATCAAGATCAAAATATCATCGTAATTCTGACATTCTTGAAGTACAAAATTAGTCTGTGTGACTGTTTAAAACATGGTTAAATAAACTGTTGACTTACCCCCAACTTTTTCTTTGATGGCTTTGGCGGTTACAATAGTGCATTTAAAAATGATGAACGAAGCTTTGTCTTTATCTTGCTGAAGTAAAACTCATAGGTCTGTGCCATGCGGTAACAAGACACATACTGTTTTCAAAAAGAAAATGAAAATGCTGTTATATGATTTCCCAAACATTTTTAAGCTAATGCTAGCTATTTTTAAATCACATAAAGTGCTTTGAAGAGCTTGAGTGAACTACAGTTGCTCTTGTTTTGATTTTCCTTTACGGCTACTTCAGCCTCTCAAAAAACTAACAGCTCTGAAACTCTCTTTTTCAATCAAACTAATTAAGTGCTCGCTCTGTGGCATCCAGTCATGATAAGATAGGCTTAGGATGTGGTTGGGAAGCTAGCTGGCTTTACAGAATTTCGTTTCCAGGATAAATCTTACTCTGAAATGGTTTGTCAGCCTTACATAGACAAATAATGAAATTCCATCCTTAACTCACCCTAGTCCTGTCCACGTAATATGTCAGATTACCCACTATTTCTAAGGTGCCTTCACAGAGGATGAAATCACCTGATATTTCTGAAATTGTGTAGGCACACAAAATAAATGAAACAAACAAACAAAAAGACAGAATCATTATGATCCTTATTTATTCAATAATTGCCTTCAGAGGAGCTTTGCCTAAACAGATCATAATAATCTAACTGTTCATACGTACATCTGAAGTAGCAAGGTGGAAAAGTCTGCCTTTCCTCTGGAGTGCGAGGTAGGACTCGCTGAATTCAGTGGGAAGCCTACGAGTGTCACAGAATCACAGAATCACAGAATGTTAGGGGTTGGAAGGGACCTCTGTGGGTCATCTAGTCCACCCCCCACCGACGCACGGTCAGCTGGTCCAGGGGAAGGGTTTCTGCAGGGTTCTACCACGGCGCGTGTCCTGCTTCACTCGTGACAGCAGTGAGCCTGCAACGGCTGGAGCTGGAGCTGAACTACACAGTAATGTGTAAAGGCAGGAGTAATAGACTCTCTATGCAACTGGCAGGTATCAAGAGTACGTACCGCTTGTTACTTTATCTACCTACATTTAAAACGACAAAGGCATTTGTGTGCTTACACGACTCATGTCGTTCCCCACTGGTGTTGTTTTCTGCTTCTTCTTTTTTTTTAATTACACAGTTTACTTGTATTTTTACAAGTACTTCGAAGCAGGTCATCTGAGAGAAATGTACCCTCAGCGCCTCAAGTTCCTTTTTTTCCTGCATTATTTAAAAGTAGACTTCAGATCACGACTATTTGATCTGAGAGTCATAAGCAAAGGACCAGATGCTAGAGTCTTTTCAATTATGAGCCATTTAAAGACAGCTGTACCGTATAAACTCTCATGGAGGAATCATATGCTTGCAGCATCTGGTGAGTTTTGGCCATGCCTTGAGCGCACCGTATCTGTTCTGAGGCATGAGCTGGGGTGCGTATGCGTTTTTGGGTTGGGGGTGTGCATTTTTTGACCACAGAGAGGAACTAACAGGTTGGGTCTTATATTTAGTGGCAGGAAATAAACACTACTTTCAGCCCCTGTAACATCTTTCATGGACGATTCAAAGTAATGTATGCTGAGTTGGTATGACTACTTTACATTAAGTGTTAATATTTTACCAGAATAAAATACTGGTGGTTTTAGCCAGAAGAACACATCCTGTACTTGTGAATTTTCTGCAATTTCATCCCACTCGCACAAACAAAGATGAAAAATATACTTCTGAGAACGTTGCTCTGATGAGTCACGTTCCTGGTAGTGTGAAGGCATGTCCAGAAAATAACCAGCCTGGATTTACTACTCCCAAACTGACACAAGAAAGTACCAACAGAGCGGGTACAACAGTATCAAAATACTGTTACCACCTGTGGGTCGATGACGATGCAGAGAGAACATTTGAGAAGGTCATATGCATGTAGCTGAAACTGTCCAGAACATGCATATTCCTTTCAGACTTCATGTTCTCCCCTTTTCTGTGACAAAGGTGTTCCCCGTGTCAGCAGTGACAGATTGAATAAGGACTGAAGAATCGTGCCCTCTCACAGTCTGCCTTTAGAAGTTGCTCTCAGTAACAATAATGCTTCACAGCCCCATTTTTCTGTCTGGCTCTCATGAAATCTGGATAACCCTTTGTCATGGTTCTCATGATGACACAAGCCGTGTTGTTGAAACAGTATGTTCTAAAATGAAACGAACAGTACGTACAAATTATACATGCGGCGATCTGGCAGCCTGTAGCATGCTGCAAATGAATAAAGTTCTGGAAAGGACCACTAGGAAACAGCTAAAAAAGCAAAGCTAAAGTGTCCCGTGTTTTCCCTGCAAAGTAATATAGGCACTGGGCAAATGTTTTACAATATGTGAACACTTTAATTACATATTAAAATTGTAATAATATTCTTCAGAATAAATGGTCTTAAGTGCTCTGACTCAAGTAAACGAAACTGCCGTGTTAAGCTAAGCTGTGTATCTTGTATATTTTTATTAAATATACTTACCTACTCACATACTCGCTTATGGACAGGTGACCCTTTCATGGAAAACCAACAATATAAAATACAACTTATTTTAATAAACTTAAGCTCTGGTTCTACCCATCCACTAACTTGAAACGTTTGCTTGAGTGACATCAACTCTACTTTTAATTTCTTTATTAGTTTTTTCCATTTATAAGAAAAATAATAAATAATAGCTTGTTTTACTTAAGAACAAATAAAAGGAAAACAAGCAACTCCAGGTTTATCTGATTTCAGTTACACCAGAGTGTAAAGATCAAATTGCTAATATTGGACAGGCTACCTTACTTTATCCAGCTCAGCCCTCATACCTCAGAAGAATGGACCTTTTACCGATTAAATAATACAATACCAGTGTTTTAAATGCCAAAGTAGCATCTTATATTTTCCATTTGTCTGTAACTTTTTTTTTCTAAGTTGCTGATTGTTTTCTTTCTTTCTTTTTTTTCATTGTGAGAGTTGGAGGGAGAGGTGAAGGAAATAGGTTAGCCTCAGAAAATTATTGTAATACAAAAGTACTGAAGATCTTTATCATTTTCTTGTTTTACAATGAAAAGAAAAAAAATATTATCTTGAAAAAACCTACACTTAACAATTTCCACAAATGCACAAAAACATAACGGAAAGAGAAAGTGCGGACTACTACCCAACATTTCCTAACGTCACTCATGAAAGCCCCCAGAAAAGTAACAACTAAGAAATCCTGAAAAAAATCTGGCTTCTTTGGCTAGGTACCTAAAGGGTGGCTCTGTGGAAAACATGGCCCCAGTTGTAAGGATTAAATATTCTCCAAAAAATCGGTGCTCACGAATTAATGTCACGGATTTAGTCACAAGTGTTTACTGGTTCTGTTTACCTACAGGTGCCTAATGGGAAAATCTATTTAAATTACATATCAAAAAATATAAGGAACAGAAATCACTGGGCCATATAAGCTTAGATAAGTTTCTGCTTGATTGTATTTTATGTGATCAGTTTGCCAGAATCAAATTAGCTCGGCTTTTATAACTGATCCAACTGTAGCTCTTTGCATATTTTTATTAGCATACAAATATCTAGGTTTACTAGTCATTAGCTTCACTAAATGTTAGACGTATAACAAATCCAGCTTTGATGCTGTTGCTCATCATACAAGTATTTCACATGTGACATAAAGCTGGCAGAGGCACAGGAGTGACTCAGCTCACCATAAAACAGGTAGCAACAGTTATGTTCACGTAAGTTACATCCCCTCATAGAGCTGGAAAATTTCTCTTGCTACTTTTTGCATGTATTTTGGAGAACTGCCTAGCCAAGATTGCTCTTGCTTTGAAAACCAAAGAGAAAGAACATGGGGATACATCCATATATAAAGAGCAGATACGATAACCTGTTTCTAAATATATGTAATTCTAATTTTGACATAATTGCATCTCTTTTCTCTTGTCTAATATATAATAAAAATACCTTAATTTGTTTTCTATGGAGAAGAAAATTCATGCTGAATTTTGATGACTCAGCACAGGGAGTATCTGGGTTACATTCTTCATTTGAACAACATCCATTTTGCTGCATTACAATGGCCAAAACAACTTTGTTGAAGTGAAAGCTTGAGTGGAGAAAAATAATTACATTTTATGCATAATTTGAAAGTTTTGTTTCATGTTTGTTTGGACTGAGAAGCAACATTTTAGTTCCTCCAATATTGTTATAATTATTGCCCACTGTACTATTCATTTCAGAAGCCAGGACCTTAATGTTGTTGTCTTGATAAAACACTCCAAGAACTATCATACAAATGCAAACGGATCCATGTTTTTCTGACAAACTCTATGTAAAATTGCTCCATTCCCTAAAATCCCTTCTTTAATGTGAATAATACTGAAACTCTTGATACATCAGTTCTTTAACACTATTGCTAACTTTCTTATTAAAAGGGCAAGGACTCACATAACTCCTTACAGGTATCTTCTAAAATATGTTACATTCTGTATCCCTAATAGCTTGTAAATATTTTACTGGCTCTGAGCATTGTCTGCCAACAGAAATGTACAAAAAAGGTTACTTTAAAGAAATACATTTGAAAAAAACAGAAAGTGTGTGTGTGGTTTGTCTAGAGCCGATTGAAACTCTTGAAAAGGTGATCACTATTCACAATTATGTAACAGATCATTAAAAAGCAGTTAAATTTACCAGGTCAACACAATATAAATTAATTAAATCCAGAAACTATTCTTCAACTCTCCAAAGTCACTTTTTGTACTAGTTATTTGTAATTTTCTGCTCACACTATCTGATTGATATGGCTCATATGGATGCTTAAAGAAAGCTAATAAATGAAGTAACAATTCAGATTAATTCTTGGCTTTTTGAAATAAATAGTTTCATGTGTTTTCCAGAGTTATTCCTTCAATTGTAAATACATTTTTTTCGTCTCCTTTGTATAAAGAAAAAGAAAAGGTAGAAACAATTTACTGTGTTATGACTCTCACTATTCTCTACTGAAATTTTCTTTCCCAGTATCAGAGATCTACTGTGATTCTAGTAATAAGCTGTACTGGATTTATGAGTAAAATACACTGTAAATCATAACATGAAGACATGTAATTATATTTGACTCATCAGCTTGTTCCCAGTTCCCACCTTCACATCCAAAAACAAATTCTGTTTTTTTAAAAAATTGTGGGGTAAATTGCACGGTCTGGACCATGGAAAAGAGGAGGATATTCAACCTTTCCTCCTATTGTACAGCTGTTCCCTTACAAGTTTTCCTTCCTTCTTTCCTCTATCTCTTCACTAAGAGTTGAAATATCAGTGAACATTTTCATCAACATGATGGTTCTGCACACCAGCAGATAAAAAGTAACCTGTTGAACATTTTCTCAAATTCTTAAAAATTGATAAAAATCAGAATTGCACAACGTTTGACCCAATTAATTGTCTTTTTCTTGCCTCTTCTGGGGTTAAATGAATAACAGTAACAATCATTATTTAGTTGCTGGAATTCAAAATAGATGCAACACCACGCACAAATTCTGTTTGTTATATTGAAAAAAGAGCTATGTTGATACACGACACAGAGCATAAAATCCCTCCATGAATTACTATCTTATTTCACATCCCCACGATCCAGCATTAACAAAATATGTAAAAGATTTGCCATTGGCTTCAGTGAGTATGGAATCAAATTCTGTATTTTGGGTGGGTTTCTTTACTATTTAAAATTTTCAGCAACACAGCAATGAACGTAATCTTCTCCTAAAGACAGGTTCTCATCCTCCAGCTACTCTCATTTTGCTAGATCTTAATGTTCTTCTTGAATGCCTGAGGGACTTCATCTTCCTGTTTGGCACAGTTCTAAATTGGCTTAAATCATATTTATCCAACAGTTACCTGCATTATGTTTTCAAGGGTAATTTGTGTCCTTCTCCTACAGCATTTATTTCTCATGCTCTGTAGGGTTCCATTTTGGCCCCGCTCTTGCTCAGCAATCCAAAGCTGCCTGTGCACAGGGTTGTTCATTGGCATGATGCTGGGTTTCATTTCTGTGCCGACAAGACACAGATCTATTTGTCAACCAAACCAGCAATTTCAAACTATGCTATTACCATATTGACAAGCTGGTGACTATAAAAGCCTCTACGAGCATCAATTTGCTTCAGTTAAAATCAGACAAAACTGAGCTGGCTCTTGCCATCAACCCAAGCCCACTTGAACTTCTAACCCGTCTTTAAAATTCAACCCAGGTTCATTGGTTAAAAACCTTATGTGTTTTTTGATTGCAAGCTCTTCTTTCAGTGTTGCAGTCAAAAGATTAAGGCTTCCTATTATTAGTTGAAATAAATGTGCTTTGCTTATTGCTCATTCATGCTTTTATGTTCCCTCGACTAGATTACTTTAATGCCCAGCTTGTTGATCCGCCGATGAGACCGATTATCAAATTTCATCTTGTAGAGCAAGTTCTGTTTCCAGGGCAATGTATTGTACAGACTAATGCATGTTTCATACCTGCTGTTCTCTCATGGTGGCAACTCATACACCACAAAATCTATTTAAGATATTACCGCTCTTGCCCTACCAAGTTTTTCATGAACTTTGAGTTGTTACTAAGAGATTCATCAGGGGGCTGATCCTACCAAGTTAAGTTAATGGAAGCTTTATCACTGACTTCAGTAAAAATGAGCTGTAAACCCACGTAGCCTCTACTCGTGTTCTTAAAGCTATTGCATGGACACTGGGTGATGGCTTTGTGCTCGTGTCATATATTTTTCAGAAAGAGTTGGTGTGTCCCAACTGGCAGATTCAGAAGCCCTTTTCAGCTCCCAAATCCAGGTGTTTGTGCACTCTGACTATATCCTACATATTGAAATTAAACCTAGGTATATGCACTATTTCTTTGCCAACTCTAATTTTCTTCTGAAGGAAACCCTCACGTGCGATCGCCCTTCTGTCAGGTTGGTCAGAGGACTCGGACTGGCGGAGCCGGTCTGGGTTGCTGTGCCTGGCGATGCTCTGCGTCCGCCACAAGCCGCATGAGATTTGCATTGTTTTCTGAGGAGATCTGGCTTGTGAAGGTGTTTTGTCTGTCAGCTGCCAAGGACTGAGAAGCTGTTTAATTTTATGTCGGTCCTTGTAGTCATTTGTAGGAATCTGAACTAACTACACTTTACTATTAACTAATAAATAAATAATAAAAAACCCCAAAGCCCACCCCAGCGAACAGCAGTAGTGTCAGCAGCCCATTTTTCAGGCAGTCTTATTCAAACAAATACCTTGCTTCTTGGGTGGTGCTACTGAAGTCAGTGAAAATTCTCCATAACTGAGCATAGTATAACCAAAGTCAGAGGTGGCTGCATGGCAGAGTCACTTGCCCACCTCACTGGCCTGCCCGATGGCACGTGGTTCTGCTGAGAAGTCGACTACCGATTCTCGTGGTCACTCAGGTTTGTGCACTCAGGTATGGTTGTGCTGCTCTGAGCAGGGATCCAGTTTAGGACTAATATGTTCTATTATTTATGTCCAATATGTTCTCATCAGTAAAAAAAAAAAAAGAAAATGTTAAGAGTATTGTCCCCAGCATTTGGCTTTTACATGACCAGAAATTAAACCTACCAGAATAATGTTATTAGAGCCCTTCCCAAGAACACAGAAATTAGAAGGTGAGTCATGGGGAAAGGGGGGATTTTTGACTATCTAGCAACTGCCAATGAAGGTAATTTCAGAACAGACTGCAAAATTTACTTGTTTATGGAAAGTCCTTACACGGGCAAGAGTTGCTGCACAAAGGAGTGCTGCTGCTTAAAAGGAAAAGACCAGTTGTAGAACCCCTAAAGTTGTAGCTAAGAATATAGTCCTACAGGGATTATACTGAAGATTAAAATACTTTGGCTCTAGTGACTGCTGTAATGAGAATACACATAGAGCTAAACTGACAGAGCTGAAAAGTATTTAATTTAGATGACAGCCTACAAAAATGAATGTGAAAATGAGAATTGCTTAGAGGTAATACATTTAGGGTAGAAGATTCATTTTTTAAGTGTTAACCTTTTACATGACAGTGCGATAGTGTAATTAAAATGGCAACATTCTTTGTTTGGGGAATTCATTTTACATTTCTAATTGCTTTGTAGTTCCTAGGTTGGAATTTTTGTCAAGCAGTTTCTGACTGACAGAAGTCAAGGATTTTTCACAGCAATACAATGGAATGAATGAGCTTCATTGTACTGAGCGAAAAAATTAAGCAGAAATTTGTTTTAATTGTTGTAAGTGATTAAACTATTCTTGAATATTAATATTTGTTCTGGTTCATGTTGAATAAGAACCTGAAAATTCAATGAATTTCTTTCTAGTAACCCGATCCCTAAGAACTTGCCCCAAACTTTGAGCCGCTTTGATGTTCAAAGGCTTTGGCTGAGATCAGAGACGAGAAGAAAAAGAATGGGGACCTCTTCACAATATTTTTACCTTTGAAGTCTCAGGTTAAAAGTACTATTACTGTTTGCTTAAACAAGCGAGAGAATGAAGGATAAGATCATGAATTATAATAACAGACAAATGACAAATATTTTGCGTGAAGTACATTTCCTTGTCAGGAGAGAGAACATTCTTCTAACAGATTTCCAAAGAGATTGGCAATTTGTAGAGAGTCAATTATAGGGAAGAAAGAGAGGTATCATTCTATCTGTTTTTTAACCATTTAAGTGGGAATAAAGAATTCGCTTGGAACTTTTCCCTTTGTTTTCCTCTACGTTTCATACCAGTGGCTCCAGACAGGCACATTATCCAACTGTCAACAAATCCCGTAGACTAAAGCCTGGAACAGTACATCCCACATCTCCCCCGTGAAAGCCTTTCATGCAAGCTCCTCTGTCATTCAAGATCATACTATTCCCTCCTCTATTTATTTCTAAGTGTCACTCAGCTCCACTCCACCAGCTTGGAAAAACGTCAAGAACTTTTATCTTCAGAGTCAGTTGCCAGTTCTGTTTAGTGAACAAGCCAGCAGGGACCTCTGGTGCCATCAGAGCAGCTCAGTCGGTGCCCCTCTCTTTAGGGATGGAGTATGTCATTATCCCGGTGGCCGGACAGAAAAAAGATGCACTTTCAGAATAGTTCTCAGGGAGCAGTTACTGGAAATCTCCTCCCTTGAGGCAGTCTATTGGCAACAAGTTTTGCTGCTGGGACATGAGGTATTACATCAAGGCCCAATCCTGTTGCTAATAAAGTTAGCGGGAAATGTGCCATTCTTTTCAAGTGAAGTCAACACGATTACTGTAGCAAGTAAGACCTAAAAAATACACCTCGCACCTGCAAATGCAAATGGAAAGTCATGGCACATGTGGGCATGTCGTTTTATGCCTATTTGCAGAATCTGGCTTTGTTTCAAATCAGAATAAGCCCCTTTTATCCAAATTTAAAATTGACAGTAAAGCAAATGGAAATTTAATTTTCATGTTACAACATTTCCATTTTTGGTTTTCGGCGGGTTTATTTAAGTTGGCATCTAAGAAAAAGTCAAGAACAGGCTGTTTCAGTGCTTGACTTTTGTTTCCTCTTCAAGAAACCCCACTTTTTTTAGTTTCCTCTAAAACAAGGCATAGGCTTTGTAGAGATTTTCGTTTTTAACAAAACTATTTTCTGCTAGAAAACAGCTTACTTTAAACTTTTCCTTAACCAGCTCTAGCAGACTCTTTTAATTGCCAACAGAGATGTTAGCTGTGCTACAAAACATTACTTACTGTGCTCAGCCTGAGAGGAGAATTTCTGTTGGTTTCAGCTGTCAGACCCACAGCCTCTTGACTGCACTAACAGGTCACAGTGAGCGCCACTGGCTCAGTGAGTGAAATTTCCCTATACAGCAATAACATGGTGCTGGGATTTTTTTTTTTTTTTTTTTTTTTTGGTAGAAGTGTTGGTTCATTTTTTCATAGGGTATCATCATACTTGGCAATACTGGGTTTAATTCCACTTAAAACGACAGAACTGAATTGTCATCATTTTTAATGGGTAAAATCTATGCAGTTTGTCAGAGGTGCTGTAAAATCTAATCAGAAATTAGATTGTAAAATTAATAGGCCCATATTCTATATAATGCTCTTTTACAAATCTGGACCTGTAGCAGATTTGTTGTTTCACGTACAGTACAACTAGGCAGGGGTGGAATCTCCGGTTTAAACAAACAACGTGTGCAATAACTGGTACACCGCGCTGAACAGCTAGCGGCTGCATTGGACTTCGAGTAGCAGGGTACCAAATCCATTCATTCCATGCCTGGGCTTTCACTTTAGTGTATTTCCATACCCCAGCTGTCAGTGGTGGGATAACTTCCCCCCGGGTTATTTTTATGCAGCAAAGGCTGAGGATGGCTGTAAGGTACTGGTGTGGCCCGTGCAGCCCTTGTGCGCGGGTATCCGGGTGACAGGAGGGCAGCGCTAACCCGTGCCCTTTATTCGGAGAGGAATAACAGGGAAGAACGGACAGAAGAGGCATGGGCCAAGCTAAGGAAGGAGCTGGCGTACAGCCTTTCCTTAGCAACATCACCGAGAAGATGGGGAGCACAGCCAGGCTCCCCAGCACCGGGCAGAGTGTCAGCATCTCCTCCCTCCCCGGGCTTTGAACAGAGCCACAGAGCCCAGACCAAAGTTTCCCACGCCCAGAAAGCAACACAGGAAAATCCCAAGCAGGGCTCCTCAGGAGGATTTTCCTCTCCATCACAGCAGAAGGGGGGTGAGGGGGTGTATTTGTTGTGTCCCCCCCCCAGCCGGCAATCTGGCCGAACATATGTAACGTTACGTAATGCCGCAGGAGCCGCTACTGTTGGCGGCGAAGGATGGGAAGGCGGCAACAAGCAGATAGCTAACCTTACTTCCCCGTGCTGAAATGATTCACTTCTAATGGTAATTTGCACCGTTTTAACTCCGAGTACCTCCCATGTAATGATTATACAGTGTTACTATAAAACCTCAGGGTTCATCTGCAGAAACATTTCTTAAGCTGGAGTTCTCTGTGGAGACATACTTATAAAAATTGGTATGAGGGGAAGATTAAATAGATAAGAGCATAAAAACAGATTATAGAATAAATACAGTCTTGTAGATCAGCTTCAGCTGGGAGGCAGGAGCTTACGCTCCTGGTTCTCCTACCGACTTCTGTAACACTGGACAAATTGCTTTGTCTCTTTGCACCTCAGTTTCCCAGATCTGAATGTAGGGCGATGCCTTTTTCAGCTCTCCCTCTGCCTTATCTAAACACACTGTGCTGCAGCAAGAACACCTTCATTAGAGACATTAGCACTCTGTCTAGCCTCTGGAACCTGGATCTCAGTTTAGTCTTCTAATTTGAAACAAATAATTATCAACATACACACATTTTTCCTTTGCGTTTTGGTTCGTATTTTCTTTTCTTGTAGATCCTGCTGTTCATTCCATCTCTATCTCCATCCCAAGAGAAAATGAACTGTGTTTGCCAAAAGCAAAAAAGCGAAATCACCAGAGAAGTATTTTTTTGTAACAACTTTATAGAGAATACAGCACAGTGAAATACAGATTTTTTTTTTTAAAATCTAGTTTTAAAAAAGTCTTTTGTAGTATTTCTTTATATTAATGAAGCCATTCACTGGAGTAATCTTGCCTTACACCATTAGGGCATGGCAATGCAAAACAAGGTGAAAACCTTTGAAAAAGTCCTTAAAGGAATAAATCTGTAACAAGGAATACACTTTCTCTCTATCATAATTGAACATTTAAGAGGCCTCTGCTTTATCGGTGACAATTCAGAGTGACAGTGCTTTGCTTAACGCTGTCATCTTGTAGCTACTATTACAGAAATTGTAGTTGTACAGTCTTCAAAGTGAGCAATGTTATGAAGTTAATTGTGTAACATTGTTTATGAATTTTAACCACACAATTAATGTATTATTCACAGACATACATAATGGACTCCTTATATTGAATGATGGTTTAAGAAAAAAAAAGCAACTTATTTTGGAGCTACAATGATTGATTTATGAGGTAAAATTAAAAGTGCTAAGTATGTATTGTTTGGCTACTCACCAGCTAAGTGACTGGGGGTAGTATGAAAAATATCTATATATAACTAACTGCAATGTATGAATATCAAGGAATCAGAGAAATTATTTAAAGCGAAGGAAGAGGATTAACCTAGAAATAAATGGTGAAGATTTAAGGAAGGCAATTTGCTATCAAGAGAAACTAGGCAAGAATTAGATGTTCTTGCCTATAAAAATCTTCTCTGATGTAAGGTAATGGAAGTTTTATTCTTTAAAATTTTAAACCAGCTGGATCGAACAATATCAAATTAAAAGACAGCACTTCTCTCATTAATATTTTGTTTTTTCAGTAATGGTGGGACTTTAAATGAAATGCTACCCAATATGAATAATGGAAACTACCTGCCTCTAATGAAAAAAAGACCACTGTGGTACCAAGGGATCTGACTTTTTGGTGCTTACCAAGAAGTACTGGAAGTACTTTCCATTTTTAAATCATTTGAAAATAAAAAAAAATGCGGATGTTATTACACATGGTGAATGTCACATGAGTTCACGGGCAGTTCCATTGAAGAGCTTCACACCAAGGAAAAGTCTCAGTTTAGAGAAAAGTATGCCCTACTGTTCTGCTCTAGCTTTTCATACTGACAAATTTTAACTGAACTACAAACTGAAGAAGTCACTTGTTTTATTTCACCAGATTTCTTTCTTTGAACTAGAGTTTAACAAAGTAGGTAAAATCATATCAATGTACGTGACAGATTTGGAAGAAACACACCAAAGCAACACAATAAACTTCCTTCTTCCACCATCCTCTTCACTTATATTAAGCAAAGGAGAGTCTCAATGAGTCACCGTTAGCTGAATGCCACAAACATCCCACTATCCTTTATTTGAGCTAGCCTGCTTCAGAAAAAATAAGTATATATTTCCATGAAAATTAGTCTAGTAAAGGACAGTTCCTCTTGTCAAAGGGCAGAAGGAGATGGGTTTAGCACGCATGTTTGTGTAATTTAATAAAAAAGTTAATCTGACTGTCTCTATATCAATAGGTCTTGATTTAAGCTCTAAAATTATAGAAGCTCCACATTGCCATGAAACAGTGATGAACAGCGGACTGTAGAATCATAGAATCATTCAGGCTGGAAAAGACCTTTCAGATCATCGAGTCCAACCGCAAACCTAACACTGCCAAGTCCACCACTAAACCATGTCCCTAAGATCTGCATCTATACATCTT
>Ga0181612_149798_pt1 | contig 15433 bp, 4 predicted proteins | sample HoacroProtozoa21_FD_119630 | JGI IMG/M metagenome (GOLD analysis project Ga0181612, IMG submission 119630) | Hoatzin crop microbial communities from Cojedes, Venezuel. Combined Assembly of Gp0051906, Gp0051904, Gp0051908 | reverse complement strand
TAGACCTAAAACCTAGAGATCACGTTTGGCTCAGACCACTACTAGCTTGTATCTTAAATCTTCCTGATCTAATTTGTATAATCCCTCTAGGATATAATTTATTTCTTCTTGAAGTGAAATATTTCTTGATTTCCTTTCTCTTCTATTGTACCCTCTTGACATCCACCTAGTATGTGTTTTATCTCCTGAGACCTCTGATACACTCTGTTCATCTAACATCTTCAGAGCATGCATAACAACAAAATGTAGCATCCTCCTCAGGAAGAGCACCAATCAATTGTTTCTGAACAGTAACAGAAGAAAAATGTATCCTTTTGTACTCCAACTAGGTGGTCAGAAAAACCCAACAGTTCTGAATTCAGACATGCACCCAAGTCGCTCACTGTCCTGAGGAGGTTCACAGCTAGAAGTCCGGTTTCAGGAGCACCTCACTCATAAGGATGTTGGCTAAGCTCGTGATCTCTGCTTCTTCACAGTATAAATACAACAGCAGTACAGAATAGATAGCGAGCCCTATGGGCTGGAGAAGGAAGACAAAATGGAGCTAGATCGGTGAATTCAGTTAACAATTATAGTTAGTTTATTGATATTAAACTGTAGAACCAATTTCTGGAACAGGGTACAAAACCTAGGACTCTCCCACCTTATTAAGTACACTAATTATTAAGCTATGGAGTCGTGATCCTTTATGTGAGAGCGAAAGAGGGAACTGAATATGGGAGAAATACAGAAACACCAACCAAGCTTGGTAAAGGGAAGATCTAACTGAAGTCTTCCACTACGTAATAGAGAGTTATAGGCAAGATAAAGCCAGACTCTTCTCAGAGGTGCACAATATAAGGACAAGAAAGAGCAGTACAGAACTGGACTTCAAGAAAGAACAGTGTGCTCACTGTGTACGACCAAGTAGTGTAATAGGTTGTAGAATCTCCAACCCTGGACATTTTCAAAATCTGTCTGGACAAAGCCCTGACTGACTGTGAAGTTAGATCAGGTTGCTCTGAAATTAGATCAGGTTACTCTCAACAGGAAGTTGCACTAGACTACCTCCAGAGGTCTGTAACTTAGAATTTTGTATGATTCTAGGCTTTCTCTGCGTGTAGAATCCTGAATTATTTTGTGCACAGTATCAAAACTTCAGTGAACGGGGTTTTATTCACCATCTTGTGAAATGGCAGAGGTGGGTTTCTAACCTTTTGGTCTTCTCAAGTCATGGGGCTTTTGAGAAGGAGGGTTCAGGCTATTATCTCGCAGAGAAAAGGCTATGTACAAAGAGAAGCATAGCCTCTCTTTAAATGGGTCTTTTGATTACATCCTTTTATTTCAGAAGAGAATTCTAAGCTGTGGATCCTAGGCAAATAAGTGTGCTCATGTTCCTGTGTTTCAGGTTTCCTAGATGGTAGTTTTTGGCAGCTTGCTTTCTGCTTAGCTAGAACATTTCTCTGGATTTCTACTGTGAGGTAATGGCTCTCCTCGGCAGTCGATTCAGACTACAGCTCAGACAACAGGCTCTGCATTATGAAAAAAATAATTACTGGCTCTAGGTTTAAGCCATTATGTAGTGTAACACTGGCAGCAAGAGGGTCGAAAGTGCACAGCAGAACATTTCTCTGAAGATTATCTGGAAGGTAGTCTGTGTCTTTGTTTTTAATCTCTTTTAATGGCATGGTTTATGGCTAGTTTAATATTTTAGAATTCATGAACCGGAGTCCTACTTGCATGCAAACCTTCTGCAAATGACTTTTGATATAATTAAAGTATACTGATTGTTAGTTTTGGTTGATTTAGATCCTAATGAAGACTGATCATATTCTTCCTGCATCAATGAGTGGACTAGCTGTTTGATCTACTAATTAAAGGACAGTGGTTTTTGAAGACATTTTGTTAAGACTGCATTTGATAAGTTATTTATTTGACTTGAGTTTATTCTAAGCTGTCTTAGTTTGTGGCTTAAGCTTTAGTATTACAAGCAAAATTTGTCTCTTACCTACCTTAACCATGAATACATTATGTAAGTGTGAAATGAACTTTTCCCCTTCAGTTTGCTGATGTGAGAGGGTAGGATAGGAAATTCTCACAGCTGGCAGACAAAGAATTACTGTAGTTGCAAAGTGGTTGGAAACACAAATGTTGATTATTTCAATGAAAGAATTTAATTAGGGTTCCTAAAGAACAGGATATTACTGACATCACAGATTGGCAAAATGAGCAAAGTAATACAGTGCTTACCATTGCAATAGCTCTCTCTTAATGATGCCATTATTAGAATTTGGCTGGCATCCTGAAATGTGTACAATAGCTTGGCGATAGAATAATGATTTGGAAATTGCAGATGTAAGGCAATGTTGTGAAAGCCAAAGGCTTACTAAAAAGAAGTCCAGATCAAGCATTTTTAGTGTCTCTCAAATTCATGGATCTGTAACGGACTGACTCTTCCTCAAAAATACTGCAATATATAAGATATTACTAATTAAAAAAGAAATCACTGGGTTTTCTTCATCTCACTTTCCCACTGGCAAGCTTTCATTCCCTGCTATCTCTACCCCCTTACATATTAGAAATGTTCTTCTATCTTATGCTATCCCTATAATCAAGACAGAACAGGCTCTCTAAGAAGTTTCACTATTAGGTCCTGCACTGATATTCCATTAAGTGAAAGAAACAAGGGATAGGGACTTTCCCAGGCTCCTGTGGTCACCTTGTGGATATTCAGTTTTCAGATGTGGTGGATTCACAGATCTACAGCAGTGTCTGGATTCCTCTAAATTGCAACTCTCTTGCAACATCCCTAGTAAAGCGACATCAGGGGAGACTTCTTTTTTGCTCTAAAACACTCTATTCTTCTCTGACACACCTGGCAGACAGACTAGTAGTGAAGGGACATAGATGATATAGCCATAAAACCTGGCAGTATTTGTACCACAAACAATCTTCAGTTGCTGCCTATAGTCGGACTCCATCCTTTCTGTAGTATTTAAGCAGTTTAAAAGTGCAGTAGGATCTGGTTCATATAATGTGAACTAAGTAGTGCTAACTTAAAGTAAGTGTTCATTAGGAATTTATAGAGTAAATGCTTTTACACTGGAAAAATAATGTCAGTTTGTTAGAGTTCTGTGAGTTCATGGGTTTCTTGCTCAAGAACAGATTTCTTAAGAAAATATTTGGAAATTGTAAAAACAATTTCATTTATCATAACATGTTAGAGAATAGGCCAAAATCAGAATGAAACTTTCAAAAATAATTCTGGTTTGAACAAGTCTTTTCTTTCTTAATCGATTTATTGAGCTTTTAAACGCTGTCTGAATTTGGATAGCCAAATGCAATCCTAAGCACTTTTCAGTTCTTTTTAAAATACTTGTGTAGAGGATACAGAGGTTTGAATTAAGAAGAAGAGAGATATTTACGTGAATGGTATGGAGTGAAAGAATGAAGAAAGGACATCTAATCTATACTTGGAGTTTATAAATTCTATCCTCATAATCACTTTCTTTCTCCTCCCCAGTAGAAATGTGGGTTGGTATGTTGGTATTTGAAACAACTGCCTTTAACAGAACCATTTATAGGAGCAATTGAATTTGAGAGATGCTGTTTTAAGAAAAAAATGCTTGAAATGGAATTACATTTGATATTCATACGCCGCTAATATTAGTCCTAGTAACTAGGAAAGAAGAAATGTTTTGCAAAACTTCTTGTGGTATGAATATTCCAAAATACTTTGGATTGCACTTTACGTTGAATAGATCCCAATGATTCTTTAAATTTAATTTCCATCTAATAATAAATTGCAGTAAATACCTCCCCAAACCCTCATCACTAAGCGTACTATAATAGCAGATAACAAGGCTCTTTTGATTCTATGTTCAGCTACTTTCAACTCCAAATTCCTTCACATGTTTTCAGTTGCTGAGATTGTCTAGATCCTGATTACATTCTGACTTTACTCTGTTTGTCTGCAGCCTCTATTTTAGAAATGGAGCAGAGCTGTTCCCTCATTTGCCTGCGTGTAGCATTTCCTTGTTGGTGGCAGGTCAGCAAGGCCATGCCTTATCTTCCCCAGCCCTGCCCCAAGTTTGAAATGAGTCGCCTTCAAGGTGATTCTGACCAACCTCTTCGCAATATTATGGTGTACCTATAGGTAGTTTCTGGTGAATCAGTAACATATTAGAAGCTGACTTTATGACTATTTATAAATCATTTGTATAACAATTAACCATCTGTTAATTAGCACTGTACAGTCACTGCAAAGTTTGTTTAATAAGAAGTCATTTCCCGTGATAATTTTTGGTCTCGAAAACAGGTACACAGTTCTTGCTGAGATGGAGATACATATAAGAAAGAATTTGGGCCAAAGTCTGTTTAACCTCTGAATACACCTGAAATCATGACTAGAAGTCTTCATGACTGTATTGCTTTTTCCAGTGGAGGAAGCGAGTAGGATTTGTACATTCTCTTAGATCTCAGAGAAGCTGAATATGTTATGTCCCAGGGGAAATGAAGACGTCTGTAGGACTGTCAGCAGCCAAATTGCTTGCTACACTGCATTGACACTGGCTATGTTGGTATTTGTATCCTCTCAGGTGGGGCTTACTTAGATTTCTCTTTGTCTGGCAGCTGATTGAGAGGTCCAATCAATAGTACTACTCTTACCTATCAAGTGAGTGTAAGCTTGGAAGCTATTGGGATAACAAACAGTTTCAGAAAACTTCAAAATCTTGTTTAGGTGTGTGGTGACAGTACAGTGCTTTGCCATGAACAAGGCCAGACAGCTGTAGGAGGACAAGCCTTCAGGGTTTTACTAAGATACAGCAGAGTTACCATATGCATTATAGTAGAAACATCTAGAAAGGCAAAAAGAAACTGGAAATGTGTCTTGAGCCTATTAAAGTAACTAAAGTCTGTAGTAATGTTTTGGATATTTTTTTTTTCCTTAAGAAAAAGGTATGGCCTTGAATCACTGCTTGCCTATTGCTTTGATTTTGTAACCAGCAAAATACTTTGAGGGATCAGTATAATAGTTAAATGCTTGCTTATAACAAAAGACATTGCCACATCAATGGTGGGTTTTTTGTGACTTCAGTTAATGCTGCTTGTACCCTGAACTGTAACTACCTTGTCGGTATTGTTGTCTTGGAAAGCCTTGGTAGTATCCGTATAGTTCACAGACATATATAAGCTGTGTGGCTGTGCTACTGAGGACAATTATTGCCAGTCCTCTAAGCTTTACCACTCATTTCAGATACCTTTGTTGCCTCCTCAGGGCAACTTTTCTTAATTATTTATGGCACTACAGTAGGCAACAGGCCAACAACTCGGTGCTGCCATTACAAGCATCTCTTCCTGCAATCTAGAAATTCCAATTAGGTCTTCAGGCAATTCATTCTTAACCCTTCTTGTCTGGGTTCTGAGGTCCAAATCGATCTCTAAATGGTTCTCTCTTGAAGAGAAAAGTTCTTACATTATTTGTATGAGTGATTGTTGTAAGGTATAATGAGATTTTTTTCCAAATGAACAAAGCTATATATCTGTAGCAAGATGATATATGTGGATGATGAGTGATTGTTCTTAAGATGTGGCAAAGTTTAAAATTCTCAAGAGTTGTATCTCAATGACTGAATGGGGAAAGAAGAATATGGTACAACCGTCATTTGACGTATTGAAGAACTATTGATTTAAAGCAGCATCTCTGAAGAAGTCTTGTTATACAGCAAGTTTACGGCTCAGATTTTTATTCAATGAGATTTTCAAACTTGAATGAATGTGCAGTAGTACATTCAATTGAAGGAATGTGGTTATAAGAGACCGTACTTTAAAAAGACATAATAATATTAGAACAGCTTTTGTTTTCTAGAAGTTCTACATCCTGGGCTGTACATGGAGACATACTTACCATTTTCAATACTGATTATGCTAGATGATGTTGATTTAGAGTGCAACTACAGCAGGAGCAACAGATGTTATGATTTATAACTGTTATTTTTAATTTTGGATTGCAGAGAAAACCAGAAATTAAAGCTATTTCTGCGAGCTGTCATTCTACACCTGAGACTCAGTTTTCCCAAGGCTTCCCATGGTTTCCAACCTCTGCTTGTTTGGAAATTATTTATGTGTGAGGTGAATTCACCCCATCAAGGGATAAAGGGGCAAAGACTTTAATCATAATTTAACGCATACAGCTTTCCAGTTATTCTCTTCCTGGCTCAAATTTTCCACTGCTGTCAGCCAGCTGATACCTGGTATGAAATACACATCAGTATCTTTGTTCTTCCTTGTGGGACTCCACTTATAATCTACCCATGGAGCTCTACCTCTGCAAGTTTCTAACCTCACATTTAATTTAATTTCAAGCAGATATTCAGTTAGAAATCAGGTTGTCCCATCATTTAATACAGGATCAGATTAAATCCGTATCTTTAAATTTACTAACTGCTTGTAAGTGCTATGGCAGCTGAGTAGTTTGGAAGTAAATAAGATTGACTTGGGTAACTTGACTTGGCCATATATATGTACAAGCTTAGGTATGTGGTTGAAGATTAGGAAGCATCTCCTGAGCAAAGCAGGAGGGGAGGAGGGGGGGAAAAGAGGTACCAGCTCAAGCAAATCTTTCTGGGGACTTGGCATTGGGGTGCAGTGCCGGCCAGTGCTTTGCTGTGGACCAGGGGCCATGGAGGCTGCTGGGGGTGGCAGGGCAGGGCCTTGGAGCCAGGGCTTGTCCCACCGGCAGGCTGGGAACAGCTAAGGGCAGTCCCGGCCATCTGGCACCTCCCCGGGGATGGGGAAGGGCCAAGGCTGGGCCAGGATATCTTCCCACAGGCCTGGTGAGGGGAACCAAGGTCAGACCCAGGCTCAGGAGGTGTGGGCAGAGCTTCAGGACAAGGCTGGGCTGAGGCCAGGCTAGGCTGCCTGCCTGCAAGTTTTTAAAATTTGATTTTCTCTAGTAAGAGTATTTGAGAAAGATTCCAGATGTGAAGACTTTTTTTCTTAAATCCAAATTTTCTTGTCACAATCCAATATACATCTTATAAATTAGCTTAATAACTTTGAGTTTATGCTGTGTACTCCTTGCCGTGGAAATTAATTTGTAGAATTAGGAGAAGATTGAACGTACTCTGTCAGGACCTAATTAACATCTTTATTTACGTCAGCAGTGTTCAGCTTTTTCTTCCTGAGGGCCAATTATATAATTTCATAAAGGTCAAGGGGCCACAAATCAATATTCAAACTGTTTTTCCAGGCCCAATTAGATTGAGTAAGTTTTTGATCGTTTTTGATCATTTTCTCCCTCAGGCTGCCTTAGATCAGATGGAAGTGCGTAGTGCCTGTCATGGTGAAAAGCAACCCCCTCACAGGACCACAGTCCCCAGGGGACCAGTGGACCTCCCTGTTGAGGTACTACAGATGGAAAGACAGAAGCAGCTCTGCCTACTTCTGCAGCTTCAGCAAACTCCCCATTTAATGAAACATCTTATAGAAAGCTTTAAACAGAGATAGTTGCACATACTTACTGACTCTATTGGGACTTATTGCTCTAAAATGACCTAGATGGACACATCAACTTTTACTTTAGTGGTTACCATGTACTGAGTTGCACACACACGGATGAATTCTTCTTACTTTTACTGTGAAACTAAGGTCAGAGCCCTGCCTGATATTGATGGTACAGAATTGGCTTGAACATGTGTTGTAAGTCTAGCGCATCCTACATTTGTCGGCCTTGCTGTATGTGTGCATTAGGCACACCTGGCAGGGTGTGGGACTATGACCATGGGTGACCCACACTGGGACAGGGACAACCCTGAGACACTGCAGCCCATGGGCAATGCACAGCAGGTTAGGGACTGCAACCCATGGGACATCCACACTGGGTCATAGGAAACCCAGTTAGAAGTGTGGAGGAACAGCAGAGAGAAACTGCTAGACACATAACCTCCTCCTGTGCTGCCCATTGTCTCTCCAAAGGGAGAAGGATGGACAGACTGTAACCTGCAGTGAAAAGAAGTTGGAAGAAGGAAGTATAGATATTTGGCTTAAGTTGAGCCGGGAGAAGAAGGAGGAAAGGTGTTTACTTAAGTTTCTATTTGATTGTTTATATTCTTTTTTTACCCAGTACCTGAATCAGCAATCAGCAGCTGGTGTTAACTGGCAATGAATTAAATTAAGAATCCCCTAGTTAAGATTACTTTGCCCATGACAGGTGTTCAGACTAAGCGTATGTACTAACTGTCCTATAGTCTGAAAGGTTTACCTAAATCTGATTCAATAATCAAATGGGATTTGTGGCCTCTTGCTGATGATAATTGTGTACCAGAAGCAAAAAATTAGGAGATGGAATATTTTGCAGATGTGCAAATAATAGTTGTGTTTGAAATTTCAGTCTGAAGAACAATAATGCCATGTTGATTTTATGTTTTCATGAAGGAAATACAATATAAAGCAACCTAAAAATTAGAAAATGACACAGCTGTAATTTGTAACATATGCAAATTGTCTTTTCCTGAAACCATCTGGTCAGAATTAATCCAGACAACAACAAAAAATGTAGTAAGTCAATGTCTAGCTAAATAGCAATGCCCATGGAGAAATGTAATGGACATACAGTAAAATCACCTCTACATGGTGTATAATCCTATTTATATTGGTAAGCATGTATCATCTTTGATCTCCTATGAGAAACGTTGTAGCAGATCGATATGCATATGTTTGCATGCATTCTTACCTACGATCTTACTCTATAATGGAATATTCCAGTAAACTAATTTTTTTTTCCAAATTCTTGATAAAGAAATAGAGAAGATATTAAACTGTTTTGAAAAATGCTGTTTTGCCTTCATGTGCGATCATCTGGGACAAAGGTCACTCTTTGGAGAGGAGAAACTGCAAAAAAGTATTTATCTTATTTAAGTAGTTTGAGTAAAGAGCAGTTCATGGGTTAATGCTGTGAATATCCATCACGACAAACAAAATTATAACCTTTTCTAGTGAATACAGTTTCTGGCTGCCTGCAAAATGATGATATAGATACATAATTTTTAACTTTTCTATATATATATTTTGTCTTTTCCTTAGGATTATAACAGCAGTTTATGCATGTAAAAGACCCAGAGTTCAATCTTTACTAAGCAGAAACCAACAATCTCTTCTTGCCTCTACCTCTGCTTCTACTTTTGATGTGTTTTGCCGTGCCATGGAAGCTCGTGCAGAATTGATATGCCAGTTGGACAGAATTTTATGACCAAAAGTAAGTCTTTTGATTAATATCTCTCATAATCCAATAAGTCTAGAATCCTGGTTGTTATCTGTCTTTATGTACTCAATGGATATGTAGGGCCAGACTTTAAAGTTCCACCAGTTATGTCTATATGCAAAATATATTTAAGGGACTTTTCCATGTTTCACTTCAGGGGATTGGAGTCAAAATACTGATCTAATCACCTACTACGTTACTTAAAGATAAACGGTAACCAATGGTAAATATGTGCGAGAGACCATTGAAGTTACAGTACTTAACCAAGACCTCTGAACAAAAGGATCGGTAATACAAAAGAAACTTGCTTGTGTGTGATTGAGAATATAATTTCATATTAAAAGATGCATAGCTAGTAAGAAGCACCTTTTGTTCCTAGTTCATAAAGCCCTTTACATAAAAAAGAAGTCTGTAAGCGTAGCTCTCAGGCAGCTAATCCCAAGAGTAGCTTGAATTTTGACAGGCACCCCAAGCTCATGTCGTAAGATCCTCTGTATCTTGTAAAAGACACAAAGTCAGCATGAATTTCAGATACCTACAAATACCATATAAACATGGGATAGGCAGTGTTGGGCCCTTCTTAAGAGGGAATACAGGATGTTTTGTCTGTCTGATGTCAATGAATTGCTTGACAAGTGGCCTTCTAATTGGTGAACATCAGACAAGATAAATGGAGACAGCTAGGCAAGACAAAGGATACTTTTACACCAAATAAATTTACTTTTGGTGCTCCAAAGTGCACAATGCATTTAAGAGTGTTCCTCCTATAAACACAACTGGCTTAAGGAAGCCTATATCTAAAGGTGCTCCAGCTATACAGGGACCATATACTAGGCCCAGAGCCTAGCTTTAAGAATGCTTGTGAAACACAGAATAGACATAACGACTGTTTTCAAACTTCTTTTGAATGAAGTAGAATGATCACATCTATACACAATAAACTTAAATTTTAGCACAAAGACTACTTACGTAACCAGGTTATCCACTCGGCTTGTAGTACCATTTTTCTGAAACAAAGGCCAGCTTGCCTTTGAGTTGAGCTCAGTTCAGCTTTCTTTACAATGGGTGTGGCCACCTCCTATATTCATGGGCACCTTAGAATCATAGAATTACAGAATAGTTTGGGTTGGAAGGGACCTTGAAAGATCATCTAGTCCAAACCCGCTGCAATGAGCAGGGACATCTTAAAGTAGCTCAGGACCTTGCCTGTGTCCACCTCCTCTTAACCAAGGAAGGCTTGTGTTGGCCACTGATATTCCGTGCCCTGACTCAGACCAGCATTAGCGATTACTGGTGTTGCACAGTGAGATTAATGTATTAATCAGAAGAATGACCAACCCTCTTGCCTTTGTACAGTGAGAGTGACAGCAGCTGCTAATAGGGGATGGGTCCATCTCCACACGTTCAGCCCTGTTGTTTGGCTCTATGGGCTGCACACTGTCATCACTTATGTGGGCTCTGCCAATGACTTGTCAAAGATTATGTCCCAGATGTCCCTCTTCTTAAGCTGCTGCCTTTCCCTGCTGAGCTTGCCAAGTGCCTCTTTGACATGGACCCAAATGACAGCAACCACTCACCTCTTCTTGTCTGTATCCTGCTTGATCCAGGTCTCCATGGTACTACAGGGAGGAGGAGGTAAGCCCGGAGCAGGAGGTCAGAGCTTGTCAGCCCTGTAGCACCAAGCAGACTTGGTGGCTGCCTGTCCTGACCTACAGTCTCTGGTCTCTCCCATGTGCGTGAAAAGGCAGGAAGGCTTAATGTTTTGATATCAGATTTACTTATCTGAAGATATTTGAGGTTACGTGGGATATTGATTTAGAAGTGTGATGCAGCAATACGTTGAAATCACATAAGCATGATATAGCAATTTTAATATACAGTGGAATCACAATACAAACCTGATTCCCCAAACTGGTCTCCCTATGCTCCACCATCAGGAAGAGGGATGTTTTCTCCCAATTAAAGAGGTCCCAAACAATGGATTGAATAAAAAAATGGTCTGGAAATCTTTAGATAGCCTGCATAGTGATGCATTCTTAGTATTTGTTTCCTAACAGTTTGCTTTCTGCTGCTTGATTTGTAAGAATGGATGTTGGTTTTTTTCTACATAAAGTTACAACTCTTATCCACTAATTCTGAAGGATGAATTTTTGAATTCCTTGAAATCAAGTCCTGAAAGTTGTCAGGGGGAAGATGAGAGCTTGCATAATGATGGCAGTTATTTGAAGACTCAGAGCCAAGGTCTCTGGAGTAATTGTGCCTGACGTTTCAGATCTGAGATCTAACTGCATCAGGAAGATCGTTCTGCACCTGAGGTCTGTCAGAATTCTTATTTCAATGGCTCTGCAGAGATTTCATATCTAAAATCCCTCGAGGTTTAGGTTTATGCGTGATTCCTGATTAAAGTAGTAATAATCGAGGATCAGATCATTAAAAATAACCCTGAAGTGTTATCATAAAACTTGATGAATCATCAAAAAATGTATTAACCTAAAAAAATTCAAAATGCTTTGAGAGGAAAAGGAGGACCATATTTGAAAAGAAAAAATGATAATTTAAGGAATTATCTTCATGAATCATTCTTGAGGAATACGTGACATTTTATGTGAGGTTGTACGTGGTTTTGTCTACCTGGTTTCCTTGCAATTTCACAGTTAGTTTTTGACAAGTGTCACTTAAGAACCTCATGAGAGGTATATGATATTTGAAACTAAAAGTGAAATACAGTGTTACTTGACTAAACTTTTTCCTTGTAAGAAATGAGGGTTGAAATACACTTTCTGGAAAAGTCTGTTCGGAAATTATATGGAAATCTCTTATTCACTAGGATATGATGCAGCATCAGTCACCATCATCTGTTGTCTGTGTTACCCCTGCTCAGGTGCAAGTTGCTGGGCTTTATAGTAATGTACTTGTATTATTATATAGTTTGTTTTTTTTTTTAATATGCTGTATTATCTAGTCCAAGTTTTCATGTAAATATAACAACTATTACATGGTACAGCAACAGAAGTGGTGGAGAGTGGTAGCTGACTTTGAGGAGAAGGTTGACTCCAACAATTTATCTTCGAAAGGTCTTAGTGTTAGCAATCACTTCTATGTGAAATTCCTCGTTTGTGCTTTTACCTTGTAGTCAAATTTGCAGCATGAGAGATGGAAACAATACTGTTTGTTTCAAGGCGTTTCAGCTGCTGGAAGAATATGAAATTTAAAAGAGCATAATTAGATTCACAGGTTGATTTTTCCCAAGAAGTGCTAGGTAATTTCACCTATACTCCAATAACATTAGTGTAATCTTAACAATCCTGCAATATATCTTAAGAGACTCAGAAAGAGAAGGTAAATAATGTTTTCTTACAGGCCTTTTTTTTCACTGATGTCTACAATCTGCTTTCTTAAACTTTCATTTTATATATCTAATACAGAATGTTGTCTGGGGCAGACTGGACATCGGTCTGTTTAGGTGGGTCCTGGTTTGTCACAACATGTGCTAATTTCTGTCTGACTGCTGTGTTCTCATTTGCTGTTCCTTTTGGGTTTCCATGGCACTGTATGAAACGAAACTGGGATAAAAGCTACCAGAACTCTTTCTTATTATTTTTATTAACCAAAAAAGTAAAAGTAAAATGGTTGTTATTCAGAACTACAAATTGAACATCATCTTAGTTTATGACCCCAAACGTTTTGGGGGTTTTATCTTCTCACTGCTCATACTTCCGTTTATTCTGTTTATTTAATGGCATCTTAAATTATCCAATACTTTAATATCTTGATTTCAGAGACTGAATTTGTCTGTGGTTTGGAAAGCTCCCAGAAAAAATCAGGGTAGGAACCATCAAGTGCTACTGTAGTGCAAGAAATAGTTTATTAGGCTAACATCAGGTTAGTGGCTTACTCCTGATCAAGCGAAAATTTCCTGTCCGCTTATATTAAGATTCAATGATGTGTAGCACACTTTAGTCAATAAATAGTATTTTGCTGTTCATGTCCATTGGAAACAATACACAATGCTGCAAGTATTGATCAAAGGGCTCTATCCTGTTAATCCCTTTGTTAGTAACAATGTTAAATATTTACAGATTTTCCCTTAGTATCCTGAAGAGTGATTTAGCTCTGAAAATGATACTCAGCCTTTCTGCTTTATATCGGGTTTACAAATATTTTCTTTCTTTTTCCTCTTTTTTTTCAAACATACATACATGACGTAAAGCATTATACTGTGCGTTTACACTGATCACTTTTAATATTTTATTGCATTAGCATGTTGTGAATGTATTGATTGGAAAGTAGCAATTCAGAACAAGAGGAGAATGACTCAGAGATAAAATTCACCAGTGGTTCCTCTCAAAGTGGCAGACTTATAGTAGGACAAAGGGAAGCTACCACTGTGCAGTATGTTGCTGTATTGTGAGAAAGCAGATAAGTTTATTTAGACAAATATTCATGAGATTATCTGAGCATGTATAACTGTGTTGTGTCCCCCTTAACGGTTTATTTTGTGCATCTGTATTCTCATCAAGAAGTCTCTGACAGGCTTGTAGCAGAAGATACTATGAATCCTTTAGTCTTTCTGTCTTCTGTACATGTTCATTGACCTCATGTAAATGTAATCATTTATCCTCAATTTTTATACTAATGTGTGGAAGGCAGACTTGATATTGTCAGGCATGCAATGGAATAAACTCCAGGAAACCTTCCTTCCAGTAGTGAGATGACAAATGAAAAAGAAAATAAAAAATGATTTTGCAATTTAAGCCATAATGTGTTCATGGAAGAACGCATAGCCAGCTGTAATGTGATATTATTCATTTGTATATAGGCAGGGAAGGATTTTACACAAAAGCATTTTGGGAGATGTACAGGATATTTCAGTAACGTGAAGACTATTCCAGGTAACGATGCTTATTTAATCTACCAAGAGCTAGAAGAAAGGTTTAAATACTTGTGTTGATGAATCATCAAAAAATTTATTAACCTAAAAAAATTCAAAATACTTTGAGAGGAAAAGGAGGACCATATTTGAAAAGAAAAAATGATAATTTAAGGAATTATCTTCATGAATCGTTCTTGAGGAATACGTGACATTTTATGTCACTTATCTTTCAGTAAGATGTCACGTTATGCCTCCTTCCATTACCTGTTTAATCTTCCTTTAAACCTGGTTATGTATTTAGAAAGGAAGGTTGGCAAAGACAGTAAAACAAAACGCACAAATTCTTCGTTTACTAAATCCTTAAAGATCATGTTGATACTTTGGAAAGAAATTACATTTTAGATGTATATGAAGCTGGTGCTAATAAAGTCAGTGCTTTAAGTAGAAAATTTTGCATGGCTTGGGAGAGTTCTGCAGCTGATGGTGCCATGGAGTGGTAAATAAAGACTGCATTTGTCTCTTGTCCCACGATAAAGGATGAGAAGTTGTTCATGTTTAAGGACCAGCACAGTGATACTTTGTTCTTTTCTCTGTCAGTCCATCTCCATCGATTCAGAAATGTGGTTTTAGTTAGCAATATTCGGGGTAACGTTTTCCAAATAACAGCTATTTTAGCTTCCTTCAATTCCTGTATAAGAGGAAAATATCCCAGTTTCCGCAGCAAAGAAACTGAAGCATGGATAAAGTGAGGTAGCGGGTAGGAGCACTTGATACCTTTTGCACTCAGCATCCTACCCACATGAGTTGACAACCTTCCAAAGATTACAGTAAAATATATGGGAAACTGAAGCCTCTAAATTTTTCCCACTGAACTACCAAGACATTTGCAGTGTAGTCAGTGTGTAAACCTCCCAGCATGACTGAAACAGAATAGAACAGAAACAGAACCCAGTTCTCCAGGTTTTTAAACCTGGGCCTTAATTGAGACCAGAACAAATATTTGTAATCCTCTCAATCTCTACTGGCTTACTCTCAAAACAGAGTATAATTCTTGGTATTAGTGAGAATTGATTTTAGTTTAAGTGGTTGGGTCCTGTGCTTTTTGGATCATTTCTGTTTAAAACGTATATAATTGATTTTTCTTGGGGTGTTTTTATTTGTGGCAGACAGCTGTATCTGATTATATGACGGCTCTAAACTAAAAGAGGGCAGATTTAGATTAGATATTAGGAAGAAATTCTTCACCAAGAGGGCAGTGAAACACTGGAACTGGTTGCCCAGAGAAGCTGTGGATGCCCCCTCCCTGGAAGTGTACAAGG
>Ga0181612_145276_pt1 | contig 15433 bp, 5 predicted proteins | sample HoacroProtozoa21_FD_119630 | JGI IMG/M metagenome (GOLD analysis project Ga0181612, IMG submission 119630) | Hoatzin crop microbial communities from Cojedes, Venezuel. Combined Assembly of Gp0051906, Gp0051904, Gp0051908 | reverse complement strand
TGGCCGAGTGCGCATGCGCGGTCTGCTTTGGTTGGCTGGTAGCGGCGGGGGCGCGAGGGCGCTGGGCGTGCCCGGGTGGCTCGCGGGGTTGGCCCCGGCGCCGGGGGGGGGGGGGGGCCGCGGGGGGAGGGGCAGGCGGGCTGGCCGAGGGCGCAGGCGCGGGCTGCTGTGGTTGGCTGGTAGCGGCGGGAGCGCGAGGGCGCTGGGCGTGCCCGGGTGTCTCGCGGTGTCGCCTCAGGCGCAGGGTGGCGGGCGGCCCTGAGGAGAGCAGGCCAGCCGGGAGCCTTGGCGCTCTCCGTCGGTTGGGCTTCCCGGAGTGACTTTGCTGTTCCCCAGTCGTCCCAAATCAAGGAGTCTGTTGCCACTGGTATCCTGTGGAAGCACCGAGTTTTTATACTATTTTTTGGTAACTGCTGAGCTAGTTCTCCTGACTGCTGTCTCAGTGAAGTGCATGGTTCCTCAGGCTGCTGATCTGCCGAAACACTGCTCACCAAAGCAGAGTTAATGTGGACAACTCATATAGTTCAAGTGGAGCATGAGTTCACAACACTCTATGAAATGAACTTTTTCGAGGCAAAAACTATCAGCTCTATAGAGGGTTAAATTCTCTGCTATTACAAATTGGAATAATTTGTTTAAAATGACTGGATCTACAGATGTTTATGGCTGGTGAGTATATCTTCTGAACTCCCGCTGACGAGCACTGGAAAAAGACTGTGTTTGCGGTCAAGCTCGCTCTGGCTGCAGTCCTGTTACGTGTCAGAAACCGAGCAGGTTGGTTGGTACTTTGCTGGGATAGCTCCCGGATCTTCAGTTGCTGCTGGAATCAGTGTTGATTATTTACTCCTCTGTAGTCTTCCATGTGAGTCAGGGTTCATACTATACCTTTAAAAAAAATTAGAAAAACTATCTGTTGTCTAGATGGCTTCTGATCACTGAATAACCCCCATGCATTTTGTAAGAGAATGGGTGTTACCGTTCAGCAAAACTATAAGTGAAACTGTCAAAGAAAATTGTATGATGTGCAAGAGAAAGGTTTGCATTTTTCCTCAGAGATGGAAATATGAAGATGATAGTAATGAACTTCCACAAACAGCTGTCAACTTTGAATTTATTTGCCAGAATTTTCTGATATCACTTACAATAATGTGTGCACCTCAGAACATGAATGTGTGGTTTATTTTTGTATTTTACATATACTTCTTGTTTGGCCATAAAATATTAATTTTGTGCTTGAAGCTTTCCAACAATATTTTCAAGGTTGCATTTAAAATTATGATGTAGGAGTCAGATATTTCACATTTGTAATGAATTTAGCCAATTGATTTTCAGTAATTGATCTTCTATGCTGGAGTGTATTGCTTGGTCCTGAACCTATGTGTATCTCCTGAAGGCCGTGTTACTATTTTTTACATTAGTCCTTCATTTTAGAACACAGAAACTACAATAGCTAATTTTTGCAGCACTGACATCCCCCTTTTTCTTTGTAAATGATAGAGCTGTGTGAAAACTATAGCTATCTGGGTCAGTTTAGCAGTGACACAAACACTGACAGAATGCTAACTCTATACAAATACATTTGTGATTTTTTTAGCAGTCATTGATCTCACAAGTAATAGCGGTTTAAATCTGATACATTTTTCATCAGCTGGAAGGCTTGTGAGGTGGATGGTGGGAGAACAGGTTTGAGAAAGCATACTAGCTGTAGATGTTCACAAGTCAGTGTTTTCTTCTAGCCTCAGCTTCCTGGTAACAGTAGCTTTTGGCGTAGTGAACCCCAGTTTTATAATGGTCCCTAAGAATGTGGAGAAGTTATACTGTGTGGTCAGCTCTTTCTGTAGGTAGGAGGTGGGAAAGCAGCTGGTAAGGGATTTTATGCACCCAATCTACGCGTTGGATCTAGGATGAACACGGCTTGGTCAAGATGTGAACACCAGATTTAATGGTGATTGTGTACCCTTGTAAACAGAACTAGTGTATTACTGAGAAGTTATTTTTAGACGTGAAGGAATGATAAAGATACATCAGGTCTCTGCTGCAGATGGGCAGGAATCCAGACTAAACACAAGAAGATACCATTTGAGTCAGAAGAGCCTCTACTTTTGTCTTTTGGAGAACAACATCCTGAATCAGAAGAAGGGTAGACAGCAAAGGCAAGCGGGCCCTCACTTTGCATTGTCACCTCATTGTGCTGCTGGAAAACATTGATTTGCTCTGGAGCATGAGCCCAGCAACTGTGCTGGAGAAGGTAGTTCCCTCCTCAAGTAACTGCCACTGCTACGCTGTCCTCTGTAGCAGTACGAGAGACGGGGAAAAGACAGCTGGCCTACCTTTTTCTTTCTTTCTCGTATCTCAGGAAAATTGAAAGTTCATCTTACAGACTTAATGGAATTGAAAAAATCAGGAAGATCTCATCCCATAATATAAAGATACAACTTTTCTAATGTCGTTTAATAGTCTGTGCTTTTCCCTTAGAAAATTTGCTGCATTGCTAATGTAGGTTTCTCTCTGTCCTTCTCCCTCATTTCCTGTTCCTGCTAGATGGACATATTTTTTTTCTGTTGTGTCAAAATAAGGTGATGGTGAATGATGGGTCCTTTCTGAGATGAGAACACTTCTGCAATCTGGTAACCTTTGGCACAAAATACATACACTAGTGAATGGTCCAGCACTTAAGAGTGCTTCACTACTAAGCATTACAGAAAATAGGTTTACCAATTGAAAAATTCCAAGGCAAGTTCTCCTTCCTCAGTGTGGTCTGTATACGGTACTCTCATTTTTTTCTATTATGTGGTTAAGAGGAGAGGAGATAATGGGAGCTTCTTAAGGGATCCTATAACGCACCAAAACCTGCGCTCGTTCTAATGGTTTTAAGAGAGTATGAAAACTGCCAAGAGATCAGCCAGAAGGAACTATTTTAAGATATGTTGTATGCCAGGCTATATTCTACCCTCAGCTTGTGCACCTATCTCCCATTAACCCATATGGAAGTTTTGTGTGTTCATCAAAGGGAGAATATGTTTGAGTATTTGTTAAGATGATGACAGAGTTCCTTTTGTATGTATTATGTTAGCGTTATTAGACAAAAAGATACTAGGATAAATAAGGAGAGAGGAAGTACTCACTTTTTTCAGGGGCTTTTAAAAATTTTTCATTAGGAATGCAATTATTTTTCTATATGTAAACAAAAGGGCTATCTTATATAACGTTAAAGTATATTTTATACTAGAATTAATATGAACAAAGGCACACTAAAATACTAAGTTTTACTAAACATGAATGCAGTTTTCATCCAGTGACATCAAATTCCTTCATTCTAAAAATGTTAAATAATTACTCATATCAAGTACTTCATAATTATTTGCAATTAAATAAAAGACTTTAAAAGACTAAGTCACAAGACCACAGGGATTAGAATTTAGGTTTCCTAGCTTCCAGTCTTCTATTCTTACCATAAAGTAATGTTTACTTTTCTGTAACTGTTAACTGTAACAGTTAACTTTTCATGTTTTCACAGTCTTTTGAGAATTAGTTGAGTCACTGACTCACAGCCTCAGTCAGTTCTATTCAATAAAGACTGGTGCCACAGACTCATTTTACTTCGAATGGCAATGTAAATGAAGATAGAGTTTGTTCCTTTTTTTGGTCTTTAATAAGAAACTTGCTAAAGTGTTGGGAGAAAGTTTGATTCCATGTATTTTTTCAGACTACAGAGCAAACACATAAACAGCAATTTTTTCATATAAAAATTTCCTCAGAAGATCTCCTACTTTTTAATTTACATATTTACTTTTGACTTAAGTTGCAAGGCAGTAGATAGTTGGAAATGTATTATTACTAGCAGAACCCAAGCTCCTAGGCCTTATTTATAAAACACCTTAGCAGAAAGGAGATGGTATAGTAAATCTCCTGTAACAATTACTGCAGCCATCTGGTTTGTAGTAACCCTGGTGGAACATACCACAAGTGGTAGAGCAAATGCAGTGAGAAGGGACAAGATAACAGCGATGTGTTCCACATCCCAAACAAATCTATAGAGACTTGATCAAAACTGGAAGTAGCCTTTGTCTGGCTGAACTTTTACCAGGGTATGATGGAACTTCATCCTCCTTGTTCACAGAGGTAATATGCTAACAGTGGTGTTTTAAGTCTTAGATCATTTGGAATGTTTGTAAGGGGATTTCCTATGGATCTTGCAACAGTTTTCATGCAAGAAAACTTCTATTTTGAAAATCTGGTTGACTGTCAATGAAGACTGTTGCCACTAAACTGTATTTGAATTTGATTCAGATTTTTGTTGCATTTCAAAAATGTTAAAATCAGTCACTGAGAATCTGCACAATTTGTGTGCATTTCTATGAAAAAAATAATAGAATAAAGTTTTAAATGCAAACCACTTATAATGTTAGTAAACATTATTTGGATAGCTAAACCCATCTACTTGCTGGTTTAGGACTAGTGTTAGTTTAATTTTGTATACTCCAAACAAACATGATTTCCTTTGTTTTACTTATGGATTGGTTTTCTAGACAAACACATATTGTCTTAACCTGTTTGTCGGTTTTTTTAAAATCAGGATAAATTTGATCTTTCTACTTTGCTTGAACAAAATCTGACCACATTACTATCCTGTTATTCAACCTGTTTGACAAGTGTTTTGGATTATGTTTTCTCGTGAAATAGTCTGATCTGTGTGAGTAGTTTGTTTTTAAAAAAAAAAGTTTTGAACAAAAGTCATCTATTTAGGTTTGAATGGTACATCATTCAATGCCCTTGATTACATTAGTGCATCTGTATTAAGGCAGTAAAAGAGAAAAAACTGAGGAAGGCCTTCTGTAAGGCTTGTAAATGGAATATATATGTGTAAATTTGTATCGACTTAAGTAAGTGTACATCTGTCCCATGACACATGATTTTAAGGCTCAAGAGAACCACAAAAAAATGAAACACACACTTTACATAATGTTAGAAATTTAAACAGCTGCTGCTTTCAGTTTTTTAAAGGCTGAGAGAAGTATACAATTTCCTTCAAATAAGGTATATTTTGCTGGTGTGTATGTGTATAACTGCATGCTCTCCTGCTGGCAAATTTTTATCCAATAAATGCTTTTAGCCATAGGCGTCATCACCACAGATGTTGATGGCTGCAGCATTCAGTTTTCTGCGGAGTCAAATCCATCATTTCTGTCAGAAAAAGTTTTGTAAGATATGAGCTTGTTTGTCTCAGAGAAAGCAGTTTGTAGTTTTGTTTTGTTAGATTTGCTGCTGGAATCTCTTCTATTTGGATATTTTTAACAGGAGATTAGACAGCTATTGTATGTTAAAGTACACTGATTCTGCTAAAGCAGGCTTTATGGATGTCTGTGAGTACAGGAAGGAAAAAAACAGCAGATGTAATTCTTCTTGTGCAACACCTTCTTGTGAAACAGCAATCTGGAATCTTATGAAGCTTTAGCAGTTTATAATTAGACTGTGCTTCTCTGCAAAAAATAAACAATTTGAAAAAATTAAATTATTCCACTACATTATACTTGCAGAAAAATATTTTTCTAAAATTTAAATTTCATGTCATTATAATAAAATATTAAATATATGTTTATAGCTAAGGACTTGCATTTATTTTACAGGAAATACAGTATGTTCAGATATTCTTGAAAAAATTCTATTTGTATGATTTGGCAGTTTTTGTTCATATACAAAGCAGGGTCTAGCCTGTTAAATCAAATTTTTTATAGTCATATGACAAGTTAAATTAAACAACATTATTTTTATTAGTATAGTGTATGCTAGTAATGCTAGCAAGCTCCAACACATATTTGCAGATATGTATGTAGGAGCAAAATGTCCTTACATCTGTTTTTGAAGTCAGTGGTAGTAGGTGATATTTAAACAATACTCCGATTAATCAGGAAAATTATTTTTCACTTCACTGTAGTTACAAAGTATTGTATCTTCTCTTTCTCATTACCCTAAAGGTGATTACAGTTCAGGAGTGAGGAAAAAATCCATTATAGATGCTTGCTTAATTCATTGTATATGTCCACAGGCACTTACCGACCAACTTTTGTGATATATTACAACAGCCATTTAGAGTTCAAGATTAAGTAAAAAATACAGATCCATTAGATTTTATAATTTTATGTTCATAATTTTTATATTTACTGATAAATCAAACATTTTGTAGAATTTCTTTCTCTGAGAAAAAGAAGCTTGTGGCTAGTACATAGAACAATTTATCTTAAAAGGGACCATTTTCCCACCTCTTGTCCTTGCTCTGGAATTGTGGGGGCAAGTAACTTAAGCCATGTCTTTTTCACCTTGATAAAGTGAAAGGAGAAAAAACACTCTTTTTTTTTTGTTTTTTGTTCTTTTAAGGAAAAGTGGTATTTTGCCATGGGTTCCTAGGTTACAGGCATATCTTTATTTTCGTAGTCTCCATTTCTTAGTGTGTCAAATTAACAATATTTATTTCAATAACAGTATTTCTTACAGCTAAAGCTATGTGTATTGGTATTTGAAAGGAAGCTTTTTGAATGGAAGGCACCACATATAATTTTGAGTGTTGTGAAAATCGTATCTGCATGGCATAGATCATAACTTCTTTACTAACAAAGAAATCAACAATTGAATCATACCTGCATGATTTCTGAGCTTTTCCTCCTGCTACATTTCGTAAACTGACAGTTATCCTCATACACAGTTATAAAGTAAGTGACAAATATTATCCAGAGTTTTACAAGACTTAACTCAAAATCAGTCACAGACATTCAAATGACAGTTAAAAATTGCCCTTCCAACTCCTAGTTCTATGATCAACTCAGAAGAACATACTAGTTTTCTTAAATATCAAATAATATTTAGACATAAACATTTTAAATGACAGCAAATTCTAAATTTGTAAAGCTAAAAGATGAGCTCTATAGGGTGGAAAATTCTATGGGCCATTGTTTGAACGCCTGAAATGTACTAAAGCAAATTTCATATTTATTTCCATTGAGAAGGCAAATTACTTTTCATAGAAAGTATCAAAAGCATCAGAGTGGATATGGTATGTTAATAGTAGGAGGTGGGACGGTGAGGGTAGAAGAGCTGATGGGACACTTACGGTTCAAGGAATTCAGCACTTTTCATTTATGCTGGAAAAGATGTAAATGATGTCACCCTCGCCTCCTAGTGCAAAGTTATCAGACAGACATCACTAAGCGATATCTCTGATATTAAAAGGAGAGGAATGTTATTTCCTTCTATTTCTTTTCTTTTGGAAATCTTACAATATCTTATTTCAAAGGGAACAAAAATCCACATACGGTATAAGAAACAAAGATCTGTCTGTAGTCTCGATGCTGGTTTATTGCAGTTCTATCTCAAAGCTAATTGAAATACAATATGTTTGTATCAAAGCTGTAATGAGACACTGACAAATACCTTTCTGCCCCACTGGAAATGTAATCTTTCTATTGAACGTTTTGTCCTAGTAAATTCCATCTGCAACAGGAATAGGCATTTTGCATTTGAATCAAGAAGGTCACTACTTTGGATCAGATGATACGGTGTACGCTCCACTGGCCTTTAGATGAAATTGATCCTGTATTGTGTTGAACGTAAGACTGTGAATTTTTTACACCTAATTATCTTATTGTTTCATCTAGATGAAGTTGGAATGCTAACACTACTGCCACTTTTTGATCTTTGCATATATCGGTGTGACAGTTCTCGTAGAAGCCAGTTATTCCCTAGATAATAATGATTTAAATATTCAGTTGCATTTCTTTACTAATAAAACAGAGTAAGATCACAGTGTTTCATTTATTGATAATGTACTTGATAGAACTGAATATTTGATAACATTTTCATCACCTGCAGCAGTAAAGCAATAGTTCTATGTATAATTACTCAAACATGTTTGAGTAAACTTATTTACTTCTAAGTACCTAGAAACTAAACTACGTATTCAACATTTTGGTTTTACTCATAAATAATCCCACTGACTTCAGTGAAGAGAGGCATCATAAAACTGGATGGTAGTTGCAGTGTGTTCACTCATCTTCAGTGTTAAAACTTTCATTACCTTTTATTGCAAATGTGGCTTGTTATGTTTTTATAATATAAGGTAATTTATATTGAGTGTATGTACAAAATCAGTATTTTTTTCCTCTTTTTGTTTTGACATGAATATATGTTCTTAGCATTTTCATTTCACATCAAGTGTGTAGATTATTTGTGGGGAAAAAAAAAGAGAAGACTTCTCTAGCTATGGAAGGAATAATGTGAAAGGCATAAATAGCAGCTAGTTTCTGCAGGTATGAACCTGTTCGTATTTAAATCGATGGAAATTTCACTGCTGACTGCAGTGAGTGCAGGATCAAGTCCTCAACTCTTCCTGAAAATCAATTAGATGCGTTCTTAATGGGCTTTCATGCCTTTGAGAATCTGTCTCAAAATTACTGTTGGAAACCAATCAGTTAGAAATTGGAGTTCATTTTATTAAAATAAATTCCACAATAATGTGTAAAATGAAACGAAATGCTTTAATTTACTGGCTTTTTGTTTATCAGAAAAGATTGAGCTATATCTGGGATTGTCAAATCACCTTGTCTTATTTGCTGAAACATAAGACTCAATAGAATGCTGATGTGACTCTGTGTATTTGAATTGTTTCTGCACTGTGAAGAATAGTGCTGGTACTAGGAAGCTGAAATTGCTATGTCAGGCATTGGACTGAAATATATTTTAAATAGACTTTTTATGTGGTATTGTAACAATTGAAAATTCTGATTCAGTGTCTGCTAAGAAAATGTTGGAAACGCTTTAGAAGTTTCTTAACCAATACTAAATTTGTCAGTTCAGTAACAGTGGATAACCCAAAATATAATCTTTAAGGAAGACTAAGCAATTTTTAACGTAAAAACTGTCACTTATTCTGATTTGGATTTATTTTGAATCTTCCATTGTTCACAGGAGATTCAGTGATGGCTGAAGAGTGCATGACACAAGCTGGTAGTTGGTACAGCATAAGGTTTGCATAAAGCTAATTTTCCCATTTCTCCCATCTTCATTTGCTGTCTTTCAGGCTCAGTAATGTGTTTCCTTAAACTGCATTATTGTTAAGTGTTATATTGACCATGAGATTGTATAATGTCGTGTTATGTATTATGCTACACTGTGCTGTATTTACCTAGAGAACAGGATATTCTTCTGGAATCTTAGCTAGGTATATAGCTTTTCTATATTTAAATTTACAACACTAACATCTATTTTATGCAATTAAGATACATTTTAATTGAGCTATTATAATAAAATATATTTATGATTATAGAAATTGCAATTATATAATGCAGGTAATAATACATGCATATAGTGCATATATTAACCTGTGTGTAATTCATATAATAAAGATATTGAGGTTATTATTAGTTTTATTTAATAAATTCAGATAGTAAGTAAAAAGATGCTCTAAATACCTTATAACTTTAACAGAACCAGAGAGGAGACAAACTTCAGGAGGAATTTCAAAACAAAAAATTTTTGAAAGTGGTGTTTGAGGAGTTATTATGTATTACTTATTTATTATTAGAATGGGAGAAGATAACAAATTTGAATGGAAATAAGGAACTGCCATAACTGGTTAGCATTTAATAAAAACTTCTGTATCTGTATACATTTGAAAGCCTGATCCTTGGAAACTACTGAATGCCTTCTCTTCAAATAAAAATGGTAAAAATGTGACTGTTAGTCTGAGAACAAGCATAAGAAATACTGGCCTAGAGGTAATTGTTTTGAAAAGTTATTTTAAGCTAGTGAAAAGTCATAGAATAACAGTACCCTTTCAACTATGTATGTGTAGTAAAATCAGGTAATGCAGGAGCGCGTTCTGGCAAGAAAAAATAAGCATTGCAAACCCTGATATGGCCCATATGGATTACAGAAATGTGTCCAAATGAGTAAACAGCAAATGATTATGCCTACTTGTGAAGAATCCATTCCAGCAAGAAACTGGACCCTGGACTACTGCGTCTGAAATTTGTAAGGATCCCTAGAGAGCTAAAAGGGAATCTACACATTCTGTCATCAGTACGTCAAAGAGCTCTGTACTGTACCGTAGTGCACGCACGTACATGTTCCCCAGATTTCCCTTTTTAAAGGACTTATTTCAGAATACTAATCAGAACTTTGTGTTCTGATTTTTTAAAAGTACAGCTGCATTTTTTGCTGTTGCTTTGCATTTGAGTGCAAGAAAGCAATTCTGATTTTTTTAAATTTTCTAAAATAAGGACAAAAATATTGTGATATTCTGAAATGGCTTGAAAGATAGATAGAAGGTTCTAAAATGCCACCAAATGTGAAAGCTTGCAATAGTAACAGTAATAACAGGAAAAGAGAATGGGTAAGCATTTAAGGAGAAATACTTTATTCCATATTTCGCTTCAAGTGGAAAGAGACTGTCCAAAGCAAATAACAGAAAGACAACCAGCTCTGTGAAACTAGGTGTCAGGAGACTGGGAAAGTGTGGAGGAAGACATTTCTGAGGCTGCAGAATAAAGGTGTTAGGTATAAAGCAGAACTGATTTTGTACTGAAGGACCTGCCAAAATGATAGTGCTGATGCAGGAACATCCTACATATATTGCATTTGTCTCAAACAGCTTCCAGAACAACACGCTAGACCACTCCAGAGCAAAGTAATTATCCATGAATAATGAAGAGAGAAAAGATGTTTATATACCTTTGTTAATATGGTATAGAAAATAGAAAGAACTGGTGAACAAGATAGTGACAAATTGGATACTCTTCACAAGATTATTAACTATGTGAGTCAGAGACAATGTTAATAACACAAGTATAATGCCTGCCACAAAAAAGCTTTTTTACTTGAAACCTTGAGCATAGCAATTTAAAACATATATATTTTAACAGTTGTCAAAGAGATAGGAGATAAGTAGGTGAGGATAAAATAATGAAATTATTATTTCTCTTAAAGCGACACTGATTTTTGGTGACCAAGAGGTATTACTTTGGGGTTTAATTTTGTAGCTAAAATGAACACCAAGAACTATCATGACTTCAGCAGTCAATTATTGGTGTTCTAAAAAAAAAGTCCTAACATCTGAAGTAGACACACATAAATGGACACATGCAAAGTCAACAGTCTCCTTGAAAACTGTGGTCAAACAGCACAGTTGTCTTTTACTTGGACACCTGTTTTTTTAGGAAAAGGATGGCATATGAGATTTTGTCTCTGGACTCTAGAGGGAATGTAATCAATACTACAAAAGACTACAATTTGACTGGATTTTTTTAACTTTGTATTTCTCCTGCCATGCATTTAGATGTCAGGCTCACTATAGTAAGTTATACTTCTCGTATGATCAGGAAAACTGTGATACACATTTTTTAATTTTTATTTTAGAAACACAGTGTTGCAGTTGTTTGTTAAACACTGTTCCCTGATTGACTTTGCCAATATAAAAAGTGTGATTTTATCCAAGTCATCCTTTCCTTATCTTTTATTTGTAAGCCTTGTTTGCACTAAAAAGTATTTCTAACTAAATAAACTTCTAATTAATACTTAATTCAGTTTTAAGTGAACAAGTGCAGTTCCCTTTTATAGAATCCCCCAAGGTACTTTAAGATACGTCATTTTAACTTAGGATATGGTTTACATAAACATTTCTTTCATTGACTCTCCTGGCTAAAGTAGGTCTCACTGTAGACACACATTCTCACCTCTATTCCTCTCTTAGCTGGGCTGGTTGTTTGTGTGATCATGTGAAGGACTGGATCTGTATTCTAGTACAGTTCACCACATAACCCTGCTGACACTTATGTTACCATGATGGAGGAGGCATTTAGGAGACAGAAACAAGACACAGGAGCTCATGGAAGTTCTTCTGTCCATGTGCTTATCTTATCCGTACTGTAAGACAGGATATGTTAGTTTCATCAAGTTTCACCAACTTTTCATTGAGTGAACCTGTAGAGAACACGAATGCAGACAATTAGGACTACTCTGTTGATTCCACAAGCCTTTGTAACTTGATTTTTTTCAGTCCTGTGTCCAGCTGCATAAGGATAGTGGGTTATGTCTTATCATACACAAAACTGTTCTGAAGAATCATGATGTTTTAGCAGAGTATCCTAGCAACCAGAACTGTGCAGATGAGTCCAGTTAGATATGGTTAAATATTTTTGCCAACCTTTAATGAAAAAAAAAAAGCAACAGCTAAGAAACGTAAACATATCTCCAAGTCACTGAAAACTAATTAGATAAGCACTCTGACATCAAATTCGATGTAATTTGATTCTATATCCAGAAAGGAAGCTTAGTGTGTATGAAATCTAGAATTCCAGTAACACAGTGATGAATTGCAGCACGTCTTTGCCAGTGCTTTTTGACCCAGTGAAACATAAAAGATTTTTCATTTTGTTTATTCTATAACAAATGGCTGCATGTGTGTGATAACACTGTAATAAACAACATTGACTTGTGGAATGTTAATGAAAGATCTCATCTGGAAAGTGTGTTTATTTCAAGCAAAGCAGAATTATTCATAGTTCCATCTGTGGGGTGATATCCAGAGACTTTTACTGTTGAAATGTAGGCCTGATCCCCTTAGATCTTCAGTCGTATTACTCAGTTGAAGTCAATACTTTGGACCTTATCTACTGTACTTAGGGAAAAGTTTTTTATTATTATTTTTTTTGTCTTACTGGCATAAATAGGGGCCCTAGTCAGGAACAAGGAATTTGCTGTACAAAGCGCTATACAAATAAAAAGAAAAAACATAGTTCTTCACTGATGGGTCCTATAATCCAAGTATAAAATAGGTTGGACAGAAGTAGACAGTTTAGTGTCAAAAAAACCCCAAGACAATATTGGCTAGTATGATAGATGGCGATTCAGTGTATCAGTGACTGAAGCACTGTCAAATTTTGGTAAGACGTGGAACAAGACAGTTTTAAGGGAAGAGCTCCAGAGAGCTGGCATCCCAACAGCTTAGACAACTGCTTAGGCAACTGATGATAGGTCTACTGGTAAGCGACACTTAAATCATGGCAAATGTTTATATGTTCTGGCTGGCTTTTTGACTTTTACTACAAATAGAAACAAGGATGAGTCCTTTCAAACTGGCAGAAGCTAATCCATGCTTAAATATGCACTAAAAACACCTGAAGGGCAGTTTTGCAGAGTAGCACTTGGGTATTTGGCTTTTACCATATCTCATTATGCACTAATTTTCCAGTTTAGATACATCTTTGAATAAGCATTAGTTGGATTTTATTATATTTTTAAGGCATAAAAAATTAATTACTGCCTTCCATTTAGAAGAACAGTCAGTTCCATGAATGCAAACAAAATGATGGCACGTAAAGCTGTCCTGCTAGTTTATTAATGTGAAAAAACCCCGTTTAATTTCAGTTTCTAAGTCAAGTTTGAGGTGAATAGTTGGGAAAAAATCTTATTACATAAACAACAGACATACTGGATTTATAAGTCTTTGAAATATGGACAGTATTCATAGAACCCTCTACACCCTTATTTTAGAGGAAGAATGTAGCTGCTCTTCAATATATAAAAAAACTTATTTCAGAGTAAAATGCATGCTGAAATCCAAGATATCATTTATCTTATAACCTTGGCAGTAAGCAAAAAAAAATCTTAAATGTTGTCTTTGGACCAACAATCTTAAGGTGTCCTTCTCAATACAGTTGAAAGAAAAAAAGAAAAAAAACCCCAAATGTACCTTCAGAGAGAATGTTGTTAATTTTTTTGTTAACTAGCACTTTGTAACAGCTCTAATAATTGTATTCTGTGGCTGCAGTTCGGCTTTGAATGTAAGCATTCAAGCTTCTGATAGTCCATTGCTTACACAGTGCTGCAGTTGTATAAAATTACTTAGGATGTCAGCAAGAACTGTGGACAGGGGTAAGAAAGTGAACAGTGGCATCTCCAAGTCAGTTTCTTAAGGCAGTATGGTTGTAAAGACAATAGTGGAGCATGGCATTCTGAACTGGGACCCTTCTTTAGTAATTTCACCCGAAAGTTTAAGAAGACAGTTTGCTAGAACAATGCTTGAACTCCTGTTTCCACAGGAGTTGGTAGAAGAACAAGTGTAGCGCAGCGTGGATTCTGCAGTATATATACTTCAGTGCATGTATGTGTGTATATATCTGCATCATACACTCACTCACACATACACATTCAGTAGTCAAGGCACTTCCTTTTCAGAAAAACCTTCAGTCTGCAGAATTATGCCATTTCTAAGCTATTTGTGTAGTATCTATCAGTGAGGAGGATATGCATTAAAGAAAAAACTTTGTGCTAGCAGGAAGAGGAATGGAATTCTCCAACTGTGAAAGCCAGCTACCTGTGCATTTCCACAGCTACTTATGTGGTTGGAGGTGATCTATTAGGCCATTATTAGATGTGTAATTTAATAGTGCAAAATAAAAGACAATTTGAGATTTGGTAAAAATAATACATGTAGCATGTTCTATGCTTATACATAACTTTTTTTAAGGTGTTAATCCATAAATCTTGGATCATGACAAACCGTAGGCTCAAATGTTAGCTTTTAGATATCTTAAATTACCTACTGTCTGGGGCAAAACCTGCCATTTTATATACACTTGTATGGTTTGTAGCCTATTACAAGATTTTTACTTACACAGCATCACAAACTGTTTTGAAAAATTTGGACTTCGGAGTGTATGTCTATCTCTACAACGTAGCTAGCACCAGCTGGCTATATGCGTGTGTGTTTGTGTGTGTATGTACCTGCAGTGCTGCGTGTTCGTTCTTCCATTCTAAAAGATGTGTAAATTTAAAGTAGATAGGCAGAGTTCCTTCCTTTAGCTACTCTTTAGAGGAATGAATCAGTTAAAAAACCTCAGGTATGCAAATATTGTCTACAATGCAAAGCCGTCTAATTTTCCTTTTCAAATAACTGTGTTACTGCAGCATTCCTAGATCAACAAAAAGTGGAAAATTTCTACTACCAAAAAACTTATATGAGCTAAGGGAAATATTTTGCTATTAAAAAAGGCTGTGGAAGCTAGTTATACATTAAAAAAAAACAAACCCAACACAACAAACCACCAAAAACTGGATACATAATAAGATGTGTAAAAGGAAAAAAAAAGTGTAATATTTCCCTGCAGTGAAAGAACTATTGGAATATATGACTTCACTTAACGTTTGTTCTTTTTCTTTCTTCGTATTTTGTATTGATAGTTTGATTACTTGTGAAGTACAGGCATGTTTAAGGAGCTTATATTCATAAACTCTGAGTAACTTGATTTGTTTAAGTTAATATTTGGAGTGTATAACTAAGGTCAGATTTTCATATTTTGTGTATTAGAGATATGACACACTCTCAAATACAGAGGAAGTAAAGTAGTCCTGCACTTGGGTCGCAACAACCCCATGCAACGCT
>Ga0181612_108141_pt1 | contig 15433 bp, 12 predicted proteins | sample HoacroProtozoa21_FD_119630 | JGI IMG/M metagenome (GOLD analysis project Ga0181612, IMG submission 119630) | Hoatzin crop microbial communities from Cojedes, Venezuel. Combined Assembly of Gp0051906, Gp0051904, Gp0051908 | reverse complement strand
GGGTCTGTGGGGCATTTTCCGACCTCTGTCGGAAATTTATCGCCCGACCTCGTATATTTTTGTTCGACAGGCAGAGGCCACATATAAACCTCCATTTAGCCTGACGCATAGTGAAATCAGTACTTTTTAAAGTGTGCTCATATTTAAAAATTAACTAAGTATTGTTTCATACTATTCTAATGTTTTTATTAAAGTCGCTGCAAAGGTACACATTTTTTTGCATACGAAAAAATAAAATGGGAAAAATATGTCCTTGTATAGATAAAAATAAATCATCATAAAGCCTAAACGAAAACTATATGTTGTGATGACATTTTTACATTTCAATGGATGCATACTCTTATGAAAAAAATAAGGAATCTTCCGGTAAAAGATCCGGTAAACAACCGGTTGAGGTCGATTTTTAACCGGTAGAGGGGCATTTTTGTATTAATTTTGCCGGTATAATTTTAATAATCCGGAAAAAACGGCTTTAGAAAGGGTTACTAAGAACGTTTTTTGTCCGGTTTTTACTATTTTTGCAGCTTATTGCAAAGTTTGCAACAATTAACGAAGAAAGATACATATATGGCTAAGAAAGAAAAGAACCCTTTAATTGATAAATACAAAAGGTATCTATCGGGGATGAGTTTGGACGCACTTATGAAAGTGCTAGCAAAAGCAGAAAAAGGAAACACTGAAATTTTCATTTCTGATACAAGTAAAACACCTATTCCTTCAACGGAATTAAGAGCAATTATTACGCACCACCTGCATACTCTTGGTGTCAATACAGGAGTAGCGGCGGAAGCTAATTTAACATTAGAGAGGTCTGCAAACTCTATTTTGGAAGATTATATAGGAGGTAGAAAACCTGATTTGAATAAAGGTCAGGTTCAAACAGTTGTTGATGGTACTCTTCAACTTGATTTGTTTGAAGATTTAAAAGACGTGCCTTTCCCATCACCAACAAATCCTAAGTTTACCTTTATAGACTTATTTGCAGGAATAGGTGGATTTCGTATAGCTATGCAAAATTTGGGAGGCAGATGCGTGTACTCTTCTGAATTTGATGAGAAAGCTAAAGAAACCTACTACGCTAATTATGGAGAGGTACCATTCGGTGATATAACTAAGGAGACTACAAAAAGTTATATACCAGATAACTTCGACATATTGTGTGCTGGCTTTCCATGTCAGGCTTTCTCTCTCGCTGGAAAGCGGAGAGGATTTAATGAAGCACGTGGAACTTTGTTTTTTGATGTCGCAGAGATTTTAAAACGAAAACAACCTAAAGGTATATTCTTAGAGAATGTGAAGGGCTTGAAAATACACGACCGTGGTAAAACGTTCGAGGTGATTAAAAACGCTCTCGATGAAGTCGGCTATATAATAGCAGACGACCCATGGATTGTGAATGCAATGAATTTTGGAGTACCACAACACAGGGAAAGGGTTTATATAATAGGTGTAAGAAAAGATATTGCCAAAGAATTTGGCATTACGAAAGAAACAATACAGAATTGTTGTCCAAAGCCAACAGACACAACAAAACGCTTTAGAGATGTAAAGGAGGAAAATGAGGTAAGTGTGAAATATTATCTCTCTACCCAGTATATAGATACGTTGAAAAAGCATAAAGCGCGTCACGAAGCAAAGGGGAATGGATTTGGGTATAAAATTATACAGGATGATGAGGTCTCAAATGCTATCGTTGTTGGCGGTATGGGACGTGAGTGCAATCTTGTCATAGACAATCGCCTTACTGATTTTACGCCTATCACAAATATAAAAGGTGTCGTTAACAGAGAGGGTATTCGACGTATGACTCCACGCGAATGGGCCAGACTACAAGGCTATCCCGACAAATTCAAAATCGTTGTGGCTGATGCTTCTGCCTACAAACAATTTGGAAATTCTGTCGCCGTTCCTGCAATTCAAGCCACGGCACAAAAGCTTATTGAACTTTTAAAAATTAAATAACTATGCCAACATTGTCAGGAAACAGAGGTGAGTGGGGCGAGATATACATCTTTTTCAAAATACTCACAGATAAAAGAATATACACAGCAGACGCTGAGTTTAACAAATTGGAGGACATCTTCTTAGATGTGCTTAGTATTATTAGGGAAGAGCAACCGGGTGAGGTGTATAATTATAACACAGGAGATGTCGTCGTTATCAAACATAACGACAAAGAGGTAGGAAGGATGAGTAATGAAAAGTTTGTGTATTTTATGCAAATGCTTTGGAAGCTAATCTCTGAAAATGAAAATGCTGTTTTCTCAAGCTCAGAGATAGAGGAATTTCTAAATAGTATTTATATATACAAGCTTACATCTCCAGCTGTTAAAGTTTCAACTTTTTGGGGAGGAACTGCAGATATAATGCTAAAAGCTCGGGACAAAGATGCTTGTGTGAGGATTATGGGCTTTTCATGCAAAACAGATTTGAAAACCGCATCTACATTGCTTAATGCCAGTGGAGATAATACTAATTTCGTTTATGAACTTAGTGAAGCTAACGATGATGTAATGAATCATTTCAATAGTTTGTTTGATAACAAAGGGAATGTTGCTACAAGAGAAAGAATGTCATATCTTAAGGATTTAGGTATTGATATTAATTTTGTCAGACCATTCACAGATGTTGCATATTCGAACCTTATTATTAGCGGTGGTACAGATTTAGTCGCTGTTTTGGGGAGTATGATAAAGTATTTCTATTTTGAGAAGAATGGAAGTAGAACATCTGTGAACGAATGTATTGATTATCTGGTTAATGTGGACCCTGCAGGTTATAATATTCATAAGTTAGAAACAGCATATAGACGTAAGGTTTCTAATTTCCTTTATGACTGTTTCACAGGTATGAAATTTGGAAAGGATTGGACTGGACGTTCTCAATGCACTGGTGGGTTTATTGTTCTCAAAAGGGATGGTGATGTTGTTGCCTATCATTCAACGATAGCCGATGAATTTAAGGATTTCCTTATTGACAAGATGAATATGGAAGCCCCTTCTCACAAACGACATAAGGATATGGTTATATATAAGGATAATGACAAATATTATCTGAAACTTGCTTTGCAATTAAGATTTCAATTGTCAAGATAATTTCTTAATGAGGTTATTTGATATTGAACCGTAAACGTAAGAAATCACACTTTTTTAGGCACATTTCTTACGTTTACGGTTCGTTTTCTGCCTGTATTAATACCAATGATGAAATATCACATCGCTTCTACGTCCTCGCATTCGTCTATGATATCAATGAGTCTGTGGCCATTAATTCGCCAGTTTTCTAAGAGGTCATTTCCGTCTTTAAAAGTTTGATATTCTTGAGTAAAATGATCATCACAAACTGCAACGTGGTCGGGTTCGCTGAGGGCGTAATACATTTTGCCCTTATAGCGGAATGCCAAATCGTAGCCTTGCACAGCGAAATTATAGAAGAATGTTTCGTGTGCGTCATTTTTGTATCCGTGGTATTCTGTTCCGTATTTATCAGTGTCTGGAGGATACTTCTGGTTGAAAGGGTAGATATTCACATCTTCAATGCCAGTATCGTTTACTGTCTTTTTTTCGGTTCGTTTGTTTATAAAACTTTCATTAAAAAACTTTTATTTATCAGAATTGTCATTTTCAATTTGTTGTGTAGCTTTTTTCTGAAGTTGATAGAATTGCTTTTGCCGTTCTATCTCCTTTCGCAACTCTTCTTGTGTGGGCATATAGAGTTTATACTTGCTTGCGAACATTCGGTCGTTTTTTGCTAATGTGGAGTATTTTGCCACGTCGCCATCTGTATCAGCGCATAGAATGATACCAATCGTTGGATTATCATCAGGTTGCTTCTTGTAATCATCATACATTTGTAGGTACATATCCATTTGACCTACATCCTGATATGTAATTTTGTTGCTTTTTAAATCAATGAGGACAAAGCTTTTCAACAGATAATTGTAAAACACGAGGTCGATGAAATAGTCGTTCTCATCTGTTCGTATATGTTGTTGCCTTGCCACGAAAGAAAATCCTTTACCCAATTCAAGAAGAAACTTCTGTAAGTTCGTGATTATGGCAGACTCTAAATCTGATTCGGAAAAATCACTATTTGGAGACAATCCAAGAAATTCAGCTACGGTAGGATTTTTGATTATGTCTGTTGGATCGGGTTTCTCTTTATTTTCTATTGACTTCGGTTTATAGCCTTTATTTTGAGCGATTAGCCTGCGCTCAAAATATTGTGTTGAAATATTACGGTCCAATAACTGATAGCTCCAAGTCTCCTCGACCGCTTCACGCATATACCATTCTCTCATTTGTTCATTTTCTACGCTTAGCAGCCTTTTATAATGAGACCAAGGCTGTATTTTCCACAAGGGAGACACCTTCCCATTAACTTTATATAGATGTGGAAAACATTTATAAAATTTTCTATAGAAATACAGAGATTGAAATGAAAATCCTTTTCCGAATTCTTCATCCAGTTTTTCTGAAAGTAATTTCAGTTGCTGTTTTCCGTACTCGGCATATTCTTGTCCTTGATGCTCTTCTTCCACAATTCTACGGCCGATTTTCCAATACGTTTCCACCATAACACTATTTATTGTAGTGTATGAATTTTCTCTTCCCTCTGAAATAATATTTCTTATTTCGGAGAAAAAGTTATCGTTGATGGTTTGTTTATTAGTTTGCTGAATTTCTGCCATTTTCATTTGTTTTTGTGTATATTTTTGGCAAAGATAATACATTTTTTTCAAATGATGACGTTTTTGCAAGAAAATCTTTATATTTTAATGAAATTTCGGCTTTCAAGCCCGACTGGAACGTGATGGAAAAGGATATCCACCAAGTTGAAACGGTTTCCGTAAAAATGGTACAATTTACCGAAATATATCTACACTCTATGTTTAGAAAGTGCCGTACCTTTGCACTCGGAAACAAATTAAATGTATTATAATTAAAAAAGTTATCACAATGAAAAGGATTTTATCTATCGCCATTATGATGGCATCAACGATTATGTCAGTGGCAGCGTGCGGCAGCGAGGACAACAATGAGGCTGCGGCAAAAGAAGCCGCTGCGGAAGAAAACATTCAGTCAAACCAACAAAATTCTTACACAATGAACATCACGGTCAATGGTAAAACACTAAAAGCCACGATGGTGGCTAACTCCTCCACGGAGGCATTAAAAGAACTGCTCGAAGAGGGTGACATCACTTACTCTGCACACGACTACGGTAATTTCGAGAAAGTGGGGGATATCGGACACACACTGCCTCAAAACAATGAGGAAATCACTACCGAGCCAGGCGACATCATTCTGTATCAAGGCAATAACATCTGCCTTTACTACGACACCAACGAGTGGAATTTCACAAGGCTCGGCAAAATAAACAACGTAACGCAAAGTGAGCTGAAGTCGTTCCTTAACGCTGGCGGAGGAAACATCACCGTAACGCTCTCTTTAGACACTTCCGACGGAATAAGAAGTGCCATCGACGACAAAGCCAACTCCTCGAAACAAGCATACTCTATTGACGGCAAAAAGCTATCGGCCAACAATTCAAAAGGAATAGTCGTGGCAAATGGTAAAAAATACTTACAATATAACACAACGTCGTCAATTGTAAAAAAGCCGTAAACGTAAGAAATCGCACTTTTTTTGGCACATTTCTTACGTTTACGGCTCGCGATTATAGCTCCTTTATTTGCTTTGCTTAAACAGCCACTCCCTTGCCGCATCAAGCAGGTAAGCACGGTCGAACGCATACATGTGCTCTGCCATCGAGCTTACTTTATCCTCTGGCATCACCGTGCCGGCATCGAACCGTACAAAGTTGATGGCATTGCCTTTACGAATGATTTTATCCACCTCGGCATTCTGTTCCTTGATTGGAAGACGTGCCGAGAACTGTGTTTCGCTGTATTTTGCTCCCTCTTTGGTTAGCAGTTGTCCCAGTTCGGTCATCTTGGGCGAAGCCTTCGCATCACCATCTGATATCACATAAAAGAACTTTTTCTTGGATAGCGGGGCAAGGACATTAGTGTCCCACTGACTTGAAACAAACATTGAGGCGGCAAACAAGTCTGGTTGTGTCACATTGAGATAGAATGAAATCATGCCGCCCATTGATTGCCCAGTGGTATAAATGCGATTACGGTCAACCTTGTATTTCGATGCAACGCTTTCCACCAAATGAGGAATAATCGCCACTTCATCCGACGTCTCCCATTGGTCATTCACAGCTGCATCAGGACCTGCAAAATAGGGGACGAGGACGATGCAAGGATTCTTTTTCTGATTTTCTTCCGTAGCCCAAATAATACCGCCATATCCCTGTGTAAGCGTATATTCCACGCCCTTTCCAACAGTAGAGGCATCAGGCATAAAAAGAACCAAGGGATATTGTTTTTTGCCGTCATAATCTTTAGGAAGAAACAGGTTGTACTGCATCGAGCGACCCACTTTCTGATCATCGTAGGTATAGGTCTTGAACTGCGGCACGACGGCAGCAATCATCGCCGTCAGCACAGTATCGCCACTCTTGTCGATACCGCCGCCCCGTCGTTGCGGATTCTCCAATTCTGTTCTGATGGAATCCACTCTTGACATATTGGAGTTGTTTCGGGCATTAGCGCAGCCCAGGAGTCCTGCCAGAACCATTGCGAGAATCAATGCTCTCATAATAAAATAAATTTTAGAACTAACGTACTTTAGACGAACGAATCTGCAAAAGGTTTAATTCGTTCTTGCAGAAAAATAAAAAAACGCAAATGTAAGAAATCGCACTTTTTTTTGGCATATTTCTTACGTTTACGGCTCGAACAAGTCTTCGGCAGTTATAACCTTTTGCGGAGTAAACTGATATGTGTTTTCTTTTATTCCGTATGGGGTTATCAGCGTGATGTGGGTTGTTTTATTCGTTTTTGTGGTTTCCACAAACCTGCCTTGTTTATGCCTTAAATCGTCATCGCATTCTTTGTCGATTGCAAACTCCTTGGTTGAGAATTTCATCTCGCATAAATTCACCACACGGTCGGCACGGTCGATGACCATGTCTATTTGTGCGCCGCTCCCATACACAGGGTCATCGCCAGTGCGCCAGGAATACACGTTTGTGGTTACTCCCGCAATGCCCAAAGCCTCTTTGATCTGCTTTATATGACTGAAGCAGAGACGTTCAAAGGCGAGACCTTTCCATGCGTTGAATGTCGGCGTATTGTCGATCGACGACCAGAAATTCTCGTCAAAATCATTCTTTCCGGCCTGAAACTTATAATAGAATAAGGTGTAATGGTCGGTGAGCTGATAAATATTTTTTGAATGGTTATCATCTAAGGAGGTATAGCGTCTTATCAGTCCGCAACTTTCTAAGTCGGCAAGCACTTTCGATATGCCGCCTCCTGAAGGGATATTTCCGGATTTCACGATTTCATCTCTTGTCATACCGATTTTCTTCTGACTTAATATCGACACCACTTCGATATAGATGTCGGGTTTCTTAAACAGAGAGTCGTAGAGTTCGCGATACTCGTATCGCAGTTTACCCATACGCGAGAAGAACAGGGCATCGATATTTTGTGGCACGCTGAGTCCGCGTTTCAGGAGCGACCAATAGTATGGCACGCCTCCCATTACCATATAGCACTCCATTATGTCGTTGCGGCTCATTCCCAAATTCATATTATTGGCAAACTGCTCGCATTCGTTTAGTGTGAATGGATTGAGATATATCTGATGCGACACCCGGTTGTGCAGCCCTCCGTGGTTGCGATATACCTTATCGATTATCCACGATGTGGCAGAACCGCAGATTATAAACAGTATGTCTTTTCTTGCCGAGGCATATCCGTTCCAGAAATGTTCTAGTGCCGGCACCAAGCTCGAGCGTGGAGCGTCCATCCATGGCAGCTCGTCGATAAACACTACTTTCTTTCCCTCTCCCTTGCTGTCTAACAGTTCCGAGAGCAGGGTGAAAGCGTCAAACCAGTCCACGGGCACACGGCATTTCTTCATACCATATTTAATAAGCGAGTTTTGAAACTCCTTGAGTTGTCGCTTCGTCTTCATTCCTGCCAAGCCAGAATGCTGAAAAGCGAAAGTGTAGTTGAAAACCTCTCTTACTAGAAACGTCTTGCCGATACGTCTGCGGCCTGTAATAGCCACGAATTCTGAATATTCCGATTCGTAAACTTGTTTTAGTTCTTTGCGTTCCGCATTTCTGCCTATAATCATAATATGCCCTTTCAAATGATTCTTTCGGGTGCAAAGATAATAAAAATCTGTTTATAGCCGTCCAAAATCGGCAAAAAAATGCAGTTTTGGACGGCTATAAACGGAAAATTCGCTTTTCTTTACAAAATTATAGTGCTTTTATTTCCTCTGCTTACAGTCCGCTGATGCTTTGAATTATTGCCGTTAATTAGCCTTTTACATTATCCATTAATCGACGTAGTCGAGCGCAGCCAGTTTTCTAATTTGTATCCTTTACTGCCCATCGGCATTCTCCGTGGTGGAGGCCGGGGGAGTAGTGGCTTCAGTGTTATTGGATGCCGGCGGCGTGGCGGGGGCTGTGGGGTCGGCGGGAGTGGGGTCGCTGAAATCCTCGTCGTAGTCTTCGATTTCTATCATTTCGGCATCGGGTGCGTCTTCGTCGGGACGTGTGGCCCTCGGCCGGCGGTAGTAATACACGCACTCGTAGGTGTCGGTGGTGATGTCGGGGTCGGTGGAGGGAGCCCATTTGCCACGGTATTTGTTGAAGTTCTCGTCGGCGTAGAGGCTTTGGAAGAAATAACCGCAGATGGGGAGTGCCGTGCGGCTGCCCTGTCCTAAGGCTCCGGTGCGGAAGTGGATGCTGCGGTATTCGCCGCCCACCCAGGCACCGACGACGAGTTTCGGCGTTACTCCCATGAACCAGGCGTCGCTATGGTTGTTGGATGTTCCCGTCTTGCCTCCGAAGTCGGTGTATCTCCAGGCGTTGCCCACATATCCCATCAGCGAGGCTCCCGTGCCTCCTCCTCCGCATACCGCTTGCAACATTTTCTGCATCAGGAATGCGCTGCGGTAGGATATCGCCTGTTTGGCTTCCGGCTCTTTGTTTGTAGCCTCTGGATACACGACGACGCCGTCGGCATTCACGATGCGCTCCACGATTACCGGTCTGCAGTGCTTGCCGTCGTTGGCCACGGTGGCGTATGCGTTCACGAGTTCCAACAACGACACGTCGGAAGAGCCGAGTGCCAATGAGGGCTCCTCGTCAAGGGGGCTGGTGATGCCCATTTTCCTTGCCGTTCGTGCGATGTTGTCGATGCCCACCTCTTGCGCCACTCTCACCGCCACGGAGTTGATACTCTGTGCGAATGCCGTGCGCAGTGGCACGCTGTCGCCGGTGAAATAGCCGTTGGCGTTGGTGGGCGCCCACAATACGTTCTCGCCTTTCTGCTTGTCGAATACCTCCATGCTGAAATACTCGTCGCGTCGGCGGTCGCAAGGTGTCATCCCCTGGTTCATCGCCTCTGTGTAAACGAAGAGCTTGAATGTGCTTCCCGGCTGTCTCTTGGCCTTCACCTTGTCATATTGCCAGGTGTTGAAGTCCACGTCGCCCACCCATGCTTTCACGTGTCCTGTCTGCGGCTCTATGGCCACGAAGGAGCAGTGCATAAAGCGGAGCATATATTTCAGAGAGTCGATGGTGCTCATCTCTCTCTCGATATATCCGTCGTCGTAGTCGAAGAGTTTCACGAGGTGCTTCTCCTCCAAGCGGGCGCGGATGGAGTCGGTGTTGCCGTTGTATTTCTTGTCTAAAATCTTGTATATCGGCAGTTTTTCGAGCTTGTCTTCGATAAATTCCTCTATCACCCGTCCGTGCTCGTCCACCCATGGGTCTCTTCCTGCCCAGTGGGCATTGAAGTTCTGCTGCACGATGCGCATTTGTTTCTTCGCCGCCTCCTCGGCATATTTCTGCATGCGTGTGTCGATGGTGGTGTATATCTTGAGTCCGCTGGTGTAGAGGTCGTATCCGTTTTCCTCGCACCAGGCGTTGAGGAGGCTGTCTTTCACAAGTGCCTCACGGAAATAGGTCGCCTGTCCGTCGTAGGTGTTTTCCACGCTGTAGTGCAAAACGATGCCTTTCTGTTTCAGGGTGTCGAAGGCCGCCTTGTCCAAGTGTCCGTGGTCCAACATATTGTGCATCACCACGTTGCGCCTCTTCTTGGAGTTTTCAGGGTGGGAGAGGGGGTTGTAGTATGTCGTGGCCTTGAGCATCCCCACGAGAATTGCCGCCTCGTCGGTGGTCATTGCCTTTGGCGTGGTGTTGAAATATGTCTTACAGGCCGTTTTTATGCCGTAGGCGTTGCTTCCGAAGTCCACGGTGTTGGCATACATCTCGAGAATCTCCTTTTTTGTGAATGTCATTTCCAGTTTACAGGCGATGATCCATTCCTTGCTTTTCATTATGGCGATGCCCAGTCCCGGAATTTTTCCGAGGAGTCCGGTGGAATATTGCGTTCTCACTCGGAACATATTTTTGGCCAACTGCTGTGTTATCGTCGATGCCCCTCGTCCGTCGTGTTTCACGAGTGCGTCTTTCATGGCTCCGAAGATGCCTTGCACGTCGATGCCCTTATGCTGGTAGAACCTTTCGTCCTCGGTGTCGATGAGCGCGTCCCAGAACACCGGGTTGATGTCGTCGAATTTCACCGGCTGCCTGTTTTCGCTGAAGAAGCGTCCTATCATCACCCCGTCGGCGCTGTATATCTCCGATGCCTGTGCCGTGGCTGTCTTTGCTTTCTTTATCTGTGCCCAGCCCGGCGACTTTCCGAAGAGGTTGAGGAAATTGTTGTCAACGGCGAGGAAATAGAGTATGGTGAAGACTATTACCGACGCTATTGCGGCAATGATTTTCTTCCACCACGGACTTCCGTAGAAGAGGTGCCAGTACCATTTGCAGGCGCGGCACAGTCCGTGCCACACTGCCAGAGGTATTCTCAATAAAGCCGGTGTTGTGCTGTCTTCGCTCATATTAATTTTATTTATGCCGCCGGACTTAAAGCCTTATCCTTAGGCGTTTGCCCTTATAGGGTCATTTGCTTGTTTATGTAGTTTATTATCGCCTCGTGCGCTGTGGGGTGAAACCATTGTATCTCCGTGTCGCGCCGATACCAGGTCATCTGTTTTCTGGCGTATTCCCTGGTGTTGCTTTGTATCTGCCTGATGGCTTCCTCAAGACTTATCTTACCGTCGAAGTATTTAAATAACTCTTTGTATCCTACGGTGTTAAGTGAGTTTAGTTCGCGTTTTGGATAAACTGCTTTTGCCTCTTCTATCAGCCCTTGTTCAACCATCTGCAGCACCCTTTCGTTAATCCTCTCGTAGAGTTGTTCCCTTGGCAGGGTGAGTCCTATTTTGATGATTTTGAACGGCCTTTGTTTATGGGTTTTTGTCCTTAGCGATGAGTAGGTGTCGCCTGTCTGCCTTATTATCTCTATGGCGTGCGCTATGCGTCGGGTATTGTTTTTGTCGGCCTCGGCAAAGTATTGGGGGTCTTTCTCTTTCAGTTCTTCGAGGAGCTGCTGCAGCCCTTTCTCTTCGAGGTCGCTTTTCACCTGCTGCCTGATGTCATCGCGTATCGTGGGGATGTCGTCGATGCCTTTGCATACCGCGTCGATATACATCATGCTCCCTCCTGCCATAAGGGCTATCGGGGAGTCGCGGTGCAGCAGCTCAATCACCTTGAGGACCTCCTGCTCATACATCGCCGCGCTGTAGTACTCGTCGAGTTCTAAGGTGGCGGTGAAGAGGTGTCTCACCTCCTTTTGCTCCTCCGCGGCAGGTTGTGCCGTCCCTATGGGCAGCTGTCGGTACATCTGCCTTGAGTCGGCGCTGATCACCAGTATTCCGAAGTGCTTTGCCACGGCCATGGCGACCTTTGTCTTTCCGGTCGCCGTGGGTCCTGTGATGATGACGAGGTATTTCTCTTGAGGCTCCGGCATATTATCTCGGCCTGATGATGCCCCTTTCCGACTTCTCTATGAAGGTGCAGATATAGTCAACGTCCTTATTGTCGGGGTATTTCTCCCTTGCCTTTTGTACTGTTTCCTTTATTATGCCCTCTTCATATATAATACGGTATGCGTCTCTTATCGCCTCTATGCGCTCTGCTGAGAAGCCGTGGCGGCGCAAGCCGATGATATTGAGTCCTGCGAACACCACCGGCTCTTTTCCTGCGGTGCAGAAGGGTGGTATGTCTAAAGAGAAGCGTGTGCCTCCCTGTATCATCACGTATCCTCCGATGCGGCAGAACTGGTGGCAGAGGACCACTCCGCTGACGATGGCGTTGTCGTCGCACTGCACCTCTCCTGCGAACTTGGCGTGGTTGCCTAAGATGAGGTTGCTGCCGAAGAAGCAGTCGTGTGCGATATGCACGCCTTCCATAAGGAGGTTGTTGCTTCCCACCACGGTGGTGCCTTTCGATGCCGTTCCGCGGCTGATGGTGACGTTCTCCCTGATGCTGTTGTTGTCGCCTATCTGGCAGGTCGTCTCCTCACCCTTGAATTTCAGGTCTTGGGGTTTGGTGCTGATGCTTGCGCCCGGGAAGATCTCGTTGCCGTTTCCCATCCTCGTGCCCCTGTGCAGGGTTACGGAGTTATACAGGTTGTTGTTGTTGCCTATTTTCACGTCGGCGTCGATATAGCAGAATGGACCGATGTTGTTGCCGTCTCCTAATTGTGCCTCCGGATGCACGAAGGCCATCGGACTGATATTGTTCATAGTCTGTCGTTTATTTGTTTTTTACTATCTGTGCCGTGAAATTCACCTCTGTAGTGAGTTTGTCTCCCACGAATACCCATCCTTTCATCGACGAGATGCCGTGTCTCACGGGTGCGAGGAGCTCCACCTTGAAGATGAGGGTGTCGCCGGGCACCACTTTCTGCCGGAATTTCGCCTCGTTGATGCGTGTGAAGTATGTGGAATACCTCTCTGGCTCGTCAAGAGAGTTGAGCACGAGGAGTCCTCCGCACTGTGCCATTGCCTCGATGAGCAAAACTCCGGGCATTACGGGCTCTGTGGGGAAGTGTCCTTGGAAGAAGGGCTCGTTGCTCGTTACATTCTTGATGCCCACGATTGTCGTCGGGCCGATGCTCACCACCTTGTCCACGAGCTGCATGGGGTAGCGGTGGGGCAGGAGCTGGCGGATTCTGTTCACGTCCATCACCGGGGTCTCGTTGGGGTCGTAGAAGGGCGGCTGCACCTCGTGCTTCCTTATTTCCTTGCGCATCTCACGGGCGAACTTGTTGTTGATGGTGTGTCCCGGTCGTGTTGCCACGATGCGTCCCTTGATGGGTCTTCCGATGAGTGCCATGTCGCCGATGATGTCGAGGAGCTTGTGCCTTGTGCACTCGTTTTCCCATACCAACGGCTTATGCTGTATGTATCCTATCTTCGTGGCGTCCATGTGCGGCACGTCGAGGAGGTCGGCGAGTTTGTCGAGCTGTTCCTGCTCCACCTGCCTCTCGTAAATCACGATGGCGTTGTCTAAGCTTCCTCCCTTGATGAGGTTGGCCTTGAGGAGCGGCTCGATATCCCTTACGAAGACGAAGGTCCTTGCCGGAGCTATCTCCGTGGCGTAGTCGTTGACGTTGTCGATGGTTGCGAACTGGCTGTTTATGAATTTCGACTCGAAAGAGCACATTGCCGTTATCGAGAACTCGTCGTCGGGGAGTATGGTGATGCAACTTCCGTTTTCCTCGTCCTTCACCTCAATCTTGTGGCGGATGATGTAGTAGTCTTTCGGTGCGTTCTGCTCCTCGGTGCCTATCTCCTGGATTTTTGCCGCGAAGGTGGCGGCGCTGCCGTCGAGGATAGGGAACTCAGGGCCGTTGACTTGCATCAGACAGTTGTCGATGCCGAGAGCGTAAAGTGCTGACAGGGCGTGTTCTACGGTGGATACCCTAACGTCTTCATTTAACCCTATCACTGTGCCTCTCTGTGTGTCGATGACATTCTCTGCCACTGCGTCGATTATTGGCGCTCCCTCGAGGTCTATACGCTGTACTTTATATCCGCTGTTTTCCGGTGCCGGGTTGAAGGTCACCGTGAGGTCCAACCCTGTGTGCAATCCTTTTCCAAACAGGGTGAAGCTTCCTTTTAATGTTTTCTGTTTTGACATATCGTTATTCTTTATTTAATTTTTCTCCGTTATCAATTCCCGCCTTTTTCTTGAGCTCTTCGATTTCCTTTTTCATGGCTGCCATCTCCCTGTACATGTCGGGGAGTTTTTTCACCACAGCCATAGACTTGAAGAATCCTCTCGGTTCCATTGCCGGTGAACCGATGTATGTCGTCCCGCTCTCTTCGATGCTGCTTATCACTCCGCACTGCGCGCCTATCTGCACCTTGTCGGTGATGTGTGCGTGTCCGGTGATGCCTGCCTGTCCTCCAACCATGCACCACTGTCCCACTTTCGTGCTTCCGGCGATTCCCGACTGTGCCGACATCACCGTGTTGGAGCCTACCTCCACGTTGTGTCCTATCTGCACTAAGTTGTCGAGTTTCACGCCTTTACGGATGTATGTGCTGCCCATTGTCGAGCGGTCCACGCAGGTGTTGGCGCCTATCTCCACGTTGTCCTCGACAGTTACGATGCCTATCTGCGGGATCTTGTCATACCCTTGCGGTCCGGGAGCGAAGCCGAAGCCGTCGGCTCCTATCACTACCCCTCCGTGGAGGATGCAGTTGTTGCCCACGATGCAGTGGTGGTAGATGGTAACGTTGGGGTAGAGGATGGTGTTCTCGCCGATCTTCGCCTCCTCGCAAACCACTGTGTGGGGGTATATCTGTGTGCCGTCTCCAACGGTAACGTTCTCTCCGATGTAAGCGAAGGCTCCGACATACACGTTCTTTCCGACTTTCGCCGTGGGGTGTATGAATGCGAGGCTGTCGATACCCTCTTTCTTCGGTGTCATCGAGGCGTACATCTGCAGGAGTTTTGCCACGCTCTCGTATGCGTTGGGCACTCTGATGAGTGTCGCCTCCACCGGCTTTTCCAACTTCAGGCTGTCGTTTACGAGCACTATTGTTGACTTCGTCTCATAGAGATAGTGTTCATACTTGGGGTTTGAGAGGAACGAAATCGCTCCCGGCTCCCCGTATTCTATTTTTGCCATTTTATACACTTTGGCGTTTTCGTCTCCTTCCACTTTTCCGCCAACCAGTTGTGCTATTTGTGCAGCAGTAAATTCCATATTCTGTATGTCTGTTTAGTCCTTTTTTTGAGTTATTTTCTTCAATTATTTGGCAAAGGTACAAATTTTTTTTTAAATTCGATGAAAACAGAAGAAATATTTATAGTTTTTTTTGGAAAGTAGAGCAATGTTAAGAAGTTGCGAAACGTCGAGAATGTCCTTGATTTCTTCGTTTTTGTAAAGAATTTTGATACTGTCCTCCTT
>Ga0181612_154526_pt1 | contig 15434 bp, 7 predicted proteins | sample HoacroProtozoa21_FD_119630 | JGI IMG/M metagenome (GOLD analysis project Ga0181612, IMG submission 119630) | Hoatzin crop microbial communities from Cojedes, Venezuel. Combined Assembly of Gp0051906, Gp0051904, Gp0051908 | reverse complement strand
TGACTGGTCCTTGGCTGTACTGCTGAAATAGAAATAGTTCCCAGGATCCCCTAAATACTAAAATATTGGGAAGGATTTTTTACTGGTGATTATGTATTCTATGTCATAGTATACATGACAATTTATACCGATGATTTCATCCTGGAGAAAAATATACCTATCACACATATTACTACTATTCCTACTAGCACGTCTTCGGAAGTAGAACTTATTTATTTATTTATTTATTACAACTTTGGTCTCCCTCCCACACGTGATCACTCAATTGTTTGCAGGACTGCTGCTGGCTGGGTTTGGAGTAAGTCACGGCGCTATTGCTTGGGTGGGGAGGGAAGGAGGAAAGCGGGACCGCACACAGATCTAAACCGTACTTTGATAGGTCAGATTTCAGTGCAGTTTACATTACTGACTTTATTTTTTTCCAGCAAACAATAAATACTTGAATTGTTTTCATTTACTGATATGTAGCATTTCTTAGTCATAGGGAAGTTTTGTAACTGTAATGACATCACAACTTCCCTGTAAACAGGAAGGCTGACACTCTCTTCCTATGACACTTATATGGCTTTTGATATTGTGAAGTGCCTCTCAGTCTGAACTAATGTACCCTCACAAGAACTTTCCAGCATGCAAGGACCAGCAACGCCATGGCGCAGAGGGGAAACTGAGGCGCGCTGGCCTGTGCAGAAAGTGGCTCCGGCACCCATGGTGGATGAAGCTCCCCATGTGCATTGAGTTCAGCAGCACGAGTCGGTGTGATCGGCTGCGCTACGTGCCGGAGGACGCCCACAATTCGGAGGTGGCAGGCAGACCCTGAGCACCCCCTGCGTTCCCCTGCTAGGTGTGCTCATGCCCACGCGGTGTTCAGCTCACACTGGTGACAGCCATGAGCTCACATTTATTTTGCAGAAATAAGAGGCGTGGGTTTCTCTGCCTCCTCCCTCAGCTTGCGGAGGTTCACTTCTTTAATGCCTTGGAGACGACATACTGGAGATTACAATACTGGGGTAGGCTGGTTTTGAACACAGCCACTGTGTCGTTTCTGATGAGAGTGGGATGTATGGAGACAGGAATGCAAGTTTTACAGGTCAAGGGCGAAGAGAAAATTGTCCAAAGGAAAAAAGAGAAAGCAGCTGTGTTTGTTTGTGGTGAGAGGTGTGGCTGGTAAGACAGACTATTGTGTTCTGGGACAGTGGGTGTTTCCAATGTCTTCCTGCCATGGTGCACCTTAGAAAAACTTAGAAAAACTGGGCTGACACATCAACAAAGGTCAAATGGTGTCTGCTGGGGTGTTGGAGAAGGGAGTATTTGTTGTGATGAGATATTAGCATCAGAAGTACTGAGCTGGTCAGTTACCAATGAGCATCTTCAGGCACAGAAAAATGCACAATTAGCACAAATTGTTGACAGTATTTTCATTCGCTTGTCAGCATAACGTCCCTCTTGTTCAAGTTCAGCTGTAAGGCAGCTGTTCCTCCATAAGCTAGTGTGAAGATATTACTTTATTTGCATGAGAGTCATATGGTTAAATACGGCAATAGCTAGGTAAAGCCCTATGTCTTCTCCACACGGCTGGTGCCATGTCCTCTAACCAGTCTCTCGTACCTGACTGAAGGTACAGAGAAGGTGCATCGACCTCTTAGGACTCTCCAGGTGAAGAACCTAGCAGCCGAGGGGTCAGTCGCTCTCTGCTCTGCAGACTCTTCTCAAGAGGACTCACAGAATTTTTCTAAGCTACTACAGGTCCTTGCCACTTTAAGTTGGGCTACAAGATTCGGTTTCTGAAATATACTTGCCTTCCTTCCAAAAAATACATTTCAAAATGAGGAAATACCATGACAATCCACTGTCTCTAAAGGAACAAAGACTTGTTCGTGACTCCAACCTTAAACACAACCATCAGTTATTCACCAGCCGATAACTGCAACTACCAACCTGTCCAGCCTTCCACACACGGAGAAGACAGGCACAGATCTCCATTTCGGATTAGAGGAATTAAAGGTTTGCATGCTCTGTGCGAGTGAGAAGGAGGCACGGATGCATGGTGTGGAGAGGATAAAGTAGTTTTGAAAAGATTTTAGAAAGAGGTAACAGGTCTTGGTTAACAAGGACGGAGGTGTAAATTTTTTTTTTGGCTTTACATAGCAATTTTAACTGAAGTAATCCTAACCTAATATTTTCCAATTAAAAAAATGATGTAAAATTATTACACTTGGATTTTATATTTTGCCAGAATTAATAGTAAACAAGCGTATAAAAATTAAAGCACGTTGACTTCCCAAATGCTGTGTCCCCTGGAACATGGCTGACGAAGCCAGCTACATGCAGCTAACGGTGCAGGGCAGCAGGCAAATGGCGGGTGACCCGGTTTCTCCCTAGTCAGGCTGTTCCTCAGCTCCAGAGCTGCCGTGGAGCGAGCTGCTGACCCTTCTGTGGGTCATCAGTGTTCGGAAGGATCCCCTCCGGGCTGACTGCCCCATTCCCTGAAAGGCCCCGAAGAGGAAAGGCTCCGAAAACCAGTGCGAGACCCACGGGTGTCCTCTTGGCTGGGACGTGCCTGGCCCTTCCGCCTTGGGTCCTGACCCGACTGACTCCGCTCTGGTGAGACCCCACCTGGAGTCCTGCGTCCAGATCTGGAGCGCCCAGCACAAGAAGGACATGGACCTGTTGGAGTGGGTCCAAAGGAGGGCCACGAAGATGATCAGAGGGCTGGAACACCTCTCCTATGGGCCCAGTCTGAGAGAGTTGGGGCTGTTCAGCCTGGAGAAGAGAAGGCTGTGGGGAGACACTTAAAGGAAAGATGGAGACAGACTTTTTAGTAGGGCCTGTTGTGATATGGGCCCTGTGCAAACACATTCTTGACAAGTGTGTCACATAGAGTTATAGGGGCTATAAATACCATCTTTTAAAAATATAGAAATGAAAAAATTAGCCAGAAAAAATCTACTTTTTTTTGTCTATGAATGTCATTGACAAAGATCAGTAAATAGAGGACAAATCCCATAGCACAGATGCCTATTCTTTAGCACCGTGCACGAGAAGTGCAATTCTACCCTTAGCCATCACTGCATGCAGCAGGAGACTGTTATCTTAGTTTTAGCTCACACAATTAAAATCTTCTTAGTACTCATAAAACATTTGTCATTTTTTCATTCCAGACACAGTATTTGACCTGATTATCACCAAGCAATAAATTTCCCATTTTCACAATGTGTTTCACGAAGTCATATTTACTTTTATCTGATCCACATTTATAGCCATTAACATTATCTCCTTCTCATTGTTCTCTGTTATGATGCTGGGTACGGAAGGTTTGCCCAATTTTCATAGTAACTTTCCTAGTTTAAAATACCAATAGCCTCAGAAGGGTCTCACTTAGGTCTATTTTACAGGGAGGCAACTGAAATTTGATATTAATGCATAAATATGGGACCAAAGTCAGACAGTGCTTCATTATTAGAATTAATCATACTTTCTCTTGTAGGGGCTATCCTGTTCATCATCTTTGATCTTACAGGGCACACTATGCATCACTTCAATTTTTGATGAGTATTACATTTAATACTCATCATGGCACTTCAGTAGAGGGTGGATCAGTATTCTGTATAAGATTAAATAACTTTTTCTTTCATGTCCCTCTTAAAATTAGGAGGGTTGAAGAGTTTTCCTTGAAGTTTCAAACAGCACAATGAGAAAACGTCTTCAACGAGTTACCCATGCCGCTTTCTCCAGAAGGCTGTTCAAGGCCAGCCCCATCAATATATTTAAGGAGTGAGGCAATTCATGGCACATGTCATACTTTCTAAGGTAGAGCTGTTGCCATGCTTTTAAGGCTACCCAGATTTTCTCAGATCTTTTTGGATTAATACTGGGCACAGATGGCAAGAGTCCTCAGCAAAGTTTGTACAGAGGCTGTCTCTTTCTTCACTAACTCATTAAATGTGACACACACCATAATCTCCAGAATGCATTATCTGCTTTCCAGCTTGAGAGACAACTTGTCTTTGCTAGCTATCACCAACCAACCTCTAGTTTATAAGAAGGATATCACTAATCTTGATTTTGCAAGACTGCTCCTCAGCTAGAAGCTGTCTAATTCTGGAATTCATGACCTCAGCGGTATGCAGGCCAGGTATAAGGGACGGGCAGAGCTGCCAAAACAAGAAGACATCCTCAAACCTGGTGAGATTGCCCAGCAAAAGCCCATGAGGAGCGCTTTACCAAACTCAGCAGTAGACTGCTTCCTTTGATTCTTGTCAAAGTGCACAACTGCCAGCAAGTCTGAGACACAAAGATGGGCTTTCAACACTGCACTGGACTTATTTTTTCATTTTGGTCCTATAACAAGTACACTTCTGTTTTGGAGAGCCAGCTGCAGGATTCAGGTCAGCATTTTCTCCCCAAAGCATAAATTATTTCTGCAGGCTTCATCTGATTTGCAGCTGTACCACACTGCAACGTAGTGCCAGCTAAATTTTCTTGTTAAAAATGCTTGCTTTGGGCCCAAGAAGCCTCCTTTTGCTGCTTCATCAATCCAAATATAGAAGTAGTGCTGGAATTGGAATATTACTTTTTGATAAATGATGACGAAAAATGTCATCTGAATTATATACAACACCTCTGGATCAAGGGAACAGGACATTGACTTAAGAACCATACAGTGCTCATTTTGCATGCGTATGCATGTATGCACACTAAGTTTCACCCACCAACCTCCTACACTTAAAGAGCACTAAGATTGCAAAGTCAAGTGCTCAGAGGCAGACTAACACAAGAATAAAATGTGCCTGTTAGCTTTAATTCAGCCCCCTCACACGTAGGAATAACCTCCATTTCTAATGAAGTGGCTTTATTTTCAAGACAGATAACAAAATCTTCAATTTCAAAAGCCAGAATACTTTTCAACCTATGTATCACTATGAAAAAGCAGTAAGGAAAAAACTAGGTTTCATTCTTCGTTTTCTACTTGCAGTGAAACTGCTTTCCCTTAATACTGCAGGTTAGACAATCCTTAAATAGATACTCCTATATTTCACAGGCTCTGGAAAGGCTGTGATTCATATTCAGCAGTGCAAAGATTATGATAGTGTAACAGGTTAATGTTCAGAAAGTTCAGGCAGGTACTGCAATGCCAAGAAACTAGTCTCCTTACAAATGCTGAGTGACAGCAGAAGCAATAAAGCAGTCAGGGCAAGAAGCATGCACCTTGTGGAAAGGTTTGACAGTTCTAATAAATGATGATAAGCTGTTGCGTTCAAAGACCGTGTTCCTTGTGCTTTCTTCTTTGGGAATTTTTGCTGGGATGCTGTGTTTGAGAAGTATTAAAAAAGAAAGCATTGATATTATTAAAAGTGATAATAGAAATTAATTCAGCTATTAAGTAATATGTATCTCCCCAGGTGGAATTTATGTAAGTGACTTCCTGAGCTCCAAAACATGGGAGGATATGATTATTATTATATAGCTCTTTAGAAAGGTATATTGCCAGAAAACCATTTTATTGTTGCCATATTCCAAACCTTTTTGAGTAGCAGTTGTGTTGCCAAAGCACTCTGCAATACTGTATGCAGCTCACCCACCCTGAGATGGAGAAGTGGGTAAAAGAAGCTATGCTTTGGTCTCTCAACCCACTTTCCTTTCCTTAAAGTAGTAACAGTCCATTTCAAGCAAGACCCATCAGGCTCCTCAGGAAATAGAATGCATCACCTTAAGCAGCCCTGAGAGAAGTTCATATAGGTGAGGGTGCTCCAGTGATTAAGGATGTCACATAGAATTCAGGAGACATGATAGTGTCTTCTGCTCCTAGTCATGTCTTTAAAGATAGTTAAGTTTTCCCTCTTTTCCATCTGTTTTTCCTCATTACTCAGACCACAAGCTGTGTACTGGAGGATACTGTGTACATGTAAAAACCTAATCCAACAAGATCCAAATCTTGTTTGGGACATGCAGAAGCAGTATGGTGAACATGGATGAAAACTCCAAACAAAAATAGTGTCGTCAGTGGGATGTTCTATGTCACCTGCATTTGAATTTCCAGATTTTGCCCAGGAACTGTTTGATCACCATGTAACAGACAACAGGTGTAACTGAGGCATCCGAATGAACCGTCATTATTAAAATAAGCAAACACACAAAAAGCCCACGCACTTTTCTAAAGGTGTTTAAGGAGGCCATCATGCTAGAACAGAGATTACAGAGAGCAGATCAATTTTAGAAGGTTCAGAAGGAAGGGAACTCAAAAAGCTTCTACCTATCCTGGCCATTTCTTATTTTGCAGTAGCATCACAGAGTTATGACTGAGAGCTGAGGAAATGGAAAAATTATTGTTATCTGGCATAGCTCACAGGGAAGGACCTTGCATTATCACATTCATCTGAAGTATTTTTCTCCTTCAGTGTGTGTTCAAGCCCCCTTACACAGAAAACAGCCTCCAAGCATGAAACATCTGTTGTCACTTGCATCATCAGTGCCTTCTTCACAACACTACAGCACCATCTTTGTATTTCAGCAAGGAAATGCCACTGTGTCAGACGCAGCTGCAAGGTGGCGTCAGGGGCATTGCTGTCTCCACAGGTGATGGAAAGTACATTTGTTAGGCTACACAAGTTACTTCCTACTACTCTCCAACAGGCACAGCTGCTTCTTCTCTTATTAGCCTTCACTGCACACAGAAGAAATCCCAGCAAAGCTGCCAAGTGGTGTGGCTGGGAAATAACACACCATTTGTGAGGAAGCAGTTTGTACTCGGAGAGCTTTGGTCAGTGCCCAGGTATGATGCATAAGAGCAGTGCTTGTCCCTGCAGGGTGCTAACTGCCCCACTCATCTGTGTACTTGCTACCAGTGGCATAAATGTCAGTCAGCCTAATTATCTGTGTCTTTATCCCAATACGTGGCATAAATAAATGAGGAGCCATATCCGTCTAACTCGCTTTCCTTTTAACCAAATCCTGCCTTTGCCTAGCTAAGCAAACCACTTTAGGACAACAGGTTTTCAGTGTAATTGGCTGTTGCTATAACAAATCCTGACTTTCAGAAAGGCAGTAACAGCTGCTGCTGCTGCCAACACTGAAAAGAAGAGCCTGCATAGCCACTTTGTCATTATAACATGCTCCCCTCTTGAATTCCTCTGTTCTTCAGGAGCAGAAGAATGGAGAAATATAGGTGTTTTTACTGACACAGAAGACACCCCTTCCCAGAATCCTGGTTCACAGATAAAAGAAGAGGCTTTTGTGTTTGTAGCAATATCAAAGAGATGCTCTTTCAGGCATCTTTACACTCCCATGATCCAGTCAAAATTATCTTAGCGTACAGTCCACTCACTAAGACAAAGTCAGCCCAGATGCACACTGAACTTATTCTAACATGTTGTATGCATAAGAAGATGTTCCTAAGCAATGGGAAGTAATTTTGGTTTTCTTCCATGAAACAAGTCTCTGGTTGATCAAAAAATGAAGAATTTAGGTTTTTAAGTTATGCTGTTACGCGGTATGCTATTTTTCCAGGCAGATCTGAAAAAAATGTGATATCCTCTTGTATTACTCTTTCCTCTAGGAAACCTATTTATGAATATTAATTTTCTTTCTGGTGCCTTCTGAAGGGAACTACTGCAGTCAGAGCTAGCCCTCAACCATAATGGATATCTGAGCCTCTCCAGCTTCTAAAGTGCTTGAAACCTAGAGGTAAATAATATATTTGGGCTCATTATTTTGAAAAAGTAACTGGTGTTTCTGCTATTAGTATTTGACAAAAATGAAAGTCAGCCTATATATAATGAAAAAGTTCAAGTTCAGTGGTAGTTTGAGCCCTCATATAAACCTGATATGAACTTAAGTTTCATGCTAGTGGAAAAATTAGTCCAGTTTCAAATACTCTGGCAGCCCAGGTCAAGCACATCTGGCCATGGCATGCATGAGAAATTTCACCTTTTTGTGCTAAAGGTGGCCAGGTGGGAAGAAGAGACAGAACAAACATAGTAATGGGCCATTTTGTTCTTGTTATCCACTAACTCAGGGGATGTATCTTTGAATTAAAAATCATGAGGAAATTGCCCTTGGTGACCTCTGTGATTGCCAAGTCTGGAAAGGATGCATAGATATGCCCTTCTCTGTTGTATGCTCCCCTGACATGATATCCCTGAATCCTGGAAAACAGTGTAGACTGTCACAGGTTTTGCTTGTTCAAAGTTGATGTTGTACCTCAGGGTTTACTAAATTTGCCCTGGGGAGGACTTCTTTTTGCTATTGTCCTGCATGAAGCAGTCTGCTGAGAGGGAGTCTGGCTGGCTTTTTTCCAGATGAATTGTATGTGTTGCTCTTACGCAAAGTCTCCCTAGATTTTGCCCAAGTTGGGAAGGAGGTTTGGATACTGTTATAAAGCCTGTGATCTCACATTCTAGAGTCTGGCGCATATCCTTCATATTATTCTGAGACCACCAGGAGAAAAACATGACTTATCAAAATTGCGTGCAAACTAAACATGTATTCCTGGGAGGTGAGGAAGAAAATCCTCTGTAATATGGGAGTTTCATGCCAACAGTAGCACTCACTGGTGTGCAGTTGACTTGAATCAGATGAATCCAAATCAGCCTAGAGGTGTCATGTACTGGACCATACACAGAAGCAATCCTCTCCTTTCCAAGCCTATCTGGCCCCCTCCTCCAGCCTCCCTATATCATGACAGATAACTCTTTAAAATTCTCTTCCACCAAAACAGAGAAAAGATACCAAGTCCTTCTGCTCACACAGGTAAATCAAAACACTTGTGCTTACATTTAATTATAGCTAAATTGTGGCCAGCAGGATTAGTATGAGAAACAAAGCCTTAATTTTGGAATTTGGACACAAACTGAAACACAGGAGGTTCCTCCTGAACATCAGGAAACGCTTTTTTACTAGGAAGGTGACTCAGCATGAGCACTAGTTGCCCAGAGAGTTTGGGGAGTCTCCATCCTTGGAGACACTCATAAGCCATTTGGACATGGTCCTGGGCAACTAGCTCTAGATGGCCTTGCGTGAGCAGGGGGTTTGGACAAGATGACCTTCAGAGGTCCTTTCCAATCTCAACCGTTCTGTGATTCTGTGAATCTGGCTGTGCTAGCACAGCAATCTGGCTAACTAACTGAGAATGTCTTCTGTTTAACTAGCATGACCTTGGACCTGTCTGCATATCTCAGTGAAGACTGTCCTTTTATTTGCCATTGTAATCCACTTCCAGCTGCAACAGAGCATCCCCATAAATAGATTTCTTTAAAGCATCTGCTTGACACAGCACAACCAATCAACTATCAAGAAAGAGCGCGCAGAAAAATCAAGATTAAGCAAAGATAAGGATGTAATTCCTCTCTTGCAGGGTGTCTTCTATGTTCTGCTTCCCATCTGCTGTCAAGAAAAGAACAAGCAAGGGACAACTGGAGGGAATAACAGTGTTCTTGCCAGTAAATGTTAAAGCAGCAAGGCCTAGGCTGTGCAACAGGAGGAGCTTTCTGTACACATCATAGTTTACGATCACTCATCTTATGGGGAAGGCATGATGTACTGCTTTTTTCCCCTTTCTAACAAACTTGTCCCCGGTGTAATCAAAATTTTTTTTAAAAAAACTGCTTCCCACAGCCTCGTAGAGTAAGACCCAGTCCTTAGAGAAGGTTCCTTATTTGTAATCAAGAGCAAGAGACAGTAACTCTTCTCAGGTACCTGGGTATGTCTGCTTCACACTCTGCAGCAGACCATATATAACCCTGTCTTTGGAGCTAGTTGTTGGAGCTACCATGAAGGAGTAGAAGATCCCTCCTCAGTCTTCAGACGCATAACCAGACCAATCCCAATTTCCTATGTCCAGGTAGAACCATGGATATGAGCCTGTTCATCTCCCCCTTTTCCTCAAAGCTCACAAAACACAGAGAGGTACTGTAGGGAATGAGAGCTAAACCGAGCTAGAAAGAGTCAGACCAAAGTACTGTCCTGGAGCAGTCACCTGTGCCTCACTGTCTAGATGCCGTATCAGGTACAGTTTGATTTGCATTCTCAATAACAACCTGAGGCACTTCTTCACCCTCTATGAGCAGTGCAGCAGGGAAGGTCAAACTCTTCCTTAGCATCCCCACTGAGTTCTTCATTCAATCACCTGCTTCCTTAGCTGAAGATGCAGACGCAAGTTATGCATTTATTTTAAATATGCTTTGTGCACATCATTCCACTACTCCTTTTAGCAGAAGCCACCAAATAGCTCCAACAGCCTTTGTTTTCTTTGCTTGAGACTTCACTTCAGCAGCCTTCCTGCTCAATACAAAGTCCAGTCCATCAGCCTCATCTGCACTCAGTTACTTGGAGCCTTGAGAAGCAGCAGGCTACATTTAAAGCTGGGGAGCAGGTCAGGATAGCAATCAGTCAGGACTGAGCTTTGGTTCTTCCAGGAAAACAGCTGGGTAGCAACACTTTATCAACTGTAGGAAAGCTATTGATCCAACTTTGACCTTATAGCAGGAACAGTGAGTAGATATGTAGCATCCACATAGTATCCAAAGAGGTCTGGGAGGGAAAATCTATTTCAAGTCAACAGTCACCTATCTCTCCTGTGATTATTTAGTACAAAGCAAGGCTGCTTCCTCTCAATGCTCCTACCAAACATGGGAGACAACAGTCTTTACTAGCACAGGCTGCTTGTATGTTAACTTCTCTTCCACTTTGCACTTTGGAAGCAGCAGGCAGCAATTATCTCCACTCTTTGTTTATTGCCAGCTTAATTTCTCCTGCCAGCTGAAGCATTCTGTGGCAGAAAAATACTGAGACTAGAGGAGGTGCAGAAAAGCAGCCTTAGCAAGGTGAGGAACCTGTGAGTTTAGCTGGGATGTATTCTAGTCTGGGCACAAGCTCTAAAACCACCTGCAGGAAATACTCTGCCAGACCCACAGACTGAGATGGACCAGATTAAATGGAGAACTTTTTGTCTTGAGTCCTTTCACCCAACTGAAATGGACTTAGTTCAAAAACTGCTTGTTTACCTTTTGGGGTTGCTTTCCCTAAAGACTGGAATGATTTGTTTTATTGCTGCTAATACTGACAGTCAGTGAATTTCAAAGTCTTCTGAATATTTCACGGAAACGAAGCAGAGCACAAATAAATTTACTTATTTATTTAACTTTGCAGATTGATTGAAAGTGATTTTCAGCAGAACTTCAATAGTTGGTATTCATCAGAGGCTGGAAGGTGAGGGCTTCACTGCAATGTAAGCGCAACAAAGCTGACCCAGATTTTCACGCTGGAAACACTAATGCACATAGCCATCGTGGGACAGAAGCCATCCTTACAGACCAGTTTAATGAGAAAGAATATTTGTCTACTACGTGAGAGAGTAGAAACTAGGTGAAATAAAAGTGATGAAAGTAGTGCCTTACACAAAACATTTCCAGCTATAATGTCCAAGTGTTAGCTAGTGAACACATGATACTTAAAACTCAGAGGCGCTCACTTTCATTCAATTCAGAGATAGTCATTACTGTAAGTGTGAGGAATATATACAAAAGGAAATAAGAGGATGAACTCAGTTAATGAATTATTCCCTGTGAATTATTTATTTGGCTCAAAAAATAGCCACAATTTTTGCTGCACAAGGAGAAATTTCCAAGTCATTCCACAAAAGCTGCTTACTAATTCCTGGGTGAAGACAGAGCCTGTAGTGAGAGGGTATAAAGCAGAGCCTGAGCAGACTGCTAAAGACACTTCAGGTGAAATGCTGACTTAAGAGAGTTTTGCCATTGACTTCAGAGCCATTTTTTCCCCTCCAGCTCAACAGCATTCATAGCTGTCTAATAAACAACTAGGGTTCAGATGTTGCAGACTAACATGTCAATTTTTATACATGCCTTTTCAAAGCCAAAGCTGACAGCTTCACACAGCTGCCTGTGCATATGTACCCTCTGTGTGATGCTAATGCTCTCTGCAAAATGTACTTGTGTATTAAAGTTTGATCCTGCAGAGCACTGTACTATGATCCAATAGAGCATTTAAAAGCGTGCTTACTTTTGTGCATCCAAGTTGCCAACATAGAGCAAGTATTTAAGCATTCAGCTGGACTGGAGCAAAGAGCCCTTGTAAGATAAGCACTGACACAACATATATTTTAAATAGCAGAGCAATACATTTGTGGTAGTTTTGAAAAAACAGGAGCAAAGATTTGAAGTATCTTAGAACAAGTAAACATAATGGGGTTTGTGGGGTTTTATTTAAAGCAGAAAACAGGAATCAGTCCAACAGACCTTTTAGATGATGTTCCAGCAACACATAGTAATGATGATATACATTGTAAGGTTAAAAAAAATCTAAATTCAACCATGCTATTCAGCTGCCTCTTTTCAAAAATTACTTTCACATTCTAGTCTGCCAGATTGAAGTTGGTAACATCCAATTAGTTTAAAAGGAATTAAGAAGAAACCCTCTAAGTTAGACATTGTTGTTGCTGTAGTCATTATTGTCATTATTATTCTAAACAATAAACCATTTCTTGTAACCACAGAACATAAGGACAGATGAGGCATCATGTTGTTGGATCAGCTTAATGAGGACTCCAATTTTTCTGTTTGCTTTAAAGACAAAACATCAAAGAGCTAAAACCAGACTCTTGAAAGAAAATGTATGGAAATTCACTGCTTAGGGATGACTGGATAAACTCCACAGCTGGGCTCTGCTTCCACCACATTCTTTACATAAGGAAGGCTTTAGCCAACTTACCAATGTACCCTAAGTCATCATGTTGAATTTTCTTTAAATCCTTTAGTCCTGTATCTAGAGTGAAATAGGGTTGCGTTTTGCAGGTGTTTATTCATTTTAACTGTACACAGACAGCAGCCTTTCTCAGCAGAAATAATGCCCCAATTTTAGCAGAAATCTCACCTTTCCCTTCTGCTTGTCTTTTTGGAGTCTCTTAAACTAGGAATCAGCTTTGACACCTCTTTCTCTTACTGTAAGTGCCACAAATTTTAGTCTGTTTGCTTTAATGAGTCAGGTCTTGTGTTTCCGGGATTACAGTAGAATCTCAGCTTTTCTTTTAATTAAAATGTCTTTAAAACAATAATGGAAACACAGTCTAGAGAAGTTCAAAAATAGAAGACAGTTACAAATAAATATTTTTATCCTAAGTAAGAAAATTGAGTTTTTCTTCCTGGGAACTAATTCACGGTATTTGAACATCTGGGCTTGAAACCTGTGTCAAATCAAAGAAATGTATTTGCCCAAGGGAGCTTGCAAGTATTGTCTTTAACATGAAACTCAACACAAGGTGTGTCACTGTGGTGGGCTTATTGGCCATCATCAGAGATGGCAGGGACAGCAGGAAATGTGTCTGTAAGCAAGGTGGCAAAAGCCGTGTCTGTTCATTTAGCTTTTCCTGAAAAAAAGAGCCAAATTTGTCTCTCCTATTATTTCCCTGCTTCTCACGAGCTCTCAGAGCTTGGACACATGCTCAGATTTTGATGCAGTGATGTAAAATATTACCATCATTATGTATTCATCTTCTTTTCTACAAGGATTAGCAAAAATTCTGTGTGTCCCAGTCCCAGCACGTTAGAGTTTAAGACCAGTGGAGTTATTCATACCAGTGTTTGTAAAATTCCTCCTCTGTGCAGCACCTTAACAATATAACATGGTTGTCCAAAGGCTAGTCAAGTATTTTACAGTAATCAAAGTTTGATGTGACAGAAAACTACTCCACATTCTGCAGATCAGTGTTATTCACAGTTTGCTTTACAATTAAGATGTGTGTTGTTAAGAGCGGTGCTGAAAGAGCAGTTTATTACTGCTGAGTTTACCAGAAGTCTTCTTTAGTCCTATAAAAAGCAACACTATCATGTTATCAGAAGTGCTGTTGCCTATAACTGTAATAACTTGTCTTTTATACGTAGACATTTCTTGGTTTTATGACAGTGTTACAACATGCAACCAGTGGAAAAAAAATAAAAAAGCTTCCTACTTACTGTGTCCTTCAAAGGCTTCTCTGGAACACACAGGCTCATTTGCTTGCCAGATGTGTGTCTTTCATTAACTGAGTGTTTCTGAGCTGTACCTTCAAATGCAAGCTATGAATTATAACCTGAATAGAAGTGGCTCCAAACCAAACAAAAATATTAAGAAATATGCCTGCAGGGATGTAGCAATTGCTGAGGACAAAATTTAGCTATTGGTGTTCATGGTATTCCACTGCATCATAACCCAATTTCAAAATAGAGCAAATGAATAGAATTAAACAAGAGGGAACAATAGGTCACACTAAAAGACCACATTAAGACAGTTACAGCGGGGAGATTCACAGAAACTAACAATGCGTTAGTCATCCATAGGCATTTGCAGCAGAAAAACTGAGTTGCCATGGAAGATTCTGATGGTGTTTAAAAACTAGGGAATTGAGAGTCCGACTGTGTGGGTGTATCTATGTTAAGAGGTATTGGTGGTCAAAAGATAAATCAGGGCTGAGGCAGGCCTGATCCAGCAGTTCTTTGTTATTTACAAACCATCGTTTTTCTATCAGTGCTATGAAGGCCTATGTGACACAACACATTTCTTGGACAGACAATGTTACAGAATTCAGATTTACAAAGCTGGAAAATTATCAGGAGAAAAATAACACTGTTGGAAGAAAAACTCAAAAGACTTCTCTATACTGCTGCTAGAGGCTTGTATTGCAAGGCTGCAACAGTGGTGCTGACCATTAACAGACCAATGCAAAGGAAAGGGATTTTCAAGAAATCTCTTTTCCATATCTCTGTTTTCTTCATTATTTTTCCACTCAGCAGGATGCTTTTGACCCACTCTTCTGAGTAGGACTAATCATCAAGACAATTAAAGCATGAGACTTCTTCCCAAAAACTGACACTGGACAGCTTTTCTTCCTTTAGCCCTGGGATTCCAACACACCATGTTTGCTCATCTAAACATCAGGAGTGCTTCTTGTTTCGTAATTTTACCACAGACCCCCACACTTGTAGTTTTCAGTGGGAACACAAGCCCCTGCCAAAAGTAATTAGACCCCCTTTTCTGAGGGTCAGCCACAAGGAGCTAGCGCCCATATGATACTGCCAAAGGTGCTCATCTATCAATGCCCCAGCATGTTTCACTAAAAAAATCAAGCTGCTCAGCCAAGAGGACTGCCAGTACTAGCAGTTCAGTTTCTTCTCCTCCAACACAAGCGATACAGTTCCGCAGGTGGTCACCAGCACAACAGAAAAACAGAGCAGCTGGCTGAGGTGCAGCAAAGCAAGAGAGAGACTCTGAGGAGGTGAGCGAAGAGATACTGGGAAAGACTAGCCAATACCATTGCAAATCAAGAAGCCATTTCAGTACCACAAAGGACATGTTAATTCCTGGACTCTTTGATGCTCACAATTACAGATGGATGTTCCAATGGTCCTGCTCTGAGGCTTTTGAGCAACCTGGTCTAGTGGAAGGTG
>Ga0181612_110715_pt1 | contig 15435 bp, 20 predicted proteins | sample HoacroProtozoa21_FD_119630 | JGI IMG/M metagenome (GOLD analysis project Ga0181612, IMG submission 119630) | Hoatzin crop microbial communities from Cojedes, Venezuel. Combined Assembly of Gp0051906, Gp0051904, Gp0051908 | reverse complement strand
CTGGGCACCACTGGAAAGAGTCTGGCCCCGTCCTCCTGACCCCCACCCTGCAGATATTTAGAGGCATTTCTAAGGTCCCCTCGCAGCCTTCTCTTCTCCAGGCTGAACAAGCCCAGCTCCCTCAGCCTCTCCTCGTAGGAGAGATGTTCCAGTCGCCTCACCATCCTCGTAGCCCTCCACTGGACTCCAGTAGCTCTTCATCTTTCTTGAACTGGGGAGCCCAGAACTGGTCAGAGTAGAGGGGAAGGAGAACCTCCCTCGACCTGCTGGCCACACGCCTCCTAATGCATCGGTGCGGAGGCGGTCAGCGGTGAGGCAGGGTCCATCGGTCCTCCTGGTCCTGAGATGTGCAAGATGGGGGATGGGGTGCTGCGTGCCATGGATGGTGATGCCCCGGGACAGGAGCACCCACAAGCTGTTACATTTTCCTGTGCAACTCACCCCTCCCTTTCTGGTCTGAAATACCTGTGGTTTCCTTGGCTGGGGCCGGCTGGGAACGTCTCCGGCAGTGGGGTGCTCTCCCACACCTCTGCCCGGGGAGCTGCTGTGTGCGGGGCTGTCACTGAGCATCCTGCTCACCCAGGAGCATCCCTGGCTCTCCCTGGTGCTCCCCTGGAGCAGTGGGATCAGGCAATATTCAACCCGTTGCAGCTTCAGCAGGCTCTGAGGTCCCTCAATGGGGCAACTGGGTGAAAGCCTGCGTTGCACCGTGGCTCTGGCTGCTGGTTTCACCATCCTGTTGCATTTCTAATACATACATACACATACATATGTATTACTTCTGTCTTGCCCCTTTGCAAGAGCACTCGGTGCCAGTAGGGAGGGATGCAGGAGAGGATGGACGAAACCCATGGACCTGGTGGCTGAAAACTACTCTCTGGTCAGTAGCCAGCTCTTGCCCTTTACTCAAAGGCCGGATTCCTCCCAAGGCTGCTCCCGGGAGGCTCTGCCGGCAGTGCAGTGCTGGGGCATTTCCCAGAGGGGTTTCCCTTGGAGTCCTTCAAAGCCTGCGCCCAAGCTGCCCCTGCTGCTGTCGGTGAGGACCCAGGTCTCGCAGGGCTGGGAAGAAGTCTGGGCTTTGTGCTGGCAGCCCCCCGTTAATCCTGGCGGGAAAGGTCTCTGGGAAAGCTGCTGCCCTCCCAGCTCACTGGCAGCAGAGGGTTCCCTTCCCCGTTAGACGAGCCTGGCTCGCTGCCCTTAATCTCTGAGTCTGAGCTGAGCCCGTGGGACCGAGCCAGGCCCCAACGCTCTCAGCCGGCTCTTTTCTGCAGCATCCATCTCCCCGCTGGGCTCGTGGACTCTCTCCTGACATCCTAAACCCAACCGGGGGGACTGCGCATCTTCCCGGAGAGCCTGCAGCTCCCCCCGCTCCCTGCCTCAGTTTCCCCTGGGCAGCGCGGTGCTGGTGGGGTGCCGTGCCCCAGTCCTCCTCGCTCCACCGGTGCGGGATGGGTCTCTGGTCCTCCTTGCTCTGCCACGTGGCTCTGCAGGAACCGCTCTGTCAAGGGGGAAGTTTTCCAGCCAGGACATAAAATTCCACGTAGTCCTCTCCCCCGCCTGCCTCCCGAGGAAAAACCCTGGGTGCGGAGAAATCGTGGGGTTTGGGTTTTCCTGGGCAGGAGGGGGAAGCATCAAAACGAGCCTGGCGATGCTGCCGGCTGCGAACCCCCAGCTCTTCCCGGGTGCTGCGGCTGGCCCCCGTCCCAGCTGCCAGACTGGGAACCAGGGCCTGCCCCTGCTCAGATGCCTTTTGCTGGAAGAGCAGCAGCACCTGGGGCTGTCACGCTGCCCTCCAGCCTCTGCCCAGCACCCTCCCATGGCTCCGGGTCCAGCTCATGGGTGGCAGCTTCCGAAAAGGCTGCGCTGATCCCAATGCTTCTCCAGAGCCCCGGGCTGGCTCTGGGGAAGGGCTGCCTCAGCCCCGGCCTCCCCAGTCGCGGGTGGGGGAGAGAAGGAAGGAGAGAAGCAGCTTTGGAGGGAGCAGGAGCCTGAGGGATGGAGCACGGCCTCGGGCTCTGCCTTCACTTCCAGAAGGGAAGGGATGGATCCAGGGCCCTGAAAAGATGGTTGTTGCAGGAGTTCATGAACAAAAACCGCAGGAGCAGTGTTCCCAGGAGGAGGCAGCTTCCAGGGGTTGCCACCCACATGTGGCGTTCTCCTGGTGCGAGCCCGGAGCTGAGCTGCTGCTGGGGCTTCGTCCCATGGTCCCGCATCGCCCGACCCTGCTCCCTCCCAGCCCCAGTGCTGGGGCAGCACCTTTCCCTCGCCCTCGGCTGCCATTTTTGGCTTTGCAGGGAGCTGGAGTAGGTCCTCGCCGAGGCTCCTGCTCACCGCACTGCTGGCTCCGCTGAGGATGCTTGAATGGTTTCAGTCGTCCCCAAGAAACCCAGGCTGGAGCAGCCGGGCACCATCTGCAAACAGGGCGGCATTAAAAACCAATTTCCTCCCCATCCCCACCCTCTTGTCCTCCAACAGCCATGTCTGCTCTGCTGGGGTTGAAAATGAGATGAAAATGGGCTTTTGGTGGTTTCCAGCCCCAGGTTTGCTGCTGTGCTGCCCTGGCTCGCCAGTGGTTTTAAAAGCAAAGGAGCTCCGCTTGCCTCCCTCCTGCCCTTGGCAGTCATTGTAGAAGTTGATGCGGATGCTGGAGCCAGTTTGTTAATTTTGGAGCTGTCGTTAATTAGGGTGCTCCTTAACCCCACCGGTGCTGTCGGGTTTGCCCACTGGGCTTGGGGATGCCCATTCCTGTGGTGGCAGGGGATGCTTCTCCGGATTGGGGGAGGGATCACGCTGCTCCGCATGCTGCCCGCTTTCCCCATTTCTGTACTAAAAAAATGAAGAAGAAGAGGGGAGCAGGACGCCCTTGTGCCCCCTCATGCTCCCCGAGCCCCTGCATTTCCATGTGCCGACCTTCCTAGCTGCTTTAGCTGTGATGTCCTTTGGGCCAGGGGGAATTTCCCCTCCCCCCAGCTCTTTCCCAAGCCTTCAGCCGGCTGCAACGCCGTGGCTGCTGCCATGGGAAGGAGAACTTTGTCTGGGGTGTCAGCCTTTCAAGGCAAGGGAATGGTGGTGGAGCAGCCCAGCCCTTGCACTGCCCAAGTGGCACGGGCAGCCCACCCAGCTGTTTTGCAGCTGGATGGAGGCCCTGCTCCTCCTCAGGAAAATCTCCAGCTGCCGGAGTCAGGCCCGCGCAGCTGGCGGTGCGAGGCTTCCTGTTGTCACGAAAACCCCAGCCAGCACCCAGGACCCCCGTTTGTCGGCCGCTCGCGTTCCAGCCCTGCGGTGCCGTCCTTGCGCTGGAGGGGTGGGCGCGGGTGATGGCATGGGAGCGGCATTCCGCCAATCTGGAGACCGAGTGTGAGTTTTTTGGGGTCTTTAGGGCTTGGCAGCTTGGGCAGGTGTGAGGCTGCGTTTGGAGCCGGGCTGGTGCTCCTTTTCTGCCTGCCGGCCGGGGCCGGGAGAGGACACGCACACGCCTGTATGTGTGCATCCCAAATTCAGGGCAATCCAGCCCATCCTGCCCCAGTTCCTTCTCCCTAGGGAGCCAGCACTGCCCCAGCCCTGCGGGGATGCTCTGGCCAGGCACTGGTGAAGCCCCAGGGGTGCCTTGTCCTGACGGGGCTGCGGACAGCCCGGGGGACGAACACCGGGGGGTCTTTGGGCAGGGTCCACACCCATGGGGACGGCTCTCCTCTGGGGCCTGTTTGCTGGATGAGGAGAGAGGGGTGAGTCCCAAATATTGTCGAGGCTCACGGGTCAGAAGAGGGAGCGCTGCAGGGATGCGCCTGAGGATGCTCAGGGATGGGGCAGAGCTGGAAAGCCCCCTGAGGTGGCTGGAGCCCCATCGCACAGCCCAGCCCTGCTCCAGCCTCCTGGAGCTGTGGGCTGGGACCCACGGGACCCCCCCCAGCTCGAAGGCGAGCGGCTTGTCTGCCCCCGGGCATACCCACCGCTCCTCCCGGCCAGCTGGCAAGGAGCATCCTCCCCGTCCCACGCTTCGGCGGCACCAACCCAGCCCTCGGCAGGGGCAAAAGCACCATTCCCCCAGCACGGGGCTGGCCCGGGCTGCTGCCATTTGGGGTTCCCTCGTCCCACTCATGCTGCGGCCGTGGAGGGCAGCGTGGCATGGTGGGCGGCTCCAGCTGGGCGCAGGTGCTGGGGATGGGGGGGGACCCCTTTGCGCCCCAGGTGCTCCCCTGGAAAGCAAAGCGCTGCGGGCAGCGGGCAGGGCAGGGGTTTGGCCGGCGTCCTGGCACGCAGCCGGCGATGGATTCCAGACGGCCCGCGGGCGCATGGGTGTTTCTCGGCAGCTGGGCTGTGAGAGGGTCCCATCCAAAGGCAACATCTGTCGGGTGGGGAGGAGGAGGAGGAGGAAGAGAGGGGTCTGGTTTGATTCTCTTGGCTGCCAGCTCACAGGACAGCGGTGGCCTCACAGGGATGACTCCATTTCTCCATCCTGTCCCTGCACCGGGACGTTTCTTGCTGCCTGAAGCCATTCGGGACGTGGGCAGTGGGCGGGGGTCTTGGCCTGCCAGCCCTGCCACATATGTCCCACGCCGTGTGGGTGCAGGGGCTCATGGGGACCCTGCTTCCTGCTGCAGGAGGGGAGAGCCTGCAGCTGGGCATGGCTGCAGCTCGGCTGGGGGACCTGTCCCTGTCCCCTCCCTCCACATTTGGGGTGGGCAGCAGATTTTAGACAGGTGACAGAAAAACTTCTTGGAAATTTGGGGGCTGGTCAGGAGGAAGATGCTCGTCCTCATCGCCTGGGGCGTCTGAAGGGTCCCAGGTCCTCTGGCAGGGACATGCTTTGGGAGGAGGGTGCACAGCCCCGGAGCTGTTTGGGTTTCCCACCCTGAGCAAGGCTGGGATTTGTCAGACGGGTTTGGAAACCAACCTCCGAGCCGAAAACTGGGGGGATGGACACCTGTGCCTGCAGGGAGTCCTGCAGGAGGGATTTCTCTCCCTCGGGAGGACCCTTGGGTGCGACGGTGGGGTGCCGTGTCCTCAGGGGGGCTGTGGGAGCCACCCACCGCGGTGCTGCACCCCAAATCCCTGGCAGAAAGGGCAGATGAAGCCTTCCTCTGCGGGTGAAAGGCAGGACGGGTGATGGGGCCGTGCATCGCCTGCGCCTTGCTCCCAGCAAGAGGTTTCCTTCCCAGAGCAGCAAGAAATTTCTCCTGAAAATTATAAAAACTCACTAGAACTATGCCTTGAAGCAGGAAGAAAAAAATACGAGCAACACAGAGAAGAAAAAAACCCAACAACCTGCCCCGTGCCTGGGATCAAAGCCGGGCGCCGTTTGGAAGCCCTCGGACAGAAATATTCCCCGGTTTCTTCGGCCAAGGCGCCGCAGTGAAAGGCCGCTTTGTTCCCGGGTCCCTCGGTGCTGCCCGCGGCCGGGGCGGCTCTGCCGGGGCAGGTGCCGGGGGCCGGCCCGGCTCTGGGTCGGCGGCAGCGCTTTTGATGGGCGCAGAGGAGCAGGGTGAGGACCGGCTGCCGCTCCTGCCCCCGGCCGCCCGCCCGCCGCTGCGGGCAGCCATCAAACGCCCGGAGCTATTTATTCCACGAGTGATGTGCGGCCAAGCGCCCTCGCGTTCCTGCTCGCCCCGCTTCCGCCCCGCTTCCTGTCTTCTCCTCCCGTCTTCCCAAACTTTAGGCCAAAGTTACACCTTATTTTTAAAGCTATTTTTGTTGTCCTGGCCTGTTTCGTAAGCTGCGCCACTCCGTGAAATTGGAATTTCCCTCCAGAAGCTGCTTCTAGGTAAGAGGGGGCTCATCATGTCTGCAGAGTTGGGGACACCCAGGTTTAGCCAAAGATCCCCTTGCCAGCAGCGAGGAGAATTGGGGTCCCACATACTCCAGGTCCTGTGTCCTCCAGATCCCACATCCCAAGGTCCCAAATCCCCTGGGTCCCATATCCCCAGGTCCCTCCTCAGCCTCGACCCTCACCCCCAGCTCCCACACTGAGGACAGGAGGGGCTCTGAGGTGGAGTCAAACCCCTTTGTCTCTCAGGTGCCTCACACCAGGCCAGTTTAAATCCTTCCCCAGGTCTCGAACAGGGTCACGTTGACTGGTTTCGGTGGGAGGGACGGCTCTGGCCGAAGCCCAGCCCGGAAAGCTTGGCCGGGCTCTCGCTCAGCCCGGCGGTGCGGTGGGGAAAGCTGCCCAGAACAGCCCGGCCCCGCGCAAAAATGGGAACCTGTGTTGCTGATGAAAAGTGCTTTCTTTGGGTCGGATGTTTGCGTTTCCTTTGGCAGGGCGGCCGCGGGAGCGTGCACAGCACCTGCCCGGGGCGGGGGGGCTGGCTCTGCTCCCAGCACGCCCATCCAGCCCCTTCCCTGGAAAGGGAAAAGGTTTGGGAAACGCTCCAGCATCGGGTTCTGCTGGAAGAAGGCTTGTGGCTAGCGAGTGCCTCGCCTGCGCAGAGATCCGCGATGGCATCCCGAGGCGCCAGGATCTCTCCCAGGACCCCACGGAGAGGTTTATCCACCACCCTTGCAGCACCCACGGGGTGGAGGGGCACATCCTGGCACCCCAGTCTGGCCAAGATGCTCCGTCCCGGGCATGGCTTTGCTTGCCCCGGGGCCCTGTGACAGTTTGTGGTCCTGCTCCTGCTCCTTATCCCCGCTGTGGGAACCGGCCCTGGATCGCTCCGGTTTGCATCCGGGCTTCGAGGCAGAGCCAGCTGGGCACGAGGAGCCGGCCGGAGGCTGCCTGCGCTCCTCCTCCCGCCCCGAGGAGAGGTCGAGGCTCTGCCCTGGGGCTCGGTTCTGGCAGGGACGGGGAAGGGAAGGGGCTCCGGGGCCGGCGGCACTGCGGAGGAGAGCGGGAGCCCATGGGGAAGCTGGAGCCGGGCTTTGCTACGTGGTGCACGGGCTGGCATTCAGGCTTGGGGAGAGCGACTGCTCCATCGCTTCTCCGCAAAAGCCAGTTTGAGTTCCCCAGGGAGAAAGTTTTGCCATCAGAAAGTGAGATATGATGAAAATACAGGGAGAAAATTAATAACAAGTAAAGCAGCTTGTTTCAGTTAGGATGAAGCCTCCATCCTTCAAACCCTCCTGGGCGTTTGGGTTTATCGGCAGGGAAAGGCCAGCGCTGGCATCGGGCTGTGTCAGCTGAACCAAAATTGTTGTGTTGGGTTTTTTTCCCCACTGAAATTATTGTCCAGAGTCAAATTTTGTATTTTAACATTTTGTTCCAATTTGGACGAAACCCAGCGAGTGAGACAACGAGATTTCCCAAGGAGTGGGGATTCTGGGTCCGTGGCCAACCCTAATCCACCAGTTTACTTCAAAGCTGCTGGCCCCTGCGCCGAGCTTGGTTTTGATGCTCTGGGGAGGGAAGTGCTGCGTCTCACGTCTCGCCGGGAGGCATCAGGGCTCGCAGCCAGGGCGAACGCTCCTCCGTGCTCCTCCTGTCTCCAGGCCAGGCTGTGAATCCCTGGGGGGGTCCCCGCACCCAGGTGACGCAGGCTGCACCCTCCTCCACCCACCCAGACCCTGGCCATGGTGGGGACTGGTGGGAGAAGACGCTGCCTTGGCCGTATTTCCACGCTCAGTTGCTTCACGGCAAACGAGCCCGCCAGGTCCCATGCCCCGGCAGTGCGTGTTGGAGCGGGATGGAGGCACAGACGACCGCATCCCTCGTGGTTTCCACAGGGAACCCCCCACCCTTTTGGGCACCTCGAGGAGCCACGTAGCACACGGTAGCTGCCCTGCCAGTTATCAGTGACTGCATCTCTGGAGCTTTGAGCTACGGCTGGTGGTTACGTCACTCCCCTCGCCCAGCAGCACTGTATTAAACTCAATTATCAGGCTAAAGCGAGTCTGTTTTGAGAGCTGAAACCAAGGAGGAGAAGTGGAGAGGCTTGGTTGCTGCAACAAGCCCCTGGCTTTCAAACCAAACCCTGACGCCTTACACGGAGGCATTGTAGCTTTTGGAGAGGATTCCCCTCCCGCTTTTTTTCCCATGGGGAAGATCCCACCGCCCGCAAATCTCCAGCCATCTTACGCCCTGGAGGAACAGGAATCCTGTGGAAGCATCCTGGGGGCATCTGTCCCTCCACCCCTCACCCCCGCCCTGCGGTGCCATGCCTGGGGGTGCCGGGCCATTGCCTGTCCTGGGAAGGGTCCCATGTGTGACTTGGGGGAACGCAAGGGACTTGCAGGAAGCTCCATGGCGTTGCCGAGGATGGAAAAATCCCAGGGATCTGCCCTTTCTCCGAGCAGACATCTGAGCTGGGAGGTGTTTTTCTTTCCATCCAGTCAGCACGGCCACTTGGAAATTTCCTATGCCGGCTCCCGGCTGCAATGTTTTCATAATGAAACGACCCGTCTGGCAAAGCCCTGAAAAATGATTCGCCAGTTAGTGACTTACATCTTTCCTGTAATTCTACCTCATCAGCCTTTATTTGAAATAAATACATTAAAAAAAATAACAAAAAAGAGCCAGTCCCCAGGAGCACCTTGCAGAGTCCTCCCAGTTTCTCACTGGCGTTTCCCCTTCGCTCTCCTCCCACTTGGGTGCCCGGGGGTGCTGATGTGGTGGACACTGGGCCCCCCACACCACCCCTGGTTCGTCCTTCGGCCCTGTCCCTGTGGGCAGCAGGGACCCGGGGTGCTTTCATGTGGGGCACCCTCCTTGCTGGCTGTGAAGACAGCTGCTGGGGCAAGCCCTCAGAGTCCATGCGGGTGCTCCCCAGCACCACAACCGGGGGCTTTTCTGCCCTTTGCGGTGCTCCCTGCCTGCGGTGGAGGGGCCTGGGGCTCAGGCAATGGAGAGAATGCTGACTCAGCAGCTGAAAAGGCTTACTCAGCAATGCGAGAAAATGCTGGCACAGCATTTTTGGGGAAATGGTCAACTCAGCGGGTTGGAAAAACTTCGACTCATCGGCTTGCAAAAACACTGAGCCGTCTGCAACCACACACACAGACCAGTTCTGCCCCTGCCCTAATTTTCTGAGGATGCTGCTGTGGCATCCCATCCGGCTCTCAAGTTTGAGGGGTGAAGCCCACCCCGCTTGCCCTTGACAGGCATCAAGCTGGCCCCAGCCCTTTGAGTGGCCGTCCTCGGGCTGCACCATGCACCCTGGGCTTCGCCCCAGCAGCTCCCACCTCCTTGAACCAAACCACAGCTCATGCACCCAGAGGATGTCAGCTCCCACGGCTGCAGGGGGGCTGTGCCGCCAGCAAAGGCCAGGGCTGCGGGCAAGGGGCTGCACCATCGCAGTGCCTGGAGCTTGGCCGTAGCCCACCGCTGCTAAGACCAGCGGTTGACATAGAAGAAGATAAGCAATGGCACCTGCGAACGCACTGGTTTTCCAGCCTAGTGCTCACAAGGGAATTGGGAAACCAAGCAGTGATTTCCCAGACTCCTGTGAAACGAAGGCTCTAAGCAAACCGGTCCAGCTGAGCCGGGTGGTGGGGGAGGCTGCTCCAGAGCTGCAGCCCTCCTCTCGCCCCAGCACCAGGAACGTGGCTTCCCCCGACGGCGGAGGAAGCAATGAGGCATGCAAGAACATTGGTGATGGCTCCTGCTCTCTCTAATGACGCTGTAAAAGGAAGGGAGGAAAGGCTCCCTTAGGAAGCACGTGTGTGCTACGTGTATTCCTCCCTTGTCTCAGCTCCCAGCGGGTTGCAGGGCTCGGCTGCTCCAGCTCCGCTCAGAAGCTATTTGGACCTCTACCAGTTTTTCATTAAAGCCTCTGTTAAGGATAATGCTCACGGCCTCGGCCGGGAGACGCAGACACAGCTAACACCACAACAGCCCAACCACGCTGCAGTTCCGAATTTATTAGAAACAGCTGTCAGTACATCCTTCTAAAACATTACATGTCAATGTGCTTTATTGCAATTTTTTTATTGCATTTTTTTTTTTTGATCTAGAGCAAGTAGGCCCAGGATGCGTAGTGTCTGGGATTTAAAAGCCCAACCATCTAGTAAAATAAAGTACAGCAAAATTGTAACACACCTGGTGACAAGTACAGTGTTGCATTACTGAGCTAGAAACTACAGGATGACTTGTCCGAGAACACTAACATACAATTGGTTTCCTTATGAAGCAGTTTTTTCTTTTTTTTTTTTTTTTTTTTTAAAGTTAAACTACATGAATTCCTTTTTTTCTCTTCCCCCCCACCCCCCAACTACACCATAAACGACAGAAGAACAGGTTTTACACAAATAACAAACAAGAGTACCAAAGTTACATGCTGGAATTCATCTGGAAAACAAAACAGTTCGATAGCTTCTGGAGAAGCAGGTTCTTAACCGATGCAGTTTCCCTTAAAGAAAATAGAAGTCAAAGAAAAGCAGAAACACTAATGCAAAGGTTGTACAAAGGAGTGTGCTGTTATTTCAGCCCTCGATACAAGGTCAAACACCCACTCATGCTTTACACTGGACCACACCTTACACAAAGAGTCCACTCACAAAGGGACAGGTACCAACACCACCCACTGCACATCGCCTCTGGACGGGCTGGGGGGCTATGGAAACGGGCACGCCATCACTGCGACTTGCAGGAGGGCAAGAGGGTTTCTTTTGCCAAACCTTTGCTTGGAACAAAGCTGAATGCTTCGTCCCAGAGTAAACAACACCCCAACTCAGCTGACAAATAAAACAGTAACCCCCGAGGAAGTCCAGAGTTCAGCATTTCAGAAGCACATATGCAAGATGAACACAATAAACTCCTTTTCATTTGACAAAAACAAACCCAATTCTGCCTAAACACATGGCAGAATATGCTAACAGTGACATTTGTTTTATTTTTAAGGGGCAGTGCCACTCACAGCTAATGCATATAAATGTGTACGTGAATATATTTTACATATATCTATATACATACAGTACATATACACACACACACGCGCACACACACACACAGATGATGCAGACCATTACAATCCCATGGTGCAATAAACAGCCAGATATACAAAATTAACAGGTATCATCAAACGTATCTTTGCTGGATGTAGAAGTCACTCATGAAACAAAACAGACCAAAACCCCAACCAGCCAACAAACATGAACCCCCACCGCAGCCGAGGGAGAGCCGGGGGCAGCTCACAGCTGGCCCCAGCACCCGACAGCTCCCCTGAAGCGACGAGACCGATGCCGGGGGGTGATGTTCACCCTTGGACACTTCGTTGTCTTTGGATGCAATCATTTTTCCAAACGATCCTGAGCCTCTTGCTACGAGCACTCCAAAACCTGGCGAGCGTGTGGGAAATATCCCTCACCTCGTTCGCCAACGCCAATCTCGCAGAAGCAACCCCAAGGGAAGGTGGTGGAAGGGAGCGTCAAATTAAAGCTGCTTTCTCTCATACAGGCTGAACAACGAGCCAGTTTTTCTATCAATAAGGGCCCGTTCTTGCTTTTTATTTTTTGCCTCTGAAGCTCATATTACATTTTTTAAAGGCAAATTTTTGAACAAATAGTCAGTCTAGTCATAAAATACAGCGAGTCTATGCCAATAGCAATAAAAAAAATATGCAAATTCTGCATTAATTGTTTGGAGCCAGCCCCAAAGACCAGCGTTTCAAGCACTGTCATCATCTAAACGGTTAACAAGCCAACGCTCCCTGTCTGCCCCTGTGAACAAACAGGAAGGAGCTGAACAGATTTCAAGAGAGATTTTTTTTTTTTCCCCTTCCCATTCGGTGGAAAGTATTTCTGCCCACAGAACACAAGATTCACAAAAATGTTGGACAAACTTCACCTAACCCCATCCAAAGCTACTCCTCACGCAGTACTTCACTAGCCGAGCTGCCTCACGAGCAGGCCCACGTTGATTTGGGCTAGTAACTCGGTTCCCTTCTGGCTGCACGGGTTGTGCCAAGGGAAACGAGGGGATCAGCAACGCGAGTTCCCTTCCAACACAGAAAGAGGAGCAGCTCCTGAAGGACTTCTGTTCACTTCCTAACTCTCTCCTTGCACACACATTTAAGGAGAGTACAACCGATTATTCCAAAGGGAAGGGTCTGCTCTGGCATCTCCTCCTCCTTTCGTGGTTCAAGGCGGAGGTCCTACTTCATGGTCTGCCTACTGCTTCACTGAACTACAATAAGAGGGATGCTTTAGGATGCTGACCCTTCCTCTTCGTTAAAGCTATTCGCTCTGAAAGCTGAATTTGAGCAAGCCTAGCCCCATCTTTGTTCTTCAGGAGCATTACTTTGATTTTGCATTTCCAAAAGCAGAGGTTGCAAATCAACACAAGGAAACTACACGTAAGAAAATCTGATTTTAAACATAATCTAAACAAAACAACCCCCTACCCATCATAGTGCTTTGTAAAACTGTATTTTGAACCTGTCTTTTCACCCTCACGGTTCACAAGCAGTACCTGTTTCATGTCTGCACAATGCAGCAAGCATACAAGACTCACTAACATTTCAGATTTTTATTCCCTGTTAGTGTAACAAAAATAAAAAATTAACAGACATTCAAAAACAGAAGCAAGATTGTTCAAGTACCAAATAAGGGGCTTTTCCAAATTCAAGGTGTGACACTTCTATAGCAATTCTGCCGTTTTAAACAGCCACTGCATTCAGTTACAGACCCAGTGCCACCCAAGGCTGCAAAGGGCCCAGGATTTGGGGCAACCAAGACCCCCCTCCTTCCCCTGTCCTCCCTAAAACAGCACTCAATGTCAATGTGCATTTCCACAGTCCCCATTACAGTTGCCTGGCTTTGCGAAGCACAAACTTTCATTTTTGCCCTGCTATGACTAGAATTCAGGTATGATTAAATACAAGTTCTTTTCCTGGGAATGGTTTTTGGTTGTTGAAGTCCTGCTTACACTTGTGTCAGCAAGAAAAGAATCAGGCCTATCACATTAAATGGAAAACTTCTTGACCATCTGCCGCATCAAGGGAGATGAGTGTGGAAAGAGCATTTTATTTTTGGCATAAGACAGAGGGCTGTACTGGATTAACTCTAGATTGCAACTACCAACGGTGCAAAGCAGCGACCCAATCCGCTGCTGCTGAGAATCAAAAAAACCCCCAAATAACCCCCAAATCTAGAGCACTCCAGTATCAGAAGGTGGACAATCACATATTACTGCTTCACATAGTAGTGAAGCATCTGTCGGGACATCCCTCTGTTTCTACGTTGGTTCTTCCCATGCTAAGATTACTTATAACCAAAAAAAGAAACTAATGGGAAAATATTTATAACTTACTAACTTCAAAAACATGGCACTCGTGGCTGACGCAATGGGGCCAATGGCAACTGTGGAAGTAGACCTGATTTCCACCCATACGAATACAAATACTGAATCACCCCTGATCCCTGCAAATATATTTCAAAACAGATTAGAAGAAACTGTGCATATTCGAGTTTCAACATCCCCCCCTCCCATTTAACACTGTGCAAAAGTTATTTAAGTCTACACATATATTTAATACAATATGGGTCAATGAGATCAGTACTCCTCTAACAGCAGTCCGATAAAAGAGGGCTGCTACAACAGTGAGACTATTTCCCCCTTTTCTTCTGATGTTTTGACTCTTGAAACCAAAACCTTCTCGCATCTTACTGTTTTAAAAGAACTTGAGTTCCTTTGTTCCGCCTTTATGTTCACATTTCCTGTATTTGTTTTAGGCTTAACAGCTGCTTTTTGTACTAGGGTGTAATCCTGCGCCTCACAGGCCCATTTCTGATTTCCCAGTCGTGCAAGCATAGAACAACTCCTGGAAGCCATGGGTTTTCTCACAGGTCTAACGCTACTGAGCAAACAGAACTAGGCCAAGCACAAGCAGTGCAGCAGGACCAAGCCCTTGCCTCAGGGACCACACCAACTACATCTCAGTTTTATACCCATTTTCATTTGTCCTACAAGTGCAAATCAGATGCAAAAAGAATCTGTGCAATGGCACGTGAGAGTCAAAGGGGATCAATCGCAGCAGCTGGGACTTCAGGTGCCTAAACCAGACAAGAGATACAGTGGCAACACACAGCCTCAGAGAGACTGCTGAGCATAACGGAGCCAAATACAAGGAGCATGGGCTTAGTCTGCCCATAGCCCTGATCTGAAGGTTTGGGCAAATCAGAATTTCAAAGAATGCTTCAGGATGGCTTATTGGCTCTGAGTGCATCATTCACAGCAAATACAACACCTGCAACTAGTGAAGAGATCGCAGAGCGCGAGGGGCCACAATCCCAACTCACTCACACCACTATAAAGCCAAGCTACCTTCACAGACGCCAATGGAATTACACTGTATTTACCTTGGCAGAGATGGGGCTGGAGCCTGGACCAAGACCTCACAGGATCAGTCAGATTCCAGTACAGGGAAACTTCAGACAGTCCCGCTTCGCTATTCCGCTGCTGCCAGCACTGCGAGGGTGTGCCAGGATTTATGAGCCTGAAAGCAGACCTGTGCTTGTTTAAAACAAAAGCAAGCCCTATCTAAAAAGAGGGCAGATGTGAAACACTTCAGCCAGGTTGTCCCCATCACAAAAAGTGTGGTCAGAAATGGATGCCACATCAGCCTCAAATGTGAACATTGTAAAAGGAGAGCCCAGTGAGACTGCAAATGCAGAGAAAGCAGTCAGACACTCCTCTCACACAGGTATTTCCATGGGCATGAGGCACCTGGCTATCATTTGTGCCTTTGAACTGATTTCCCTCTTCAGGCATTTGGACTCAGCCCAGCACCAAGGGAATGCTAGATGCACAAGAGGTGTGAGAATGACAGCTTTACAGCTACCAGATTAGAACTGCAAATTATCCAAGAGGTAGGGCAAGTTTCTTTAAAAAGAAAAATTTCCATGTCCATATACCACTGAGGAATCCATTCAAGATTTTCACTAGGAGCAAAAGCTATGTTTCATTTTTCCTTTTAGTGGGGAAGTGTGAGAGAAGGGACACGAGCAGATGCGGGTCACTGACAGAGCAGCATGCTTGAATTTTCTTCTCCTCTCACCCAGTTTTGGTTAAGTTTTGTAGTGTTTCATTTTATTAGAAAAGCGGCATCTACAGAATTCTTTGCCTGAAGATTGCACTCCGGCTGATTAGAAAGTGCCTGGGATGCATCAGGGTCATTAGTGCAAAATAAAGTATCTCACAGGCATGCCCGGCAACTAGACTACCCTTCCTACAATGGCTGTCAGTGCTCCAGCCTTGTCACTTCCCTGCTTACAAATTCATGACATTCAACAAAGTAATACTTCTAGTGTAAACATTAAACATCAATAAGCCTGGCACTGCTGCGCAGGCATTACAGCAAAAAACCCATTTGAACAGGAAATCCGCCCCAGGGTTAGAAACAGGTCTGGAGCATTCTCAGAGCTGCAGGACTGTCTGCTTCCTGTTCTGCACAATGGGTGCACTGCAAGGGAACTGCTTCCAGTAATAGGAACAAAAGTAACTTTCAAGGTTGCACACTGAACAATTGCTTTGCCAGTTGTACTTTGATGCCAAGTGGTTCAGTT
>Ga0181612_126119_pt1 | contig 15436 bp, 7 predicted proteins | sample HoacroProtozoa21_FD_119630 | JGI IMG/M metagenome (GOLD analysis project Ga0181612, IMG submission 119630) | Hoatzin crop microbial communities from Cojedes, Venezuel. Combined Assembly of Gp0051906, Gp0051904, Gp0051908 | reverse complement strand
CAGAAGCTCTGCTCTGAAGATGTGGATGATGCAGTGGTCTCCCCCTTCCCATCACACCTCCCTTTTCTTCCCTCGCCAGAATTAATTCCCATAGCATCTCCTTTCCTGCACTGTGGGTCCTCATCCCAGCTCCAGTTGTCCTTCTTAACGATTGCGCCTGCCTAATAACTGGGGCACAACTCAGGATAAGGACTCCTCGGGAGCCATCCGCAGAGAGGTCCTTCTGGAGGCAGAGGCACTGATGAGCTTTGCGGAGGGCGAGTGCTGTGAGAGGCACCAGCAGGCAGGAGAAGAGCAAAGGGTGAGCACTTCGTCTGAGGAAGGAACGGGTTAGGAGACCGAAGCAGTGAGGAAACTAGAGGTGTGGAAGCCTCAGGAGGAAAGTGAGTGTAGGGGGATGGAGCCACGGGTGGTTAAAAATAACTGTATGATACAGGTAATGTGGCACTCCGCTGGCGTTTGAAACCTGCTGCCTTTGAAAACCCTTCTGTGTTTTGAAAAGCAAACCTTGCATTTAATTGTTCTAATTACTGCTGACCAGCCGGGACCACTGGTGTTTTGAGGCTGTCACTTTGTCCAGCAACCCCCACTGTCTTCACTGATGGTCTAGTGCTTGCAGCAGAGTCTTCAGCAGAGAGCTCTTTGCATCCCTGCCTGACATAAATATCGATGTATGCCTAATTATGCTTTGATTTCTCTGGAAGAGAGATGGCCTTTTTTAGCTTCTATCAATATAGTGACTAGCACACGAAGTCCACTTGATAATGATGCTGTCACAAATTAGAGCTAAATTAAAACACCATTCACAGGCAGTTTGTGTGGTGTGGAGTTTAAGTGTGGGCTAACCTGGCCTGAAACATTTTTTTCAATGTTTCTAGAGAAATGCAAGCTTTTCAGCCCCGTGGATGGTCATTCAAAGTAATGTGTCCCTGTACAAATATCACGTGTTGGATGGGACCAAGTGGCAGCAAACCTCCTCGGGCTCTGAACCTCCTGGCACTTGTAATGGGTGTGAGAGAAAGAAGGAAGGAACAATAAAGAAGAGAAGAAGGGACAGAGAAATGCAAAATGAAGGACCTCTGTGTGTTCTGATAAAGATTCTTCAGTAGCACAGCAACATAGAACAGAAAGGCACTGTCTGGTTAATGCAGAGCAGTTACTTGCTAGTGCCAGAGCCATATCACAGAAGTCTTTTTAAAAAAAAACAACACAGCTTTAGACATTGAACTATGGAAGATACGAGTTTCTTCATCTTTCTCTCCTCCTCTGTTGCCCTCGTCTCCTGCTTCCAAGTCAGGATGTAAGTGAGGTTCCTTCTCATCTCCAGTATAAACCTATTCCTGAACATTTTAAAGCAGTGTATTGTCAGTTCTTGTGCCAGAGTTTGCTTTTACCTTCAATAACTCTTGTGCCCTTAGTGCTCACCCCTGTCTATTTCTAGAGAACAGCCAGCTCCCCTCTTCGGTGGAGCTTTGCCGTGCTGTCCCAGCCGTGCCTTTCTCCTCTCCTCCTTCTGACGGGCTCTCCCTTTCCCTTCTTGGTACAGAAGATGACCTCTAACGCTCAGAGGACGCTCCGCCTCTGGTAATGTGATCTAGTGGCTGCAGCAGAGAAAGGTGTCAGCAGTCCCGGATTGTGTTCCCAATTCTATTACTGGGTGATGTGAGATCTGGAGAAGGACATTTGTCTTTGTTTTCCTGCAGGCTCCTGTAATAGTCGCACATCTCTGTTTTACTGTAAAATTGCTATCAATGTGCCAAATTAATTATTAATACACACATTACAATATTTTCGGTATCCTGTAGCAGTGAAATCTGAGTCTGTGCCACTTGCTGCCCTTTGGCTTGTGGCGTGGCAGGCAGACCTTTTGGACGTAGCTGTGTGGTACCCACGGTGCCTGCATTTGCGCTCTGCATTTCCAGGCAGCCACGCTCTCAACCGTGATGGAGCACCATTCATGTCTTCCTGACTTCTTCATTAATTGCATGCTTTCCACTGGGTTTTTTTTTCAGTCGTTTTCAGGACTTGCTGAGGTGTGGGTAATGTAACTGGGCAGCGATGATTGAAGTTAGAGACGCGCATTTGGAAGGAGTGTCGGTCATGACTGATGACAGCTGCACACGTCATGCCCTCATCTGGCCCTTTCTCCCCGCGGAGGGGGAGGGTTGGTGATGCTGTCCAACTCTGTTGAGTGCACATGCATTAGACCCATATACCTGGCTTGAAGGTGGTTAAAAAGTTTTGCTGGGCTTGTTTCACTCATGCCACTGGGGACACGTAGGCAGACTTAGGCCATGATGTGCCCATCACCTCACTTAAAAGCCTTAATGACCTTGGTCTGATCTTCAGTCTAATTTGGGAACACAGCTTTCCACTTCGGTGTGGTTTTATGTCCATGGGTATTACTCCCAGTCAATGTGGTATGACCAGAGTAAACATTTTGGGGTACAATCCCTGCTTTTGTTTCTTTTTGCTACACAAATGATCTGTAGCACTGGAAAAGGTCACAGAAACCTGCTGAAACCTGGGGACGGGGCATGTGGGAGGAAGAGGTGCCGCACGTGTCTGTGTTGGTTCCCACGTAACTCCTGCGCCGGCTCAGAAGCTGCTCTCGTCTCCTGGGCCTGCTGCTTCTCCCCCTCCTTCCGCTCTCCCCGTATGGCCCACAGGTGTTGGGCTGTAGCTTTTCTCATATTTTTTGCCAGGGCTGGATTAGCACATTTTTAATGGATGCCTTTTTCAGCACGATGAAAATAGTCTACAATTTTTGTAATTCTCCGTTACTTCATAAAATCCATAAAAATAGTTTGCTTAAATGCCATAGCAGTTCTTTAGGCTTATTATTATTACTAGTTTAGAAACCATGGCTCCATTGTAGAAGGAATTACTTAGATATAGCAGACTCATTGAGTTGGTGGTCATCTGCTTTTCCAGAGAAATTGAAATGATGAGGTCAAAGATCAAGTGATTTTCATTTTTGATATGGCACAGAGCAATTTATGTTTGAACCTGCACTTTTTTGTTTTGATAGCATAGGGCATCATGGAATTAGTAGAGCACTTTTCTGATGTGTAATGGGTCGTTAGTGTTACAAACCCCAGTCACCTACAGTTTTTGTTCTCACACTCATTTCCAATCATCTGTACTTTGCAAATAGCCGAGATTTGTAGAGCTCGTGATGCTGCCGAGTAGCTGAGCTGCTGCAATGCCTTGCTGGCTTCTCCTGCCCGGCAGGATTGCACCGGGTCAGCTGGAGATCATCTGCCTGTACGTGGTGAGCAGGCTCTGACCTCCCCCTGCCTTCAGAGTGACGTTGCTGAGTTAGTCTAAGGACAGGAGCTAAACCCTGCACCACAACACAGGGCTGCTGCTGGCAGGTTGACCCCCGGTGGGTCCAGTTGAGCTGTAGTGGGATACGAAGGGAACATAAGCCTGTTGCCTATGGAAAGGATTCGTGGCAAAAGAAGCAAATCCCGATGACTGTGCAGCTTGGAGAGGAAGCTTGTGCTGAAGTTTGTGTTGTGTTAAGGTTTTGACTTACTGATAAAACTGCAGGGAGGGGGTGAGCCTGGTTGTAGGCTCTGACGGACAGTGTTAGTGCTGAGGGCTTTCCGGGGGGGGTTGGGGTGATAACACGTTTCCCTTAAACCCTGGCACTCTTCGTGGGAAAGCTGACTGGAGTGTGATTGTAGCAGATGCTGGTACTGGGTGTACTCTCTTGAACGTTTAACGGGTATTGATCTACAGAAAACATCATTTCTCCTCTTTGCATTTATTAGGTCCGGTTGGTCAAGCATGTAGATCAGAGAGATTCCAAAGCCGGTAGCTAATGTGTGCTCTTATAAAGAGCAGATAAAAGTCATGCTAAAGCTTGTTTAAGTACTCAGTTATTTATTCACAGTAACAAAACCCTGATAAAACGTGGAGTCTGATTTTTATAAAGCACCGAGCCTCCAGGATTTCAGTGGAAATCAATGTCGGTTGTTGGTGCTGAGCATCTCTAAACATCGTATCTGTGGTTTCAGACCCAGGTTAAACCCCCATTGACTTCAGGCACTCCTTTAATCACAGTAAGGAGAGCAGTATTTATCCTCCTGACAGTCATTCTTCCTGCAGCACTGTGTCTCTCCGTTACTCTGCTTGACTCATGGATAAGATTTCCTTTTCCTTAAAAATGCAATGCATCTTCTCTGCAGGGAGCTCTCATCTGGGCTCCTGCTCCTTCCTTTGTACATAAACAGCTCTGATTGATACCCCCACAACCCTGAGAAGTAGTTGCACCTTGGGTAGAAGTAGCACACGAATTACAGCTGTTCCTGGTCATTAAAAATGTGTTTTCTAAAATCATAAATGGTAATGGTAGAAGAGAAGAGAAGAGAAAAGAGAAGGTGACTGTAGGGAGTATCCTGTAGTGAACTCCCAGGCAATGTGTTAACACAAGCAGTGATAAGGATCAGTCGAAGAGCTAGGACACCAGTGTATGCTCTGTTCTGCTTGTATTTCTTCTAAAGAAATCTAAAGATCGCTTTGAACGTGGTGTATCTGTGTCAGGGAGTGAGTGTGTAGCATTTCTTTCTGTGTTAAGGAGGAGGGGGCATCTTCAGTGTTAACACACCTGCATGGTCCAAGCATGAATCTCTTCACTAGAAAAATTGCATGTGTGTATCCAAGGTTAAAAGTTAGCCGTTTAAATGCTAACTTTACGGGAGCAATCGTATAAAATGCAACAGAGCAAGTCGGATTAGGGATGGGGCCGTATTATTGATACTGGATTACCTGGGAGGAAGCCTGGGGTCCCAAAACTGATCTCTGCGCCCTCCACCGTTGGGAGAAATCAGGCATTCCAGACTAGCTTACCTTATTCTAGGAAATTCTCCTCCTCATTACTTCAGAGTAATTATTACCTCATCGTCACATGCTAGACAACATACCAGGAGAAAAATCCTTCCAATCCAAAATATGACTATCCGTCTGTGCACATGAGGCAGCATCACCCATGTGAGTCATCACGCTTCTGATCTGCTTTACTACCAAAGGCAGAGCTTGCTACCAAATAGCCATAAAATAGCTGCTTGTTTTCTCAGCTATTTCTGTTTAAAGGCATCTGTTGGATGTGCAAATTCCTGTTTAATAACTTGCAGGTAGCTGGCCATACATTATTAAAGGGAGGGGGTTTGCAGAAATACGCTGTTCCAACAACAGTCATTTGCTGACATCTGGCAATTTGTAAACTGTATTTACCAGATCTGCTGTCTGTGCTCCTACAAGCGATTTGGAGCAGATAAAGCCACTAGAAAGCCTTTTCCTTTCAGTGGAAACATTCCCAAATCTGTTGTCCTTTGTGTTTCAGGGCAAAATAAAAAGCAGCAGCAATTTTCACTTTATGTTTCTTGATGTGTAGGATTAAAGCCAAGGAAAGGGATGATAATTGGTCATAACTAACAGGACATTCCTATTTAAGGGGCACAATAAACAGCAAGTGCCCGTTGGCTCTCGTTTACTCTAGCAAGGATTGAAATAGATCATCAGAAAATTAGCAAGTATCAGAATATCAGATGTACAAAAGATGAGGGTTTTTCATACCAATGTTTAATTTTTCACCAAAACCTACTAAGAACAAAGTGCTGATTCTAGAAATGTAACTTTTATGGTCAATTAGGAAATTACGGCAAGGGAGCAGCCCAGTGGGTGTGAGGATTTGCAGTGCATGCCAGAGAGCTCATCACAGCAAGGACAGCTTTTATTGGGAAAAAGAAGGAAAAGCTCCAAGTGCTGTTTCCACCCCTGCTCGAGGAGAGGTCCAGAAGGCCAGCTCATAGTCCAGTCGTGGTCACCCATGCACTTTGCTGGCACCAGCTTGGTGCTGGTCCTGCAGACTCAGCAGCAAGGCCAAAAATGAACAAAAATGCTGCAGGAGCTTCCCTGCCTGTCTCTCTCTCCATCAATATATCAGGCCTGGGGAAAACAGAGATGGCATCAGGTTTCACGTGGGATTTCTCAGCAGGGCTCCTCTCCCGTCTCAGATCAGAGAGACTGTGGTGATTTGTATCTTTGAATATGTTTTCAGTTCATTTTCCTTTTAATGATGCTGAAGAAAGGGGTGTCAACACAGAGGAGGATGTTTCTGTCACCCAGCACTGCTCTGGTTTCTAGCAGCGGGCAGGCTGCTGCTTGGAGAAAAAATGCTGTGGTTGTTTTTGTTGTTTTTTGGAGGAAGGAAAAAAATGCCAGCATGGATAACTGATTGACTCAGAGCATACAAAACCGTAAAGAAAAAAGCATGCCCAAAGATTTTCTTCAAAAACCTGAAACCTTCCAAATGTCACCATGATGCTTCAGAGTGCCTCCACTTGCATGGGCATAACCTATGTCCCAAGGACCTTGGTGGCTTGGACGTAGAGACGAGCACCATCTCCCCTCCTTAGGGGTCCATGTGGGAGTCTCTGGCTGCAGCATCCCATGGGAAATGTCCATCAGGGGAACAGAGCTCCTAGAGAGGTCTTTTCCAACCTTAATGATTCTGTGGTTCTAAAGCACCTTCTAGGCGAGTATGCCTAGACACGTTTGCCTGCTGTAGGAGACCCTGCTTCAGCAGGGGGATTGGACTAGATGACCCACAGAGGTCCCTTCCAACCCCTACCATTTTGTGATTCTGTGAATTCACAGATTTCCCAAGCAGTCTGTTCAGGTGCTGAGCTCTCTGAAAATTTGTAGCCTGAATCTTCCTTTCTGCCATGCAGGACCACTAATTCTTTTCTTATTCCTGAGGGCAAAGAAAATAGACTATTTTCATTTTCACAGCAGTTTTCAAAGGCTGCCACGTCTTCCTCCTGCTATTTCTCCTGTTCGTTTAACAGTTCCAATTTATTCAGGTTTTCCTTATATGCTAGTGAAACCGAAAAATGAAAGAGAGGTCAATTTTGGGTGGTGGGAAGTACATACTACTCTTCAAGATATTTATTGCTCGTAAATATCATGTATATTGGAATAGTCTGTTTCAGATATTTTATTAACACAGTGTTTATAGTCACATTTCCTTGATATAAAATAGGATTTTATGAGTACTTAGACTCTAAAGATGAACTATGAAATACACTAAATAACATTTACAGTACCTACATTTATCTAAAGGAATACTCTTTGGGACTGGGATACTACTTGTTGAAGAGTCTAATTTTGTTAACATCTATTTAAAGTTCATTTCTAGTGTAATGCTGTTGACCTTAATGTAATGTGCATACAATGGAAAGACATGCTCAGAAACCAGATATTGCTTAACACTAAGGAGTTTAATAGTGTGAGAAATTACTGTTTTGAATGTCACAATGTTAAATTAGTGTTCAAAAAAGTTAAGAACTTTGTAAAGCTCAAAATATCGCTCCAGCCTAGTATGTTATCTTAGTACTGGCTCTTACTATGTAATGATCATGTGTTTTTTCAGATTAGTATCTTATACTGTTCAAAAATATTCATTTTTTAATTGGTATCAAGGTTTTCTAATTCAAAAAGCTATTAATCCCCATACCTACAGACAAGGCTATTGTTATATATACTGCTAAAGGTAGTCGCCATAACTAAAGATGAAAAGGGTTTATGTGAAATAAGAGGGGAAGTTTTGTTACCCAAAAGTCTCAGGCTGAATGCTGTACGGCTTTCGAGGAGCTTTATGAATGTCATCAAAAACTTGGACAAGCCCTTTTAGTTAGACACATAGAATGAATATTAAGTCACAACCTATGTGGATTTCCTTTATGGGAAGATAAGTAATAAAAAACTATAGAACTCTTTTTAATACCTGAACTTGGTAGTAGAATAGGAACCAAATAGTACTAGGCACTCAAGATACAAATGCTATGTTAGAGATAACTGTAAAAATTACTTCATGAAGTTCTGTGATAATTTAGATTTAGAAAGACTAACGTAACTGAGAATTACCACTCTATTGCTAGAATTCAATTACCTTTGTTCCATAAGCTCTTCTTTTTTCCCTTTTGAAATAAAAAACTCTCAGCAGCTGCCATAGAGAAAAAAAACCACCACATTTATTCTTGAATTAAGGACAGGAAAAACTCAGTCTTTAATGCATATATTTCCTAAACACGTTGTTAATGCTATTATGTTATTAAGGTATTTAGGATAATTTTTTTAAAACACCAGTGCTAAACTTTGAATAAAATTGAGTCAAATAGTAAGTGTTTAACTTTGTGTTGCATACCCATGGGGGAAGCATGGTTACTGTTGTCTAAACCTTGAAAAAAAGGATATGGTGTCGGTCTTCCATCTCCCAAATGAGTTCCCCATTCACTAGAATTTTTTTATTTTTAATTCTGCTCCCTGTTTTTGGCCAGATAAACCTTTAGTCACTATTTCAGGAGCTCTTTCAGCTCTAGAAAAACAGTTCAATGGTATAGGCTGAATTTGGTGACTTAGTCTTCTGAGGGGAACGATAAATCGTGGGACTTTTGCATCTGGGGTAAATGACCATGACTATGTATATTGATGTGCTTAATATAGCTGGAACAGACTTTAACATTAATATAGCTGGGACATACTTTAACAATTATGTTAGTCTTAATATTTAGACAATATTTGGTCTTCTAACAGCCTAAAACATGTACCTAGCATTAAAAAAGCAGAAGGAAAGGAAGATTTTTTTTTACCCTAGCTTAGTCTTGCTAAATTGAGTGAAGTGCTACTGAATCATAGGCAGTTGTCCTGTGACTTCTTTCTGTTAATCCCTCTTAATCACTGTACCAAATTAGAGATGGAGAGTTGATGTATTTTCATCTACATTGTAATATTTCTGATTTTAAAAGAAAGAAAAACCTGAATTGAATGTTTATGCTGACTCATACCAGTGAAGTTCCTAAAACAACAAAACAGCATCGTTATCTTCAATTCTAAAACGAAATCATCATGCCATTGCTCAGGCGTAATTTAAAAGGCTTAAGTAGACTTTCCAGGGAGGCTCATTTCCATCCTAATCAAATCTATTGCAAGTGTAACCCCACCCTATTTGTAATGCCTGGTGGGACACTTAGGGCTTCTGTTGTTTATGAAGTATTGCAGTGTAAGTAATTTGCCTGTATAAGAGATCTATAGCTTGAAGGTCAAAGGTCTTGATCGCCTGTGACCCAGAAACAAGAAATGTTTAGCCTTTTTGTGTTCATAAAGTTTGGTCACTTCAAAACCTTTTGAATGTGCCTATGCTGTGCCCCTGCAGCTTCATGTGACACTTCTCTCCACAGTAATAGTTTTAAAAATTCCTTTAAAAGTAGTACATTACAGAGGCTGCTTGGCCTCCCAGAGTCTGAATAAAAAATACATTCACTGTTACAATCAAGCTCTCAGGAGTGAATGCTCCACTTGCCTAATAATTTGTTGCTTTAGGTTACTGTGCAAACAGCAGCCTAAACAGTGATTTCAAAGATATTCTTTATCTTCATGGTTTTAATGACCTATGCAACTTTGGATATGGTAATTAGCCTTATTGGTTTTTGTATTCCATAAAATCTCAGCTTACAATAATGCAGTATATATGAATAACTTACACATGTTACCTGATGAAAGAACTTGATTTGGTTAACTTCAGGTATCTCTCAGATGCAAGAAAGGATTTTGCCAAATGATACGGAATTTATCACTGTAGCTGTTGGATCAGAAAGCAAGGGAAATTAATCCGAGAATATGCTAAAAATTTGAACACAAACAGGGATTTTAGTGCAGTCTCCTTCCCAGTCTTGAGCATGATCTAAGCAACATTTTAACTCTTATTTAAAGTGTGCTAGCCACTGCATGATGGTGTCTCAAGGTTCTTGGCAATAAGTTTTTCTGGTGAGTTGAATGTCTCCCTTGCCTTGGGGTTCTGTGTTCGTTCTCATAACGTTCCTTTTTTGGTAGAGTACTGTTAAGACCCTTGTTAAAAATATATAGCCTAAATCTGTATTAGGCAAAATAGTTCTGAGGATGGTCAATCAAATCTCCTTAGGTCTTCAGTTTGCAGATTTGTTTCTTTTCACTACTGATGAATGGAGGCTGGTAGCAAAACAGGGTCTTGAGAGCCAAAACCAGATGATGTTGTGGAACTAGTAAATGGTGGGTTAATAGGGAGAGCAAGGCTCTTCATCCATCAGTTCTTCACGATTCAAACTTCAGTTCTGAGAAGAGTAGCTCTGCTGGATCTTACCCCAGCAAAGAGCTTGTCTTATGCAGCTGCATTGGTCTCTTTCACCGTGTGCAGCTGAAACAGCACGACATACAGTGGGCAAGTCATGGTGAAGTGTGATTTGGATAAGACTTCACAGCTGGGACCCTGTATCAATTCAAGAATAAGTCATCCTGACTTGGTGTTTAATGGATATTCTACAGAAATAGAATATCCCTGTTGCTCCAGTTACATGCTTACTTGGCTGTTTTTAGAATATAAATCAAATTATTTAATTTAACTGACTAACTTCTTATGTGGGCACAATCTCTGAGCTGCTTCACTTTCACATACTTCTTCTTTTGCAGTAATTTACGGAGAGGGGAACTAAAGAAAAGCATGTTTTTGTTATTCAAGTTTTTATATTTTCTTCTCAAGGGCTGGGGTAGGGATAGGATGGAAAAGCATCGCTGTTGAATGTGACTAAATGATTAGCAGTAGTCTATGTAAAATATGTTTAATTTATGGCTATACGTTGTTGTACATTATTAATGGTTCAGGTTTTACTTTTGCTCCAGTTACCTCAAGTGAACTTCAGAAAAACTTTTTCATGGATTTCATTAGGCTAAATATCTTTTCTTATTACGTAAAGCGCTATAATTCAACAGATATTCATGTGGTTAAATAACAATTCCAGACAGTGGGATTGAATGTATGGTTTTATGATGTTTTGAAAGGTTTCTGTCCCCTTGAAGCTTTGGTTATGTCCAAATTGGCTAGAGGTAGGATGACAACTGACAAAGCTAGATGGAAAGAAGAACTAGGATGACAAGTCACAAAAGTGACTTGTTCTGTATGTAGTTTGTAAATTATTCACATTGCTATTTTATTTGTTTCAGTGATATCATCAAGTTCCTGTTGATACAGGAAATTGCTGTAGATTGGAACACAATGTGCTTTTCTAACTACATCTCATTTGCATAGCATGACATGCTTTCGTAGTAGTTACTAGTGTAGTCTTACATGGAAAATGAAAGATGAAAAGTTACTTCAGATAATTGGGTTAACTACAATTCTGAGACAGACATGGCATGACAGCGTTTGCTGATTGTCACAGCTTGACTTTAATTGTTATAGCTGATAATGTTTTATCTCTTTTATAGATGGCTCTTAGTCCTTCATAGATTAGATGCAACCTTTTATTTCCCTTGAATGGATGGGCACTTACAGGTCAGTGCTGACTTTAAATTGCCATTTAGTTTTAAAGAAAGTTGAGTAGTCTGTCAAACATGTGGGCTGCTTTTCACTTTGGAAGACACCCATAATTGTAATGCTGTTTGTCATTTGAAGACTAGGAACATGACCTGAGTTCCCAGGCCCACACAGCAAATAAACACTCATGTCTCTTCGGAGTAGTACTACTAGTCCACTACTAACTTTGGCTCATTATACCAAGATCATTGAATGTTTTGTCCTTTTGATGTACTCTGTATGTGATATATGAGAATGAGTGAGTGGGTGCTGCTTGGAAATGTCCTCTGTTCATCCATGATCTAAACAGGCCATACTTATTGGTCCCTAGGTAACCACTTTCTGGCTTGATGTTTAATCTGCAGTCTCCTGGAGGGGTTGTATGTTGGACCTGATTCTGTTTGTATTAGAAAATTATCTAGAGTTTGTAGAAATTCTAATGATTTAGTATACAGGATTCCAGCATGTATAACCTAAATTGAATGCCCTGATAACTCCTTTACCCTATATATCATAGATGCTTAAGCAATAAATCATTCTAATCTTTGGGTGAGGCAGTATGCAACAGACCCCAACATCTTTTCTTTGTCTTTTAGAGGCTATGTCCAGTAAACTGAAGTTCGTTAACTCATAAGCTCACAGTATTGTACTTTGTTGCTATTCCTAGCTCTCTGCTCCTTCATGCTGTACGGTCTTTTGTTTAGATATATATTTACTAATGATTTATGTACAGTAAATCATCTCATGATAGTGACTTGAAAATTTTTCTTTCCATTTTCAGTTCTGTTATCCCAGAATCTTAGAATTAGAAAAGAGAACACCAGCAGAGAGTGAGAGGCTGTCTCTGCTTAATCAATTGTATTTTTCTCATTATGCTCTTTGTATGTATTTGTATTGCATTAACTACCTCTTGCACTGACAGTGTGACTTCTTTCTAGCTGTTCTACCTTGTCTTCAATTGACAAATTATCACTCTTCTCAGTATGATGGAGTCTTTCACTTTACACTTTCGTTTCCATTAGAATTTGGAAAATATGGACAGATGCTCAGTTAGGAGAAACAGATTACTATGAATTACTTTCTGCATTTGCAGAAAGAGGATTTTCAAGGTGAGTTTTAGGACTTTCCTTTTACGAACACTTTAAGATATCTGAAGCGTTTCAGTCTGAAGTCCTGCTAGATGGTGTATGCTAGTTCCAACATGTGTTACTGGCAGGCAGCTTCAGAGTCTTATCCACTCTTGTAGTCCTCTCTTCTGTTTTGTTCCGTACAGACCATATGCTATCCAGCTGTTATGGTGGTTATTGTAGTAAAAAGGATGATATTCTTTAGAGTCAACCATGACAGTTGCTTTATTCATGTAGGATTGCTAAAAAGTCTTTTTTTGGTAGCCCTGTACTTTATCTGGTACAAAACTGTGCCATAATTTACTATCTTGCTCTAGCAGAGATAAATATCTAGGTAGATGATATCCTGAAGAGAAGTTAATAAAGATTTCTTTTTTTATCCCACCAACCCCTGTTCCCTCCTTGAGCATGTACCACCAGCCTATGCCTCTGTTTTCTGTGCACAGGTTCTTCCCTATTTCTTTCAGCATAAGAGAGAAAAATCTTCAGTATCCAAATCTGTTTATCAAAGAAGTGTTTGCTTTCTCGTATGCTGTAAAGCTTTCAAACTGTGTATCATCTCTTGTATATGCTAGCCTGCACTTCATATAATGGGAACTTTTCCTTTGGTTTGTTGTTTTGAGTTTTGTATTGGTGGTTTTTTGTTTGTTTTGGGTTTTATTTTTGATGTTTGTGGTTTTTATTTTTTGTTTGTGTTTTTTTTTAAGGGGAAAGTATGTTACATCCAGAATGGTTAAAAACATTTCTTCCCTTCTCCTCTTCACACCTGTTACCTTGGCATAAAGAGAAAACTAATTGGAAGGAATCACTCTTCCTTTCCTGTGTCTCCTGGCATGAGCACATGTTCACCTTTTCCAGCAAGCTATACATAAAATTTTTCTGCTTAGCCCCTTGACTTACAGGGGTCAGTCCTTCAGTCCTCTGAGGTCTGGATTTAATGCACAAAATAGTCTTCCTTGCTAGTTTGGTTCAGGAGCTATGCAGCACAAAGGCAGAACACAGCAGTCTAGGTGCTGCTGCCTCTGAGCCAGTACTTTGGGTTTTATTGCCAAATAAACAAAAAATCCCACACCCAGCTGTTGAAGTAGGAAGGACTCATCAGCAACCATGTCTTCGTGACACCTGCGTTGCTCTGGAACAACACATCTTACAAAGTGCAGGCAGAATGCAATGCAATATACGGTAATCTCAGCCAAGGGAACTGGTGGCGAAATGAATTTTTGGAAGACCAAGTTACTCAAGGATTTTCATTCTGAAAACTGTAGCAGCTGTTAATTACTCTTAAATAGTTATAACAGAGTAAATGAGCGGAAAAGACTTCATGAATTTTGGTACTGACCACAGACGTTATTGCCATCGTAAGACACTTTACATATTGGTCAATTCTGCATAATTTTTAGTTTCACATATGTTTAAATGTATTGGTACCCTATACCATATGATTCCAAAAAAGTAACAGAAGCTCTTGACTATTCTTTTTTTTATTATATTCCACTTCTTGGAAATTCACATTTTTAGTGTTCACTTCAGAACTCTTGTTAGATGGGGCCTCAGAGGCATTTCAAATACTGACCAAGAACTAAAGAGTTGCAGAAATGAGGCTTACTACCTGCTTGTTGATTACTACTTGGGCAAATTAGCTTGCTAATTCAACAGTGCATATAGATCTACTTATGTCGTTTAAACTGGGTTGCATATATGTTCCATGCTGGGCAGCTGAAAAGGAGAAGCAGAAAAGTGGCAAGCGCAGGAAGCCACAACTGGCTGCTTGGTAATTAATACAGCTAGAGCTCTTATCTGAAGGGCACAGAACTTGTAAGATGGATGCAATAAAAACCATACTGAAATTTCTGAGCCTATATTGGTTACAAGTTTGAGTGTTGTTGGCTTCAACAGTAAGAAATATTTTCTGGTTTATAGCCTCTCTTCTGAGTATTTTGATGCTTAAAAGTGCTAGTAAATATGACATGCTCATACCTATACCTTCTGAAAGAAGGATAACATGCCTTTCAGATCCTTGCTACACGTTTTCTCAGCTATGAGAGCAAGGTCCTCTGATAAAAAATACACATAGTACTAATAAGTAAATATTTTGGTTTTCTAGTTTTACTGAGGGTGGGAGAAGGGAAGGAATAATAATAAAAAAAAAATCTTCTTTCCCAGATTTAGTTCTAAGCAGACCAGCACAACACAGTATGTAAGAATTTGTTACATTGAGTTTTGTAACCTAGAACATGTCTTCAAAAAGAGTATCTAGACTTGACTAGAAGACTTGTAGCAACGGTTTGTTTCAGTGACTGTCACACTTGCTAATTACAAGCAGATGTCTTCTTGTCATTAGTATTTGCTTTAGCTTGTTGGTCTTATTATATTTCTGCTAGATAAAGCATTCTCATTTCTTAACTTCCATTGGTTTTTCATTTGTTTTAAGCTTTCTGAAGCCAAATGCCTGAAGTAAAGGCACCACTGGGCTTGCAACAAGACTGCATCTTACTTGGTTAATTAGTATTTTCTGCTCTTTCACTAGCCCTAAATTCAAATTGAAGAGCATTTAAAATGATCTTTTATGGTATAACAGAGAACTCAAACTGAAAACTGTAAATCTTTTGAGAGCTGACAGCAGCAAACGACATCTTAACCACAAACCCAACTGAATATTTTATCTTACATATACACATCTTTGCCTATGAATGTAATTTTCCAGCAATGACTGTCAGTTGAATTACTTTGACAGACATCACTGTCATTTACTCATCAGGTGAAACTGCCTCTGATATGCTGATTAGTACATTACCTTCAGCCCTTACAGAAGGTGAATATGCTACTGCAAGAGTATTTTTCTTGCCTTGGTTCTTACAGGGGTTTAAAATGAGTTACTATTTGTTACCCCACTGGACTGAAAGCATATTCCTAT
>Ga0181612_105204_pt1 | contig 15436 bp, 9 predicted proteins | sample HoacroProtozoa21_FD_119630 | JGI IMG/M metagenome (GOLD analysis project Ga0181612, IMG submission 119630) | Hoatzin crop microbial communities from Cojedes, Venezuel. Combined Assembly of Gp0051906, Gp0051904, Gp0051908 | reverse complement strand
TTAACATAGCATAAATACCTAGTAACTGTGTCTCTTCGGTGCACACGTTTGGAGGAGAGATCCCCCGTGTGCCCGGCGCCGCAATAAAGAATACCTGCTTAATAGTCTGCTGACTATTGACTCTTCAATTCCGGCTTTTCACGGCATCAAGAGGATTATAAAAAAATACCCCTGTCTCACAAACATGGTGTTCCTAACAAATTGAGATGGGATGGAGAGAATGATCTCTCTCTACCCTGCACATGACAGCATCCTATGCTCCCCTCTGACACAGGCTTCAGGGGCTGCTGTGACATCCAGGGAGCAAGCCTCATCCGCGACCACTTCCCGGCAGTGCCAGGGTGAAATGAGATAAACTGACCTCCTGCTTAGCAATGGTAGATGCCTTCCCCAGAGCTTCTTCCAGCTCTGTAAATCTATCATCCCAAGCAGAGGCTGGCCAGAGGGTGCCTCATCCCTTTCAGGACTCAAAGCCCTGCCCTCCTCTTCCAAAGCCGTTTATTTGGAGAGGGCAAAGACAGGTCCCAGCAAAGCTATGACTAATGCCTAGCTAATTCCCAGAAGAGAGGGCAAACCAGCTCCCAGGGAAGTAGAGTCTTATGCTTTCCTGACCCAGGCTGTGACAGTTTGAGAGAGAGCTTGCTCTTACCAGTAAAAACAAACGTTTTGCTCATCAGAGATTACAGAGGGCAGCTCTCCTGTCTGTGTTACATCTGCAGGGCCAGTGGTGCAAGGGCAGATGTCAAGAAGTTGAGTGCACAGAAGACCTGCAGCAGTGCACCGCAGGGATTAACCTAGGTACAGTCCAGAGGAAAAATTTAGTGTGGCTCTTGCCCTAACCTTTTCAGGTGTTAAATGCTGAAGTCATTGGTAGGTTCTTATTGTCACAACCAGACAAAACTCGCCTTTCACTTTCCCTGAGTAGCTGTTTCCTACTTTGGGTTCCAACAGCAGAATATCTATAGTCCCTACTGCAACATTCATCACGTTCACAGGTGTGAAACAGTCCCCAGCTTCCATACACGCCTTCGCTGGAGGCTGCTCTTCAGCCTAGGTTCTGAGAGTAACAAACAAACAGCAAGTACAGCATTGCTTAACAAAAGGATAATATTGTACAGATGAGCTATTTGCAACACAAAGCAATAAGGCTCAGTGAAGTTGAGGAGATACCTATTAAAATGAAGAATACTTCAAATTACAAATTTTTTCCTCCTCAAATGTGTATGTTTTAATTAAGTACTTTTAGCACTTCATGCTTCCTACACTACCAGCTTACTTGTAAATTCCAGCATCTTTGCATGCTTTTTAAGCTACGTTTGTTCTTCTACTGACGATTAATACTTTATTCAATTAATATTTTTACATTCACCAAAGCCGTATAAAATCTTTTATCTTCGCAAAAAAATTATTCTTTTAATGATCTCCAATGTTCTGCTGCAGTCAATATTTTGCAGGTATACGTTGGAGCTGGGAAACAATTACACAGAGCTGGAACTGTCAATGCTCTTTCTCGCTTTGGAGGAAAGGAGGATTCCAGCACTCAGCCTGCAGTAACTTGTCCTTAGGAGGAAAGATGTTGCACAAAAATAACTGCAGTTAGTGACTATTGTGGGTTTTGCCCGTAGGAACTTTGATAAATTGTCTCTTTGTAAAGAAATATAAAATCTCTTATTCCACCAGCTCACTCTAGCCAGTGTGCAGGAACACGAAAGGACCTAATCCTAGAGAGTAGCTTCTCCCTTGGAGAAGCTGATGTATCCAAACAGCTTTCTGGGACAGGCAGTATCTACTGAAGGGCCGCTGCAAAAAGCAATATGGAAGCTGATGTGAACCTCAGTCTTTATATGCAGGTTTCACCTTTCTGCAACGGTTAATTTCAAGGAGTTTTAGACACTTCAGGGTGTGAGCAGAGTGTCTCTGTGACATTAGTTCACAAAGCAGAACTGCAAAACCTTGCTGAGTCTGAACTAGAGAAGGAATTCAGGTTTGAGCATGTCAGCAAGGAACGGAAGTACCTGAGAGCATAAACTACACAATGAATGACCCATGGCTTTCTGTTCAAAAAAGGTAAAGTTCACGGGGTAAAATATCACAAGGAAGGAAATTATTTTAACCATATAAAAGACAACCATATTTTAAAGAACACAGTTTTCAGTTCAGCAGAAGTAGTTTCTGACCTAGGAAGACTTTGCTGGTACAGAGGGAACCCAGTATCCAACTTTGCTTTCATGATGCTGTGGCAACACAGCCCCTTGTGCAAGGGAGGACTTTCAAATTCTTATTTAAGAAAAGAGATCAGACTGAGCTCAAACAGTTTCTTGTTGAAATGCAGCTTAATGTGGATTTGAATATCAACGCCAACTTCAGAGATGTTTCTGAGAAAGGTTCTTCAACCTTCCTTCGCTTCAGTCTTCCTTACTCAGAGAAGGAGGGTGAAGCAATGAGACTGAGGGGTTTTCATAAAGAAAAAAATTACAAGGTCTTGCCATGGAATAGCTATACCTAGCAAGTCAAGAGATCCATGCCAGACAGCTTGTCTGCTGGTGTTGCTGTTGGACTGCATCTTACCTTAATGGAAGCACAGAGAGTTGTCGTCCAGAGGGGAACAGAAAGATGAAGCCATGTGTGCTGCAGAGATGGATGTGTCACATCAAAAGTTCATTTTAAGCACAGGTTAGGATCAACTGGAGGGTGATATAGTAGCAAAATCTTTTATTCATCCTAATTTCATGGTTAGATCTGTGTAAGAATGAGGACAACAATTTTGAAAAACGTCACCATAAATGTGCTTCTTTATTTTGATGGATTTTTTCTCTTAAGGCTTAAAACTTGACGTATTCAATCAATTCTACTGCTCCTGTTACAATGTGGATTAGTTAATCACAGAAGCAAAAAAGGGTGCCTGATTTATTATGTATAGAGCTTTGGAAAACTACAAAAGCAGAAACCTAGACAAGTAATCCAACTCCTCGCTAATGGCCTTCAGCAAGGACGAAATGAGACTAACTAGTAAAAATGCAAATAAAAAGCAACATGTGAATTCAGACCTCTGTCTTCATTACAGAATCAGTAAGCAACACATAAGTTCAGGCAGCCAAAAAAAGGACAGCAAACCCCAGTCTTTCACATCTGTAGCCCTGGCTGCAAGGAAATCTTGCCAAATTCCTAACCACTTAGACAGCAATTTATCCCTCCCATTGCCCCATATGGGCTCGGCATCCTCTGTCAACAGTTCGGAGAACTACTCTCCAGAAAAGAAAGGCCAGTCTTCCTCTGCAGACAGGAGAAGCCTCTCTTGAAGTCTCTTTTATGAGGACAGTGTGAAACTGTCAAGACCCATTGAACTAAACTTGAACAAAATTCAAACTGGAATTTCTGACCAGTGCAAAAATCCTCGCCACTTCTTCCCAGTTGTTTCTCTTGCAGGCACGATGCCTGTCCTGCTGCAAGAAGGGCTCAAGCACAGCGACACAATCTGCTCTCAGAGCTTTTCAGTCATGCTAAGGAGCAAGAGTAATCAGCAGCTGCATGAGAAAACCTCTTCATGGGTAAGCTTCAGACACTCAATCTATTCTGGATAAAATGTAAAGAACTTGAAAAATTCAACTGTGACACCAGCCGTGTTTGAGGAATTCATTACACAGTCATCAGCTCATGGAAACTCTTGGCTTTTAAAGACTGAACAAGTGACATGGAGGAGAGAGATCTACATGCAGGTACCTAACCTCAAAGCCCCTTCATGGTGAAGCACCTGATAAAGAAGTAAGCCTGTGCAAACTAAAATTAGTGCTAAGAAAATGGAGCTCAAACATATACAAACCTTTCACTCACTGTGTGTACATGTATGAATCAAGTTTCTCTACTGCTCTTTGCCAATTAATACCTCCAGATAAAACACACCCAGGAGAGACTTACAATTTCAAAGATTTTGTGTGCTCTCCTGCCCTGACAGACATCGTAGCACTTTACTGCTGTTTCACATGTCCAAATATTTGCCTGGATAAATAGATTTAGAATAGATTGAATAAGCTGCACTTTCTCTTAGGAAGCTGGATGAGTCACATAAAAAAAAAATATTCTGGCAAAGATCTACAGCACAACTACAGACAGGAAAATGAAAGAAGAAGTTGACACTAAACAATGCATGAAGGGTAGAAACGTCCAGACTGTGTGAAATGTGAGTGGCCGATAGATTTCAAGAAAATTTGCCAAAAGAGTCATTTCCCCAAGCTCAATCTTCATGAAAACTCTTTCATAAAACAATCAGTTGGATATATACCTTTTTTAAAACATAAAATGCTCTTTTTTTTGTTTGTTTGTTTGTTTTATTTTTTAACATGAAAGTCACAGACAATTAAGCTCACCAGGAGCAAAACTCCTCCAGGTGGTTATATACATAGCTGGACTCACCAGACTGGCATTGGGTTAGGACTGGGCACAGTCCTAACACAACCTGTGAGCTCAAAAGGTACTAACCAGTGGGAAAGACTCGCCAAACCATAGTTAGGGCCAGACCTTTTCTTCCCAGCATGAGTCTCAGAAACCCCAAGGAGCCACTCCTTAAAGCTGTCTGCTTGGCTGGACTGCCATGGTGCTACAGGTCCTGGGTCCCTGCTAAGAGAGTCCATGCAGCAAAGTGGCTTTCGTCCCGGACCTGGAACTTGCCATCCAAAGGAAAAGAATTTGAGACAGATTTGAGTGGAAACATGCCCAGCATGCTGGAAACACCCCTGGAAACATGACACAAATATCTAAGATGCAACAAAACCAATATTTTTCACTCTGCTCATACCACAAGGAAGCAAAGGACCAGAATAACAGATGCACTGTAAAACAGGGCTTGAGTTATAATCTGATGTCTCTCAGGACACAGCGAGAGCCCTCACATGCTTCAGAAATCCAAGCGAAGATCTAGCAAGTTATGTAGATCAATTGCCGGCATAGAATTAAGGAAGCAAAAAGTGATATTCCCACTGTTAAATGTAAGTTGGAGCCTTAATAAGGCATAAAGTGAGGGAAATGAGAAGCTTTTAAATGGAAGTTATTATGTGCTGCAACAACTGCCAGAAATTATATGCTAATGTCATTCTCTCACTTTCATTCCTCTCCCAGTTCAGCAACAACCCACTCCCCTCACTCTCTTCCTGCATCTACAACTGCTGCTGTCTCACAGATGTGATGCCACTCTCTATTTAGACAGTGGACCCTCCCCCATCAAAATGCAACTTCCTCCCCCAAAATGCCCCAAACCCATGGATCCAGTAACCTCTCTCCCTGCAAGACCTCCCAGCATTAAGTCACCCAAGATTTCTCATAATCTGAGATCCTCCTCATGTCATTTTTTTCCTACCAGCAGTAAATCTTCTGCTGGAAGGATCCACCACAACATTTAAGCTTTCTCAGCCTTGTCTTTCACTTCTGTATGCAAGAAATAGTAAAAAATCAGTTAAGAATATTGCATTTTCCCTCCTTCCTGATTTGCTTCATTTAGAAGTAAGTAATAGTCCAGGGTCGGCCAACTGGAAACTTGCAGCATGGCAACTTCCACCGCTTTCCTGCCTCCAGGAACACAGAGGAATAAACCCAAACATTCTTTCCTCCTGATCTTCAGCTTCTGGCTCTGCATTACACGTGCATTGTGCAGTCTACCTACTTTCTGTTATGTACACTCGTACATCTAATTAAACAGAAGGTCAGCCTTTGGCTGGTGCCTTCTATGTGGTGACTCCAAGCCCAGGTTATTCCACCTGCGCAGTCCAGTCTGCAGTCTGACACATCACCAAGGGCAGGAGGATTGTGTGGGCAACACATGATCCTCCAGCAACCCCAGTACTGTTTGGCAGCCCCCGTGTCATCCCCAGACAACCGCACAGCATCTCAGTGGTGGTGCTTACTGTATAAGAGAAGGTGTTTAGATGTTACAGAATATAAACTGGAACTGCAACCAAAGTGAGGGATTGCCTGGGGAAAGGGGGCAGAAACCAACCCTGTGGGGCTGTTAGCACCTAGAAGCTGTTTAGAACTAGAAATAAGTACTGTAAGGGTGCCTTGCAGCCCACATACACGTGCACTGTTCTCTCCTCAGCCACAGGTAACAGTCCTTAATCCCCTCTCCAACCATAGGTATCTTTGCACTTCTCACCTACATTAATGGCTAATGTTCTCAAGTCTCTGTGGGTACTGGAGCCCAAAATCAGACTGTGGCAGAGGTTCAATCACGTCAGTGGCAATAAGCATGAAAATGGTCTTATACAAAGAAAAGAACCTGTGGAGAGAAAAAAAAACACACAACCAACCAAAAACACTTACAGGGCAACACCAGACCAAGGTGAAAATCAGAAAGTCACAAAATCACAGGCAATTATGGGTGATTTTCTTGGCAATCGTAACTTGCAAATCAAGTCCACCTCCTGCCCCCGTGGCTGATTGCCAGGAACAAGTTAATTAACCATCACTAACAAATGCAGGTCTAGTCTAGACTTTAAGGACTCTACTAATGCTGGCTTCACCTTCTCTTGGCAGCTTCCCCCGACTGACCTCCTGCGATTGCCCACGGACCAAACTCATCCTTGGGGAAAGTCTTTTTTTCTTTAGCTCACACCAGAAATTAATTTAGCCCTGAAAGCATGCCCTGGCATTTTCCCATAACCTGAAGGAAATAATAAAATCCTTCTTTTGTTTTTTTTTTTTAACCTTCCCTCAACATCATTGATCTTTCCTGTCTTTCTCCAATCACCTTCACGCCAAAGGCTTACGGCCAGATCCTTTTCTCTTTCAGCTGATATTTGCAAGCATTTATTTTATTTTACATGTTGCTCATTGAAGTTTTTCCAGTTCATGTGTCTTATTTTAAAACTACATTTCACAAAATAGCCTAATTCTCCAAACGGTGCTGATCTGAGTGGAATAATTACTTGTTTTAGGCCTCTGCTGGAGTCTAGAATTATACACTTGGAAAATTATGATTGTTTTATCTTCTTTTTTTTTTTTAGTTTCACAAGATGTGTGAAAGACAGGTTTTTATAAAGGATATAAAACCAGGCAAAACTATAATTACCACAGACAGAAAAGAATTCAGAGAAAAGATGATTTTATGATTAAGGCATTGGAGTAGAAACTCAGAAATTTAGATTCTTTTTGTGGCTTTACCAAAAACTCTCTCTATAACCTTTGCTGGGAGAGTTAATCCCTCTGTGCCTCAAATAAAATACACTGGCACTTCCCTGTTTTACGATAGCTGCTGCAAAAACACATTCATTCACATTTGCGAGATGTTCAAAACCACCAATAATCAGAGAGCCACAACGCCTGAGATGCTTACCATCATCTGGCTCCATTTAATCATCTCTTGTCAAAAGCATATGCATCCCTAATCACAAGCACATGGGATACAGCAGCATTGCTCTTCAGAAACAAGCGCTATACTAAACCAAAAAAACAAGCGCAAAATTTCCATGTTCATAACAGAAAATATTTTGCAAAGCAGGGCAGCAAGTGTTTAAATGTACGTCAGAAGCTTAGGATCTCCTCGTTCCAGTTCCCCCAAAACAGGGACAAACCCAGGTCTCTTACTAAAAAAAACTGACCAAAATGTCTATGCGTATTCCACTGGAGATGTGTGAAGTCAAGAGCAATTACAGCAAATCCCAGGCTTTCATCTTGATACCAAGGAAAAGTACACAAAAGAAATGTTACTAAAGGCATACACGTAGTTGTTAGAACAACCTTAGAAACGGGATGCCAGAGGAGTTGGGGGAATTAGTTCCATACGTTTCCAGGACATGATGAGGACACTGAACTTTCAGAGTGAATTCCATTTGAAAACTCTGAGATTGAGCTGCAATGGAAATGAGAAAGCTGGGAAGTCAAGCCCCTGCAAGCCAAAGCAACACAGCAAGCGAGGGTCACTGCAAGCACGTGTGAAGGCAGCTGCCTTCACCCAGCCCTCCCAGTGCCTTGCTGGCAGCTTTGGTCGCAAACTCAGGCAGATCCAGAAGGTCTTTTCTCCAATGATGCCTCCCTGAGCCGTGCTTGCTTATTTGTATAGAAACTGCTGCCACCATGCTCTGCCCACCTTGGGCACCCTTGCATGGGGACAGAGGCAAGCTAACGGGTGTCTCACTTCTCCCTTCCTCCCCAAGCACCAAAGACTAAGAAGGCTGCTATGTCAACCTATCCCCCCCTTCCTCTTTCATTACTTTAATAAATTAAGCCGAGCAACAATAGAGATGAGAGAAAGCAGGACAATGTGGTAAATGTAGCTGAAAGAAATTTGAATTGTAATGAGGAGAGCTAATCAGGAAAAGAATGGACTATAGAAAAAGCACTAATGAGTTTCTAAATAAATTCTAAAGGTTAATATTGTTCTGTCTAACAAATACGAGAAGAAGCCAAATGCAAAATTAAAGGCCTCACTCCAACGCCCTTGCGGCCATATGTTAAAGCCGTACCACCCACCCACTCTATTTACCTGTCCGGCCACCACAGCCTCCTGCTGCCTCTCATGGACGGCCGTTGTAAATGGGATCTCTTCAGATCAGCCGCGTCGCTCAAGCTCTTTTGATTCCGCGCATCAAATGCTTGAGCCAAAGTCCAGTAAGTCAATGGACAGAATCTCTTCAACTTACAGAGTTTGCATCAAGATTTGTGTGACTTGTTTCTGTTAGCATTAACGAATCAGTAATCAAACTGGGGGTTTCAAACCATGAGGCGTGTTTGTGCGTTTGTGAAGTGCCGAAGCTGTTTTCAAGCACACTTGTATTGACTTTTATTATCACGTGGATTGCCAAGGTGAATAAGAAGCCAATGCAGGCTCGCTGAGGAAAAGACAAATAAAAATAAAGGTTTATAAAAATAAAAAGCTGGAGAGTTAGTGTTTATTGTAATTTATGTGATGCCAGTAGTCCAAATTATAAAGCTAAGACTTTCTGTATATAATCAAAAATTAAAATAGTCAGTCCTTTATGCATTCTGTTAGAAAACACAATAAAAATTTTATTTCAGCCAAAATGTGATTTTTTTTCAGATGAGGAAAGCAGCCCCTTTCAAGCAAAAAAAATATCCAATTCCCAGCAATGTAATAGACTCACAGGCTTTTCATAAGGATAGAAGATCTGCTCAACTATTTTCTTGCTTGAAGGAAGGAAATGGTGCCATTATAATATTTTACCCTGAATATAAAAAAACAGAATGACATCATTCTTCAGGGAGAAATCTGAGTATATTTGTGTACACGACTGTCCATCTGTCTTCTGAACTGCAAACAAAACCTAGAGGGAAGAGATGAGGGGAGCTACACATTTCTCTCCCCACCCCTGGTCCCACAATGCCAGGAGATGAGTTAGGCGCTGTCCCAGAGCTGTGTAACCTTATTGCCATGCAACTTTACCCACATTAATAAATCTATCTGCATGCATTACTGTGGGCACAGTGACACGCTGATGTGCCGGCACAGCTGGGCATGCACAACGACTCAGACCCCATCAGGTCTGTGCAGGGCAGAGCTGAGCTGCCCACGGCAGGCGGTTGGAACTGGATGATCTTTACGGTCACTTCCAGCCCAAACCATTCTGTGATTCTGCATGTCTGTGCTCCTCTTCCCTGCCCCAGGCAGCAGCTGTGGGCAGACCTGACGCATGGTCCCAATGGGCAGAGCTGCAACCATTCAAGCTCGACCATTAAAGGATCTCTTTGCTCCTATCGCTTACAGAAAATGAACAAAATTAAGATATGCACCTTTTTTTCCTTCAGGCATGTGAATTATTCTACAATTGGAGTAATACTTCCATGCCAAGACTGACCATATTATGTATTATTCACGGAACCTTGCAAAATACTGCTTAGCCACTCACCTGCCATGAATAATTTTGTTTGACAGGCAGGTTAAATACTTTAGCTTTCTAATCCTCCTCCTCCTCCTTGCAGGGAAGGTGAGCATTCATGCAGTGCACTGAGAGGCGTTGCGATGAGAATGTTTAATAGAGGCTTCAGCGGAGTTCGACCCTGTGATGCAGGAAAGAAGACTGGAGAAGAAGACAGAAGACTGAAAGCAAAATACCTTGGGCCCAAGAGAGAGCAGGCGTGGGAAAAGCACAGAGACAGAGACTCGACAGTCAAAAAATGTAAACTCTTTCTGACTAACCCTTTGATTGCCAGTGGGAGACGTGCATTTACCCTCACATCAGTTATGGAGAGCTCATCAGAGCTCCTCAATGTTTCCAGCCCAGCCCCATGAGGCAAGTAAGATGGAAAGCAGTGGAGCAGCTCATGCTCCTGGGCCCAAGGTGGAAGCCTCGCCATCTGACTCTTTCTGACACTACTCTGTAAAAGCTTAAATGCAAAAACCTTTCTGAGACAAATGGCGCTGCGAGGAAATTGCTAACTGTGAATAAACAAGACAGTTGCACAGCTCGTCATAGCCCTAATGATCCTTTCTAAATCATCAGGCCCATCACCTAGAGCTATTGGCCACATTAGCAGACTGCTGAGTGCGGGAAATATGGAGAGGATCATTTTTAAAGGGTTTTGCGTGCCATGTTCATTGGGAACCCTTTGAGATGGAGTCTAAAGCAGATGGTGAAATGGGAAAATTATTCACGTTAATTCCTTAGCAGACTAATATATGTAAAAAAAAAATAGATTAAATAATGCAGGCCCCATTCAGTCACACTTTTGCTTTTGCAGCAGTCATGAGAGCCCCAACAGGAATAATCCAATGATGCTGCATTCTACACCACAAACCTGCTGTTAGTTACCTGGTATAAGGGCACAGGAACAGTAATGTCCTGTGAAAAAAGATCAGATCTTCCCCCTTCAATGGCCTGACAAAAAAACAAATAAGCTGAAACAGCAAATAAACCTCACAGTACACAGTATTGAATGCTGAAACCCTTTCAATTTTCCTTCACAAACATTTTCTACAGAACAACAGAGTTTGCTTTGAGTTTCTCATCCACGCTGCAAACTCTTAAAATGAGACATCATTGCTAGTCCCCCATTTTACAAACAGGGAAACTGAGGCACTGATTCCATCCAGAGGGGAACAGCAAAGTCAGGACTAAACCCTGCATCTAATCCAACCCAAAGACTGAGTCCGTCTGCTCATCTTGCGGGAGGCCCAGCTCTTCCAATAACCTGGTCTATCAAAGCATCAAGGTCTCCTGAGCCAAACTGCGGACCCTGCCATAGCAATGCCAGGTCTTGTAGCCTCTGCAGTTTTCCCTGACCTGGGTGAGCCAGAGGACCAACGGAACCTGCCACAGGGGAACCCCACTCCCAGAGCAATGGGTTACACAAAATTTTACTTGTCATCTTAAACACAAGAAGCAAATAAAGAACATCGCAGAATTCATAAGTTGTTTCTGTGTGAGAGCAGTACAAAGCTCTGTGAAACTGCTGAAAGCAGATCAGGGAGCATGTAAGTTTTCATACTCAAAATGCTAAAGTTCACTTTCAAAATCACTAACACCAAACTCGTCCAATATTAAGATATAATATTCGCTAAATAGAAATCTCTGACTCAATTCTCGCTCCTGACACTTCACAGCCCTGTTGCTTTCTGGTTATTTTATTTCCTATTAATTTTTGGCATGATGAGTAAAGCATACCATGGCTTGCAACTGCTTGTAGCTCTCATCCACGTTTCTCTGAGCTTCTGCCTGTGGTCCTGACACTATTTTAATTTTATCCTCTTCTGTCCAACACACTAAGGTGTGCAGAATGGGTTCCGCTCACACAGTGAGAGCTGCCTTCAACAGAGAGCTGCTTCATTAATGTTTTTCCCCATCAGGTTAGTGCTGGGATAAGCAGCCAGCTGTTTCAGTGAATAAATATATGTGGATTCACATCACCTGGACAGACTGCCCTGCCTCATTTCCTGGAGTCTAGCAGCTGTGAGACAGAAGTTGTCACAACTCCAGCACTGTCCACTGCCAGGGTGGATTCACCTCTGCAGCCCAGGCTTCAGGACAAGAGCCACCAGCAGTGTCCTGAGCTGAGGGCAGGCTCCTGGAGCTGCTCCCTCTCGTCTGACCTCTTCTAGGGCTCAAACACATGAGGCAGAAACTGTGGTTTGGCAAAATGCCACACATCAGCTGAGCTCTGGGGACTGCCTTTCTGCTCTTAGTCCTTGGTTAGTGAGAGCAAGCACAGCTCAGGAGAGCTCACGCTGACAAAGCTAAGGCTCGATACATGTGCTTAATGCCAGCAACACAGAGCTCTCGCAGCTTGGCTGGCTATGGTAAGGCCACTGAGTTCCCAACCACTTGCCAGTACTTAAAACACCACTGCATCCCCAGCTCAGTGACACACTCAGAAAATCCTTCTTTCCAGTTTGAAACATCCCCTGGGCTGAGGCTTTCCTGTCCTGCTCCCAAAGCCAGGACTGCTACTGGAGCAGAGGAGATGGGAGAAAAGTTGCTCTGTGCTCCTCTTGTCTCTTCCCAGCATCAACTGAAAGCTCTGAGCCCTGGAAAAAGCATGGCGTGGTAAAGGTCATGATCTGAATGCGGTTTATGCATGGATATGAATTTATCTGATGAATTATTCTAAACGTATAACTCAACTGGCTCTGCTAAGCACGTATAGGATCTGCCTCTGTAGCCACTCCAAATACAAAGCGTAGCATTAAATAAGGACATTCACTTGCGTGAAAGCATAATATTTTATTTGCCACAAATATGCTAATTCTTTAATTTTCACACTCTGTGGTAACTGGAAATATAACCTGAGCAAGATACGTTTTCTTGCAGCTGATTACTAGGTAGCATATAACAACATATATCCCAGATTTTAGACCCTGATTCAGTGCTTCCTTAGACTTCTATCTAATTTTGATCACACAGTAATGGATTTTGAGTTGTTTACAAACACATATGACTATCACCTGTCAGCCTTGTCCCCATGCTGCTCATTATTGGTGCCTACCGGGCAAATTTATTGGCAGGTTTGTCAGAAAAATGCAGCGTTTTTTCTAGTGCCTTCTAAATAAACACTAAGAGGCAATGAAGAATGAGCCACTTCAGTATCTACCCCAACCTCCTGATGAACTTCGTAGCTTCTGGACTCCAGTTTACTGGATTCAGACAATAAAAGCAAAACCGGAGGCCCCTTACCATTTAAAACATCTGCTCTTAAGCTTCACTAGTCTTGTTAATGCTATGTAACTCTATTTCAGAAAGGCTCTTTTCTGTCACTGTGATCTCTGCTGAGCACAAGCTCCCCATGTGGAGGGACCATGGGCATCATTTTCAGTAGGATCTGAGGAGGTCAGAAACAATTTATGCTGTCTGTTGTAGCTTAGTTAGAGCTAATCTAATTCCACACAAATTATGGGAATCATTTCCTCAGTCCAAGAGGAATAAACTGCAATTCACCAAAGTAAGAAGGCTCAGAGATACCAACCTGGGACTGTAGCACGTAATTCCTGTCCAGGGGTGTACTTGCACGTGGTTAATTCACTGACTTTAAGCGCTTTGCACAATCTGGTAAATTGAACAACACGCTTAAAGCTGAGATTCAGTGCCTTTAAGAGCTGGGACAATATGAACTTTTCAGCTTGAGTCCATCTCCAAAATCTGCAGCTCTGTGGAATCATCCCTTTCTTGGCAAATTATAAAAATATCTTTAAAGGCTTTGAGTCGCGCATGATGTTTGTAAGTCCTGTGGTATTTTGCCATGACAACAGAGGGATGGGAAAGTTCACTATTACCAAACTTTAAAGAGACCAATTTACTGTCATCCTGCAGTATTAGGGGCTGTTATTGTTTTAGTGACAAAGTCCAACATCAGCGGACAGAATTTTAGGAGACAAAGAAAGCAGAAAAGCTATTTTAAAAACAAGTACAACTTTTCACATCTCCTGGATAGTTCAATGCATTGTTGGTTCAGGACAAATATGCAATTTCATTCTTACCTTATCCAAATCTCTTTTGTCATCAGCTGTTTTCCAAGGCACTGAACAAGAGCGCTCTGAACTCACATTTAAAATACACAGCAACAACACAGAGCATTTCCGCCTCCCTCCCCAGAGACTAGCCCAGCCCAGACTCCTGACAAGCTCTAGACCTTGACGAAGTTCAAACCTAGAACAAGCCAGAATGAAATCACAAAACCATGGAACTAATGGCAGTACCTAAACATTACAACTAATTTTCCAGACACATCAGGACAGATGAAAATCCACGAGTGGTCACACTAATGGGATGTAATTCTGTTGTACAAGGTTGAGAGCTTTAGTTAGATCTCTGCCAAAAAAAGAATTCAGGTATAAGGGACATTTTTCCTCACATGTTCTCTTCACCATCTCATTCTGTCATCTATAAAATTGCTTCCCCACTTCTTCCACAGATGGAAGAAATCAAAATAAGCAGGACTTAAGCCAGGTGCTTTTCTTGGCCATGTCCACTCCATGGAGCTCATTAGAAAAGTTTGATGTAATCGTCCCTTTGAAAAATACACATCTATTAAGTGGAAGCTGATCAGAAGAAAGAAACTTTCATACATTTCATACAAAGAAGATCAGAAAATAAACTTTCATACATTTTCTTTATTTAAAAAAGTTGAGAAAGACATTTCTAAAACTCAAATAAAAATGCTCCAAGTTAGATGGACTATTTTTTTTTAATTGCAGGAAAACATTAATTCTGTTCAAGTGAACAAATTTAGTTGCCTGGTTCGCAAAAAAGTCCAGATTCTAGCTCTTCCTTCTGATGTGAAATCTCATTCCCTTTCCTGGGAAAAGAAAGTAATTTCTCAGATTATGATATCAAATCAGATATTGTCATCTCACTTCTGAATCTTCTCTTCATAATCACTTGTTGAGAGCAATTTTCCCATTCTTAAGCAAATAATTTGGGTTTTTCCCTCCACACACAGCACCTGACAGAGACATAGCTCAGTAAAGCACGGGTCGCTGTAGCCTGAATAACGTTTCCACATCAGCACGCAACGAGTCCTGCAAGCACTCACCTTCTCCCGAGCTGTGCTGGTAAATCCCACCCCAGTAGCATTGCCCCAAGGGACAGCAGGACACACACAGGACATGTTCCCTTTCCACTCACACCACGGAAGTGACCACGGGTGCACAGCAGTGCAGATCCTCAGGACTTTCCCCTCCTGATCTGTGTTTTCTGTAAGAAAGGATCCCTGTGCCTGTCTCAGCTGTGAGCGAGATGCCCTGTTATACTAAGAAAAACAGCCTGGACTGACTCAACGGACCTACACAAAGTCAAAAATCACATGGGCCTTCTTACCACAAGGCAAGGTTTAGGCACGAAATCATTGTATTTTAAAAATACCCTTTCCTTGCAGTCAAAGCACCACCAGCTGAAGTAGTGTTGTAGGGGCAAGGTACGCAGAGCTTCCCCAAGCCCCACGGGGATACTGTGGAAGGCTTCAGCACAATAAAGTTGCTTCCCCTGTTGGAAACCTGAAGGCG
>Ga0181612_165016_pt1 | contig 15438 bp, 7 predicted proteins | sample HoacroProtozoa21_FD_119630 | JGI IMG/M metagenome (GOLD analysis project Ga0181612, IMG submission 119630) | Hoatzin crop microbial communities from Cojedes, Venezuel. Combined Assembly of Gp0051906, Gp0051904, Gp0051908 | reverse complement strand
CTCCACAAAAATGTTCGGAGGGATTCAGTGTTTTCTAACTAATTCAGTTGTGACATTTGCAAATTTTTTTGCAAGTTCTAAAATAAAAAGATACTAGCCAAGAGCAAGCTGCCTAGATTCACTTCACTAAAAAAAATTAAACTATTCAGAAATTACAAATGGATGAAAAATAGAATAATATCATTTGTTCTCTTAGGGAGCGTGGACCAAATTCAGAGGGACTACTCAGGGTGCTCATTGTTCTAAGTTTCAACACAACTCTCTGTTCCCCACCAAAATAATGCCATGTCCTAGCACCTAAAGTTCATCAGAGTAAAGGAAGATAGCACCCAAGTGAAACACCCAGCTTCCATGGAGTTGTCTGGAAAACACAGTTTTTCAAGGAAATCTAGTCCCTTCTGCGCCGCACGACTCAAAGCTGCTGCACAAAGGAGTAGGACAGCCTCTTGGATACAGAAGGTCTCATTTCTTACTGTGTGCACAGCAGGTAACACACTCAATATCTCTCCATCCTGAGAAAAGACTCCTACCTGGGAAGGATGTGAAGGCTGCAGAGCTTCCCTTCTTACTCAGTGACCCGAGCCCCGGACTAAAGACTCACCCCTAGCTTCCACTTCCCTATTGCCTCTCTGCCTTTTCTTCCAATCTGTGCAGGGCCTCATATTCAACAGGAGTCCATACGTGGTGAGTATGCCTTTTTTAATAGCCTTTATGTACGCTACAAACATGCTAAATGTAGATATGATATGATATGATATGATGATATGATATGATATGATATGATATGATATGATATGATATGATATATTGGGTTTTTTTTGTATTCAGCATGAGTGCGCCACAAACTGAAATAGAAAAAAATGTAGGGTCTGGGAGTTGTGCAGAGGTGTGGGAACTGCAAAATTACCACATCAGCTTACTTTAAATCATCAGAATTTATATTCTTTTTCTTCCTTTTCTCAGGCAACAGTTCACCCCTCTGAGCTACAGAATGAAACTGTCTGCAGACTCAGGAAGACAGCAGTCTGTTATCTGGCTCAAGTGAGTAAGATTTAATTAGCAACGATAGGAACTAGCGCAGCTGAAAGCACAGGCTCTTCACTACTCTGCTACAAGCAGTTGATTCAGCAACCAGAATGTTTCTTTAGCTCGTGCCAGCTGCTAACCATCACCTGGAGCCATTATTGCAATCAGACATCTCAGGATACGTCAACCATGCTTGAGCTCCCCAGCCAAGCTCTTTTCCATTGGTGATAGTAATTGTGAGCGTAACAATATTCATTATTACCTTCCTCTGTAACGAGGACTCTTGTGCCACACAGAAATTACTGCACTGACTTTCCAGACCGATGTTCAAAGGCCTCAGATCAAAGATAATGAATGATCATATGGCACAGAAGAATATATGTTTTTTAATTTAGAAGAGCATTCTGTAAAATAAAAATATTTTTTCAAAAAACACGTATGCATTTCTGAAAAGACATGAATCTTCCTAGTCTCAGATGCCAGTAACATTTGCTAGACTATTGGATGTTCTTATACATATGGAAAAAAAATATTAAATACTGAATTTTAAGTCATGCAAATCAGTCATTTAGGTACTGAATACTATGGCGTGAGAAGGATGATGTAATGACATAGGCAGGAGAGAAGACTCTGAGGGGACTAACAGATCCTGCTGAATGCGAGACTCATGCTCATAACACTCCTCCAACACCTCTGGAAAAATCTGTCTTGTGAAGCAGGCAGCTCACAGTATTATCTATATTCTTTTTCATTTGTAGGAATCATTGCTTCACTACTCATGCAAAACTTCCTCCAGAATCATAAATCAAACCACTGAAATTTGGTAGGGAAGTGGACAGCATGAGATTGGCGCTGTAACTGAGGCTCGCTGGGACGCATGCCAGCCTGCCATCCACTGCATGCCAGAAAGGACCCCATCGTATTCACTGCACATGTAACATTTCGCTTCCCCAAATCTTTATTTAGATTAAATTCTCAGTGGCTGCAGGGCTGGCTGTATGGAAAACTGTAGATTTAGTGTACATAGTGTTTTTAGTTTAGTATCACTGAGGATTCTGACAGATATTAAGAAATGCCCCAATTCCCGAGACCTCCACAGCTGCTCAGAGTGTAGGAATAAGCAATGATTGTCTGAAATGTCCCTAGACAGTCTTTGGCATCATTCTTCTTCTGGGGATGTGACCCACACATTGGGGATTTGTAAACCTGTGCTTCAGTTTCAGATCTGATGGGGTGAATACCAGGAGAATTCATTGCTTTCTCTTCCTAATCTCATAGCCATAGGAAGAAGGCCAAAATCCTGTCTCAATTTTCAGCCTTAACTTTTTGTAAAACAGGTAAATAATAACTCCATGAACAGATTAGAAAATTGGGACATAGATAAGAACATATGATGTCAATGGCCAAGGTTCAGTCAAATATACTGAACAATATGGTTTCAAATTCAATAATGTGCCTCAGATTTTATGAAAAAGAAATTTTATCTGCAGCCTCAGACTTGACTGAAGTAGATATTTAGTTCACCTTTTGATTAAAGTAAAAAAAGACAGGGAAATAAAACATATTTCAAGCAACTTGGTTGTGTATTTATTTTTACTTAACTGTTGGACTGGAGACTATTTTACACTCAAAGCCACACATTCTTGGTAAATCTGGTAATAACAATAATATTTTCTTTGCCTATCACTGCATTTTCCTACTAATTTTCTGTGACAGACATGTTTACAGCACCACCTGCAGCACTGTAAAGCTAAAAAATTCTTGTCTAAATAAGGTAAATTGTTGTATCTACTCAACCTTTTGTATCTATGCACCTGCTCAACCCACGCAAGCAGCTCCAAAGTGTACAGACATGTTTCAAATCCGTTATCACAGTTTTGACAGTCCTCTCACCATACCAGATTTCTGCTTGTGAACTAACATACTGGGCCAGTATATTTCAGTATAACAGACCAGATCTCCAAGATCAGGCCTCACATTACTTTAGAATATTTAAATTATTTTCAAGAAATTCCTTGCAAGCCTGCAATGTATACATTACGTAATGTATGTTTAAAAATTGCAGGGTTTAAAGCAAAATGTATGTTAAATGTGACCGGGCTTCTTATTTAATATGTTAAATAAGGTATATAATATAGTGGTTTTTTTACTAAACATATAATGTTTGTATTATTTTATAACATATGAACCAGAATATACTTAAATTTGATTTTCAAATTATGAAGAATTTTAAAAATTAAACATTCTGATTTTACACAAATTTTTCAAAAGTTTTACAAGTATGCCTTTGCTTGAATGATTTTCTACTTTTTCTTGAAGACTGTATTTTGTGGAGTCAGTCTGGGGATTGTGGGAAAAGAATAATACATTCCTTAAGCAAGTAGAATAGTTTTAAAAAATCTCAATTTAAATGGATCTATCAGAACATTCAGCATAAGTATAATTGGACTATGCAATATATAATCCAAGCTAGAGAGCTGAATTATAGACAACTTTGAGCAATTAAACTACAGCATTAATCCACATTTTTTTCATATTCAAAAAATTGCTATTTAGATTCTCAATAATGATGGCATAAAAAACTCTTTGAATGAGACCAAATTGTTGAAAAATTTGGAAAAAAGTATTAATTATTTACTTTACTGGTACCTGTTCAAGATAATTCAAGAGCTAATAAGAACAATTTTATTTGCTCACGTATTCCTTGCATTTTATGTGTACCTGCTCTATTCTGTAGATTTATGAACAGCGTCAGAAAATTTCTTCTACTCCCAAACTTTCCTCAGGTGAATGTTCATATAAACATAATCTTACTATCAAGAAAAAAGCGTGTGTTGCTCCTGTGGTCTGAATGAAGAGCTGTGACTCACTTAAGAAAGAGGTTGCTGCAATCAGTGAACTCCAGTGCATTTCCAACAGGTTTAGATGGACCACCCAGCAACGCTGTCATCATGCAGATGTAGGTTTTACTGGCTATGAAATGTTCAGATGCTGTGGGGTTTCCAGTGCACAGCCTGCTTCCTGATACTTTCACTTGTGGCATGGCTTGGGACATCACAAAGCAGAAGAAAAATTTAGAAAACCAAACTGAAAGCTAGCAAAAAAAGTGTGGCAAGAAGCACTTCCAAGTACTGAAACTTGATCACTTCCCTGTTCAAACTGTTAAAATAATCCCCAGTTTGGTATTTTCTACATTAGTGTTTTAGTGTGGATGGGGAGCAAATTTTTGTAGTGACTTTTTGAATCATTCCCACCGACTGTACTCTGGTCTGTACTGTGAAGCTCTCTCAGTGCACACAAACTGGACTCTCTTCTGGCAAAAGCCAACCCTCAGAAGTGAACCTCACGCTCTCTGATCCCTGACTGGCATTGAAGTTCATGGGAACAGACCGGAAACAGTCTGCAGCAATGCAGGCATGCAGGGAGTGAGGACGTGGGACACTCAGTGTGACCAGTCACACCCCATGGATCTGCCTAATGCACTGCATGACCCCCTAACAGAGGCAGCGACTTTCTGGACCAGAAAAGCCTTCATTCTCCAGAACAATTTCCAGATGTGAGTCAGGTCTTAGTCTATGCACTGCTCCTGTTACGTTGTTTACATGTGGACAATGTGTTTTGGAGCAGCCTTATTATAATGCTCCTCTGTGCCAAATACCCTGAGGGACAGAATGGTATGAAGCATTTTCAAGGTACTGAAACTGAAGTGGCTTCAGGGTGATGTCTGGAAAGAGGTCCTGTTGGAGTCAACCCCTACTACAGGGCAATCCTTGCATGATATCACTGTTAAAGGTCTCCATGACTTACTTGAAAAACATGCAGGTTGAAGTCCTTCAAAAACCTATTTTTTGAAAAAGGGAAAGAACAACAAATCAAACAAGGTGCCAAATTCTGACAACTTTTTAGTAATGTAAACAAAACTGGATTTTACCTTTCCCAAGATGGCAACATAGAATTCGGTGATGTTACTACCAAAAAAACCCCAATCCACATAAGAGATGACATGGAGGATCAGAAGCTGCCATGACTGCTGTCAGCCAGAGGGTTGCATTTCCAAGGAACGGGCACAGCAAGGCAGACAGAGGGACATGAGCAAAGCATCCAGCTGCCACAGCCATTTTACCGTACACAGTTATCTTTCGCTCATAGCTTTGAAGAAAGCACACAAACCTCTGAAGCTGAGAACTACATCCAGCTCAGAACTCATACCCAGTCCACTGCAATTTTCCATATTGACCAAAAGCCAGATAGACTGTAAACTGATATATGAAGCACCCTGGAAATTTATGAAAAAACAAATAATTCACCAGCTTTATTCTTATTTTGTTTTGATATGCCATCATCACTTAGAGACTGAATACTATTTAATTTTTTAGTTTTCAATGTGCACTTACGGTTATTAATGACAAATTGGACTTTTTTTTTCAAGTGCTAGCCCTCTTTCTTTATAATTCTACCTAATTCTATGTTTGGATTCCTTCATTTGGCCTCTCCAGACTATGTTGATCCCTGAATTTTCAATTTTGTAGGTATTATCTCATGACAGCACATTTACAACTCCAGGATAAGAGTAATGTTTTTGTATGCATATATATCATGCCTGGCAATTCAATTACAGTTATGGATGATAAAAACTGCAGGATTGTAAGCTGAATATTTGAAAATATAACTACTTTTCTGTGCTATAACATTTGACCCTTAAATGTCTGAGTACAGCAAAATAACGAAGGAAAATGGCACAATAGGGCATAAAATATACTTCTCCATAGTATTCTAGCAGAAAGCAACAGAAAAAGTTTACTCTTAAGGTAAACAGTCTGAAAGATTCAGCTTTAGAACTCTACGAAAGTAAAAACTTCCAAAATAGCAGAGTTAATTGAGGAGAAGCCTGATATTTTGACACATCAAATGGTAGGGAAGGAGGAGAAACAGGTCAGAAGCCAAACATAAATTATGAGAGGGGCCATAAACATGAACCAGATTTCACAAATAGAAAGGGGAAAAGGCTTGAAGAGCCTTTAATGTTAACAACAAAATTTTGAGGTTGATTCTCGGCTTTAGAGGTAGCCAATGCTGTTGCCTGAGTAAAGGGTAATATGAGAGTGGCAGAAAGAGTAATAAATTAAACAAGAGGCAGAATTTTGAACAGATTGCAAGCAGAAGGCCAAAGGAATGGGAATACTACAAGAATTTCATTATTGTCAGAAATAACTCTGGTCTGATACAGAACTTTGGGTGAATAATTCTAATCAACTGTAAAATTAGACTATAAATAAGATAGTTATTATTCATCCCATAGTTACACGGAGCACACCTGCAAATTTTTCATCACTAAGATTGAGATATTTTGACAATGATTTTTAACTAAAAGTTCTTACTGCACATTGTTAGTGATCAGTCAACGGGAGCAGCCTTGTTTTTCATCAATGGAAAGAACAGAATAATTTGGGAATGAAGGTACTGGGAAAATGTGGTGCTTTGTGTATATCTGGTTTAAATGCCCATGTTTCAAGAACTTTTAGGTATCATTTATTGTATACTCATTTCTAAACTGTTTTTCTTCATGCTGCAGAGAGAAAGAATGATTAAAAAGGGCAAAACAAGCCTGAAGGGATTATCTAGCCCATCTCCTTTTACCTGAAATAGGATCATCTTACACCAATGTACTCAGATGATGAAGACCCCACAGTCTCCCCTATTTATCCTCATGCTTCATTATTCCTAGTATTTAAAAGCCTTTCTTCACATCCAACATTCTTTCTCACTGAAATGTAAACCTATTACTCTTTGTGCTCTATGTTACAGACATGGCAAACAGATTATTCCCTTCCTTTTCACAGTGGCGTTTGCATACTTGAAGACTGTTATCACACTTCCTTTCTGTCTTTCATTCTCTAGATTAAACAACTCCAGTTCTCAAACATGCAAGCAAGTACTGTTTACTTCAATGTAACAACCAGATAGGGACTCTCCCATGCTTTGAATTAAACTTTATTCACTGGTTGAAACAAAGTCCAGCTGAACATGCCGCGATCAGCAGGAAAGGAAATCAGGCTGGCAAAGCTTGTGGTGAGACCACTTATGTCTTCAGGTCAATGTCAAATGAGAAGTTATGAGAACAGGCCAGAGGAGATGAATTCTCAAAAATATCTAAAACATACAGTTAGCCCTGTCCTCCAATGTGGGCATAATTGAGTAGTAGAAGGCAGTCCAAAGGGCCAGATGCACAGGAAGACAAGAAGTTTGGGATGCCGCTCATCAAGGTGTGAGCTCTTGGGAGTCGGATTGTAAGGGTCTGTTGATGGCTTTGCATCTTCCCATCTCTTTCACAGAGATGGCAACATGAAGGTTACAACACATGGTTCTTCACCACTTTGTAAGTCATCTCTTATTTCTCTCCCTTTACCAGTTTCACTTAATTACAGAGACTCTGATCATAAAGGAAGAAGAGAAATCTTGAAATGCAACCTGAATACATAAAAAAAAACTGTGTCCCTTCCAGTAACTCATTCCCTGTTCTCAGTGTATGCATCCCTTTCTCTTGGTTTAGGAGGTCAGAATACCAAGAAACTGGGGTCATTCCTGACCTCTGCACGAAAAAGTTTTCGTCAGCAAAATGGTCAATTCTATCTTGTAAACATCATTTTTATGGCAAGGTCAAAGGCTGCCAGTACAAAAAAAAAACCCCAAACCCAACTCTACCTGATTTTAATAGAATACTAATAATAGTAGTAAAAATGTTAACCTGTCCTAATTGAATTTGGTGCATTGATGTTTTTAACGCAGTAAAAACCCATGTATTGGAAAGTTTTCATATTTTCTTTGACTGCACAGAAGTATGCAATAAAATTGAGTGAAAGCATGATTTCAAAAGCATAAAATTTAAGTTCAGAGTATACCAGAACATTTGTGACCCTAATAGTAACAGAGTTCCTACAATAGGCTTTCCACATTATCTCTAGTATGCGGTGAACGTACTTGTCAAACAGACAATGATCCTAAGTCCTAATAGAACCATCTTTCTTAAGCACATCACAGCTTTTATTTTTTACAACAAACAGTAGTCCTAAACAATAGCACTTACGTGAAATACAGTGTTTGCAAGGGCCTTGGGCGCTGCGTCTTGGGAACATGGACTAGTACAACAGCATCTCCTGTCAATCCTGTATGTATTGTTAGAGCTATAATAATAATCTCTCCTCCACCACGTGTAATACTTATGCAGAGCTTAAAACTATGAGGTCTTCTGTGCTATAGTTCAATCTTAGAGTGATTTGTACCATTTAACATGAAAACACCTGAAAAGTGTGGTCTATCATGGCGATGCTGACACAACCTTAACTCTAGTGGCACTAGCAGGTGTCATTTGATTACCGTATCTCCTGCTTATAACACTGCTATGGTAATTAAAGCATGTCAGAGCTGCAAAACAAGTGTAGTAAAGACACATTTTATGACAGAAACATTAACACAATTCTAAAAACATGATTTGCTATGGTATTAAAGATGGTAAATTGTGTTCCAAGTCATAATGATTTAGTGCTGAATTACAGAAATAGCTGAAATGAAAAATACTATTCTTAAGCACTACACACGCACAAAAGCGTTGTGACAAACACATTTAAATATCTTTAATGCTGCAAAACCTGAAAAGGCAATTAGAGGCAATAAAATTTGTATTGAATTTTGATAAATTTTAGACAATTAGCCTACTTCTAAATGTAATTTCTGGCCAAGAAATCCATAGGGACACATGACTTATCCACATTTATTACTCATTAGAGCAGAGTAATTCCTGTCATGGCTGAACATCAAGGGATTTATCATCATAAATTCAGATCAGCTAATGGACTGAGTAGTCCTTTTCTCCCAAGAACAAATCCCTAGGTAAAAGATATGAAATATAAATTGACCACAGCAAAAGGAGTGTGTAGCAGTAATATGCATAGTAGATGTATACAGTTCTTATGCACAATATGTAGATACATGCATTTATTATAAATTAATAACATATAGGGAAAGTAGATTTACTCACAGGCACTTCTGCATTTCAGATAGCACACATAAAGTCTGTGCATGCCCTCTTGTGAAAAAGTTCTCCTCCAAGTGTTTCAAGACTAATATGCTCATTTTACTGTAGATCAGCATGATCTCACTTGAACTGTCCCCCATTGGAACTGAACACAAACCTGAACACTTTTAGATGGAGAAAGAAAGAATAAATACAGCTGTTTAATCACTATTTCCCATCACCCACCTTCACATTCTTCTGCATTAACTTGAAGAAAAAAAAATAATCAAGAAATATCTGAGGCAGGCTTACTTTGGTGTCTTCCTGCTGTGATGAAGTCACTGGAATTTCTGTTTCCATTTTCTAGATGTTATGACTGAAGAACTTCACAGAACTTTAAAGCAGGGTTCATAATGTGATCTGAAATGACTTTGAGCTGTATCTTCTGGATTTATTTTAACCTAACTTCTTTTCAGACAGATAATTAGCAAATTCCATCTACTCTAAGATTGTTGGTTATACACACTTTATACCTACTTCTGTTTGTGTGAATATCCTTTTTTAAACTAAGTTGTTGCATTTATTTTCCTCTGTATTTAAAGGAAATAGATACAATCGTCTATATACGTAAGACAAATTATTTTAGTATTTTCTTTGTCAAGGAATGTACATTTGAAGTAGACCGATTGTCCCTGCTTATCATGTATTTGTTTGGCGCTTTTGTGGAGTGTGCGGAGTGAACGATTTTTAGGTAGAAAACAGATCCAAATATGTGCTCCTGCAAACACCTGTTGTTCTCTAACAGTAACGAACATTCAGCCCATAAGACCAGACTAGAGATAGCCCAAACTAAATTGCACTGAAGATCAACAGAGGCCACCAGGTCCTCGTGACCAGCCTTGCTGGTCTCCATTTCCACCCTTACTCGACTTCTCATCTTTTTAAAATACATATAGTCCTATTTGCTATTGTCTACACCTTCTTAAGTGCAATCACCTGTCTGAAAATGTGTAAGTCCTCAGGTTTCCTGTGACCATGCAACTAATTCCATCTGCATCACACTATTCATCATGTTATTTTTCCGATATAGTAGTCCAATTGAGTCCTGTATTGACGATGCACTGCAAAATTTCTGTCAGAAACCATCATTAGAAATACGGTTTTGCCCATGGCATTAAAGGAAATGTTTAATAAGGCTGGTCTCAAAATGGGTCATGAGGTTATTCGTGGCACTACTTTTCTCCAAGCTAGTAATTCCCTTTACAGCATAATCCATTATCACCTCCCACTTAGCTCTTCTTATCCACTTTAAAAATTCTTGTACTAGCCCCATATTATCAAATTCAGTTGGTAATTTCCCATGTGGCACCCTATCAAATGCTTTAGTGAAATCTAGACTGACTACAGAGAACACATTTTCTCTGTCAACTGCCATTTAAAACCCAGGATAGCAAGGTTAATCTGACATGATCTACCTTTGACAAAGATGTTTTGCATTTCATCCCATTTTCCATTTATCTCTCCCTATATTTATTTTTTTATTTTTTTTTTTCCTCTGAAAACTTTGCACATTATTGAGGTCAGGGTATTAAGCTTGTTGTTTCTTGAATTACTTTTCCTTCATAAATATAGTGTTTACACCTCTCTAGTAAAATAATACCATCGTGAAGTTATTGCACTTATTAAACACTTTGGCTTGCTGAATATGAAGTGCCAGATCTTTCACGATTTGACACAAAGATTGCTGCTACCGAAGGTAAAGTAAAATTCAAACACCCTTGAGATGAAACAATTTCTTTTTCCCAGACCTTTCTTAATCTTATCTCTACTTTCACTGAAAATTTAGTTCACGTATTTATTTAGTCTCAGGAATAATCTACGCCATCTTTAATCTGAGCCCCAGTCTCATGAATGTCCCTTGGTCTCTGGCAGTCCTAGGAACTCTATCTGAATTACTCATCACTCTGGAACTTTACCGCCAAAGTAGGCATAGTAGTCCAAATTAGGAGCTACAATACATGGCTGAAATAACACCACAGGCACCTAAAATTAGACATTATATTAATTGAACTGTATTTTCCAGTCGTAAACTCTTATATATTTATAATCATGACTATTAGTAGTATCTAATTAGTCTTTATGCCTTGTATAGGAGAAAGAATTTTTTATCTAGCTAATAGTTGGTTGAGAATGAGCAAGCAGTGCTAAGCAGTGGAAGGGAAATAAAAAACGAAAAGTCAGTGTTGACGTATTGGCTTCAGGTGATTAGGAGTTTGCCACACTTCTCTGTAGGCTGTTCCAGTAGCTAAATCTATTAAAACTGTATACTTTATTTTTAGCTTGAGTTTTTATAGTTTTACCTTTCAACAGCAGATGACACGTAACATACATTCATCTTTTCTTTTCTGCGGCTTTCCTGAACTCAAGTACTTTGAGGATACCTTGAAGCACTGAGCATTAAAAAGTGTAGAATGATCCTGATGATAAAAGCTGAGGAAGAATGTTTAATTTCAAAATAATTTTATAAGATAGTGTATTATTATGATAAATTGAATCTCATGCACTTACAGGAATTAAAAGCAGCTGGTTCAAATCAAGTTGCAGTGTGTATCAAAGACAGTTGCAGTATGTGTAAAATACAGCTTATTTGCATAACTAATCAAAATCTATTACTAATAGTAATAGCAATGACAGTAATAAAATGTCCTCATTTTGAGAGATGACTTTTCCAGGCCAAGAAGTTGTTCCAATACCAAGTAATGGATGACTGTGCCTGAGCAGGCCTATGGTAAAGCTGAGAAATTTAAGTCAAGCTCGAGGAAAAATTTTGCCTCCACTACTCAAGGTTTATAAATGCTTTAGATGTCTACTTGTCTGACTTTCAGCTTCACAAGGGACAGGCCAACCGATCAAAAAAAGGTATGCTTGGGGTAGTTCTGAGTAAGTGTTTAGGGTTACTATAAGCTGATTAATTGGTGTCGCTGAAGAGCTTCAGCTGGGCAGACGTACCCTTTCACATGAAAATTACCCTTAAGAAGACCTAGATACTGAATCCCAGGACACAGGCATTGAGTTCGTGGTGGTAGTAATGAGCCAGAATCACCAATCAAAAATATCAAAAAGAAACCTGATGAGTTTAACCGTTTCTGTGATTACACACAATGAGGTTTTTTTAGTTCGCAAGTTTTGGTTTGGATATTTTGTTTCTGCTTTAAAGGTCTGAGCCTTCCCTTGACCCAGCTTTAAAACCAAATCCACAGACGAAGCGAGGGCTTTGGCTCTGCTTGGTTTCGGTGTGATCTAGTCACCCAAAAGCTGTCAGGCTCCAAGGCAAAACTTTACTTCAGCTTGTGTGTGATGCTAGGTCTGGTTGCAAGTGTCAGAGCCTCAATACAGCCTGAGTGATCACACAGCAATTTGAGTCCGTCAGTCCTAAGCTTTTCAGTGAACATTGTACAAAGGGTCACAGTGAAAAAAGATTTATTATATAGCACACTCTTCTGATTTGGAACAGAAAACAATGAGTGTATGTGACTGCCTGATCTGGCTGAGATCTTAACACAGCTTATTTTTATTAAAGGATATCTGAAGTTTAAAGTGTAACTGGGAGTAATGTGTTGAAAACAGGTTAAGGACAGCTTGATATCTATTAATTAAAAATGAAGTCTGGGTTTAAAATGGAAAGTAGTTGCATCTGGGGGAGTAAGCTAGGAAGAAGTCACTGGAGTGGGTTATACCATTCACTTTTCTTTAACCTTCAAAGTATTTCTTTTATTGTAGAACAAAGTAATAGCTTCTCTCTGCCATGACTGGCTGGAAATCCATCTGTAATGGAAGGATATTTTTAAGGGGGTCATTCTTGTTTAAGACTCTTGCTCTTCTCAATAAATTTCTTAAATTACATGTGATTAGATAGTTGATATTCTGCAAATTGAATTTATTTTAAGTAATCTGTATACTTCATGTTAAAGACCAGTTACCTATTTAGTTAGTAATCACTAAGCAATCAAAAATCAGATGTCTAAAGATGATATATAATTTTAATGTTTCTGTAAAGTATTTATCAAGTCAGAGAAGTTCAAATAATTAAATAATAACAATTCTACTATTTCTTTAGTGATACAATAACATTGCTTACAACTGGAGAAACCAAGGCAAACACGGGCAATGCCCTACAGGTGATTTATTAAGGCTACGCAATTATAATGTAACAAGTCATTGAAAATATTTGATATCTATGGCCTTTAGTGCTCCTAGAAAAAGAGAGAATCCAAGACAGAGGAATCTGTTCACATACATTGATCGTGAAGACTCCTAGCAACACACACAAGGAATAATTTAAATGTCCTATTTATTTATGTATCAAATGAAAAAAATAGATGGACTCTTACAACCAGGAATGTGAAAATAATCAGAAATATCCAAAAACAATAGAAATTTAATACTGAGTAGAATTTTTCACTTAGTGGGTCCAGCTCATAAATTGCAGTGGGCATATCTTGAAAGAAAATTTGAATCAAAATTTAATCTAATATTTCAATGTACACTGTAGGTAGAAAGTCAACCACTTGACACTGAAGAACAACAAAAAGGGAGAAAGAAGTTTAATCACCAAGTCAAGCATGGAGATAGATGATCCTGTGTCTTTTTTTTTTTTTTTCCCTTTAATTAGTGTCTTACCAAAGTTTTAGTATTTTCAGGGCTAATGAGGAATTCAATTGGTGTAATGTACTACCTGCACTCATAACAAAGTGCTGATATTTTCATACAGAGGATAAGATGTGATGAAGAAGTGAACTGTAACTGAACGAATGGTCTACCTCTAGGCACCATAAACTCGTTACTGTCAGCAGGCAGACTACATATCCACAGAGGCTGAAGCCCATGGGTTACCTTCACTGTTGATGATTTAGTTAGGAATAAGATGCTTTTTTCTTTAAAACACAACTTCTTGCAAAGATGTATAAATTGATTTACCTGACCTAGAAAGCAGGTATATAGTGGGAAAATAAGGTGTTTTCTCCTTGTTATGGAATTTATGCTGATGCATTCTAAAGGGACAAAAAGAAAGATGAAGTTACACCTAATTGGATTCGCTTTAGGTCACCATCTATCCATTTACTGGAAATGCTATGACACATGAAGACCAGTTCAAGACTTGAAACCATTGCTGCCTAAGAGAAATTTTACTTTCTTAAACAAAATAGTAAAACCCTCTGCAGTCATTCCCATAATAAAGTGACTAAACTTTTTGAAGTTCTTGTCATTAGTTTCTGCTGGATCTATGACAGGGTTACCTTCAGACATACTGAACTCAGTATACATACAGAGTGTTTGCTAAACATTTGACTTTAAAAATAACCAAATAATGTAAATGCAAGCAGACTTCTTCTGACTGAAATAAAAAGAAAGCAAATACATGCCCCTCAGAAGAACAAAGAGGCTCACAAGCTTCAGGAGTAGTCAATATAAAAGGGAGAATCTTATCAATGTATACAAAAAAACCTGAAGGGAGAGTGCAAAGAGGATTGAGCCAGTCTCTTTCTGATGGCATCCAGGGACAAGACAAGAGGCAATGGGCACAAACTGAAAACACAGGATGTTCCCTCTGAATAGCAGGAAACACTTTGCTGCAAGGCTGACTGAGTGCTGGAGCAGGTTACCCAGAGAGACAGTGGAAGCTCCATCCATGGAGATCTTAAAAAGCCACCTGGACATGGTCCTGGGCAACTGGGTCTAGGGGGCACTGCATGAGCAGGGAGGTCGGATCATATGATCTCTAGAGGTCCCTTCCAACCTCAACCTTCCTGCAATTCTGTGAATGTTTATGCCAGTCTTCACTCCCTGCTGAAATGAAGTGTCCTAGGGCCTGATCCAAGCAGTACCCACAGCCATTGTTCCTTTGGTCCTAAAAGAAATGTCACTAAGATATCAGGGTAGCACAAGACCTTGGCTGTTCCACTTATACACACATGATCTTCTATGTATGTTGTTGATCCAAGTAAGAAAGCATAAAAAAAGCCAATTTCTGCAGACTTCAAGGTTAATAAGGAAACTCACTGCTACAGAGCTCCTTCTCCTGAGTAACTAGTGTCTTCTCCCACAGAACTAGTGAAAGAATGAGAGGAAATGGCCTCAAGCTGCATCAGGGGAGGTCTGGAGTATATATTAGGAAAGATTTCTTTACTGAAAGAATGGTCAAGCATTGGAACACGTTGCGCAGGGAAGTGGTGGAGGTACCATCCTGGAGGTGTTCAAAAAACATGTAGAAGTGGCAATTCGGGAATTGGTTCAGTAGGCACAGTGGGGATGGATTGACGGTTGGACTTGATAATCTTAGAGGTCTTTTCCAACCTTAATGATTTATGATTCTATAATTAATAAGTAGTTTTAGACTGAAT
>Ga0181612_160636_pt1 | contig 15439 bp, 12 predicted proteins | sample HoacroProtozoa21_FD_119630 | JGI IMG/M metagenome (GOLD analysis project Ga0181612, IMG submission 119630) | Hoatzin crop microbial communities from Cojedes, Venezuel. Combined Assembly of Gp0051906, Gp0051904, Gp0051908 | reverse complement strand
TAGGGGTCCCTTCCAACCCAAAACTTTCTATGATTCTAAATATAAAAATTCTTGAAGTGTTGGCATTTAGAGGTGTGTGTGATGCTGGGTGTATCATACCATCTTTGCTGTTGGCTTTTTCCAGAAAATCAAAGAGGAGAATGAGGAGCTATTGAAGGAGTATGGTTACTGCGTGATGGACAACCACAAGGAGAGGATTGCCAACTTTAAGATTGAACCTCCGGGTCTCTTTCGAGGTCGTGGGAACCATCCCAAAATGGGCATGTTGAAGAGACGCATCATGCCAGAAGACATCATCATTAACTGCAGCAAGTGAGCACTGGATGCTTCCCACCTTGGCTTTGCTTTCTAGATAGGATAGCTTCTTTTTTAAAATCCTGTCTAGGAATATTCAAGCATGTAGAAATACACATGCTGCTTATCTTAAATGGATAAGTAACCGAGTCATACAAGCAAAGACTGAACAAGGCTATCATGGGTTTAATGTAGAACTTTGTCAACATTCTTTCTTCCTCATGCCTGTGGCCTACATCTGCCTAAACAGTCTTTCCTGCCAGTATTTCCGGAAATTCGTTTTCTTCTAGCTAGGTTGACCTACTTTGTGTTCCTTGGTGTCAAAGGCTAAGGTTTGGTGGGCTTCTCTTCAGTCTTGTCCTGATAAGTGCCCACACTGTTGCGGTGTCAGCAAATCAAAGCTGGTCCTAGCAATGCGTGTTCCCGCCTATAGTGTGGTTCTTCAGCAGTTGATAGCAGTTACATTTCTGATCTTCAGCTGTTCGCTTTGATCCACTTGATTGCCTGCTTGTGGCAGTATGTAGTTATGTTGCCTCAGTTTCTTTCCCTGTGCTCGCTTTGTGTGATGGTATTCATTACTTTCTCTGTGTTTGATGCCGTGGAAGTCTACTTATCTGCTGTTTTGTAATTCTCTGCAGGGATTCCAAGATCCCTCCCCCTCCACCAGGGCACAAATGGAAGGAGGTCCGGCATGATAACAAGGTTACCTGGCTGGTGTCATGGACCGAGAACATCCAAGGCTCTATCAAATACATCATGTTGAACCCTAGCTCAAGAATTAAGGTGAAGATCCAGTTTAAAAAAAAAAAAAAAATCTTATTGGTCATGTCTCCAAGAAGCAAATGTAGCTGTTGGCTAGGAGAGAGATAGGAAGTAAAGCTGTCTTGCTGTTTTATCCTACACTGTGACTGAAAAACATAGTAAAGTTCCTGTGCTTCAGTTCCCCATTGAAATGAAAGAATACAATTACTCCACAGGAGAGCAGATGAAATCTGGAACATGTGTATTGAAAAGCATCATTGTGTCATTCCTAGTAGGAATCCTTTACCCTGTGTAAACCGAAAAGGAAGCTATTTATTCAAGAACAGGCTTGCTCTGGTGGATATTTTACCTACTTTTGGCCCTAACTTCCCCTGCCTGATCACATAGTGATTTTCTAACCACAGGTTGCTAATTAGTCAGTTGTAAAATTAAAAATACGGCCAGGCTGCTGGCTGAGAAGGCTGATAAGAAGCTCATGTTTGAAGGAGAACAAACCCCGCTGTGGGAGCAAATAACCAGTCAATGGATCAGTTCCATAAAAGCAGTGATAAAACTGCTGAAAGAGAAGTAGCCTTCAGTTTTGGGGATAGGATTTAAGTTCTTCTCATGCAGTCTTTTTATAAGAGATGTTTTTCCTGGATTGGAAACAAGGGGTTTGTCTTACAAGTATAGGGAAAAATCTGTTCCTTGTGAATTCATGCCCTCTCTTTACCATGGCTTGAATATGTAATAATGAGGATAAACGGTTGATGTTGCTTTTATGTTTTATGGGTGTTTAATTACACAGCTGAAAGAACATAAGTGTGATCTGAATAAAGCAGAGGAAGCCATTTATATGTTGAGAAGCATAGAAGACATAATATCTTTTGTGTCTTTATAGTTGTTTCCGTGGAAGCGTTTAATATCATGGAAGTCTGAATTACCTACAGCTGTGTGGCAGCACAGTTTGAGACTGAGCTGTTCAGCAGCAAAATCTCAGTGCTTTTGTACAGTGACACCATTTGCCACACAGAGACTCGCAAAGCCTTGAGATGCAGATTGGAACTGGTCCTTTGCCTGCTTCCTAATGCTGACTCTATTCCAACTTTCTCTGCAGGGTGAGAAGGACTGGCAGAAGTATGAGACAGCTCGGAGGTTGAAGAAGTGCGTAGATAAAATCCGAAATCAATATCGAGAAGACTGGAAGTCCAAAGAGATGAAAGTACGGCAGAGGGCTGTGGCACTGTACTTCATTGATAAAGTAAGGCTCTTTCCCCAGCCCGCTCCTCTTACCTTCCCCATCCTGCTGGGAATACTCGCGAGCGCTGTGTGTCTGTTCCTGTGGCAGAAATGAGCCCTGTTACTAAGGTATCCTGAGACTTCCTGGTGGGCAGCCTCCCATCTCCTTTTCCTTCCCATTACCTGGAATCCAGACCAATACACTATTGTACAGAACATGGCTATTTCAGGCAGCATTGTTTTAGTTCAGGCAAAAGTCACAGCCTGGTTCCAGAATCGCCCAGTTGGATTACTGGGAAGTTTGTGTGGGCCTTTTGTCTCCAGCTGTTTCAGTTTTCCTGCTGGGAATTTCTGCTGGTTTGTCACCTCTTTAGTTTGAGGTCACAGTCGTGAGGTTTCATAATTATGCTAATTTTTTTCACCACAGCATAAAAAACTGCAGTTATATTGATGCATTTAAAGCTACTTAAAACCCGTTCCTAGGGAGCTGTTGCTTCGGTAGTGTATGATGTCTTGACCAACTAGATCTTGTTCAGAATGGTGTGAGGTAAACCAGGGAACTTTGGTTTGAGTAACTGTGGTTTCTTATGAACACTGAAGGTTTTTCTTCACAAATTAGAAATTGGTTTAGCCAGTACTGTTAAAACACATATTCTATGGAGCCAAATGTAGCCTTTTGATTATTTACATAACCCAGTGTCCTGTATGCTATTTAAAGTGTGTTAATTGAGCATGTGGTGAAGCAGTAGGATCACAGAATGTGAACAACTGAACTTTATGACTTTGTACCAGGTTGAGTTCACATGGAAATCAGTTTGATTTTTAAAAAATATCAGATGTTTTGAAATGGATTTCCATTAGTCAGAACTGCCATAGAGTTTGAGTTGCTTAATGAGCGAAAGTTGGTAAAACATCTTGCTTTAAACTTCTCTTAAAAAAAGTGATGTATTCTGGTAGATTGGTAGATACGTGGCTTTAGTATAGGGTTGTTTATAACAGATTTAAAGAGAACTTAGTTGTCTTTTTATTAGAATTTTTAAAATGTCAATTTTATGGACACTGTTGCTTCTAGGGCAGTGTTTGGAAGTTTCTAGCATCCGTACACTACTGGGATGGTTTGAAATGCTTGCTTCTCTTGTCTTGATATAAATGTAGCTTGCCCTGAGAGCTGGTAATGAAAAAGAAGAAGGAGAGACAGCTGACACCGTGGGCTGCTGCTCTCTGAGAGTAGAGCATATCAAGCTGCATCCTGAACTGGATGGCCAGGAATACGTGGTTGAGTTTGACTTCCTCGGAAAAGACTCCATCCGATACTACAACAAAGTCCCTGTTGAGAAGAGGGTAAGGCATCTCCACAAACACGTACATACACTGAATTGCAGAAAAATGTGGTCAACACCGTTTTGATGGCAGTAACAGAGTGCATTATTACTGGTCAGATACCTAGCCAGAAAATAAGTCGGTTAATGTTCTTCCCTTTTTATTGGCAGTACCATGGAAGAAAAGCCTGCTGGTGGTGTGACATAACCCAGCAGATGAGATATTTAAACATCTTGCTGCTCTCCCTTGTGGTCTCAGTGTCAAGAGTTGGCATAACATAACTGTATCAGCTATGTTAGATGGGTTTCTTGGATCTCATTCTGGTCGGCAGAGTTGGGGTTATCAGCTGTAGATGGCAAGAGTTCTAGGCCTTATTATGACAAGTAATAGCGTAAAAGGTTCTGAAATACAGTGGTGAATGGCACTGTTAGAGTAGCACTTCAACTTGGACTTCCATGATACTAGCTTTTCTGCCACAATGGTTGTGTTCGTGTTGGACCTGAGCCCTCACTGTGGTAGGTCTTGGGTGCTCCAGAGCATACAAAGTAGGTGCACTGATACTTCTGGCCTATGAACCAGAGTGTCTACCAACCAAGACTTCTTTCCTAGGCAATGTGAATTCCTTTATTTCTTTGTCATCCACCAATTTCAAATCTGCTGTGATCCGGACCTCATTCTAGAATAAATCCCCATCCAGCAGAACCTGGAGGGCACTATCCAAAAAGACTTTTAGTTTTTGTGGGTGTAACAGCTTTGTTTCTGGCCCGCAGCTCTGACGTCAGCACAGTATGTTAGATACCACATGTATAATAGTGTGGTAATCACAGTCGGCAGTAAATTTTGGCCTCTTGGGGAGCAAAATAACTGGAAAAAATCCAAACTATGGCTGCTATAGAAATGAGCATGTGATGGAATTCTTAATTGCTTATTTAAAGAAGAAAGCATTTTTCCTGTTTATTGGTGTTGGTATCTCTTGATGTGTCTCTTCTTCAGTGCTTACAATGGGGAATTTGATTATTACAGGACTAGAAAGTTTTGTATATTAGGTGTCTATAGAGGAAGAATGTGTGTTGTTGAGAAGCTGGCAACTGGGAATTTGCAGCACGCAGAGCTGGGATTTGTGGTCTCTCTGTAATCAAAGGTGCTTTGATTATTCTGCCTACTCTGGTGAGACTTGTTTGGGATGGAACTGTATGAAACATTTAATGCAGCAATGAGAAGGGATGGTTTTTGGTAGCTTTGCTCCATGGGAAATGGCTCAAGGGTCTCTTTGGCTGTAGTAGCGATGGAGACTAAGGACGGTGGTGGCTTTGGGGTCTCTTTGTTAGGCAGCTAAGCTAGAGGAGAATCAAGTCTCTTGCAATCTTGGTCTAAAAGATGAGGATAAAAGGGCATTGAACGCTCAGGACTCCTGTTGCTGGGGAGGAATGTTCAACACAAGTGTTGTATTGAGAAGATGGGTCTTTGCCTGCTGGGAAGTAATGTCCAGCATAGTCACTGTTGCCTGAAAACAGTTTAAGTGGCTCCCTGGCAGCGTTGCTTCCTTATGTGTATTACTGCTACCCAGTGCTGTCTGATCTGTGCGCCTGAAGTTACCGTTTTTCTTTTCCTGCAGGTGTTTAAGAATCTTCAGCTGTTCATGGAGAACAAGCAGCCTGAAGATGACCTCTTTGACCGCCTAAATGTAAGCGTGTAGCTTATGGTGAAAGATAATGGTAGAGCGCCGTGAACAGGCTCACTCTGCACCAGGCAGTAACAGCTGCGCTGTTCCAGAAATGGTTTCAGTGGCAGTTTTCTTCCAGAGCTGGCCTGAGCGGCCTAAAAGCAACGAGAGTCTGTCTCAGTCTGGTGTCTGTATTGTCCTCTGTCCCTGCAGGTTCCTGAAGTGATGGGCTTTGGTCCTGGTGAGCCTGACTGGCTCTGACTTGGCGAGGTTTTTTCAGAGTTCAGGGATGATGGTTGTGTGAGGTGACTGATTTTCAGATGCCGTCCCCATCTGCACATTTGGCTTCAAGGGAGCACTGTGGTGGCTCAGGCACCTTCCCTGGGATGGGACAGGCACACTCCTACCTGTTGAGAACCAAAACCTCCACGCTGAAGAAAACTTTTTTTTTTTTTTTGCCACTTGTGGTACTTGTTACCAATCTATTACTTGTTGGTTCTTTGTTCACTTTTCCTGTGGTTTCAGTAGTGTTGTGGCCATTCTGTTGTGGTCAGGTCTGAGTACACTAGGCCTCAGCAGTGAGCTGCATGTCTTCGTCAGCCGTGTGTCCAGAGATTTCACAAATGCTGTGGTCAGTTCTAGGGCTAACTGTCATCTCCTTTCTGCTTCCTTAGACCAGTATCTTGAATAAACACCTTCAAGACCTTATGGAGGGACTGACAGCCAAGGTATTCCGTACTTACAATGCCTCCATCACGCTACAGCAGCAGCTCAAGGAGCTCACCAATCGTAAGTCTTGTCCTTGAAACTGAGGGGAACAGATCCTATTCTGCAATACAGACCTGACTTCCTCAACTTAGCCACAAGTCTTGTATCAGTACACCACTTCCTCCTTGCAGTTCGGCCAGACCAAAAATCTGCTGCCAGACAATCTTTTGGAGCAGATGAGCTGCCCAGCACTGGGGCAGGACAGAGCTGACTCGTGAGCACACCACGGTGTGCCTGCTAGGTTATGCCTGTACTTTGCCAAATCTCTTATTTGCTTTCTGTTAATTGAAAAGTGCTATAGGTGGCAGGCAAGGCAGATGTATCTGTAACAGCCCTGTGTTTCTTGGCTGCTCGTTCACAAGCTCTGTCAAGCACTGCTAGTTTGCACTTTAACAACTTCATGAAGCGGGCACGTTGGATCTGTGAGGCCCAGCAGTGTCTTGCGCAGTATGCTCCTGCTGTCCTCTGCTCTGAGCGTGGATGTGCTTCCCCTCTGTTGAGTGGTGAACGGTGTCTTTGTTGCTATCAAATAAACCATCCCAGAAAGAGTTAGGGCCCAGGATGGATGTGGTCAGGCTCTTACAACTGTAATTAGAGTGGAGTGAGACTGGCCCATCAGAGGGGAAGGTCAGCTCTGCGGTGACTGTGAGCTTGCAGAGTCGATGGGACACTGGCTGGGGCTGCACAGCCCTGGAGAACCCACTTGTTCACCACTTTCTTGTACTTTGCAGCGGACGACAACATCCCAGCGAAGATCCTTTCCTATAACCGTGCCAACAGAGCGGTTGCCATTTTGTGTAACCACCAGCGGGCTCCGCCCAAGACCTTCGAGAAGTCTATGATGAACCTGCAGAGCAAGGTACCCCCACCCTGGCCCAGCTCTTGGGTTGTGGCACAGCTCCACGTGCTGCATCCCAGGAGTCACGTTTCCTTTCACTTGGGGTGAAACGGAAGCAGAGCCTGCTTTTCCCTGTCAGGAGTTGGTTAGTGCTGCATAGCTAGAGATGGGCCTGCTTGGAGAGGAGCAGTGAGCTGAAAGGGACACCTTTCATTATAAGTCATCTTTTACTTGTAAAGACCAAGACCAGACCCTTTTTATCTGCCCTTCATCCCATAGCTATGTGTTCTGCTGCCACTGAAACTTCAGAGCAGCAGTCTCTAGCTCTGATTGTGTCCCCTAAAGAGCCTGGAGTGGGCATTCACTCCTTTTGCATCAGTCCCAGGCCACTGTCAGTGCAGGCTGTGTACTTGGTACATTATGCCCCTCTGACTTGACCTCTTCCTTTGCAGATTGTTTCTGGTGAAGGCCATGAGGTCCAAAGGGGTTAGGTCTGTTCCTGGTCTGGCTTTAGAATAACCTTCACAATAAGGACTTTTGGTTTGCCACTGCAGTGTCCCCCGCTTCTGTAACACCTAACATGGCTGCCTTCACCCTAGATCTTAGAGCTTGGGGGATGTTTAAGGGGAATGTCTGAACAGGGGCTGCAAAATGCTAAATCTCCCTGAATCCTGAACTTACTGGAGAAGAACTGCCTGAAGCCTTAACAGCTTTCAGCCTGTAGGATTTGGGGCAAGAACTGATTCCTGCTGAGGGAACAGGGATCATCTGTCCGTTTTGCCATCAGAGTTGGTACTGGCGGGATACAGTGGAGGCAGACAAGCTGCCTGGAGGGGCTGTTGGCCAGTCCCAGGCCAAGCCAAGTCCTTCACCTGCTTGGTTGTAGCTGTGTGAGAAATTTCCAAAGACAAGGTGGTGCCGGGAGCTGAGTGGGGCCCTGTTTTCTGAGGGGAGTATTTCACCACACTAGGCTTTGCAGCAAACTGAAAGGCCAATGGCCCAGTTGTTCTGCAGAAATGGGTCTGAGAGCTGGTAGATACTGAACATGGTCACAAACTCACTCCCTGGGTCGTGTTGCCCAGAGGTGACTGCCACATTTGTCAGCAGCTTGCTCACAGTGCTGCCGTCTGGTTTTGCCTCTCGTAGATTGATGCCAAGAAGGAGCAGTTAGCTGATGCCAGGAGAGAACTGAAAAGCGCCAAAGCTGATGCCAAGGTCCGGAGGGATGAGAAGTCTAAAAAGTAAGGCTGCTGTTATCAGGCCGTGCAATGCTCCCAGTACTCTCAGCTCCAGATGGGTTTTTCACCCTGTATTCTGTTTCCCCAGCCTGTGATCTGGGGAGACTTCCTCAGGCTTTCTTGTCCCCCCTTTATTCTGTGCATGAAGAAATGGCCTTCAGGCTGAGGACCATAGAGTGGTCTGACGCTGCTAGGTCACTAGCATTAGCCTCTTCTGTGTCATCCCTCTGAGCTGAGCACCAACCAATACTCAACCACCCTGCTGCCCAGGACCAAGCAGAGCCGTCAGTCCAGTGTGCAGCATTGCCATCTTCATGGGGAGCCAGGAGTTACACAATTGCACATGCATTTTTCTGGGTTCTGCTCTGCTCCGTTGGAAGCCCACGGTGCAGACGACGTACTCGGACTCTGCGTGGGCTCTGTGGAATAGCTGCGGGGTGCTGAGTTAAGGGAGCTCCGAGAGCAGAATCACAGCATGACTATTACCGAGGGATAGGTAGGCTGGTTGTAAAGTGGGGGTAGCATCAGTACAGTTCAGGCTGTTGCTTCCAACCCTTTGAAACAAAACTGCTGCTTAAGATTTCTGCTCTGCCTCTTTGAAAATGTCAGTTCTTAATTGCATGTGCTGAGTGTTTTGTATCACCATCTGTGCTGACACAGCTGCCCTTTTGCGGCTGGTGGCGTTGCTTACCTTGAGCAGAGTCCCTTTGGGTTCCCGCAGTGCTGCCGTCTCCAGCGTAGCAGGGCATTAGGAATTAAATGCTTTGATTCTTCCCCACCCCAGGACAGTGGAGAGCAAGAAGAAAGCAGTGCAGAGGATTGAGGAGCAACTGATGAAGCTGGAGGTTCAGGCTACAGATAGGGAGGAGAATAAGCAGATCGCATTGGGCACCTCCAAACTCAACTATCTGGATCCCAGGATCTCTGTTGCTTGGTAAGCATCTGCCTGGGGTGTGCTGGAAGGAACCACCCCTTCACTTGTGTCTTGTTCCCCCAAGTTAGCAGACAAGGGCTGTGGCTGAGGGCAGTGCCCCTGTGCTGCCAGAGACGTCTGTCTCTGTGGCCCTCCCTTGTACCTTCAGATGGTTTCGGGAAGTTATGAAAGAGTCTCTTGAGGCAAATGTCACATGCCAGCCAAAGCCAGCACCACGCTGGGAGGTGATGGGTGGAAGCACCTGCAGGGTCGAACACCGGGAGGCTGGTGGTGCTCAGCTGGGTGGTGTCTGGTGACGGAGCAGAGCTCGGGAAGGTGCTGGGCGAGAGCAGGGCCATTCTGCTGCACGGGGAGGGGTTCAGTGCCTGTGCTGCGTAGGCTCTAACAGCTTCTCCTCATCTGCAGGTGTAAGAAGTGGGGAATTCCTATAGAGAAGATTTATAACAAAACCCAACGAGAGAAGTTTGCCTGGGCTATCGACATGGCAGAGGAAGACTATGAGTTTTAACTTGTTTTTAATGAGCTGAATTTCATGGCAAATAAAGGGGGAGTAGCGTGGCTTTTAGGGAGATTGATAAACTGTGAGCCTTACTTGTCCTTGGATGCTGGGGAAGGGGGAGGAAAGGGGCAAGTGAGCATCAGATAAAACAGCCAACATCTTGCAGAAAGCATAACCTGGAAATATCCTAAAGGAGCTGAGCCAGTTGTCCTATGGACAACTTATTTAAAAATGTTTCAGAGATCCAAATTCTAGCTGTCTGGTTTGTGTGGTTTTTCTCTTGAGGCAGGGCAAGTGGATGGGGGATTTGTCAACCTTCCGCCAGGCAAATTCACCATCACACTGCGAGCGTGGGAATCTTTAGCTACTGTATACAAAATCCAATTATATTGGTGCGTTTTTACAGTTAGGGTTTTGCAATAACTTCTATATTTTAATAGAAAATGGACTCCTTAATCCCTGCCCTTCCCCTCCCTCTCCCGCCCCATTTCAGAATTTAACAAATAAACAAAATTTAAGAAACCCAACGCACCTGTTACAGCTGTCACTATAGTCATGGAAATACCCAAATCTTTTTTAATTTGTCACTTGAAACAGTCGTGGCATTGGAACATGAATTGCAAATATCCACCACATTTATTCAGAGCAAAGCGTGATGGGAAATCGGCCTCCTGACTTGAGTGTTCCTTTTTTAAATGTGAATTTTTATTTCTTTTAATTATTTTAAAATATTTAAACAGGTTTTTTTTTCCTCTTGATCTTAAAGATCGTGTAGATTTGGGGAGTGGGGGGGAGGAGGCCGTGTGATGGGGAGGTGCGTGTGGAATTTGAGGACAAGTGAAATTGGCAACAGATGACATTCCCGTCACCCTTTGTTCTGAACATGCTCTGTACACTTCAAGAATATCTACTTTTTAGGTTTGTCAGACTGTTTTTCCTTCCCCCCCCCCCTTTTTTTCTAAGCCCTACTCCCCTCTTTTACTTGAAAGATTTTATTGTGTAAAAAGAAGTTTCACAGGTCAATAAATTTCGAGGGAAATGAGCATCGGTCCAAAAAGGAAAATATTCAAGATTTTAGGGCTTTTATTTTTTTCTTTTGTAATTGTGTAAAAAAATTTTAAAAAATTAAAAAGCAGAATTTTAATGTGAAACCTTTTTTTGCTATAATCATTAGTTTTAGAGGCATCGTTAGCGTAGTGTGTGTGCGAAGACCATTTCCTGCAGCCTTTCCTCAACAAGTATCTTCTATTTTTATCATAAATTCCCTTTTAATCAACTGTAGGTTATTTAAAATAAATTCCTACAACTTAACTGAGTGTTGGTGTCTGTGTGTTCTTTCACCTCGGGCCCTGGGCCCTGAGGTCCCCTAGATCCCTAGCTTGTGGGAGAGATGGTGGGCCTGGCTCCACCTTGTTCTGCAGCCCCGTACAGCAGGCACCACCTCCATGGTGAGGTGCTCGAGCCTTTTCTCAGGCTGCACGGAGGACACTGAAGCCATGGCAGGGACCAGGTGGGTTGGGGTTGACCCAGCAGTTGTGTCTGCATCTGGGGTGAGCTGAGAGCATGTGGGTTCACCATGATGCCAGGGACCTGAAGTGAAGCGCCTGGCCACGGCAGGCTGTTGGAAGGGACAGTGCTTTCCACAGCTGCTGATGTTGCCCGGATGTTTGAGTAACTGTCACTGCTGCTTGTGTGTCGAGTCGTCGTGGCTCTGTGGTAGGTCGGTGTGGTCACGTAGCCAGACCCTCTGGGTGGAGGAGTTGGTCCTACAGCATCGCAGTGTGGGGTGTTTTGGAGCCCTGGTTATGCTCACAGAGAGCTGACCAGGCTGTCCTGCCATCCTCCGCTTCGTTCGTGAGCTCACATCAGTGCTGGGGCTTGAGGTGGTCCATCAGCTCGCCTGGTTCCCAGGTCCCTCCGTGCTCCCTGCATGGCAGTGTGCTTGTCTGGGTTGGTTTGTGCACCCCTGCAGGCAACTGCCTTGAATGATAAATATCAGCAGTCCGACCCTCCAAGCTCTTCGGGCGCAGAGCTGCCCAGTTCCTCTTCCCAACCTTAGCAGGAATTGCTTGAAGAACTTGATGTCCTTTTAGTTAGAAGCTGCTTGGTCCCTGCTGGAGCCCCGTCCAGGTGCAGCCTGCACAGCGAGCCTAGGAGCCTGCCCTCCCCTGAGGAGGGGCTGCGGACGCTGGGTGAAGATCCTGTCTGGGACTCGCTGGCTGCGTTTGTGAGTTAGCAGCAACATCAGGAACGTGGCTTTGTGTCTGTGTTCGGGGTCCCTTCAAGCATCCTTGGAAATGGAGGCCATCACTTCAGTGAAATGGGAAGTGACCTGAAGCAGCAGGAGCGAGGGGCAGAGCCAGGCCGACCTCTGGGTGGGATGGTGCTTGGCTGGGCATGGGTGGCTTTCAGCTCGTGCTCCTTTGCAGAGGCTGCCTCTGGAGAGCCGGGGCACGCTGCAGCCGGGTGCACCAGGAAGCATGGAGATGGTCATTGTGAGTGTTGGGGTTTTCCTTTACTCGGTGGGGCTGATAATGTTCTCTGCAGCGATATTCTGTGCCTGGGCTGTAGTGTGAGCTCAGGAGCCTGGAACATTGCTCCCACGTCCCCTCTCCGGCCGAAAGCAGGTTGATCATGGCCTGGTGCTCCAGCCAGTGCAGCAAGGGTGGCTGTGGAGGGGAAGAGAGGAGCTGGGGCTGGGGCAGGGCTGCTGGAGCTGCGAGCAAAGGGGGCTCTGGGGTGCCCAAGCTCTGGAGGGTTGAGGGCCGGGGCTGCTCACCCCTCTGCCATACCAAGCTTGGGATCCTCGGCTCCTGCTGGGGAGGCGATGGACCCCAGGAGCTGGCAGTGCCTGCTGCGGGCAGGGGGGTCCCGTGTTCCTCCCAGTCGGGAAGGATGTGGCCCATCACCGCCTTGCTCTGATCCATCCTGCTTCACCCCTACCTGCCCACTGGTCACTGTGGGCTTCATGCAAGCGTGCCTCAGCGTCGGTTTGCTTTGCCTCCCGTGGTTGTCTTCTCACGTGGTCCTGGGAAAACCCCTGCCCAGCACAGCGAGGAGCAGCGGGGTGCGGTGAGACCTCAGCTGGGAGGAGGATGGAGTGAGAGCAGCACCCGCTCCTTCCCCTCCCGCCTGGGCAAGGGACATGGGCCGCGAGGCTGATGGACGCATCCATCTCCGTGGCGCTGGAGACCAGCCCAGGGCCCGGCGTCCTTGGGGAGCCTGGAGCAGAGACGGGCCCTGGCTCCTCCGTGAGCACCTCCCAGGCACCCCGATGCCAGGGCAGCGCTTGCCAGGCTCCCAGAGCCCGCGAGGGTGGCTGTGGGGTCGAGCTCAGCCGGGCAGCCGGCCCCGAGCGGGGCTCCCTGCTCCCCACCGCCCGCCGCGATACCTCCAGGCACTTTGTTGTGGCTGCAAAAAGCCGGCGTTGGGCAGGAGTTACCGCTTGCTCTCTGGGGCCTTTCCGAGGTGCAGCGGAGAAAACGCCAGCAGAGAGGGAAAGGGGTGTGTTGTGCTCCCAGCCTGCCCCTGCCTCGAACAACGCAGCCCGTAAAAACACCCTTTCTATTTGTACAGCTCTCCCTCCCCGCGTTCAGACCTGGGTGAATTAAATCCCCGTACCCGCGGATTCCCATACCCGGTGCAAACCCAGCCCTGAAAGGGCCCTGGGCTCCCTCCGAGCGCCGGGGAGCAGCACGGGCGCTCCCCGATGGCTCTGTCCCGGGCAGGGAGCTGATTTAATCTGTATTTCTGCCTGTGGCACAGCAGTGACGGGACCACCCATCCCACACCTTAAAACAGAGAATTCCCAGATCCCGTCACAGATCTCACTGTGCAAACAGAGAAACGGCCACGAGACGCGCCGCATCCCGGTTCGCATCCCAGCACTGCAGCGCCTGGTCCTCGCCTGCCCCAGTGCTACCAGTACGGCTTTCCTGCCCTGCGAGGGAAACTGAGGCAGCAGAGATGTGACCGGCGAGGGGGCAAAATTTAGGCTGAAACAGGATTTTGTGCATCATGAGCCCACGGGCAGGGCCCCATGGCCAAGGGGAGGCTGCAAAGCCCGCAGGATGTAGCCCCATCCCCCTTTGAAGTCTTACAGGATTCAAGGGTTGGAAATCGAAACCAGGTGGATTTAGGATATAAAGAAAGTGCGTGCTCCCCTGGGAACATCAGGGAGCGGGGACAGGGAACCCGGAGCTGCAGCAGGTGTCCCATCCGGTGCCGCTTTGTAATCCAGAGGGATCTTACAGTGCCTGGAAGGGGTGGGAGGGTGTCAGGGGCAGTCAGCCCTGCCTGCGGGCACGGCTTCGCCCCAGCTCCGCGGGCAGCTCTGCTTTCTATCCCCGGCAAAACCCGCCTTGTGCTGCTCCTGGTGCGGGAGGTAGCTCAGCACCTTGTTCCCTGCGGATTTCCCAGAGCCTGCTCGCTGCAGGGCTGGGGGAAGCTCTTCCGCTACGGTGATTTTCTCAGCCCATGGGCTGGTTTCTCATTCACCCACCCCAGGCAGTGCAGAACAGATGGGAACGAAGAAATAACCCGGAGCGGTGCATCTCTCCCGGGAACTGCAAGATGCCAGGTACTGCTGGCTTGGATGAGGTTTGGGCACCTCCTCTCAACACAGAGTTCCCGGGTGGGAGAGGGATGTGTCCGTGCCCAGATGCTGGCGTCGGGGGGGTGCGGGGCTGCAGGGACCCCCTGATATCTTGGATTTTGGTCCCCAGCCCTTGTGCGAGGCCGGAGGCTGTCCTCAAGCTGGAGGTCACCTGGCCGTTAGCCGGCTGCCGGTTCCTGGGCGGAGGATGCGGCTGCTCCGTGAAGCCCGCGGGATACAGTGGGATGGGGGCCCTGCAGGGGCTGGGGCCAGCGCAGAGGGGAGCACCCCGTCTCCCAGGGGCAGGATAACAGGAATAGGATGGAAGTTTCTGCTGCCCCGTGGGGCCGGGGGTGATTGCCCGCAGCCGGGCTGGTACAGGAGCCGGGACCACCGAGCGCGGCTGGCAGGCAGAAGTGGTTTTTTGTGCTGTCAAATTAAGCTCTGAAATTCCTTGGCGTGCAGCACCACGGACACGGAGAGTTAATGCAAGGCTAAAACATGATCCATCAAACTCGGAGAAGAAAAAAACATCTATTGCAGCCACCTCATCGCAAACCACGGCCTCCCCGCGCCGGCCACCCAGGGCTCCGGGGCTGGGCACGCGCCGTGCCGGGCGCTCTCCGTCAGCGCGAGCAGGAGGTGTTTGCGAGCCAGGGAGTTGCCTTTCTTGCTTCTTCGATGGCCACACTCCTTTCTCAGGTTTTGCCCTCCAAAACAAGGGTGTGCCCATAATGCTCAACTATTTTAAGACCACTGGGAGCCGGCTGCTTCCTGCCGGTCCCGAGCGTGGCCGTTACACGAGCAAGGAGCCACTTCCCCGGGGGAGCGGGGCAGAGGGTCCCGCACCGAAGGCTCACCCGGCCACCTCGGGGCTCCGGCCAGCAGCGTCCCGGCACCGCTGCCCAAGCTGAGCAGGTCCCCAGCGCCCTGTCACCCATCGCAGTGCCATCATGTGCCCGTCGTTTTTATAATGTCAGGCTTAGGTTCGTAGCCCAGCACATTTGTCCTTGCCTGGCTTTTTAACACCCAGACACCGGGTAGGACCCTAAACAGCCACGACCGCCGCAGGGCTGCTCGTGTGCGTGGACGTGGCGGTGCACGTCGCTTTGGAGGCGGGCAGAGCCGTGGGACAGCGGGAGCTGCTCGCGTTCGGCGTGCCCCCGGCGGTGGGCACCTCACGGAGCAAGCGGTGCCCCTTCCAGACCCACCCACGAGCTGGCGGGGGAGCGAAGCGCTGCTCGGCCGCGTGCTGCCTTGCCACAGGCCTGCGAACACACGTGTGCACGTACGTCTGTGTATATATTGTAG
>Ga0181612_180357_pt1 | contig 15440 bp, 11 predicted proteins | sample HoacroProtozoa21_FD_119630 | JGI IMG/M metagenome (GOLD analysis project Ga0181612, IMG submission 119630) | Hoatzin crop microbial communities from Cojedes, Venezuel. Combined Assembly of Gp0051906, Gp0051904, Gp0051908 | reverse complement strand
GGGGTTGGACTAGATGACCCACAGAGGTCCCTTCCAACCCCTACTATTCTGTGATTCTGTGATTCTGTGATTCAAGGCAGATTCTGTATTTTTTACACAGGCCCTTCTGACCAGCAGGGAAATACTGAAGAGTAGAAGCACTTTAATACCCTGGGGCACCTACATGGAGACAAGAGGCTCAGTTCTTCTGCCTCAGTGCCCTTCTCCGAGACTGCCAGTGAGGAGAATCCATCCCACAGATGCTTCTGGTGGGATCATTTGTTTCCCACACAGGCATAACCCATCAAATCTGTCAGCTTGCTGCAGAAAATGGGGCCAGGGATTGGAGCACACTTGTCCTGTTGCAGCCCTGAAAAAGAACAAGCTATCTGGAAAGAAAAGACATAATTAGATTTCCTTTCCCTGTAGTGGATGAAGAAACTTTTACTTGGGGAAGAAAGGAGAAGTGTTCATTTTGTCAGCGTCATCCAGAGAGAAAGTCTATGAGGTATTTTCTGGCATGTGGCTCCTGTTAGGCTTCAGCCAGCTGAGCTGTTTTCAAAAGCATTGGAATGTAGTTTCAGCAATAATCGTTGAACAGAAACGGGGGCAGTGAGTGTATTCCGTTGTACAGAAGAATTGGGTGAAAACCCATACATTGTGGCTAAGATGTCAAAGAAAACAGATTTAGCAAATTAATGTGACTCTTGGGAGCTGAACTTCTGTAGTCTGGCTCTGCCCCAAAGTATGGAAAATTTGAGCCATTGCTGTATGGGATTTGGCACTTTTTGACTCCAATTTCAGACAATTGACTCAAACTCATCTGGGGAACCTTTTGCTCTGCTGACAAAAAAATTTAATTTCCCACCATTTTTTAAAATTTATTGCTCAGAATGCATAAGTACTACATTAGGGATACAGCTTTTGGTGTAAGCCAGCATAATCCTTTTACCACTGAAACGTTCTGTTATGTAGTATTTTGACCACTCTGTGTGTGCATGAAATTGCTGTCTAAAATGTATTGCTTAAAATTGATATTTGCCTGTTTCAGGACAAATCTATTAAAAAATTCTGAAAGCAAGTTATGCAAAATAAAGCAACTTACTCTTTATTGTTCTGGGTGGAAAACACTTGAGTTCTGCATAGTTTCAAAGCACTTTGAAGGAAATTAAATGGTTCAGAGTCATCATACAACAAAGTAATTTTCTATAGGCTAGTTAAATTATTTTCATGAGACAAACAAATCCCTTACACTGACAGCGCTGCATTTGCCAAGGAACGAGTAGCGTGCTTGCATTGTACTGAAATCATGGAAGCACGCTGCTCTGAATGAGCTGAGTTTGGTCCAGGCCAATACACAATAACAACTGATGTTTTGATAACACTTCAGCAGCATGCAACAAGGGTTGATATCTCTGCTGTGACAATGAGTAGTCATTGAAGATCTCAGCAGTGAAGCAAAAAAAAAAAAAAAAAGACATTTCTGGAAGTGTTCTGCTTTTCCCAAACTCTCACTGAGGTTGGTAGAGGGGACTTAGACTAAGGGTGAAAACTGGTAAATATTTATGGAGCTGGAGGTACCTTCTCACTTCAAAGTCTGCCCTCAAGTCTGTTGAGAATATTCCCATTGCATTTCAGTCTTTGGACCAGTCCGTATATGAAAGAATGACTTTATTCCTACCTCTTGTATGAAGTCCACTGAGAAGTCCGTGTAAGGGAACTTGGAGTCGTTCTACTGGCACTTGTAGGTGGATTTTTCTCGAAAGAGAAGTTCCTTTTTTATGTTGTATCCTAAGAATAAAAATCCCTAAAAAGATCTGGCCCTCCATGTGACGTAATTTGCTTATACAACAGTTTTCTTCTGAATGAAATCAGGAAAGAGTTTCCTGTTATATCTCAGGGAAGTTAGAGTGAATATGTCAAATAATGGAGTTCTAGTGTATAACAACGAAGTCAACACTAATAAAAATTTGCTGTCTTTCTAAAATGGTCTTGTGCATTAGTGTGTCAAATGCTCTAGGACTTACAATGCAAGAAGACAAGATGTTTCCAAGGCAATGAGATGCAGCTAATTAAAATGTCATATAACACAAGTTTAGACTGAAATAGATCTTTTTGTAAGATAGTAAGATCTTCATTAGAGGGCCACAAACATAACTTTTTCATTAAAAAAAATCTTAAACATTTTTTACATCTGCTGCCTACAACTTTGAATTAATATATCAAAATACATATTGCCTTTAATGTTCCTGTCAAACCTGAGCTGTGATACATGAAGTTACTCCCTACTAGGAAGGATGCTCCTGTGAAACTTAGCTAATAAAAATGTGGCACGGCCAGTGACTGGTGTCTGTTCTTGCAGGGTGTGTTAACATGAGACAAACACCATGTACACATCCTCTTCTTGACACTCAGAAGTGAGACACACCCAGTAAAAAACACAGAAGTAGGCTCTAATGGTCTTGCAGCGACCTTCTCATTTTCTTTCTCCCTCCTCACACACCTTTCTCACCTCTTGGCTCTTCCCCTTTCTTCCCTCATAGAGGAAGCCTACAACTCATCTTGCAATGAGGTCCCTGCCACATCTGAACATGACTTATGCTTGTGGACAGGCTCCCGGCAGGGTCTGGAGTTCTTCTGTGAGAGATTTCAGGCTGCTTTTTGTCATCTTGAGCCATGAGAGGACAAGGAAAAGAGCTTATCCTGGTAAAATAAAGATATCCTTAAAAAACCGAAACAAAACTCAGCAACAAATCCAAATCCCAATTCCAGCAACCTGGTAGTTTGTCAGTGCCAGGCGTCAGCCCACTATTAGTCTTTTTCTGGATAGAGATGACAGAGTGTTGTTGACAAGCTGTAGGACGTATTTCAGGAGCTGGCACCTGGCTCCCTGGCACGTCCCCTGATGGCTGTGTCACGCTCTTTGGAGCTGCTTGTGGCTCTGCAGGCACTGCAGCCTGAGCGGGCTGCCTGGTCCTCCCCAGCCCACTGGCTTGGGAACCTCGGTACTTATTTCCATCTTTACGTTGCTGTGCGCCACTGCCCCTAGGTCTGTGCCAACGCCGAACAAAGCCTGCTGCGCTGGCAGAACGGGCATCCCACTGCTCACACGTGCAGAACACGAGTGAGAGGTTTCTCACCTGTCCCCAGAGGGGCTGCAAGGGGCTTTTGCCTCTGTCTTAGCCTCCCCTCTCCTCCCATGTCCTTCTACCACTTCTCCTCTGACTGTTCGCTCTCGTCCTTGCTCGGTGTCACGGTCAAGGGCACGGGGCCACCGGATGCCTCCCTGGAGCACAAGTCTGCTCCATCCCCCCCTGCAAAAGACCATGGCATCTAATCTGGAGCTTTCCTGCTCCCACTGCAAGAAAATATTTAACATTTTAATATCTTTTCACATTTTTAGAAATAATTTATGTATGAACATACACAGTGCTTAGTAATCATTTCTCAGATGAATGTGGAATTTTTCTAAAATTAAACTATCATTCTTTTCTCTTCACACTTGGCTGTCATATCTTTCTTAATGCAAATCAGTCATTGACTAGAGACACCTACTGTAAGAAGCTATTTTAGCTGTCTAATCGGTTATAAATTGATTTTAAAAGTGAAGACCATTTTGGGGAGATAAGCTGGGATTGGTAGGGAATGGAAAAAGTAATTCAAAAGGGAAGTTTTGTATTTGAACTCAAGTGACTATTTACCTCTATCTCAGAGCAAAGACTATAATCCGGGGTTCCTGTCTCTCTTTCCTCCTGCTTTAGCTCTTAGACTACAAGACTTCTGCTTTAGCTCTTAGACTACAAGACTTAGACTGTGTTGTACAGGGCCAGGGCCACCTGCCCCGGCCCTACACAACACAGAGTCCCTAAGGACCAAAGGTGGGTACCCCAGGCAAAAAAATATTTCACCTTTTGGTCTCCTTTTGATATAGGGTGAAAGGAAAGGGGGCGATTATCTCTGAAGCAGCCTGGCTGTTCTTCTGCTCTGAAGCAAGTCTCTTACTGCAGGAATGAAAAGGAATCCATTATGGTTAATTTCAGAGAGACCTCTCTCTCCACCGCAGTATTTCCCCCCGCTATGCTTCAAGTGCTCTTCAGAGGGAATATTCACATTTTCCAGGCAAAGAAAATGGCTTTGCTAACACAGGAGTGGTCTGCAGAAAGCAAGAGCGAAGCAGAGAAGATTCACTGGGTACAACTTGGGAAGCTGGAAAAAGGAGAACTGTTTTCTGGTTTTCTTTTTTCTGCTCTTTATTCTTCAGGATCAGTCCTGATACTGTCTGCTGGGGCTTGAAAGAGGAGCTTAATTTTTAAGGCATGTCTGACTTCTCTCTTTGGATTTTTTTTTCTGTTGCTTGTACTGCCAGTTCTTAGTATGTAATTAAAAGTATGCAAACAGCAGCTGGCTTTTTATATGAATTCAGTTTGGGTGAACATTCTTACAAGCTTTAATGTTTGCGTGCAGTGCCTATACGAACAATAGTTATCCTGGCGTGAATATTGGGCTGGAGTCAATTTTGAAGCCACACAGATAAATAAATACAGAAATTGACTTCTACCTACAAGCAGTTCTGTGCTTTGCTGGTTTATTAAAACATGTATTTTCCTTTAACAAATTACAACTAAGCAACACTATTCAGATTTTGAATATTTATGATCAATCCACCTTGTCAAAAATTCTGAATAGTGTTAATCAAATGTATTTGAATAAACAAATGCATGTAAGAGTTTCAGCATGCTTGTAGATATTCAGAGAGCAGAAAAAGAACCTAATAAATCAAATCAATTACAAATCTCATGTTCCTTGCACAGCTCTATTGTCCCCTGAATGCTCGTAATTGGGAGTTCAAAGCCAAACACCCTTTGCTACTTTCGTGAAGTTTAAAGAGGCATTTTTTTTTAATGCCTAGACTTGTGGTTTCTCGGATGTGTGCAGGATTTTCTGATGTGCTCCACAAAATTCAGGGCAGTTATAATCCTTCTCTACACTTGAGTTAGAAACAGAGTCCTGCGATCAGATTGCAGCTTTGGAGTGAGGCAAATTGCTGAAGAAAGTGATTCTTCTACCCCCTCCTTTCACTTATTAAAAGATACCTCTCGCCTGGCTTCTAAGGAAGCTCCCTGGGAACCCGGGGTGGCAGCCTGCATTGGCAGGAAGGTACAGTGCCTTTGGCGAGGCTGCGTGGCGTAGCCCGGAGCCGCCCCGTCCTGCCACGCTGCGAAGGGAAAGCCCTTCCCGCTTCCTTCTGACATCTCTTCCCGTCAGCTGCGCTCGAAGCCTTACGCCATCTGTTTGCATCTTCGCTGTAACTGAGGAAAGTCTGTTTTATTAAGAATTCAGCCCCGGTGCCTGGGCTACAAGTGAACGCAGACGCGTGACAGCTTTGGCACAATGGCGCAGGAGCAGGTGGAGGGGGGCAGCCTAAGGGCCTGTTTTCCCACTGGCCTGTTTTGCAGCAACAACCTGTGCGGTGAGGAGGGCTGGCCCTGCTTGTTCCCCTGAACCAGGAGACAGATGTGCCACTCGCAGCCAGTGAGGGAAGGATGGCTATGGGTCCATAGCTGTGCACCATCCTGTGAGGCAGGAGCCAAACCACCGCTGCACCCCACACCCTTGAGACACAGCACGGTCCACCTGGAAGTCGGTCATGTCACTTCCAGACTTTCAATCACATTGTTTGGCTGTGACTTGCTCACAGGTACCCTGTGGGCACGGAGTGCCTCTAGGCAGTGCAGTACCGCAAAGCGCTTGAGCTCCTGTGTGTGTCTTCCATGTCAGGGCTGCCCTTGTGTGGCCACCTCTACTTCAGGTTCTTGCTCTTTCTCCTGCCTTAGGAGAACAAGATTTGCACAGGTTGAGAACGTGCTCCTTGTGACCTGGGACCTTGACAACCTCATGCATGGAGGTGTGCCAAGTCACCTGCCTGAAGCCTCTTCTGCCCAGCTTGGCTGGGTGAGGCTCTCCAGCCTGACGGTTGGGAATGGGTGGATGTGAGTTTTTGTCAGGCCATGTGCTGCCCTGTCCCCCTCTCTGCCATTGATTTCTTTTTGGCTGCTAACTTGGACACCAGGGTGTTCATGTGTTTGCAGTGATGGGTCCCTAAGTCTGGTCCAGTTGCTGGCAGTCAGCCCCTCTGCTACCTACGCACGCAAACCTATACACATTGGTCTATCTGGGAGCTTGTACAGACCTCTGGCCACTCCAGTATCAGACTCTCAGACCTTTGGTCTCTCCCTAGTATCAAGACCCTGACCTATGGACTCCCTGATAGCTGGCTCCCAGACCCCTTATCCTACATGCACTCACTCAGGAATGATGTTCCCTAGGGAAACACATACGCGCGCACACACACACACACACAAACACACACTGGTGTCTCCAGTCCTCAGGCATGTGGGCCCTCTGAGCCTTGGCCTGACTCCATGCACACCCCCATACACACACACACGTGCACACAGAACAGAGAGTCCTTCACCTAGCAAAGCAGTTAGAAATGAAGTTTAACTAGAAGACTGTGGTGATCAGGCATGAGGCATGACCAAACAACCATACTGACTAGCAGTCGGTTTACATGCAGCTGGCTCCTTTTATCCACAGCTGGCTCTGTATTTTTTCACACTTGTTCCTTTGCAAGCCACCTTCACCCTCCTGTTCTTGCCTTTGGTCCTTGCCCTTAAAATACCATAAGTCTCACGCATTCCCACTAACCCCTTTAAAACACCCATTAGTAAGTTTTATGCCATTCCCCAAATGCTCATCCCATAATGAGTCCCCTAACCCTGCAGGCAGTAACCCCTCTCAGTCTGTAAGGCTGACTGATGAGAGCACCTTCCGCAGCCTCCCCCAGCACCCAGATGGTGGCCGGGCTGTCCTCTGCTGAGATCCCTCAGCCCGAAGCTATTGGTCTTAATCTGCCTGGCACTGTCTTTTGTCCATCTCCTGGCCTTTGTGTTTCTGGTGATTAGCCCTTCATCATGTAAACTAACAGATCCCACCACTGTAAATCTGGGTAGCTCTTAGAAAAGTAATCCCTGAGTTTACAGCATTGAATGCCAGCAGATCCACAGTTTGATCTTCAGAAGTTGCATGACTTCTGTGTCTTCCGTGCTGATTTGATAGACTTCTTCAGTCAATATGGTTCATATAGTCACATGTGGAAAAAATCATCTCCTAAAGCACATTTTACTGCTATTTTTTAGGAAGTCACATCATGAGGCTAACAAGTAATGTGAACGGCATTTAAATACTAAGCAGGCTGGGACATCATGTGTCTCATTCAGTAACTTGGGAGCGGGAGACAACCCTTCAGTCTTGGTAGAAAACCTACCATCAGCTTCTGAGTAAGGTATTGTGCTGCTACTAAATATTCTTCCTTCTGTGCGCAGAACACTGTGTATGAGCAATATTGATAGCTTTCAGGAGGTGATCAGGGAGGATACCTAGTATTGTATGAATGGAGTTGTTCTGTTGCCGTTTGCAAGACGATATCCAGAAAACATATAATTTATTGGTGTGAGATGCAAACAGTAAATACTCCATATAGGAGACAGCCTGCAGGGTTAGGGATGGGATGGGCTGTCCCATGTCATAGACGGGCCGAGCGCATCAGGGATGTAGCGCATGCAGGAGAGCGCCTGGTAAAGGCACTTGTTTGTTGTCATATCAAAAGCAATCCAGCAGTGCAAGGTTCAATACTTCAGTCTGGAAAGATGTTTTGGGAAGGCACCACTGTGCAGACTACCTGCCCTCTGCCGTTTCTCCTGCAGCGGGCAGGGACATTAGGTACCAATGACTCTGGAAATATTGGAGCTGCCAATGTAAATGTTTTGATCGTACTCTTTGTGCAAAGGCCATGTGCATTAATGCACAGGGTACATGGAAACATTCCTAGGATGGTGACTTCAAAAACATTTGCAATCTTCTGTTTGCTATTGGCAAACGTTTCCAAGAGACATGTTTGTGAGGAATAAGTGCAGGATTTGGCACCATAGCTTGAGGCTCTATCCAACGACTGCTGAAGGGAGGGCAAAATACCTGTGTTGTCAGGCTTGACACAGTTAGAGATGAAGCACTTCTTTAGATTAGTATGGAATTAATTCCTTTCTTGGCTACAGAATAGTCATATTTAATATTGCCCTGTTGGAAGAGAAGCTTAAATGGATCAACAATGTTTTTGATGATATCTGCCAAGAGCGTTTTGACTCAGTCCTTTACAATACTTATTTCTATAAATCATGCATCAGTTTAAAGTATAACGCAGACCTCTAAAAAGTGTTGAAAATGAAAACCTAATAGCATTTTTTAGTTCTCACATTCATGTCATAGACTTTCTGTTGTAATGACTGTAGTTGTCCAGAGAAACAGACCAGATGTGATGTTTAAATTCTTTCGGTACCATGGTTATCTGGACTTCTTTGTGTAATCAACTACTCTGCAAGGCAGTTAGCCAACCAGCTGCCAGAGCCATCTTAAAAAGGACTGATACTTACCAGCAGCACTGAAGCTGGTGAGAAATGCCATGGTGCACCCAGTACAAGCATACAATCTCTGGTCATAGACACTGGTTGCAAGACTCCGCAGCGGAGAAAAATTGAATGAGGCGCTTCTCGTCCAATTCTTGGTCAAAAACTGGGAAAAATGTCTTATGAAGATAAATTATATGATATCATTCTCTAGAGAACAGGCACATGTCTCTACTTCAAGCTAACCAGCAATCACTGTGAGGAACTCAGCTTCTCAAACTGTGTGGTGACGAGGAAGATGCAAAAATTATTTCGCTTGTCCTCCAGGCCTCAAATGGTGGATAAAAACAGTTATAATCACTGCTGAAAATAGTGGTCTTTTTTGAGTTCAGCAAATCCATTTCTTGCCAGTGCTCTGGAAAATTGGAACATAGACCTGGGAAAGATTCACTTCGAATAATGAAGTATATGTTGGCTTGAAACTTGCATATACAAAGGACTGATTGTCTGCATGCCTTTTAGAGGTGCAATGTTGATGTTTTTGAAGATGGGAATTCTGGGAACTTATAACCTGTGCAAAGAGAATGCACTTTACAGAATTTTGCTGAGCTTGGGCAAACATGGGAGCTCTCATCACACCTTACAAAGTTCGTAGGAATTTTTGAGTTTTCTGTGTACCCCTGAAATTGCAACAACTGATAGCAATGACTGCCGTTAGCAACTCTGCTACAACAAAGCGAGTGAGATGATAGGTTCTGGTTGACTTCTGCCATATGAAGGATACTTACTCCAGCTTGCACTGAGGATACTCTACCAAGCAGGAGTCTGGAAATAATCCTTGCAACAGGTGTCCTACTGTCCCCTGTCTGAACATTGAATAACTGATGCCAGACAGAATGCAGTCAGGGGGTGCCTGGACTACAACATCCCAAACTACCATGATTCTTATGAAATACAGTTGCATCCTTTGCTGCCAAAGCGGGGACTCTATGGACCTTAATTATGAACTCCAGTGGAAAAAAATACAGAAGCTGTAAACCCAAGGATACAACTGAAAGACAAATCATGAAGAGCAAGATGGAGCCCAGAATAATTTCACTGAAGGTGGAGAAGGGAAAAATAGGGAGTTGGAATCAAGGGAAAAATGTGTGTGGTGTTTGTATATGTAAGCAATGATTTTTATGTGGTACTTTCTTATATCTATTAAGAATTTCTTTTGAGCTATACATCTGAAAACAAAACAAAACAAAAATCTGCCAAATGAAAGGGTGCTGCCATTAGGTATGTTGTCACCATTAGTAAGCCATCACTTAGATAAGGTTATTACTTGGTGAAATCTACAGAGAAATTTGCAGTCAAAACATATAATTATTATTTGTCTTGTCAGACAGTGATAATGGCTGAAGTTTCTCACCTTAGTTCATGGCTAAGTGATCTATCCTCTCTGTCATCGCAGAAGCTGAGTTTGCTGGCCTTTGAGGGAGGCCTGAACACATGCTCTTTAGCCATTACTTTTTTGTGGTGGGCCTGTTTGAAGGTTTTGATGCATTTTTTTGTTGTTGGAACTGTGTTATTTGCCTTATTTCTACTAGCCTGGTACATGGCATTTTTATTATAATTTGTTGCAAATATGTCCACATTATATATAATTGGCATAGATGAAATAGACGTAGAGTTACTAACAGTAATAGAAATGTAAACAGCAATAGTATAAAAAGATAGCTACTACTGATTTACACTTCTAAAGAGTAACCGAATTTCCAAAATAATTAGCTAAATAAAATTGTGGTTGTATCTAGAAATATGTTTTAAATATAAACTTTATCTATAGACCTTGATCTGCCCCTGTGTCCAGCTGAAATTTTGCAGCATAGAAGTTGATTAAAATTCTCTAACAGTGAACCTACAGGTTGAATCCTGTTGTTACATTCCTTTTTATTGAATAGTAGAATGATGAACAGTGCATGTAATACATGATAGAGCAATATTCCTTTATTTAATTTTGCAATTTAAAGGTAAGAACATTTTGGTTAATGGAAGATGAAGGTAGTATTAAGGGGTTTATTATTTATTGGTGATTTATACAGCAACGGGATTGTATTGTAAAGCACTGAGTTAGAAAAATTGATGTGTTAAGTCTCCTTAACTCTCAGGCATTGGAAAATTGCCCTTGGTTCTTGTTGAATAATGCACATTGACTGATACATACAAGGCACAAACTGTGTATAGATTCATTGAGAACTCCTAGGTGGGAGAATTTGAGTATGTTTTCAATGAAGAGTCTATTATCCCTTGGTAACTGAGAACAGTACACATGAAAAATATGGCATCTACAATGAGTCATCTGAAATCCAGATAGAGCTGGATGGCCCTGCAAATTCACCTTTCTGAGCTAATTATGGCCTTTAATTACCAGATATTTTTTTTAATGGTAACCGTTTCTCAGATGCTCTAGTTAGGTGTTTGCCTGGTAGTGAAGATAGTGCAGCAAGTTCCTATTAGAGACGTGGTGATGTTTCAATGCTAAAAAGCATAATTAAAAAAGAATCTTCCTGGTGCATGATTTCACCATTTGTAAGATAACTCATCTGGTAGACTATAGATTCCCCAGTACAAAGGTTTATACATTTATATTTGTTATCTGTTATTCAGACCAATGGGACAAGGTAGTCCATAAGCAACAATAACTGAACGCCAGTTAATTTCAGTTTATAAGCTGAAGAAGAAATTCAGATTTTAATGTGAACCCATGCCAGGAAAATACCCACAATCAGTCTAAACCAAAAGCCTCAGAGGACTGTCTAGATCTTTCATTTGTTAATGTAAGTGCTCTTGTTTTACTCTGACAGACCTAGTCAACATGTTAATCCAATAGCTGAAAAAATAATATTTTTCCGAAAATCTGATATAAAAGAGTAAGTGCTTACTAGGCTGCATCAGCAACACATATTATCTAGCATGGAGGCAGTGCAGTTTTATCAGAAAAAGAAGGCATATTTCTGATAGTAATTTAATCTATTTCTAAAACACATAAAGATAAAGGATAGTGAAAGTCTGAAGATGAAGATAATGAGAGCTGCTGAAGCTTAGAATGCCAGAACTTCAGCAATGAAAGATAAGCAGCAGCTTTTTATGCTTCAGGTGTGCTACATAAGACTGCCTATCAGAATGAAAACAGTGAAAAGTCATATTTTTCAGCACTTTATTCTAGTTTTTATTATTGCTTTGAATGATGCTCTCTTTAATTATGACAACAGATGTTGGAAGTACTGTACAATATGTGTCTGCACAATATGTGTACTCTCACATTTTGTTCTTGCAGAGGGTGAGACTTGGATTTATCTTTATTTAAAATTAAATCAAGAAATTTATAGGATGTTCAATAACTAAAATTCTTAAAAAGTCTCCTTATATGGCACAGGGGAGTTTCACAGTTCAAATGAACAGTGTAATGTCAGGGGAAATGTAGATTCTTCCTTCCCCTCATTCTCTCTTCTTGGTGATGTAGGGATATTTTTTGAACAAAGAATAAGTGACAAACACATGTATTTCTTAGCTTGCTCAAAAAATATTCGAACATCTGCCATACAGTAATACTGCGATATGAACTGCAGTCAGCTAAGGATTATCCCTATCAAGAAAATTTATTGAAGAAACCCACAGAAGATGCAAGCTTTGGTCTGAGCCAGTACTTTTTCTTCCTTAATCTCTCATTTTTTCCATGAATATACATACTTACTATGTTTCCCCAGGCCAAAATCGGAAGTGAATGACAATAATGTATGGATATGGACTCCAGACAACAGTAAAAAAAATCCTGTGTGCCTGTGAAATCCAGATCCTCTTTTCAAGTGAGAGCTGGGGAATGCCAAGTGACTTAAAGATAGGATTTAGGCTTCCCTGGCCTGTGTGCCCTCTTCTGAGTGCAATGCTGTCTTAAACAGCTTCCACCCCCTCTCCTCCCTGCTGACCCTCCTTCATCCCATTTCTCTCCTGTCACTCTCTGTCTTGTTGCCGATGAAGATGTTTGATGATCTGAAAAAAAATCTGATCCAGTTTGTCCATCTGGATCTGTTCCCTGACTTGTCTCCCAATGTGACCACACACAGCTGTGCTGCTGTGGAGAAAAGGGAATGATTTTAGCTGGGTGAAGTAGATTTGCCACCACCACCGAGACCATGGCCTCTGTCATTTCTACCATTTTTCACCTTAACCTCACTCTAGCAATTAACCCATCAGCTACTGTCACTGTCATTCTTGAGCAGCTTTCAACATCCACAGAGTCAGAACCTCTACTTGGAGTTGGGAAGGTGCTGCCCGATGAGCTCTCGCAGGAGCAGGCAGTCCCTTTCGGCCACGTGTGGGCTGCCATGTTATGTAGCACGGAGTCTCTCACACTGTAAATCGCCAGTGCTGTTGTACACTGTGAAGGAGGTTTGCCCATCGGGCACAAGCAGAGAGGTTTGTGCAGGACAGTGAATGGCAGCGCTACGCCCTTCCACATCATGGGCAACAACATTTTGCTCCTCATCGTTTCCTGGACTGGTGGCTGCCTGCCCCTGTTTATGGGCTGGAAAAGCCTGCGCTGCCTCACCTCTGCCTGTGCATGTTTTGCCTCATACACTGTTTAAGGTTTTTGTGGTCCCTATCAATAAATCTGTGGGCATTTCTAGATCTTACACCTTCAAACATCTCCTTCTTCTCTCTATGCCATGTGATGGCATGGAGGATCTCCACTGTGAAGTAGGAGAGACAAACAATGGGCCCAATGACAGGTGAGCCAGGTCTCTTCTGGCCAAGATTGGTGTACAAAGTAAACTAGAGCACATCTGTGTGTCACACGATAAAGTGATCTCGCAGCTAGCGCTGACCCAAGCTGGTAAAGAGTGTTGTGTCTATGCTTCACCTTGGCACCATCAACCTGGGGCTGAACCTGAGCTATGCAGACCTTCTTATTCCTCTTCTGCTATGCAAGACATCCAGTTGTGAATGGTCTCCTGAAGATAAGTTGCTCATGTGAGACATCTCCAGACCTGGCAGATGAACATCTCCCTCACCCTGCCATACCTCTCCCGTTCTCCTGCATGCACCCTGTGCTGGCGGCTGCCAGTCCCCACCATGGGCAGAAGCAGGGCTGTGGCCCTCCTGGGGTGGCAGAAAGCTGGTGTTTGTCATTCTCCAAGTTTGGTTGCTGTGCTGGAGCTGACTGGTGAGAGCAACCTGCATTTCATCTCTCAGAAGCCCCAACCACAGCAGGAGCCCTGACTGATCTGTCAGTCTTGAGTCACTGCTAAGTGCTGAGGTGACCCAGGAAGACTTCATCACCCATCTGGGGACTCACTGGCAGCTGAATGGCAGCCTTGAACATGCTGTTAGCACATAAATGATAGTCTTAGATGAGAATAATGATCAATTGGTGTCGAAGTGACTTTAAGGGTATGTTCTCACTTCTTCCTGGTGAAATCCAAGACTCAAAGGTGAAACTTCTGTCGTGGAAGAAAAGATAGGGCTGGAGACTGCCCGCAGGGGACAGCTATTGGCTCACAGAAAGATGTAAGATGTATTTTTCCCACTCAGTTTCCTCCAAGTCAATGAAATTAGAATTGGACCCTTTTGTTCTGATAACCTTTCAAAAGGAGTTAAGCTTGCCAAAAACCTCTGCTAATACACCAAAGGAAAAGGAAACAAGCCATAAAACATGTTTGGATCAAACAGTAACATTCTGTTGCACGTATCTAAAACACAGTGGAGGGAACACAGTGCTGCTTTGGAGTGTGACTGGGGACATGAATCATGATATTAGCTCAATATTTGCCCGAAGAGTATAAACCACTAGGCAGCTAAACTATGTTTATAAGAGCTGCACAAGCAAATGTGTATACTGCAGCCTTGTTTGTCTTAACTGTCCAGTTCCTAGGCTTACCCTATACCCCAAGTAATTTTTTTCTGTTCTCTTAATTCTTTTTAAACATAGAAATTGTATAAAACATATGATAATAAAAGAAATGCTCCACCCCCAGAGAGCGAAACATTGGCAGCGTAACTATATTTGACATTGTCATAGATTTGGGTTGGCAACATCAGCAATAATAAGCAACAGATCTTTTTAATGTAAATTTAGCACTAGACATCAAAAAAGTGATGATCAGTCCGTGGCAAGGCCTCCTCAAGAAGGGTTTTGTCAGTCTAGTGAAGATCACATGGAGTCATGCGAGTGAGTTGATGGACTCTGAAAAATGGAGTAAGGGGTGGGCCAGCAAGTGATTGGCCTTGTGGTGTTGGGAGAAGAAGGTGAGGGGTTTATGTTATCTTTCTGATGGCTTGGTAACTTGTCACAATCCTGGACACTTCAAACCAAATCTGAGAAGGGGTAGTGTTTCCAGCAATCCTAGTTTATCAATCAAGCTTTGAAAAAATGCTGGCAGGAGGGAGAAGGACAGAGGTTTTCTTCATAACTTGTCTGGACAACTTAGTGCTCTGTGTTGGTTTTGGCAGCCCCCTCAGCTGGCCAGATGGGAGGCACCTTCTGTCAGACCAGCTCTCCAATGTGTGTTTCCAGCCTAGTCCCAGTACCTGTTGTCTCCTGTCCCAGTGGCCAGACAGAAAAGGGGAGCAAGGGCATGAAGGAGAAATGAGTGGAGCCACCAGAAAGCCTGGAAGATGTGAAGGCAACAGGAGATACTGCAATGCAAAGTGTTACAGGGACATGGAGGATACCTAGACGGGATGTTGTCTGCCTAGACTTTATCAAAGCCTTTGACACTGTTTCCCACAGTGTCCTCCTGGAGAAACTGCCTGCTCATGGCTTGGATGGGTGTACACGTTATTGAGTAAAAAACTGGCTGGATGGACAGGCCCACAGAGTGGTGGTGAACGCAGTTAAATTCAGCTGGTGGATAGTCATTAGTGTTCCCCGGGGCTCAGTTTTGGGGCCAGTTCTGTTTAACATCTTTATCAATGATCTAGATGACGGGATTGAGTGCCCCCTCAGTAAGTTTG
>Ga0181612_136265_pt1 | contig 15441 bp, 9 predicted proteins | sample HoacroProtozoa21_FD_119630 | JGI IMG/M metagenome (GOLD analysis project Ga0181612, IMG submission 119630) | Hoatzin crop microbial communities from Cojedes, Venezuel. Combined Assembly of Gp0051906, Gp0051904, Gp0051908 | reverse complement strand
GACAAGGGGTAATGGCTTTAAACTGAAAAGGGGTAGATTTAGATTAGATATAAGACAGAAATTCTTCACTATGAGGGTGGTGATGCACTTGAACAGGTTGCTCAGAGAAGCTGTGGATGCCCCCTCTCTGGAAGTGTTCAAGGCCAGGTTGGATGGGGATTTGAACAACCTGGTCTACTGGAACCATGTCCCTGCCCATGGCAGTGGGTTGGAACAAGATGACCTTTAAGGTCCTTTCCAACCCAAATCATTCTATGATTCTATGATGAGAGGTATTATACCTACTTATTTGTTTGATTGTTTGCTTTTCCTTAGGAAGCAAAAAATCTTTACCAGAAGATGCATGTTTTATTACAACTTCATAAGTCCCTGGAGTCCCCAGAGGCCTCAATCCTGCCAAGCAGCAGAAATGTTCACTTGACTGAGGCCTGAGAGCCAAACTTAATGCCTTCTTCAAGGAGAAGCCTGGCATTAAGCTTCAGGCAACCCAGTAGCTTTGCAAGTTCCTAGCAGAAACAATTAAAATGTTCTTTATCCCAGTGATCCACCAATGGGGAAAAAAAAAGGTCTCAGAAGTCTTGAGTACTGGGCTACATTCTCACTTACAATACATTGCACCAACATGGTAGTTTAAAGTCTTTAACACATATTTGCACCATGTCTAAATGGGCCTTTAGGTAAAGATGATTCAGATCCATTAAAAGACAGCCAACAGAACTGAGGTGAATCAATTCAGACTGCCAATATTGAGCCTGAATCCTGAAACAGTCTGAATGGTCTGTATCGAACTCTCAGTCAACAAAAGAAACAGATTTAATAGGAAAGAAAACTCTCATACCTTTGGTTAATAGATGACTTAAAAGCAAATTTCTGTATCTATGGTTACTAGATGGAATAAAAATGAATTTGGGTCTTCATTCTCCCCATTCTGTACATTGTAACATACAATTAATTTTTAATTTGTATTAGATTATATTACACCGCAGTTCTTCTGTACAAATTTAATATTAGTTTTAAACCACAGAGCCTAAAAATTACGAAGAAAAACTAGCTGATACATTATTTTTGATTAATAACTTACTGATAAAGTCTGTGCTGCAAGAAAAAATAAACCTCCAAAACCTAAGCAACATCACGCGCCCTCCCTCTGTAAATGCATTCTCGCAAGACAGCTGACATTGTTAACTCCCCGACTGTTAAAATTAATAAAGCTAATGACAAAAGAAGGCAATGACAGCAAATACCTCACTTGGGTGAAAAACCGTTACATAAGGGAATTGGTCTGGGAAAGTTCAGGCATTGTAGACGACCAGTCCAATGCTGCAGGAAGTAACTAGACTCCTAAGTTTGTGAATTAGGAAAAAAACATAGAAAACATAATTCTTTGTTAAGACATTTTCTGCATAATGTGTATGCTGCCTAGTACTGGTGATCAAAATACTTTATATATATCATCTGCATTTGAAAACAGCCCAGGAAAACCTGCAGGTTATACACAATTCATTCGCATTTCATTGCTTCTAATTGCAAGTATTCTATATGTTCTTTCTCTCTTCCACCTGTAGGTGGCCACCATAAGCTATGCTTATCAAATAACTCATTAGCAGGCTTTTCAATACTGTCATATCCAGATAATTAGCAATTTATTTAAATAACCAATTTCTGTGGAAATAATTGCCATGGAATGCCCTGAACCTACTTTTATAAACTATAATAAAAGTGTTAAGATAATCCCTGACATTTGCAAATGCCATTAGTTCACCTTTCCTTTTGATAGTGCTATGGCATTATGTTTAAACAATTACCCGATAACGTGGCAGTTTAATGAAACAGTGTAGCAGGCACATCCTTCAAAATGGCCAGAGAATGCATTTATACACAGAAGAAAACCCAATGAACAGATATGTTTACAGAGGAAGACTATCCACGGCTGTTCGGAAGTCCGTAAATGGGACACACAGTATTCAGCACGCTAAAAAATATGGGAAGTGAACAAAGAGCAAATTCATGATGGACCTTACCACAGTTTCAATGGTGCACAGCCCAACACTTCTTAGGATGCAGAAAAGACTCTTTTCACTACCCCCTATCTATTTCACAGCCTGGTCAGTCCTTCAGGTCGTTGCTACCCACACATTAACAGTGATTTGCCAAAATCACAAATAATAATGTACTGTTTACTCAGGATCTGGCTATTTCCAACCAAAACTTTTAATTATTCATTTATCAAATGGAGCATTTGAGGGACTATTCATTTTATGGGTTGTCTCTACAACAGAGCCTACATCTTCAAAGGAATGGTTACCTAATGTTTCATTTTATCAGTAATTTGTGAAGGGTGATGTGCCAACACTACTAAATCAATGGCAAAGGTTCTGCTGACTACAGTGAAGTTAGGACTTTATCCCAAGACTTTAGAATAAAGTTAATGATTCTGCAAATTTGAAACAATTTCTAACTCACGCTGCCATTGCTGGCTCTTGAAACCATATCGACTGACTGCATTCTTTTGTTACACATTGTGACTAGCTATGACATTTATGGCTTAATAAATGATGGCATGTTAATATTTTCTCTGATAATTATTTCCTCCTTCCTTTTTATTACAAAGTTTACTTCTCATTTGATTCGATTTGAGATAACTATGGGTGTGAGTCCAACCTGTGACTGGAAAAAAGTAGTAAACTTTTTGCTCCATGTTTCCCTCAAAACAAAATTGTACTCAAATAGAAAAAAAGGGTGAAACTTTCGTAAACCCAAAGAAAAATCAGTGACCTTTTCAGTATTTATTTTTAACATTTCGGAATTCATACTAATGATTATTTATGCTCTTTCAGATGAAAGTTCATAAAATCACCAGAGTTCTCATTCAACAAATGTTTAGCAGTCATCAGAGACTTCTCTCAATTAAAAAGGTTAGAATCAGAGAAAAGGAAGAGGGAAAAAGTAAATTTTTCTTATCTGTAAATATTGTTCATCCAGGAAGACCTTGGGGAATTTTCACTCCTACTGAACTTCAATAGGAAAAATCAAGAGGACAGATACAAATTGTTTTGTGACTGCTGCAAGAGCTGGTTAAAGATTTTCTAACAAAGCAATTCTCTCACTGAAAACTACAAAACCACTGAAAATCAATACTTCAGGTGATCTGCATGAAACCTAGCAAAGCATTTTCTGTTGCAATTTATGAGATGTTAATTGTTTAATTTCATTCATGCTTTCTACTTTAGTTTGACTTGCAGCTGGAAATTGTCTCACACCATACTTTACGTGTTCTTTGGTTGGCTTGGTATGCTCTTTCTTCGTCCTGACTGCTTTGCTATTGCTCCCTGTGAGTCACCTGGCTGGGTGCCATGGAGCCGAGCACAGTGTGCTGCTGAAGGAGGTCTGGCACCTGTTTGCACTGCACTCCTCCACTGGACCAGGACAAAACCTGCCTTTTACTGAGAGACTGATAGTGTTAGTAAAATAAAACCAATAATGACACAACAGTAATGATAAAATAATAAAAGTGGTGCTAATAAATGAGGTATGCTCCCAACATAACACAAGGAAGAAGACACGTGAATTAGACCAGCATAAAAGCCAAGGGACAGCTTTTCTAAGAAATACTGCCCACAGTTCCCAGACAAGACCATAGCAGCCATCACAGAGGGACAAATGAGCTCCTGCCAAATTCTGCTGCACAATCCTTCCCCCCGAAAGATGTTAGTGCTTCACTTGAACACACAGTAGGTCTCACTGCCCATTTATTTTGGTGCAGAGACAGATGTATTTAACTCAAAGTCTAGTAGAAGTGTTTGTGGCTATTTACCCAAAAGTGTATAGATTTGTTCAAATGCAGCCTTGCTTCTGTCAGCCTCAGAGGCAGCGCTACCTTCGTTTGAGCTGGTTTTAACCTCCTTAACAACAACAACAACTGCCATGGTCAACACGACCCCGGTGCTAGAAAGTGGCATGTGCCTGTGTGTCCATGTGTCTGTGCCTGTACTTTAGCGCACACATAATTCTAATCATACTTCAGTATATCTAATGACACTAAGATTTATCTATCAGATATATCAGTGTATCTAAGGACACACTGTAAGAGTGGTGACTGGCTGCTGAGCAGGGAGCTGAGGCTCCTACAGTGTATTTAAAAATAAAAAAGTTACTGAAAAATGCCCTACAACTTTTCAGGTTATTTACAATAGCTAAAGTATACCTTGTACTGTATAATAACCACTTGTCTAAGAACTCCATTACAGAAAGCGAAGCAGAGCTTATGAAAGTACAGCAAACTAATGAAACCAGATCTAGGTATCTAGAAAGCTTAGATGAAGTATTTCCTTCTCCCTTTACATAACTCAGGATCATTCTTACGTGATTTTGAGATTTGTCTATTTTGTCTCTTTCTCTCTCTATTTTATCTATCTCATCCAGTTGCTACTATCTAGTAATATACAGTTTTACATATGGATATATTTAGATCTATTTATAGAAACATAAAATATATTAAAAGTATGATGGTATAAATGCAAAATGTTTGTGAAACAAATGATTCAGTTTCACTAGAAAACACTGTATTTGCCTGTGCAATAGTGTGTGTGTCTACACACATCTACCATGTTATTATTACATATCCATGTAATCTGCGTGAGTATATATATATATATGCACACTGAGTAGATATATTTCCATATTCACATAACAGTGGATGACACGTCCCCTGATAAAACCTGTTATTTCAACACTTCAAGTGAAAAGTGTTAAAATAAATGGTTCATCACATACAACGTGTTAAAATAAATGTTTATTTCAACACTACGTGTATCATAGCCATTTATTTCAACACTTCCCGTTTCTCAAGACTCACACAACTAAGAGTAGGAGAACTGATAGCTATACCTAAGATAGTTGAAGCACACAGCCCTACTCATCTGCTTGCCATAGTATGAGTAGGAAGTTATTTGACACTTTTTTTTCTCCCAGCAATAACTAGAAACTACCTACCTTGACTGTTCATGGGGATCTACATGTGTCTGTAAGCTCGTAGGCTGTATCATCATTTGGAAAGAAGCAGGGCCATACCAGAGTCTGTTGAGGTACTTGAAAAGCAAGCTGCTGCTACCAGGGTAGGGTTAGGGAAAGAAGCAAAGTATGGAGGCTTTCAACAATTTCACTTCGCAGTTTTGGAATTTGATACATAGGGATCTGGGCAGACAGAGACTCATGTGAACAAGAGCAAAAACTAGAGCTGTTCATACTGAAGGCTGAAAGGCATGAGATTTTTGCAGGACCAGTTTTAATCTGGTGATCAAATTACGAGCTAGGAGAGAATAGCTGGGTTCCTGGTCTATCCTGCTGAAATAATTTCTTGGGAGGACTCTTCAGCTCCCAAGACTTGCCTTATTTAATACACAACTGAAGGATTTTGGAGCAGAAGCTTTCCAACTTTAGGTGGTCTCTGAAGTACAAATACAGTCATTGGGAGCTTCATGTTGGTGGGTGTAGATTAGTGTTCGCATCTGACCTTGCTACTACAAGCTGAGCTTGGACATTACATTATATGCCAGTTTTAAGCTAGCGTCGGTTTCTTTCTCTGCCTTATTTTGGGTGGAAAGCACAAGAAGCTCCCATTCTCTGGTACTGCTGGAGCCAGAGGGTACTATGCCTTTACAGGTCAGTCTCTAAGGGACAAAGGCAGGATGAGGACAAAGAAATATAAATAATGCACAAAAGATGCACAAACCCACCACAAACTACAAGTCCCCTCCAAGAAATATTTAACGCTAACTTGCCTGCAATGTCTTCTTACTGCTTTGATAAACTCTCGAAGCATGATCAGAGGTTGCCTGGGCCCTAGCATGACAGTGTGGTCTTAAGAAGATAAACACTTGGTGGGGGGTTCTCTTTTCTTTTTCTTGTACATTTTCTTCCCTGAAATTGCAGACCTGTGTGCTGGTCTGGACAGAGCACAAACCCACAAATTAAACTAATGAAATGTTACCAAAGACTTTGCAACCAGCACACCCTGTCAGAAGACTGTTTTGTACCGATACAATGAAAAATTGAGACCACAGTTTCATCCACCCACAAATAAATTCACTGCCTGGAGCCAAGCCACTGCACAGTGCTAGTGGCCTATATTCAAACATCTCTCTTCCTGTAAAGTTATCTTCCCCCAGTGTCACCTTTGGCAGATAAAACACTATAATCATTTTGTAGCAGAATAGTGTACAATGCAATGAAAGCTCTCCAGAAAAAAAAAATGTTTTCACCCATTCACTTTCTTTAGATGTGATTTGTTCCAGAAAGAGGAGGTATCATCACTCCTTTGAAGGCACTGTAGGTTATAAGATTGGTCCTCAGAAGTTGGCAACATGTAATAAAAGTGCTTTATTCCTAAACATCAATCAGTTTTAAAAATGGTAGTTGCTCACAGAATGGTAATAATGGAAATATTCAGTTAATAACTACTGTAGACATTAAAACACTGTATGATAGATGTGCACTGCTCGTTACAGAAGAACACTTTCTTATAATTATGGTTTTACGGTTAGGTACATAAGTTTCTAAATATTTAGTTCCTTACACTTTGGTAATTTTGTAATGAAATTTCCATGGCAATACTTAGTTTTCCATAAAAGAAAAGGCTCCCCCATTCCAACAGAGAGTTGATACCTTGGCTTTAGCTGTGACTATGGCTGCGCATGGCTGACAATGTTAAAGAAAGGCTTTTTCTTCTGTTCCTTCTTTTTAATAACCTTCGCAATTACAGGAAGTTTCATGCCATTTCTTTAGCTGAGAGTGTACAGAAAGCTGAAGAGTTAATGCCTTAATGAAAAGCAAAATAATAGCATGTCCATGCCGTGTAAACTATTTGTGTCATAATGGAAGCAGAAACCTTATTTGCGGAGGCCCTTCCTAGCTCTGGACATATTATTGAGGGTTGGTAATTAAAATATGTTTGTATCAGTCCTGCTTGTGACCAGCCACACAACTCAATGTGATTTCAAGTTGAAATTATACACCTGTATGATAACTCTGCTTTCTGCATTAATAAAATACAACAGCATTAATAGGCCTAAATACTCATTTGTTTGACATATTCAGAGCAACATAAGGGGATATAAGGGAATTTAGTGCGTTGCTCTGTCAGATTATTTTAATTGTTATCCAGTGAGGGCAGCTCAGAGGGTGAGTAAGGGACTTAATTTATGTACTTATCCTCTTGGCTTCCACTGAAGAAAAATGATAGCAACACAACTCCTAAACTGCATTCACTGGTCTTCAGTGATCAAACTAAAGGCCAATTAACAGAAAGCCAGGGGCCCACAAAGTGTTTGTTGATTTTAAAATATGGATCAGAACACACACTGCTGCTGCTAAACACATACCAGATATATTTGGCACTTACGCAGTGCCTTCTAGGAGAGGATATCCAAATGGTATACAAAGATATGATAACTTTATCTCACAGAAAAGAAAGGGTGCAAGGGGAGGCCTGGAAATCTGTGTGTGAAGAGAGCAATTCCACTTGAGCAGAAGAGGCAGCAGTCAGCCCTCCTGGTCACAAACTTCTTGTCCCTTGGCCCAGGACGTCACATTGCCCTTTTCTCAAAAACTGTTGGTAATTTCAAGGATACCTTTATAGAGGTATGCTTTGTAAATCAACTCAAAGAGTGTCCTCTTAGAAGTAAATTACATACTAATGTCCTGGTAACCTTATTCTGTGCATTTTCATGGATGAATTTTTATGCCCATTCAAACCACAGCCTCAAGCATGGGAATCTGGCTGTTCACAGAAGCACACAGGACTGTTGTTGACTGCTGCTGTCACCCATAAAGGAATTACATTCTCTTTCCTTCCTGTTTTTCTCTAATCTAAAATAAAACATATCTGAAAGAATTGATTCACTCTGGGAGCAGTAACTTTGGGCAAAACCGGGTTGCTTCCTTGTTCTTCTTGGTCACACAGAATTATTAGGAATTCTGAAGGTTATTTTAAGCAATCCATGTACATATGAAAATGAAGAGATGCCATTTGCATGAGCTATTGCTGACATAATACTGTGTACGGAAAGCTCAAAGAGGAAGACTCACAAAAGCATAAATGTTCTGTGCGAAACTCTAACACATCTGTTCAGTGTTGAAAAGCCAGCATTTAAGTCCAAAGCACTAGAGGGCCGAGACAAGTGCATTTTTGGAATCAAAACAAATGCTATTAATTTAAGAAAATACTGTGAAGCACACAAAGACTGTACAATGCCATATGTTGCACAATGCATCTGGTAATCAATTTAGTGCCTATGCCTAATTTACTAGAAGCCCAAATAGGCTTAAGTTCTTTATTCAGAAATTCAGAAAGTAAACTATAAGCATTATAAACATGGTGCAATTACAATTAGAAAAAAAGTAGATTTTTCTTTTTACTTACAGAACACAAATAAAAATTAATCTCCTAAACTATATCCCATAACAAATACGTGTCCAAGCTCCACTTTCGATCAACAGCTTTCACAGACACACAGTTTTAGGATATAATGTGTTCTACAGCATAAAATATAAACGTAATTTTAAAATATTTTTACACTCAATGTCTACTTCTATTTTGTAAGTTTGAAGTCATGAGGGTTTTACACTGTCATTTGTGATTCTATACACAATACATTACTGAAGATGTCATCAAATACAGATGTACAAGCAACCTTGCATATACTGTGGTCCTAAATCAAATACGAATCCACAGTTACAGCATTAAAAATACAGTAAAAATCCCTAATTCAAGTGGACAGTATCACCTATAAAGCCAAAATAAATGGAGTAGAATAATAGTTTTCAGACCTGGGTTACAGTGTTAATGCAGAGACTTGAGCTGTGTTAATTCACCAAGCTTGATCTTGCTTGCCAGAGCATGCTTGTCAATATTTAGCTCCCAGGGAGCATGTCATGAGTCTTTACAAAAACTAGCTTAAACACAAAATACTATAGCAGCTGCTGTGATCCTTTTTCTAACACTGAGATTAAATTGCTGAAATTTGTTTTGAGCTTTTTAAACCAGAAAATGCGTGCCATATACCTACCGTAACAAGAATACGAGAAACAGCATTAAGGGATTGCAATGCTGTTATTAGGGCTTATTAAAAAACAGAAAAACACCAGATGCTTTACATTAACTGATTGGAAGATATTTTACTGTCAAGCATACAAATATTACTTTCTTTTGTGATACCAGATTAGAAAATGGACTGGGCTACAATCAGATGCTTCCATGTTTTCAAAAAACAAAAAGTCTAACCTGCACCAGAAAAAAAAAAATGAATAATTTACTTGCCTGACCACTGGAATTTCATCACAAAATGTAGGCAGACACTGTCTTCGGCATTTGACAGAGGTACCTAAACTAGGAATATACTAACCTCAGATTTCTGATCCAGTCAATGGAGCGAGAAAGGAACCCACCTCTGAGAATGCCTGTCTCCTCACAGTGACGTAGCAGCAGCTTAATAGTCTCCTAGTGAAGTGCCGGAAGTTCAGCAGGATAACCCTTGCTGTACTTGGTCAGCACGTCTGCTCACAGCTGCCTGTGAGATCCCCGACAGTGAGGGCATATCACCAGCTGTATCTTAGCAAGTCCTCAGCCTCTTTGGGGACAGCCTGGAAGGGCTCTGAGACACAGAGATGTCCTGGTAGGAACAGCAGCTCAGGGAGGCAATGCAGGTAGTGTAAGCAGAAGAGAGTACCACTACTGCCTGCCTTTTCTGCCCAGCAAACCTTTGGCTCAGGGCATCTTCTTTATGAGAAACAGGGAGAAATACCAAAGGACATTGGAGACAGCCCTGGAAGAAGCCCAAGTCTGGAAAAGAGATTGTAAGAGTGACAATTTTCTTTTGAAGACCCTTTTACCACCCCACACTACCTGACTTTTAACAGTAATCTGGGGATGTTCTCAGAGCTGTAAATTAGCGAGCCTAAGAGAAAAGAAAAATAAAGACATCAGAAAGAAATCCGTGTGTCAGCCCACGTGGGAGGGAGCTTCTTCCTAACATTCCCCTTAACAAAATGGAGCAAGACTTGGGGTGACTTCCCTGCCTCTGGCAGGGTTTAACTCCTCTCTGGATACCTGCCAAGGACTGATCCTCTAATGAGTTTTTATGAACAACAAAGATACAAGCAATCTCTTCATTATTTCAATAAACTAGATTGTACCACATAGCATGGGTTTTCAAAATATTTCTTACGCAAAATAAGTTGCCACCAGATCCTCCTTGGTGGTCTGAATTCTTCAAATCCAACCTTCAATAAGTTCTGAAGAAGCTGCTCAACTTCAAAGAAAAAGCAAGAGTCTTAAAAGCCTTGTCTGGAAATACCTTACCTGCAAGCACTCCTGATGCACAGAATTTATCAGGGCCTACAACGAGAAGATTTCTCTGAGTACTCCGTATTAAAATCTAAGTAGCTTTTGAGGGAGCATATATCCAGAAATCAGTGGAAATACTGCCAAAGCTGGGGTACTCAATAGGCAGGCAGCTGATGTGGCATTAAGAGTGTAAGCACAGCAGTAACTGACAGAGAGCAAGACAAGCTCAGCCTAGCCAAAATATGGACTGGAGTAATCATACATACTTTAGAAAACCAATAGGTCACTCAATAGGGCCATGAACATTTATAAATGGCTAGACATAACTGTAAAACAGTTAACCATGTCTTCATCGGCATGCCTGCTTGCAAAAAAACCCACAGCTTTCTCCTCATTGTGAGCTGCCTATAACTAAGTTCTTCATAGCATTAGGCTAACCTCTGTGCTGAGTCAGGTGTGGTACCACACATTTCATGGACTGATCCCATGTCATTAAAAACACCCTCCTTGTATGTCTGCCACAGCTGTGCAATGGATTTCTCATTTTGAAACAGCGGGACACTGCGCTCAGCAGTTCTCACTCAGCTCTCACTTAACCCAAATAATGGTGGCTCAATCCCTGACTATGGGCGTGCTTTGAGATTTAAACAGGACTTAGTAAAGATGGTTATAGAGGGCATGTTAATTGGGAAGACATTTGCAATTACCTGGCAACGCAGAAATTGCAAATTGTTCATAAATTGGGAAACCAAATTACTACAGCATGTTTCCTAAAAGATTTTGTAGATATCTTTGTATATACTGTGTGGGAGCAGGATATCTGTGTAGCTCATTCTATACAACAGTGTGCCTGCATGAAAAGACACAATAAAATGCAGATCCCCTGGCTGACTACTATATATTAGTTGCATTCTTTTGAAAGGTAAAAAAAATTTTCTGTGAAATGCATTTATAAATGCTTCTGGCAATAACTCATCAGGGATGATGTGACGCCCAGTGAAATACAAACCCAGGATCTACCCAGTTAAACAAATCTGCTGTATTTTGTGTTCCGTATTTTATGTGTGAAGTTGGCATTAGGATTTATTCATCATTCAAGTAGTATACTAAAAAATACAGAATGTTAGCAGAATTTAGGTGAATAAAGATCTATTCACTCTGGTGACTTCAGCATAAATCATAGCTAACCAGTGGTAGAACTTTCAAAGGCTACTCCTACATGGAAGCAGGACAGCAGCAATAACTGTGTATGTCCCTTTGGTGTTGCTGGATGTAAAGCAATGCCCTGGGTTTAAAGTTGTTCCAGGGATTATTTCTTTTTTTTCCTAAACCCTTGTATCTGATTGTCAAAATAGCCTGCAACTGGATTAACCTCATGAAGCACAGTTTCATATAGCTGTGAAAACTTCTCTTCAAGCTTTTCCTGACCTATTTCTAAAACACATCAATCCAGGGTTTTGTAGGTAGTGAGAATGGTAGGAGCCCCAGCATCCTCACAGAGATGCCTAAGCTACCAAGGCTACTGAAGCTACTGAACCAGGTGGAGGAGCTAGCATGCAATACAGAAGTTGGGGTGTATTGTCAACTGCTGTAGTATCCCCAGACAGATGGTGTCCGACAGTAGTCGGCTGGCCTATCCTGCAAGCACAGTTGTCACACAGAGAGAAGGAAGAACAGAATGAAGCTCCTGAATTTGGACGTATTATCTTCGCCAGGTCTTTCCTCTGCCTCCTGTATTAAAGCTCCCTAAACTGTCATAACCTGTATCAAAGTTTGAATCCATCACACATGTAACACCGCAACAAAGCTTTGCAGACGTCCAGGCCAACTTGAACACTACCACCTGAAATTATCTTCTTTGTGCTCCAGCCCATGACCATATGTTTAACCACTTAAAATTACTGCTTCTGTACAAAAAATACTTCTGCATTGTCTGACACACTGAGAGCAGAAAGCTAGGCCCAACTCTCATGCGATTGCCAGAGACCAGTCGGCAAGCCAGAATGACCTTTCTAACCCATCACTGAGCTGGGATATCATCAGGCACGCAGTTCCCACAGTTTAGGCGCACTCTGTAGTGAGTTGAAATTTGTATGAAAGACTGGAGAGTTATACCGCATGCCACCATGGTCTCTAGTCCTGGTTCAAGCTGCACTTGGAAGTCAAAAGACATTTTGACTGCATTGTGGTTATCCAGGGAGAAAGGTGAGCAAAGTCAGATTGAGAAAGCTGCTGAGATTTAACGGCAAACAAACCTAGCAGCAGACTTCACCGGGGCTTTTCCTGATTTTTATTTTTTTAATTAATGCCTATTTGAAATTCTTAATAATATTTTAATTCCTGCGTTAGAATAAACTGAATAGTACTTAAATGCCAAGCATTTACTTAAAGCAGTTATATTTAAATGACCTCCAAAATTAATTGTAGTAAGTATTTTTTTTTTATGATAGAAATGTATCAGTTTTCAACACGATAATCTCCACGAGTCATTACACAAAAATATTGTGAGACTTTTTTTTGCGAGCATTTGCTTAAAATTGCAAGAGGTGATCTTAAGAGAAAGAGACACCTTCTCCGCTACATCTCACAGACATGGAAAGACAATCAACTTGTGCTGACAAAGACAACACCAACGGGTTGAACCTTGCTGATATTACTGGAACGAGAAATTTTCTGCTCCTGACTTACACCTCCTCATCAGGTCATAGTTTGCATGTGGTACATTCACCTCTACCCATTACTATAACCAAGTTTAAATACAAGCCCGTGCTCCACCAGCCTGCTTTAAAATGCTTTGACATTTCTTTTACTTTCTCTATTCATTTCCATTCTTTGTTAATCAGAATATGTCTCCACGTTGCTAACTATAAGAGCACTCTTTACTTAATAATGTTAATCCATACCATCATATGAACTGATTTCCCATTTTATCTACCTGCACCCAGATTAAAACCGCATGTGCTTTCACCCATGCTTGAACAAGCTAGGCCACAGTCATTCTTATTTTTACCATATTATGTCTGAGTAGAATTTATGCTTTTATCTGAATCACCTTCTGACATTCACCTTTGGTAGCCATCAGTAAGACTTGATAGCTTAACAGTTATCTGCTTATTAAAAAAACCCACTCATCTGGGAAATGAATTATTTCAACCAGAGATATTCTGTATGAGCTTTGATGTAAACAGTAAATCCAGAGTGCTCAACAACAGTAGTTTACAGATTAATCTAATTACAGGCTATTAAAACAGGATACAGCTGTTGCATTTCTAAAACCCTGTACAGACCAGTAACAGTTAACAATGATTTGATGGTTTTCTAGGAGTTTGGAACAAATACTTTGCTTTTAGTCTGAGAGCAATGCTGGACATTTCTGTCTGATGCTTGGGGGATTCAGCCAACTAACAGATACATTTGGTGAAGAATCTCATTCTAGTCATGCCCTCCCTTCCTAATTTCCCTTTTCACTGTTTTGTCGTTTTTGCCTGTTCCTCAGGGAACCGAGTGATTGATAGCCTAATCCAATGACTGTATTACAGCTGCCTCAACTTGGACTCTTTTCCTTATCATTAGCAGTTAGCCTATGGTTAAATTCACAGCTCACTGCTTGGTACAGCCCCTGAGATTTAAGGGTCTGGCCTTTAGAAAATATTTAACATAAAATTGAAATCTTGACATACTGAGAATTCAGTTCTCTGCAAGGCTTCTTTAATTAATCCAATGTACTGTACCATTGTTCTATATGAGGCTGTGACATGGTGAACTGTTACTGAAGCTCACAGAGATGTGTAATTCTAAATTAAACACTCACTCACATGTACCTACACTGCATTTGTTTCTCAGGTACACGTGCATGAATGTGAAAAATTCAATCTATAACAACAATAAAACACAAACCAATTATGCTTCAAGAGTTAAGACTTTTCATTCATTTCAAGCTCAGAATGAGCTTTTTTCAAAGTAAGAGGAGGAGAAATCACAGCTTTGTTCAAGTGCTGTGTGTAAAGACTCATGCTTCATCCTTTTTCCAGGACTCATTTAATCTTTTGGTGAATGAAATCAATTACAATCATTTTTAATCAACTACAAACAGCACCTGTGCTAAAAGTGTAAAACGTTTTCTTTGTGGGAAAGAAATTGGCTAAAAAATATTAAATGTGGAAAAAATATGCTTAGTTCTCTGACCTTATCTGGAGAATAATACTTATTTTTAAATAGCTATTGGAAGGATGTAGACCTTGATCTATGCTGTAAACCTTTGCCCTACTTCCAGTCAGTCGATGAGCTGCAAGCTTCTATAAAAATGGCAGCTGAGTCCCAGATGAAAAATTATGCATCTCATAAACTGCTATTCTGCTGAAATGTCAAGCCATGGTAGGGCTGTACCTCAAACTCAGCACTTGGCATTTTCCTTCTGTCTGCTTTGTTGCCATGAAGCAAACATGAACAGTGAGGATTTGTGTAGGGCAGGTAGCAGGCGAGCTCCCTGTCAAAAATCTATTATTAGGGCTCTGATCTCTCCTGCACAGACCAGTGATGGCAGAACACTATGAGAAATCAGACTACTACAAGGACACCATGGAAAACAGAGGACTCTTTGTGAATCCTGATATAATATATGCAAATAAGGGCTTTTAATGGCTGAACTACATTTAACAGAAATAATACAAGAAAATTAAAATTGTACCATGGCATATATTTGGTTTTTACTCCTATCTACACTGTTTTATAAATATATGTTAACATAAATAGTCTTTAACTCTCAGTAAATATTTATACAAAACAGAAGTGCCTATGCATACATACATTTTGTTTTGTTTCCCATGATGGGCAGCTTTTCATTCATTTCTATTGACCAAAATCCACACTGCACAGTCACTGAGAGAACTGTGATTAGGAAAGTGAATGCTCTTGGCTTTTTTTTCACTTTCTTTTTACTGGTGTGTCAGAAAATTAATATTAAAAGGCAGTCATTATTATAACTTCAACTTTTCCTCTTTTAATATAATTCATACATTTCAGATTAGAATATACGCCCCTATTAATAATGTCAATTATTCACATAATGTATACATTTTAATTTAATGAAATAACACCTG
>Ga0181612_176634_pt1 | contig 15442 bp, 9 predicted proteins | sample HoacroProtozoa21_FD_119630 | JGI IMG/M metagenome (GOLD analysis project Ga0181612, IMG submission 119630) | Hoatzin crop microbial communities from Cojedes, Venezuel. Combined Assembly of Gp0051906, Gp0051904, Gp0051908 | reverse complement strand
CTGCCAAGTCATACTGGAGGAAAAAATACACTCTGTTTTGTTTTGTACTGAAAATTGGAAAAAAACCCTAACTCCCAATTTGTAACGCTTGCATCAGTGGTTCCATGTAAGTGAATTAGCATAACAAATATTACCAGCTGTTAAGTTAAAGAAAGGGCAGAAACCTCTGGCTCTGCAGAATGTGTGTTTGGGGTAAGATGCACAACCACTGCACGGGTGTTGAAAGTTTAATTTATGTAAGATGGTACAGAAAAAAATAGAAGATGAACCATTTTCTTTAAGTCAACATTGCAAAAAAGAATTTAAAAAATAACTAAAATCATTTTACATCCTCTTGAAGGAGCATATCTGCATAAACACACTTGGCAAGGTAGAGCACTGATAGAACCTGGAAAATTAAGAAATACCAAGGGGAAAGGAAGGACACAGCAACTGACATCAGAACTTGTCTAGTCAAGGTCTTAGGGAAGCTAAGGAAAAAGAACAGATGAGAATTTTAAGCTACAACTTATTCATAGAAATAACATGACTTTCTACTAGAACATGATTTAGTAGGGTTCTACATTGCTGACTGGGAATACCGTAAAGACTATTACTAGAATATTCCAAACACCTTTAATCCCAAAGGGCTTGTCTAGACAAAAGCAGGAAGAAAATAAGTCAAATCTATTACAGAACTAGGAAGAGCAGTGTCCCAGGACTTCTAGGAAAAGCAAGCGTACCGTAGTAGTAGATAATGCAGTAAGGACTGAAATACACACTACTTAATCCATCTCTGACAATGACAGTAAAGAACATTTTTCTATTCAATACCTGCTTATCTAAAGAAGTGTTCTGCAATGATCATCAGCCATTAAACGGACTAGCGTGATGGAAGATTTATCAGGATTCTGCTTTATGGAACAGCTGGATCCTTAATTATTCTTTCTAACATAAGGCATTTGATCACAGACTTTAAGTTACAAACCATCTATGACGAACTTTTGCACGGTATTATTGATTAGCATGTTAGCGCAGCCACCATCCCATCACTACTGTAAAATCCTAGACCTTCAGGTCTACCCATAAAGCAGCTTTATGAAAATTTCTGTGGGTAGATCTATATTTTCGTGATGACACTGCCAAAGGACATTTTTTAACAAAGGTGTCAGATTGACAGACCTAAAACTTTGAGCTGAATAAGAGCTGGGAGGAGTTGCAGTTAACTGAAAAACATTTTCACAATAGTTTTATTAAGAAACATATATGTCAACAAAACCTCAAACAAAGTTTCACTAAGCGTATTTATAACTATTTTTACTAGAACTGCTGAAAACTAAAATTCTCATACTTTTGTGAAGTTTAGGCATTTGACTCCAAAGCAATATGATCTGTGGGCTGAACCTTCATATCCCACCAAATTCAGCAGCAGTTCTGAGTGCTTAGTACTTCTGTAAATTAGAACATTAAAGCATTAGACTCAGATACTTATTTTTGCATACTAAATTTTGAAAATTTAACATTGAAAATTACCATAGATAACAATTGTTTGTGTATCATAATTTAAGAGGCTTTTTACTTCTACTGCTGTAGAAAATTATGCAAGCGTTTGAATCATTTCATCGCATCATCACAAGCAATTAAAAAAAAAAACCTCACATGGGAGAAGTCTGCTTTTTGTATGTTCACATAATGCTACAGGACTGAAAGTCTTTTCTATCTGTGTAGCAACAGAACCCATGCACCACCATTTAGTTCATGGCGTAGTAATTCTTTCATTTATGACTCTATTAGTAAATCTCTATATTCTTTATTATCCCTTTGGCACACCCCGCAGAAGCCACTCTGGAAAGCTAGAAGAATTAGCATTTTTGAACACTAAGGAAAATCATCTCCAAACTTCATTAACCACAGAATCATCAAACCATGAGTACTGTAAATCTTGGCACTAGCTGAATAGAAGCAATTAGACCAGCCTTATAAGTCCACAGGGGGCTTCCCTCCCTGCTTGATGCTTGTTTAGGTGGAACACAGACTACCAGAACCAATATTCTGTAATTCATGCAACCTCTTCTAGCAGCTTACATGCATCCCTGAGGCCTTAAAATGGGTTAGATTTATCATACACAATGGCAGCGACACATTGGAAGTTAGAAATTATTGCAACTTCACTGACAGACATGCTTTTCAACTTACACTGAGTCTGATGGTGAATTATAGCCTCGGGAAAAACAAGGAGTTGAAAGACATGTTCCCAGCTGACTGGGACACTACTTCAGTTCCACACCAGTAAAGAAACATATACATACGGAACAATCTCTGTGCTTCCATAACAATCAAGGTTTTCAGTCGACGGACTTTGAAAGGCTACACCAGCTCTATTAAAGCAATATTTTTCTTTTATGTATATTTATTCCCTCTCCCAGAATGCATTAGTGTTACTAATGTAGTTCTAGATCAAAAAAAGATAAAATAAACTATCCTAAACTCCCTTCTCTGATTAATTTTTGAGAAAAACTGAGAAAAGTTTTCATGCCAGCATCACTATTTGGTACGTGCATCAAGGAACACTGCAGTTAAAAATGCCTAAGAATTTAATACTATGCAAATGCATAACTGAAGGGTGATAGAAATTCAAATAAACACAGAGCTAAAACAATCTGTGCACCTGCAAAGTATGAAAACTTTTCCATTTACTAGAGTGGCATGATTTTGCTTTGATATAGACCAGCCATATGCCATAATTGTTTATGCCCTTCTCTCTTACTGTTAACACGAGCAGTTATAATGAGCAGCATAACAATTTTTTTTTTATGTTAAAGTGTAGATTGTACAGTAATTTAGAATCAAAATATTTTAGGGTTTTCATACAAATGCATTACACTACTTTCATTTTGTATGAACAGCAAAGACTAAACGCTCCATAGGAAAGGAATTACTGCTTTTTTTTCCACTGTAAAAGGGTGTCTGTCTTTAGGCTTACGCATATTTAAAAATATAATTCTTTTCTGCCTAGTCATTTTTCACTGCATATTGTGAGCATACAACCACAGATACAAACTTCAACAAATGAAAGACTTAAAGCCAGTATAGCTGGCAGGAGAATAAAAGAGCATATGAGGTACTTAAAATATGTTTCAACTTTTTTTCGTATTAACTACATTTCAAGTTCATGATGTTCCTAAAAATTACATTATAGAACTATACATCACCCATGCTCCAAGTGCTATGTTGCCTTCCAACCTGCTGTAAGAAACTACGCAAAATGTTTATGACATGTACTAACAGACTACCTTTTTTGATATTATGTTAGTAGATAATTATGAGATCATTAATCAAGATGATTGACAATTTTCATGGTCAGTATTTTCTGTGAGGGATTTTTCTTAGTAATTTCTTCGATCCACTTGACAAAGTTAATATCTGAAGGTACACACTGCAACTCAGTTTTCCTGATTTCTATTTCTTTTACTTTGTAAGGAGGCAGATGGAAGCGTATAAAAAGTGGCATGATAGTCTGCTGCAGTTTTTATCACTGAGTAGACTCCATCTTGATTGACTTGCATGGAAATGTGACATGTGTTAATAACATCATAAGTATGGATATTAGTATTTGTGAAAACAGAAATGTATGAATAGTAGACACTTCATGCATCTGAAGACATGTATGTAAAATAAAAAATCTACACATAATTAAAAATGGTCACTTGTCTATCTGAAATACATACTGAAAAGACTTTGAGCCACATTAGAGCACTGACCAGTTTACTCCGGCCTATATGACCTACCCTTGCATTATATATACTTGCCATACAACAGACACTTCAGAGACTGAGGAAATACATTTTAGAAGCTAAATCGGAACAAGAAACAAAACATTATTTTTATCCTAGCTCTACACTAACTAGGCTACCCTAGATATGCAAATGGGCAGGGCAGGTTGGGAGGTGAAGTGCTCGCACTTTAATTTTCACTAGTGGAGTAAAAAAAAAGAAACAAAAACAAAAACCTTCTTTTGAAGGCACAAGCTCCATTTCTGTACAGTTCCTGCCTTTCAATACTCCACCCTGATAAGGGAAGGGATTTGAGATATCCAAGTTCCACACAGATGCTTCCATGACACAGATTGTCATCATTCTTTACACAGGTACATCAAGAAAAGATAGCAGGATCCCAAGATAAACATCCATAGGACTTAAGACTGGAAACTGTTAATGAACTCAGCTGGACGTCTTGTACACCACAAGCCACTGAACTTCACCAGCTTACTTCTGAAGGAGGTAAAGTACTGGCATTGTAACTGAAGTATAATTTATGCCATAGTAAAGTGCACCTTTCAGGAAAAACAATCATTCCCAACACGAACGCATACAGAGGGGAAGAGTCCTCATTTTCTCTCAATAGAATATTTCAGTGGGCAGTCACTCACACTATCGACATTTTATACCTTATTTTCCATTGGAGTTTGTCCAGCATCAGCTTCAAGATACTGATTCTTGCCAAGCCTTTATTACATTAAACAGCCTTTTACTTTCTTTCACAAAGATACGTACTTACAGTATAACCAAATCACACATCAATCCACTTCTCACTAAACCAAAGTGATTAAGCCCTTGAAATCTGCTACTCTCAGGAATTTTCTCCAGCAACCACCTCCAACGCTCTCTTCCACTCACTTTTTGCATCCCTACAGAGTGAGTACCTGCAATCTCCAATATCTGCTTCCACAGACTTGTGATACTGCCCCAAAGCTCTGTGAAGCTCAGTTTCCTTACAACTATAAACCCCTCTTCGCTGGAAGTTACTTTTTCAGTGGAAGACATTGCCACCAACGCGGCTGTCAAGGGCATGCTTTAGTCAGTGTGTATCTCATCTTCTCGTACAGCTCAGCAAGCTGTAAACAGTCGAAAACACTGTTTCAGATCCTCAGACATACCCCTGGGATGGGGCTTGGAGCACACTGGTCTAGTGGAAGATGTCCCTCCCACGGCAGGGAGATGGGAACAAGATGATCTATAAGGTCCCTTCCAACCCAAACCATAAAAAATACACAAACACCCCTGTGAGTTCCTTCTTTATAGAGGTAATGGACACAATTTTGCCTGTCGTTCACACATTGCAAATCACTATTAGGTTTATTTCATTCTAAGCTACATTTTGTGACTACTTTGAGGGGAGACGAGTGGCAGGAAGGTGGAGGGAAAATCAGGCTGTACAAAACAGTCCCGATAGCTTTAAGGCCCTTACAGATGTGCTTGTTGAAGATAATCAAAACCTCAAGACTGTCAAAACCAATATTAAATCTTGTAATTTCTGAACATTTGAAATGTCTTTTTTTTTAATTTGTCTTTGCAAATAGCATGAGGAAATGTGCTTGAACCATCTTTCCAGACGGTTTAAACGTTTCCTGTGAATCTTAAATTCTTTTCTCACTCTTTTCTCTGATTTTTGCTCTGCTAGACACAAATAGATGAGGCTGGCTGATAGTCACAGCAAGTCATATAGCCTCTATAATCTTTAATCTTAGATGACTCTTCAATTTAACATGACCCTTCTTTCCAAGAACAGACATGAAAGTGAACAAGAAGGTTTAGAAAGACTTATAACAAAAGCGCTAAGGACACCCCCCAAATCCTATACGCTTTTATGTCACAATCCCCACATTTTTTGCTTCCTTCCCTTCACATATGTGTGTTTCAGCCAGCAAACAGTTTCACAAATTCCCAGCTGGAGTACCAGCTTCCTCGTATCTGCTGGAAATTAAGACCTAGCTGCATACGAACTTCGTATAACTGCTAGCTGTATTCAGATGGCAGTGCAGACAGCAAGAAAAATTAACAGGAGTTCTGCATTCTCTTCAGCAGAAAGCTTCCTTCCCCATCACTCAAACCAAACCACAGGGGAGTGCATAAGCTATTTCGACTCAGAAGAGGTAGAAGATGAACCTAAGTGAGAGAAGTACCACGGACCCCTTCCTATTCCAAACAATGTTTTCAAGGAATGATGAGAGTAGGGGGTAGACCGGCTGCAGAGCCCTCTAAATGCAACAACACTCGATTCCTTTCCCCATTTTGTCACACAAAATCCTACTCGGAGAATCTGTGTCATGTGACAGGATGCTACTGCAAGGGTAATAACCTCCCTTGTTCCCCTCAGCAGAGCAACAACTGTTTAGAAAGTGGGGAGGTGCAGAGAGGGGAATTCTGTCTATAAACAGTTCTGCCTGAGCTAGGATGACACAGAGTTTTCAAAACTTGTCTTGTGAAACTGATATCCCAATCAATGGATCAGGATGGTGGTGCCAACAACTAGTATTTCCCAACTCCATGTTCCCACCTGCTGTTTTTCATTTGGTTATGAGCTTCAGTTCTTCACACCCTCACACAACAAAACGCTGAAAACATATTAATTTATTTACGTATATCTCTTTAGAAGTGTCCTTTGCTATTGGATGCACGATGTTCCAAGCTGCTAAAAATCACAGTAGGGCAATAGCTTTGGCATCTAAATGTCTATTATTTTAAGGAAGTAAACAGAGTTTTATCAATCATGCATTTCTTTCTTTTAGTGAGGAAAAGGACTTTTTTTTTCTCGTTTAGTCTTCTTTTTCTCTCATGTCTCTCTGTTCTAGTTAATTCGTGAATGGGTTGTATGAGCCAAGACACATCCAGTGGGATACCATACAGAAGGATACTATGAATTCCACACTTGGAATTAAATATGATATTTGTGATGTCAGCAGCCCCAGAATGATTAATTCAAATTGCAACGAGTTACCAACATGATTGACAAATGAGAAGACCACTGAATGATAGAAATTTAAAAGCTTAGGTTACTTAACCTGACAAAGTGAAGAAAATAGGTATGATTCCTCTCTATGCGCACACTGAAGATTAAACACCATGTAGGGACATAGACTTTTAATCCAAATTATGTAGTCAGAAGAAAAACGAGTATTCACTGCCCAGGAATAAATTTTGTTTGGAAATAAAAAGCTTTCTCACTATTACAGTAGGATGGTTATGGAACAGCCTGTAACAGGAAGGGCAGGGCAAAAAAAAAGAAAAAACCCAAATCAGTAGTTTGAAAAAGGAATAAAGACTATTTATTTTAACAAACCACCTCTGAACCCCTCTCCTCCTCTACTAAAATATCTTTTCCAAGAATTTATTATGATCATGACAGAGATTGATATAAATAGCTATGCACCTGCATGGAATTTTACTAGCCACCTGCTGTGAAGTTAATGCCCAGAATATTAATTTGCTTAGTAGGTCTGCTGTCATGCTACGGTCTATTTTCATACTGTGTTCCCTCATTTTGTTGCATGGAAATGTTTCCTTGAATAATTTTTTTACCATGCAACAAACTGTTCCTTTGGGAAAAGCTTTTTTAAGTACTATACATGCATTTGTCTGTACTTCACAGACTTGCCTTCATACCACATCACTTACTTGCTATCCTCTGTAAATACCAAAAAGCATATAACTCTAAAGACAGCTTTTCAAAATGTTGAGAAAATGCAATCTTCAGGGTAATGTCTGCCAATTTTAACTTCTAAAACTCAGAGAATGAGAAATCTGTCTTTATACAAATTATGTCAGCCTGCGAAATGTACTTTTTTTTTTTTGTATTATTTCTTTTTTGTGGTATTTCTTTACCACTAACCTGTAGTTGTCTGCTTGTTTACTAGAATTTTAAACTTAATGTTCTGTTCTCTTCTGCCTGTTCTCTGTCTGTCCGGGAGGCACTCAACCTTGGGGGGTTTTTGTTGTTTGTTTGCATACAGAAAAGAGGAAAGCTCCAAATGTCTATCAGGTACTAGCCTTTGAGTGAGACACTTATGATATTAGACTAGTCTCAGCAGACTTTGTTCTCATGCAGGCAAGTCATTTATTTTCATTTATCTCCTGCCTGAGAGGTTACTCCACTGATTAATCTACACAGGCAGGTTCATTCCCCATCTCTCCAAACCTCGTAAAATTTTTAGTGACATTCCTCGTCAATACAAAAGAAATCTGATTTACTTTTCACTGTCACTTACCTGCAAAAACTCTCTTTCTCCAAAAACCCAAGTTTTATCCATGTAGCAACCAGCATCAGAAAACTTCTTTCTGGAATATTAATCAAACTCGCCCACATATCAACCCTTATTGAGCTTTGGTGCAAGACTTCCAGAAGGTTGTCGACATCCTGCACACTCTTGTACCACTGGGCAGCAGCATCCCATCCCATCCCATCACCATGTTTTTCATGTACCGATAGATTGGTTGACAAGCACAGACTTTGTCCACGATGAAAAAGTATTCTGTGCTCGACATCCCTATTAATTATGATAACTAAGGACAAATAACAAGAACAATCATCTCAACAATCCTTTTAACACAGCTTGTCCTTGTCAATAGCGACCATCAATGAGACAAACAAATTTCTAGCAGCTGGTACAGACTTTGCTTTGTGTTTTGTAAAATTTCTCCAAATTTTTTTTTTAATTCAATTCAATTTTTTATTTTTCAACAAATATTTGAGGAAGACAATATTTAGAAGAATAGACTTTATAAAATAATTGATACTTTAAAAGAAATTTTGCCTGACTTTATGATTACAGCAGGAACTCACCCCAGCAGCTTAATTGCCCTAACACTAATGCAGTTTGCAAAATTGCACAGGTAAGGAAGGCCATGGGGGTTTGCAGAGAGAGGGAGTGGGGAAAGAAGAGGGTGTCGTCTTCTGAACAAGAAAGATATATGAAGAAATTCTTGTGACTGGAAGGAAAAAATAAACCTATACAGCTCTATGTATCAGTGAAGAAAATCAGTCTATTACACATATAAAGTCTCAAAGGAAAAATAATGATTTCTCAGCCTTCCTCACGGTTTCTGAGAAAATTTTTCAAGACCAAGTAGAATAAAGGAAGATACACTAAAAGCACCCTTGTTACTATATTAAGTTCATCTGCCATGCTCTCAACTTTGCAGATCTGTAGATTTACTGATTCTTAAAAAGTTATTTTGAAACTCAGCTTCATCAGCTGGGAGGGGGATGGAAAAAGTATGTCCAATGCTCTGTGTGACCAGAAGACCTTAATTTGATGTTCAGTATAAGCACCACAAACAATAGTTTTATAGTTTAAGCAATCTTCTTTCACAGCTCACTGGCACCATAATAGTTAGGGGGTAGGTCTATCATTTAAGAGTTAGGAGGGTCTCAGCCAAGTTAAACATTACAATTTTCTTTAAATATACTATAAATGTGTTTAAATGCCATTTATGGCATCCGTCACAAATTTTGTGAGGAAACATGTCTATGTGGTGAAAGAACCTGTTGACCAGTCTGCTGCCAAATCCGTTCTTATTTCCATCCCACAATATGACTCTTCTCTCTCCCAAAATATTGGAAGATTGTTTTAACTGGGTACTAAACAGCCATGACAGTGCTCTGTTGGCAGAAAAAAATCATGGTTCGCGTGCCAGCTCCCAGAACAGCATGCTTATTAGTCATGGCTTTGTAAATTCTCTCACGTACAATATCTGAACAACTTGAGAATTCCCAGATTTCTCATTGTAAAAATGTATCACTAGCTGCACCTTAAAGTACTAATGCTTAATAGACAGATAAAAAAAGCATTGTCTCCTAATGGTAGATAAAAAAAGTTATAGATACTTGCAAAAGCAATACTCATAATGTCAAATAAATTGCAAAAGCAATGCTCCTAATGTCATACTATAAACTCACTAGGATTAAGGTCTGCCTACATTTCCACTTGCCAAGTTCCAAAATCTTGGAGAAATCTGGTGGTTACACACTAAGTACACAGAAAACACACTCTAAGAATATTTAATCCTCGTAATTTTGCACTTACATGAACCCAAAGAATCTTATCTTTCACGGGTAAACTAGCAGGTACTATTTATATACCTCTTAAAAACTGAATGGGAAACTGGGATGTTTTTAGCAATAACTGCCTACAGAGAAACGCACGCCGTGTTAGTCGACACCATAACTATCCTGTCTTTTCAGATATAACTCCTATTGTATTCACCATTTCCCTAGCACACCTGCATCACGGGAATTTTTACCCATTGTTGTCAAAAGAGAATCTTTTGGAAGTTACCAGTCACATGGCCAGCGATGCGCCCAACTGCCAGTTCCTTCATAACCAAATTGCCTATGACCTCTACATGTAAACTAACTGCTCAAACAACTACTAAAACAAACAAAAAATATTCAGGAAGCTAAAGTTTACAGCCTAGGTTAGAAGATTCTGCAGTCCCAATGGCTTAGCAAGAGACTCTACTCTGACCGTTGGTCAGGAATCACAGATCGTAGCTTGCTGTCTTCGATGGGCTTACCTTCTGAGCAAAATTCTTAAGCTCATACAGACCAGTGAAAATTGCATTATTTTTTTCTTGCACATCCAAGATATTACTATGAATGCCAAGAAATTAGTTTCTACTATCATCTAAAGTAATTAATATACCACTATTTCTTAATGTTGATTTTCAGTTAGGTATGTAGAAGATAAGTTTTGCCAAGTCAAGCAAAAGCACCCCTGGGGAATGCCCTTAAAAATCAAAGGGTGATCTTCATTAGCCTGTTTTCAAAATTCTGATTCCAAAACTGGGACCCACACCTTTGTCAATGTAAGTTACACATACTGTCTTCTTTTACCCTGGTCATCTGTCCTTCCCAACTCTACTGTTGGCAGAAGATGATGAAAAGAGCTAGGAGCAGAATGAACCAAGTCTATCAGCAAATATTAGTTCCATTTTGGGGGAAGATGACTCCCATTGTGTGATGGTCTTTTCTGCCTTTGCTGGTGGTAACCCTAATTGTTGTATTGGTGAACTTCAATTTGCCTTTCCCTTCCACACAAAAAAATAGGAAAGTGAGTTGCTATCAGGAACTACATGATCTAAGAACAGAAGCTTCTGTTGGTGACAGGTGAGGCCTACAACCCACAATTACCAGCTGGAGCTGCAACTGCAATCTCACAAGAAAATCAGCCAGAAATTCCTGATCTAACAGCAGCTGTTCAAAAGATTGTGAGCAGCGGCCAAAAAGTGACAGAAAGTCGTGGGAGTCCCAAATATTTTGAGAGATCTAGCAAGTAAGACAATAATCATCACATGTTAAGCCAGAGCTCTTGATCCAGAACGAAGGTGTGGCATATTGCCCAAAATGAATAAGCTTAGTGACCTTAATTTATTTTGCATGGCTCAAATGATCATATCAATGAGGGAATTAGTGGAGACATGTTTTATTTCTTTCTTTTGATTTTTTCCTTCGTCCTTCTGCTTGTCCTTCTGTCTGTTCTGTACATCCGTATGTTTTTTGACTCTACTTGTGGGTTTGGTAGAGACGAGATTACTTTCTCATTTCTTTATGTAGCATAGAGAGGTTCTGAAGGTTAAGATGCACAGGCCTCAGGGTTACCACTAACAATAACAACAACAATCTTAAAATCCATTCAACACATTTTGCAATCACAGCACCTGTTGCTGGAATGATTAACATGCTGCACAGACACTGAAAATTTACTGTCTTCTCTACCAGATTGTTTTTCCAAACGCCACTAGGAAAAATTAGCTTGTAGTACTGCTGCTGTATTGCTATTACCTTACAAAAGATCACATTTCCTATGTTTGTCATTCAAAAACCTCTCTTACATATGCTTAATCAAAATTGGAACTATGAAGAATAATCTGAGCTACAATATTCAGCCAAAACTGTAGTTTCGCTACAGGTTAAACCACCAGGGGTAATGCAATTGAGCTTGCCTAGTACTAAACAAACAAACAAAATGTACTGAGGATATAAAACCCTAAAATAAAGCACTGATTCTGTAGGTAAAGCAAATGAAAATATTGGTTTCTCCTCTCCTCAAACCATTCTACATGTGCCTCTTTCCTCCAGCTGTAAAATTGCGTTTATAGGTTTGGGGTTGTTTGGAGGTTTTCTTCCTCCTATTATTCTATTACTCATCTTACCCTATGCTCATATCACATTCTGTATTTTACCTTGCATTTGCTCAAAAGCCAATCGATCAGAACCTTGATCAAGCGGACTTAGAGCGTCTACAGTAACATAAATACAGCACAACAGGAAAACTATCCATCTTCTCCCTGGATGACCTAGAAAACTTTGAGGTGAAAACCCTGCTGTGCTTTGGTGTACAAACCCACAATTTCCTGAGTTCACAATCTCAGCTTTTCCAATACAAATCCTGTCTTAGTGTTGAAGCAAATTATAGCTGATTACAGTTTATTTGTACAATTAATATAACTGCACTACATCTTGGTAAAAGTCTGAGTTATCATATATTAGCAGGTATTCTACTTGCACAAAATCACATTATTATGAGATAGAATAGTACAGCTATGTAATAATGTGGTAGAAAAATCACTAGGGAGATTTCTGAGAATAAAAAAAAGAAAAAAAAAAAAACACACACAAAAACCAACAACATTCTGTGCCTGGTTGGTAGCCCCTATAAAAGCACTGCCCAGGAAACAACATTTTTAACTACAACATAAAGCATGCTTAAAGGAAGAGCTAGGAGAGCAAACAAGACAGGAAGAAAGACTATAAAAATTAATACAGTTTGGATTAACAATTTCAAGGAAAGCAATTAATTTTTTTAATTTAAGATCTCCTTGACTTGTGAATACTCCCACAATTCATTTTAAACTGCTTTCAGCAATCAGGGCTCCACAGATTCTCTCGAAAATTTCAGGCAGAGCGTTCCGGTGCCTCTTCACATGTTCAGCTTTAAACTGATCACCAGATTATGAAACAGAAGGCTTCCCCCACCTCAGCTAAGATGACTGGGGATCGTTGCCAAGCTCTCTGGTTATTTCCTGGGATTGGCTGGGGATTTAATCTAATTTGTATTTTATTTATTTTAATTATCATGGAAAAGTGTCTAAACATTCAAACTGCACGTTTGTGTCACCACCACATCTCACGGAAGTGGATGAATGGCTTATCTTGACGCTGTTCTGCGAAACGCCAGGGCCTCGAGGGCCCCAGGAGGCCTCCACGGGCTGGGCCAGCTTCGCGCACGCCCTGCCTGGGCACCCCAGAGCCCCATCGTGGCACAGCGACGGCGGGAGGTAACCAGCAGCCCCGGGTGCTGTGCCAGAGGCCTGGCTGGGCCCTCACGCAGCGCACTGCTGCCAGAAACGGGTCCCGCCAAAGGTCCCGATCACCAGGGGAAGGGCAAGGCAGGGCAGAGGTGCCTGGGTGGACCCAGTAAATCCCAGCTGAAGCTGAGGCAGCACCCCAGCAGCCCAGCTGCGGAGGAGTGTCAGCGGGCTCCCGGGCCATGTGTGGGGAGAGGCCCCTGCGGAGCCTGTCAGGGCCACTAAGGCCGATTGATGCCAGAAGGAAATTTCTTCCAGGCCGAAACCTAGCAAGTAAATATTTAACCCTGTAGAAAATTTTAATGGCTGAGATGCAAAAGTATTTTTCTGATGGAAATATTATCGCAGGCTTATGTATGGGAGGTTGGCCAGGAGCTGCAAGATTATAAATTGTTGCTTTTAAGTAAAAGCTGCACAGTATTATTTGTGGAATTGCTTTCATAATCTGTCTTCCCTAGTAAGTGCTCTCAAAATTGACTTCCACAGTAAAAATTAATTTACAGGGTTTTAAGCAGTGAAAGAGAGGACAACAAAAATACAGTCTTATGGCTGTTATGCTAAGGACATAAATGAGATGGAACAAACTCAAAATGAGCATTTATCCGCATTATTTTATTTTGTCATTACTACCTAGTGTTATTTTCCATTAAAGGAAAAAGGTAGTTACAAAAATGTGTATCATTAAGAAATTGTCATTCCTACAACATAACCTATGCATTCTGCAGGCACTGGCAAGCATACAGCTGTAGTCTGATCGCACATAAAAATCCATAGAAAAGATGGTTTTCCTGATCCATCTCACAATATAAAGCTACCTTGCTCCCTTTCAGAGGAAGCCCACGAATAAAGCAATAAAATTCTCCTGTAGTTTAGATATGAGTGCTTTTTTGCAAAACATATTTGTACAAATGTTAGCAAAAGTTATTCTAATATTAAAGGACAACAGTAATGCGAAAGAAAGGAAAGTCAAGGTAAAGTACTAAAGGGTACTTTGATAACAGAGAAAAGCAACATGAACATGTCGGAATAAAATATTCGTAACTCAGTTTACAAAAGTCCTGGAATGACTACCAGGCTGCAGAAATTATGTCATGGTTTTATTGGGAAAACACTAACTAAAGGTCATAGCTCCACTGTTGGCTACATGGAAAAGTATGATTTTTCATAACAATGCTGACTCTACAGATTTAAACACTACAGTTAAACTTGAGAAAATTTAAATTTAACACCAATATTAACATCGGTGCAGAAGGACATGCAGATTTTTAGCTTTTTAACATCTTAATTTGTGAATCTTCACAGAACCTTATCTAGGTTTAACCTCTAAATGGCAAGCACTGAAGTGACACCTACAGAAACCAGCTCCTTTGGCTGTGCGTTTCCTGAAACACTTACAGCTTTTAGCCTTCCAAGCAGCCTGGCCTTTAACTACCAATGTTTAGTTGCATAATCCTATGTTTAGGGTCAAACATCATTATCAACACATGTTAACAGAAGTCATTTACAAAGAGACTAGCCAGTGGTTGGGACATCTTTCCTCTTCTGTCAACTTTTTCCCGTATCAACATTTTACATTTGCCTGAAAGTTTAATGAGTGATACACCATCACAGTGCCAGCTTCCTGAAGTTGTGCAATAACTGAGCTCTCTTGATAACAATGTTCTCAGTGCCAGCCAGTGAGCTAACAGAAGCCTGAAAGGTTCTCTGAGCATGAACCGATGCACTTCACCATTATTACAGGAGACAGCTTTGCTATAAGTCTACAGCTTTGAAGTTCTCACTGCAAAACAGCAGCCCTTATTTCAGCAGTCAAAAATCCTCCAGCTCTCAACCATAAACTCCTCGGCCAGCCTTGCTAAGTTACCTATATTTTGACACAGTACAGAGTCTAACAGATATTTCCAAGCCTGCCATGTAATACCGTCAGAGTTGCTGGCAGCCACAACTGCTGTCACATACCATGTCCTTCTGATCTCTGCTGTTAACAATACTTTAAGTGTCAACAGATGTCATCATGTGCAATGTGTGAACAAGAGCCAATGCATGTGTGCTACAGTTCACAGATTTCCTTCCAAGGATATACAGCATGTATATTCTGGAGGCAGGTCCGTTATAGCCATTCAATGTAAATGCACTAGCTGCTTTGGAAGTTTGCACCAGTGTTTGCTTTTAAGGCGAACTGATTCAACTTGCTTTTGGAAAGCGGTTTGATTAAAAAAAAAAAAAAAAAAAAAAGGGGGAAAAAGGGCCCCTCAACCAGACCACTGACAGTTCCCCCTGCTTGCCCATGAATATATCACAGTTCTTTGGCAGCTGGG
>Ga0181612_116602_pt1 | contig 15442 bp, 8 predicted proteins | sample HoacroProtozoa21_FD_119630 | JGI IMG/M metagenome (GOLD analysis project Ga0181612, IMG submission 119630) | Hoatzin crop microbial communities from Cojedes, Venezuel. Combined Assembly of Gp0051906, Gp0051904, Gp0051908 | reverse complement strand
TGCTGCTGCTGCTCCCGAGGGAAGAGGGGTTCTGCTCTGCAGGGACTTCGCGAGCACCCCCGCGTACCTTCCCAGTCCTCCCACCAGGGCCTGGAGATGGCTGTTACTGGTCTGAGCTCAGGGGCACAAATAGTGCCGAGCAGCATGCCTCAGTTTCCCGTTAAGCTTTCCCACGTTATTTTCTTGACGCTGAAATGCTAAAGCTTGCCTCGGGAAGCTGTGGAATAACGAGCAGCTCAACAGAGGCAGGGATTGAGGGGAAGAGCGGAACCCGGAGCGTGGCGAACGGCTTGACAGCACCTTGCGAAGAGCCTCCCACCCGTTCTGCGGGACAGATTCCTCCTGTGAGGCTTCTCCGAGGTGCCTGAATGGTCTCCCGTGATGCAAAACACCCTCTCTGCATGGCTGTCACCGGGTAGCTTACTGTCTCACACACCTGTAGTCCGTGGCCAGCAAGAGAGAGAGGAAGAGCTGGGTGCAGGTGTGTGTGGGCACGGCAGCCTCGTCCAGCCCGCCCTGCGGCGGTGGTCTGGAGCTCGCTCGGAGGAAGAAGTTTAATGCCTAACCCTGTGGCACGCGCTTCAGGAGATCTCTGGCGTGTTATTTGATCTGTCTGCATGAAGTTCCCTGCTTGTGAGCGTAATAATGCTGCATTTGTCTGTACTGGCTGTGAATGGGTCTGAGAAGGGCGGTAGTCCTACACGCACCTAGCACGTTAGGGATAGGGTTTGGCTGGACCTGTAGATAATGCTGTCATAACAATACTGAAATAATATAACGGATGATTTCAGGTAACTGCATCATCTGTATTTATCCATATGGAAGGCATATGCTGAATTAAAGATCTGCTGAAAGCTTTATTAGGAAAGCGTCACATCTGTCTCACAGAACATGTCTGTTCTGCTTCACTTTACTCCAATTAATGTGCAGAAGTGAGATATTTGTCTCTTACATTTGATTGTAAGCTCTGGTAATATCTGAATGGAGGGAAGCAGAGATTTGTGTGTTGATGTCCTCTGCTAGGCAAGCTGCAGTAAAGTTTAGCATATGAATATGTCTTAATGAAACTTTCTGAATTATTTTTAGATTCCATTAAGATCTGCTGGCTCTGTATGTGGTAGCGTCTCCAGGGCTAAGAGCACAGAACTCGGCGGTGTCCTGCCGTACAAGAAACCCCATCCAGCCCCTGACTCGATGAGTTTCTGAATTCCCACTGTTATATGTTCTGACCTCCCAAGTCCCGTAAGACCCACTTAATTTGCACAGGCAATAAACTCTGAAGCCTCTTTCTTTTTTCTCTACCTCCCATCAGTTTGCCAGGCTATGAGAAGCTTTTGGCGAACCTGCCTTGCGGCTCGCTCTCGAATACCTCTTCAGTCCGCATCCTCACTCAGTGTCCTGGTATCTGCTGTGTGACACAGTAATTTTCAACTCTGCTGATTCTGATGTTGAAGTAAAATGGGTAAATGGCAAATTTGGGTCCTCCTGAGTGGTGAAGGGAGAGTAGGTAAAATGTAAAAAGACTTGGAGAGAGTATTATTTATTTATGCAATGATTTTCTGTGTGATGTCTGAGTGATTCTTTAAAGATTGTACGAAATGAATGTATTTTATGAACTAATTACCTGTAATGATATACTTTCTTGTGGATATTATGCATAGAAAAACTGTAATCTGTGAAGTAATTAGAAGGTATAGGTAGATTTTTCTTTCAGTCTACTCAGTATTCTCATTCTTCCCAATTCATTAATGCTGTGAATCGGGGAACGGCTGGGGAAGGTGGGATTTGTAGAAGTAAAGGAGTTGCCAGTGATGCCCTCAGAAATGTGATGGTGCTAGGAATCGCCTTGGAGCTGCCTTTCCCTGCGTTATTCATCCCAGTTTGTTTGTGACCGGGCAGACGAAGGCTCTCTTGCTGGTGGGGATCTGCATGGCCACAAGTGCTAGCATGGATCACGCTGGGGACCGTGGCTTGGATTTGTAGCAATAGAGCCGAGACCTGGAGTGACTCCAGCTGAAATGTGTTCTGCTGGATTGGCACAGGAGTAGGTGAAGTCTCTGCTCGAGAAATGCTGCTGTGGTTAAACTGGCTTAAATGTCAACTGGAATATTCCAGGAGAATACAGCAAATAAATGGCAAAATGTGGCTCTTATAGGGACAGAAGGAGCAAGCGCTTATTGTGGTGATGAAAGTGCAAAGCTTTTATAGAGCATTGGTCAATTTTTTAAGTGCTTCAGAAGGAGACCAGTGGTTTTAGCTCTCTTTTCCAATTGAGAAGCTGAGCCGTTGCTCTGTGGTGCAGTGATTGCAGAAGGCTGGGAATAAAGCTCAGATTTCCTGAATCCCAGTTCCTCCATGAGCTCTCTGGGAATCTGAGTCCTGCTGAAGTATCTTCAGGGAGGAGACATCACGCGGAATTGTGATTGCATTGCAGCACTCTGAATGGGAACGTCCTAAAAGGTTTGAAAGTTGAGTGTCCTCAGGAAAATCTACTTTTCATAAAGGCAAATCTGGCAGATGTGTGGATAAACGTCTTCTAAAAATATGGACTGGGGGAAAACCATATCCATTAATTCTATTTGCATTTTGCAGTATCACCAGGAACAGTGTATTGTCCCTGGTAAATCCCACGTGCTTACGGGTAATGTCTTATCATTGTGCGAGCTTCCACAGAACATTTCCTGTATCCTGGATCTTTCCTCAAAATGTTGCCTTGGGTTTTTTTGCTTCCTGAAATGTCTGTTCCTTATAGGGAAGAGGAAGACTGCTGCAATGCTCTCCCCAATAGGTCATGTTCTGTACGAGGAGACCGTAATTTAAAATTGTGTTAGAGGTTTTCATGGGATCAGCCACTCCTAAAAGTGGCAAAACAGCACTGTTTCGTGCACGCTGAAGAGTTGTAAATAAGAAACTATCCAAAAATACTGTAGTTTTTGGCAGGGAAAGGGGTATTTGGCAGGAAGTTTGTCTGCAGATAGCACACAAGACTACTACTTTAAATGTTGATTTCTTGATTTGTTTAGTCGGTTTTTTTTGTAGTTTTTATTTTTTGTTAAATCAGATCAAAAGGTTTCCCACAGGTTTTGACGTGGTAATTTGTATTTGAACTGTTTTTGGGGCACATTGCCTGTAATTAAGTTTATAAACTTGTCCAAACCCTCAAATCATCAGCTCCTACACGTAAATGGCAACTCATCTATCACCTCTTCAGTAGCAAGGGGGGAGCAGGCGGTCTCAGAGCCGTTTAAAATGCTTCTCTTTCATATTTGCCAAGTTCTTTTATTCTCTGTAGGTTTTAATGACTCAGACCTCTGCAATCTCTTCCATACATGGTTAAAGTGTAGCCACTGGTTGGGGGTGGAGGGGGAGGATGGAGGGAACAACTGATAGAGTTTTAAACAAACTTGGGTGGTTTCCTTGAAACAGCATTTCAGTCCCAAGTCGTACATATGTATTCACACGTCGGGCATCTCTCGGCCTGAATCATGCTGGGAGCTACTGGAAATAGGTACTCATGTACAGCGAGGTTTGCATCGAGCAAGGGTAGCTGGCCTCAGTCCTCCATCCAGGCTCGTCTTAGCCAGCATCCTTTTCTGGGCTCTTATCTCTAGAAGGTTCCTTCAGCCTTTCTGCATTTGTCCGTCTTTTATGCACAAGTTAATGAAATAACTTGGTTAATGCCACCGTCTCTTGACAGCGGACACCCGCTGCCCATCTGGCTCCTTCTACCCTGAAAGTAGCTCAGCACAGCCAGCACGCGCTTCTGAGCAGGTTAGCGATGGATGGTCAGCAGAGCTATGGATCCAAAATTTTGCACCCATTTCTATTTTTAAAATACCCTCTGAAATAATTTAGAGTCTTTTTGGTGTGACTGAGCCCTGTTCCAAGCTAGAAGCGTATTCGGAGGGGCTGATTTGCTCTCGTGCTCGCTGCTGCCATGCTGTCTCTGTCACAAGTCTGTTGGGCCAGACTGGTCAAACCATCCAGCTGCAGTGGGTAGGATTTTCAAAAGCACACAGCTTTTTCATGTAAATCTGCTCCCATTCAAGCTGAGGGAGGCCCAATTCTCATTTCCACCGAGGCTTCATTACGCTGCCTGGCAAGGTGAAGATCCTTAAAGCTGGGCTTTGCCCTGCCGGGGGGGTGTGACGGGACCCTGTGCAAGTGCAGACCTGGCACTGGCAGTTTTTCTGGTGACTTCGGTGGAGGCGAAATTAAACAAACACAGGAGCTTTTAAAAAATTTCAATTTGTGCTGCTTTGTTTCCCCAGTGTAAAAATAAGCCTAACAGCGTGTGCCGACTTCATACAAATGCAGCAAAGCTAATTTAATGTTTGCACAGACGTTTGAAGATGTCCAGTGCTATGCAAGTGTCAACTCACATCGTTAACTTGAACTAATTTGTCTGCTGGTCAGTGGAAAAATTTGTATGGTAACTTATACTTCTGAGAGACCTCCCCAAATCCAAGTAATTTAGTTTTAGCAAGACAAACAAAGTACTGATGGTGAATTAAACAGCCCTAGATGTGGCGTGGGCTGCTGCCGTGTGGGTCTGCACCGCTGTGGGAGGCTGTTCAGTCCCGTGCTACCCATGCCGTGGGTCACGAGGCTCTCGAGGGGAGCGAGGTTCTTTCTGTCCCAGCGCTACAGCAATCTATCAGTTGCTCCTGGCGTTTTGCAACGGATCCTGGCAAAAGTTCACAAGGACATGAGGATCGCTGCCTTCTAAATGCCATGTGTATTCTGCAGACTGATAATGGAGCGTTTTGTTACCACGATGAACTGCCTTTTCTTCTCCCGTTGACATTCTAGAGCTCAAATTAATACCGCACCCGGTAGCTCAGGAGAACGTTGCTCAATTTTTGTATTAAAGTGCTAACAGAAGTAAAAATAAAAATGTATTTGAATGGTGCTCTTGTTACATGAGCTGAAATGGTCGTTAGATAAATTGAGAGACTGCAGTAGTAAGTGTCAATTTAATAGGGACGTACAAACACATACTAGCAGATGGCTGCAAACCCTTGCTTGCTGGAGAAACCCCTGCCTGCGTGAGCGACTGCCTTGCTGGCAGCGGACGTGCTCCTGAAAAGGCTGTTTGGGTACGAAATTGCAAAATCGGATCCGAGAGAAGGAATGTAGCATCGTTATTCTGTGGAAGCGGGGGGTTGTCTTGAGGCGTAGGGCTTTTGCCATCTCTGTAAATAAATAAGCGTGGTGCAAAAATGGTTGTGATCCAAAGTGTTACTTCAGGAAACATCTTACTGCATTCTTTCGTGCTCTCTGGATTTACGTGATCAATAATGTACATCAGACTTTCCTGGACTTCAGTTTGTGCATTTCCTTCTCCTGGTGTTGTATTTGTGACTCTTGTCAACATTGGGATGAACAGGAGCTGCCCGAACAGATTGTTAAATACAGCTGATAATAATGTTGATGCTCCTGGAGTGCAACCTGATTTACCGTTAGAAAAGCTGGCTGAGGTTTGTTAACACTGGAGCAGTAAAGCAGGTTGGAAATGAGTAAATCAGCCTTTTTCTGAGGACTGTGTAGCTGGCGGAGAGGCCTCCTTGCCATCTCTGATGTCCAGTGCAGCGTATTTTAAGCATCTTGTGTTTAAATGCATTATACTCTATCAGCTGTGATGTTTTATAACTGGTACAGTTGTCCCGATCCCCTGGTACCCCGAAGAGGTTGTGTCCAGCGACCGCCGGTGATGGATAATCGTCCTTAGGGCTGGGGCTGCAGCCAGGGCGCAGGTTTCCTCTGAGGGATCCAGACCCAAACCCAACTTATAAGAAAAGGGCCCTGGCCTCCTCTGCGTCGGAGCGGGGAGGGCTGCCAGGACTTTAGTCTTGTTTGAACGCTGGGCCACACGGCCCCCATGGGACCCTGGGGAAGGCGAAAGGGTGACCGTGTTATGAACGTGCTGCTTTGACGTTCCAGACCCACCGCTTTCACCAAGGAGCCATGCCATCTGGCAGCGCGTTAGTTACCTGCATGCCACGGAAGCCCAAATATCCCACCGTAGCCTGGTCTGTATTTTAAGTACAACCCCACTTTCCCTGCAGGAATTGACACCTTCAGCTGTGGCATTTGCGTGGCGGGGTCCGAACAACCGCTCTGCCAAAACACAAACCATGGCTTGAAAGCCCACAGCTCCAGGTCTGTCACAAGCTGATGCTGCGTAAGTCCATAGATGCTGTTCTGGTGGGAGAAGAAATCTGCGAGGCTCTCCAGTGCCAGCAGCTGGCTTTCCTGTTGTAAAGGGTTAAGCATCTCCACAGAGCAGGGAGTGGGAGCAGCCCTGTGGGTGGGGGCTGCTGCCTGGGTGCTGGGATCTAGGTCCAGCTGGGTGCCACCAGCTTGCCATCAGCCACTGCCAGCTGAGGCTGGAGCAGGGGGTTTGTGTGTGTAAAATCTCACTTCTCTGTGGGGAAAAAAAACTAGGTTTCCAGGCTCCTTCCATAGTGAGCAGAGAAAACAAAGCACTGCCCTGTGCTGATTCATTCCTGCTTAGGTGCCTGTCTGAGGCCGGGCAGACTCGTCCTCTCCAAGCCCCTGTCACTCCCCGCTGACCGCAGAGGCAGCTGTCTCGATACCGGGCGCTCGGTTAGGTGCAGTCAGTCCTGTCATTGCTATTTACGCCTCAGGTTTGTACGTGTGGAACTGTTCATGTTTAGAATCAACGGCATCACTGTTATCTAGAGTGCGGATTATGTTTTACAGCGTTCCCATGCGCTGGTTTGCAAGCCACCCTTTGGCAACGCTTTCTGGAAGATTCCTGCTGCTGGAAAGCACCGGGTAGCTGGGCTTGTTCGGAAATAGAAAGGAGAGGCTCATAAAGAGGTGATTAAAACTGCGGGTCTCTGCAAGATCTAAAATTACTGAAAAATTAAAAAGATCGGAGTTTCAGATGCCCCAGGTGTGTGGTACCTTCGGGGGTTGCTTGGAGCTGAGGGAGATTTCACCTTTTGGCATGGGTAAAGTTGTTGGTTGGGCGTGGACGGTCCTGCTCTGAACACATTGTGTGGTTGTGAAAACGGGTTGTTATGGATTTGTAAAGAGTGGGAGCTTCCAGAGGAAGGTAGGGGTGAAGTTAAGTCTGTTTAGTAATAAAATCTGCTTAGTCAAGTCCAGTGGCAGTTGCATTAGTGGGGCGCTGCCTCGGGAGCCTGCTGCAATTGCAGCTCTTTGCATCCTGGAAGTGACGATAATTCGCTAACTCTGGGGAAAATGATGACGTTCCCAGAGTTCAATAGGCACAGGGAGAAATCCTAGTTTTGTGGGTTTTTCTGAAGCCTGGCCCTGCTGGTATCCAGTCTGTACTGGGGGTTCCTTGGCAAGCAGTGTGCGGGGAGACCCGCTGCATTGTTCCATCAGGAGGGCTGACGCTCTGTCTGCACTCACTTTATCAGGAGCGGCAGGAAGGAGTCGTAGTAAAACACCATGTCCTTGTCTTCTCTCTTTGCGTTGGTGAGGAAAGAAAGCCTGGTTTGATGGCCAGGCGTGTTGAATTCCTGGAGTCAGGGGCCTGGAGTGCCACGGGTGGTGGCAACATCAGGTTCCGCTGAGCCATTTGGCTGACCCGAGCGGTTTCGTGGTGGGGCCGCTTTGGGTGGAAGGCGATTCCACGCCTGCGGGACAAGTTCCTCTTCGCGAGGCGCTGGGCAGCGAACTTTGTTTCACATAGTCCAACGAAGTTACGGTATGGAGGTGACTTCTGTTTGCTCCTGGACTGGTTTCGAGATCCTGCCGTTGTGGAGCAGTTGTTCGGTAGAGCATGGTTCTTTTCCAAGTCATCTAATTGCTCCATTGTGTTGTTTCCATGCTTGTGGAGTGTGTCTGTTGAACGGTGTCAACTCTTCACTGTGTAAACATATTAATTAACTCATAATATCTTGATTGTAGACCTGAAGCCCCATATCACTGGTTATTTAGAGAAGCGGAGCCTAGAGAGGGCTTGCTCTATTAAGTTGTTTTTTGTCGTTTCAGGAGTCTACTGGCAGTTGACTGCACTGTAGACTTGGTTCATCAGGCTGTGTGGGGCTTCCTTGGGGACAGCAGACAAAGCATCCTGCCTGTGCCTCAGCTGCTGCATCGGAAGAGCAGGGAGAACTCTGACGGAGTCGTAGCAGGAGGGACTTCTTAGAGCTGCTGTGAAGTTGTTGAGATGACATGTTGTAGAAATGTATCATTTTGTTCTGACTGAAACGCAGCGTTACAGTTCACCCCATAATTCTCTTGAAGACCAGAGTGCCGGGACCTTAGCACTGATAGCAGTTCTCTTACTGCATCACCGGGCAAGTTCTTGCTATTTGTAACCGCATAGTTTCCATTTGTCATGACAGACTATTTCTAAGCTTCGCTCATTATTTAGGACTGGATTATATCACTTTATTTGTTTCTGTAGATGCTTTCATCAGAAACCAAGTCCAGATGCAGCGGGTTGGCAGCAGATCAGGTTGAACTACCCAAGGTTTTGTGAGACTAAATAAGGCTTAAATATTTCCATTCTGTTTCCTCTTCACCTTACTTATCGTGCTGGCACTGACAGAAGCAAGGCTGCTTTCTGGGTGTTGATCGCCCTTCTGCGTAGTCGGTAAGTGCCGTTAGCAGTGTTTAAAATACAAGTGACTTGTTGATGCAGGAGAGAGACAGGGGTCTGAACAGCTAACTCTCCTTGTTTTGGCAAGCCTGTTAGGATGTCGAGTGGCTCGCACCGCGGGTGGGATTCTGAGCCCTGCAGTAGCACAGCACTGACATTTGGAGCTGGCAGCCGGCCCCGAAGGTAACCGTGCTCTCGGCCTGTTTTCACGGCGACTCTCCGTGCAGGTCTATATCTGGTAATAGCCTGCCACTGGCAGTTTGCGTGACAGCTCGGACTAGTTGCCGACAGCAACTAGTTGCAGACTATTCGTAATCAAATAGTGTCTCTCTGCAACACTGGGGGATTACCAACTGTGTTACAAGGTGTGTTATACCGTACCGTGATCAGTAAACAACAGCCTTGTACCGACTTTTGCCTTCTGCTGCTTGAAGAGTGGTGATGGAAGCCAGCTTGCTGCGAGACGTGGCTACCGCTGGAAGCCGTCCTTTGTCTTCTGTGGTCGGAGCGAGGAGCGTGGGGTAGCTCACACTGTGAGTGGGGTGTATGACAAAATCCTGCCCTGAAGGCACTGGTGCCCCAAAAGGACCTCACGGTGAGGCAGTCTGACTTGAAGTCATCCTCCCAGAATAAAAGACCCAACCTCCAACCCCTCAAACGAAGGTCTAGGAGTGACGCAGGCTTTATGGAAAGTGCTGTTCTGATTTTTAGCAGTTGAGTCAGTAAAACAGCATGACTTTGCATCTAGTTATAGAAGAGGTCGGGGAAGGACGTTGCTTGCCAAATACGCAAAGCATTTGTGTGATTTACTTCAGTAAAGATGTGAAATACGTCCTACTGAGCCTGGGCTAAGGAGGAATGCTGGGGCTGGGAAAGCACAGGGCTTTGAACAGCGAATGGAGGGTGGAAAAGCCGTGAGCCCCCAAGGAGATGCCATGGCTCCCACCTGGTTGAGGCCAGGCTGTGGTGATAGACCTGCTTCAGGACTGAGCCCCGAGGACAGCTCGCTGTGACACAGTGGGACGACGAGATTTGACAGAAGAAGCGAGTGAGTTCAGGCTCCTGTTTCAGAAGGGCTCCTGCTGTGTTGCAGAACCCAGACTGCCGTTGGAACCTCCTGATATGGTTAGGGCCATTGCTGCTTTGGTGCTGGTTTGTGATACAATTTAGTTATGCATGAAGATAAAATGTCAACTGTTCCCGTCTTGTTTGCGTCCTTAAAGCTATCATAGGAAACATCTCAAACGCCGCTAGTTAATTAACTGCAGCTACTATTTAGTTACCAGTGTCAAATCTGTTGTGTCATCATTTATATATGGACTTCTGAAAGCTGTGAGTTAGAACTTGTCCTTTTATTTATCTGGGGTTAGGCTTCCTGAACCCTTTCCCAAGAATCATGCAAATAATGAGAAGAACAGAACGGGCCAATATACATCTAAATTTGGTTCACAGAAGTTACTGGAGTAGAATTTCTTTGCTCTGAAGAATTCTGTCTCCTTCAAGGAAGCACGTGTACCAGTGACCTCAGTGAATCGGTCAGTCTTCTATGGAAGAGCATTCTCTACAACTGAGATAACTCGCTCTCAGATACGTAATCTAAACTGCATTAGAAAATGTGTGTCACCCACCTCTTCACAGAGCATGTGCAGCATTCCTCTTTTCTTGTTGCTACATGACAATTTTCTGATAGTAAAGCAAGAGAGGATTAATTTGTACAGGGAGCTGGGTCGGGTCCGTGGGAAGAACATGTCACTGGCACACTGTGACAGAGATGTGTGCACACTGTGGATGGAAGTTATGGAAGAACTGCACCTTCTGGACAGAGATCCCTCCACCTCCCTCACTCGCTGAAAAGAAACAGCAGGATCCCAGTGCAGGGATAAAGCTGCACGGATGCAGCCTTGGTAGAGTTAGTCATGGATTATACCTCGTATCAGGACCTCAGCAGATCTGCTTTCCCTTTGTCAGCTCCCTCCTTTTCCAAGGGTCCTGGTCTTAATTCCTGTTGAACGATGAGCTGCTTCTTTATTGCTTTTGACATGGGGCTCAAGAATTCACTTACCTAAAACCACCTTGAAATCAATGGGTGTTTTGTCACAGAGGATGCCACCTTCATCTCCTGAGCACAAAAGGTTTGTCATCACTACGTTAGCAACAGGACAAAGAGATGTGATAACTGCTGGCTCAAGGGGCTGTGGAAAACTGTGGGCCTGGCTAAGAAATTCCTCCGATGTGGAGGTGACTTTGGGGTGAAGCTAAGGCTCAACAGACAGAGACTGTTCCTGTAGTTACCTCCATGGCATGGACGTGCCTTAATGGTCAAAGCAGCGCATGCTTCTAGCTGTTAGAGAGCCTCCTCAGACTCTTCTGTCGAGCCCTACTTCGAAAAGCACAAGAATTGTCTGGCTCAGTAGAACATGGGAAATGAGGAGGAAATTTTTATTGATTGCCGTGAAAGTTTATTCAGCTTCTCTTGGCACGTAGCACAGCTGGGAGCTGCTATACCGTATGTGAGCTATGGAGAGTTTAGAATGAAATAGTTCTCCTTCTAAGGTCTGAACATGTTTCAGGAGTAAGATATGTTGACCATGAGCGCATGTTGGAAATGACTGTGTAACAGTCAAGCACAGTCACAGTCGCTGCGTACAGACCTCGCCGATTTTAACAGTCAAGAAACGAAGAATGGAGTCCACAATGCTGCGTGCCTCTTGGTATTGATCTTTGGAATGGGGCTCTCTTCCTAACTCATTCCAGTCCCATCGTGTCGGGAGCAGCTCCGCTCCGATTGCGGGGCAGCGTGGTGGAACAGTGCTGGCTTACGCTTGTCGAGAGCAGGAGTGCAACGCGATGGCAGTTCCCAAGATCCGGCAGCTTAGCTAATGGAGACTGCATGTCTTTGTTAGTGTTCGAACATCTGTGTAGTTAGTAAAACCCAAGACAAGCAAGTACCTTGCTCTTTTTAGGACAAAACTAACAATGTTTGAACTACTTGCTGAAAATGTTTTGGCCCAGCATAGTTATAGCCAGCCCAGCTGTGTTATAATAAAGCCAAGCCCTTTATTATCTAGATGGATGGATGGGGAAAAAACATTTCTTATTGTATTACAGCCAAATACAAAGCAGCTGAGTTACTGGTCTTGAGACATGGGTCACTTCTACTACGAAGTTGTGTTCAAAAGGTCTTTCCAGCCCTTACCACGCAGAGAAATTGTCTGCTTGAGCCAAAGCCTTCTGCACTTCTGAATGCGTGGCCAGGCTCCGCGTAGCAGCCCCTTGGCTGGGACGGGCGAGATGCTTACGTAGGGAGTGTCTGCGAAATTCCCTCCGCCCCGTGTTACAAGTGCAGGTGTGAAAGCTGATGGGTAGGTGACAGGAAGGAGATTTTATCCTCTTGCTACTAGAATGCTTGTTTCTCCACAGCACTGATCTGGTCTAGCCTGTGAAGTTCCACGAAGCCAAAGGAGTCTTTAGGTCTAAACATCAGTCCCCGGGTCTGAAGGGGAAGAGGCTCTGCACGAGGTCTGGCGCAGGGTTAATGGAGACCTCGTCTAACCAGAGTGTGATCGTGTGAGTGGCGGCACTGTCTCAGGTTGGAAGTTCTGACTTGGATTAAACATATAAACACTTGCAAAGACATCAGTAAGAGCAGCTGGAACTTTACGCAGCACTGAACAAGAAACAAGCTGAGTTTGATCTGGACATCTAATGCCAGATCAGTTACTTGTGTGTGTCGGATTTTAAGATTTTTTTCTTGATTTTTGAAAATGGAAAAAATGGAGCACTGTCACCTCAGAACTGTTTTTACGAATCACAAGAGTACAGGAGATTTTTGTCTTAGTCAGCCTTACAACAGCATCCTTCCTCGCGTTTGAAATTCTGCGACCATATTTGACTGTTCTGTCTGCGCTATCCAAGACATCTTTGCTGCTCTCGTCAAGTACATGGCTTAGTTGTCTCTTGGCACCAGTTTGTAGTAATCTGCCCGTTCTTTTGTCTCTGCCTTTTTTTTTTTTTTTTTTAAATGAGAAGTCTGAAGAGTTTATAGTTCATTTGAGTATTTGTGAGGTGTCCTCATCTCTGAGATGTTTACTGACCATATTAGGGAAGCTCTGAAAGCCCGGGGAATCTACTTTATAGGATTAGTTCTGAAAATTTAGTATGTATTAGTTGAAAAACAACTTGACTTGATGGTTTGCGTTTTATGCAAAGCCGTAAACAAGTGGAGAGTAATGAAAGCTTGGCTGGTTCGCGGATATGAATACTTTAATAATACCTCATGGGAAATGCAAGAAAAGGCCGGTTATTCAGGTTCATGGATAGCATTTGTTCTGGTGAGTGACCTCTTGGCATAGGTACAAAGGCACGTAGGCCATGCTGTTGTACCACCCTCTCACCACGCTGAGTGACACCTCTGAAATGTGAGGGGCCAGCGCGGGGTGAGGAGGCGCTGGTGGTGTTACTGCTCTTCCCGTGGATGGAGAAATCCCGAGAAATGTTCTGCACAGCCTGAGCAGCGGTGCTCCGTTCTTCACTGGGTTGCCATTAGATCTCGCATCCCATGGGATATTTAGCTGTGAAGCGCAGCTGCCTCTGCGTTTTGACAGCATCCCAAGGAAGAGATGAACTTTCAATGCAATAACCAGGTTGTTTTGGTTAATCTGTTACGAGGTACTTGGATTGTTAAATAATACCAGGATCTTTCTATGCCATTTTCATATTGGTTTTCTTCTGAGCCTTTGATAACTTTAACTTCTTCCCTCTGAGGGTGACGGAGCCCTGGAACAGGCTGCCCAGGGAGGTTGTGGAGTCTCCTTCTCTGGAGATATGCAAGACCCGCCTGGACGCGGGTCTTGGGAACCTCTGCAGTTCAATATACTCATAAAAGAGCTGGAAAAGGGAGACAGACGATAGTGATGTGCCAAAACTGCTGACTGTATAGAGTTATTCCAGGTAAGCGAAAGTAGACATGGCTACAAAAAGTTGCTGAAGAATCTGACAGTATCAAATGTCTGGGCAATGAAACAGCTGCTGAAATTCCATGTCGATAAAAGTCAAGTGCAGGGACAATGGGTTTAAATTAGCCAGCAAAACAGGTCCTGGCATCATTGCAAATGGTTCTTTGAAAATGTCTGCTCAGTGCTCAGCAGAGGTCAGAAAGGCAAGTGGAATGCTAAGAATTGCTGGGAAAGAGATGGAGAATAGAGGAGAAAATGTAAGAACACCACTGAATAAATCTGTGGTGATCTTGAATAGAATGCAATTCCAGTCACCTCATCTGAATGCAGCAGTGAAAAAGAACCAGAAAAGATGCAGAGGAGGGTGAGAAGGCCGACTGGAGTTATGAAGTGGGGAGTCTAAGCCTGGGAAGTTTGCTGAAGAAACGAATGAGCAGGATTAAGGCAGAGGTGTAAAATCAAGATCGCTATGGAGAAAGTGAATAAGGAATATTTTTTTGCAGCAGAGGATGCAGTGGCATGGCTGGCAAGAAGCTGATAGTAAACAGCAGGAAAAATCTTTCACAGGCTATAATAAATTAGGAAACTCATTAAACAAAATTGGTGGCCTCAAGTTGCGTCAGGGGAGGTTTAGATTGGACATTGGGAAAAATTTCGTTACTGAAAGAATGGTCAGGCATTGGAATGGGCTGCCCAGGGAGGTGGTGGAGTCCCCATCCTTGGAGGGGTTCAAAAAACCGTGTAGATGTGGCACTTCAGGACATGGTTTAGTAGGAATGGTGGTGTTGGGTTGACAGTTGGGCTTGATGATCTGAGAAGTCTTTTCCAACCTATGATTCTATGATTCTACAACCAGGCACTGGGTGCTTCCGGTAGCCAAATGCTGGAAAAGAAACAGCCTGGCGTTTCCGAGCACCTTTGACACCGACCACGTTGCGGCTGCTCGGTGTCCGTCTGCAGGGCTGGATGGCAGGACCGGAGCCGGCGTGGTCTCCTTGAGCAGATCTGCAAGCTCAGCCTCTGCTGAGGATGCAGCCGCTCCCGGCGCTGCCTGGTCCCTGGCACAGCACAACCCAAATTCTGCAGGAATTTGTGTCCTGCAGGCAGCTGAATTCATTAGTAATATGAAATAGCTTAGATCTTCTGCCTTCACACAGTGTCTGGAGACACCAGCAGCTCCCATCCCTCCCAGTCACTCGTCCCCAGTTTAATAGATCCACCTACATGGGTTTGTTGTGGGGTCAGTGCTCTGATTGCCTTTTCATCCCAATCCAGTAGTCTTATCCATGCAACCCCTTTCTAAATGTTCAAACACGTGCAAAGGTTTTCTTGCATACAACATCCGTTACTTCAAAAACATTTCACGGACCTGAACAGGTCCTACGGGGTCAGAGATGGCTCCGAGGATGCCCAGGATGAGAGGGCTCTTAGGGCAGAAGATGCTCTCCTGCAAACTCTTGGCGAGTTATCTGGGGGTGGCTGTAGCATGCAGCGATGGTGAGCGATCATCTACCTGCTGGAGAGCAGCTCTGCGGAGAGGGACTGGGAGTGCTGGGGGACGACAGGGTGACCCTGAGCCAGCAGCGTGCCCTGGGTGCCAAGAAGGCCGATGGGATCCTGGGGTGCATCAAGAGGAGTGTGGGCAGCAGGGCGAGGGAGGTTCTCCTCCCCCTCTGCTCTGCCCTGGGGAGGCCCCATCTGCAGTGCTGGGTCCAGTGCTGGGCTCCCCAGGTCAAGAAAGATGAGGAGCTACTGGAGAGAGTCCAGCGGAGGGCTACGAGGATGAGGAGGGGACTGGAGCATCTCTCCTCCGAGGAGAGGCTGAGGGAGCTGGGCTTGTTCAGCCCGGAGAAGAGAAGGCTGAGAGGGGACCTTCGAAATG
>Ga0181612_181603_pt1 | contig 15443 bp, 5 predicted proteins | sample HoacroProtozoa21_FD_119630 | JGI IMG/M metagenome (GOLD analysis project Ga0181612, IMG submission 119630) | Hoatzin crop microbial communities from Cojedes, Venezuel. Combined Assembly of Gp0051906, Gp0051904, Gp0051908 | reverse complement strand
TTTTTTTTTTTTTTTTTTAAAAAAGCCTCCTGCACACATTCCCCATGTCAGGCACCTGGGAGCACGCTGCACTCTCGCCCTCAGAGCAAGCAGCACAGGGCTGAGGAAGCTGAAAGGGGAGGAAGAGGAGAGCAGAGCAGATTTCCTCCAGGAGAGGGCAGTCCTGTACACATACACACGCTGGTAACTCGTTGCACATGCTGGAAATGAACCAGTCCTTCATAAAGAAAAAGCCCCATTATCCCAACACCCTCAGCTGGTCCGTCTTCCCTTGCCTGGTACAGGACTGTGCCCTGCAGATGCCTGGAGTCTGTGCAGTTATTTGATCTTGCACATTGTCATCTTTTATCTTTACATTTTGACTAACAACTTTCTGCTCGAGTGGGAGTACGAGTGCATGCCAGTGCCAGGCATGGAGGAGGTCAATGCTGCAAGGGTCTCTCACACGCTGTGGCACACCTTGAACTTTGCCTGCAGATACCCGCCTTCTCTCTCCCTGGAAAAGTCTAACCCTTCACGCCTGCCCTGGAAACCTTCCGCATAAAACACTTCTGTGCTTACATACACAGATTACTCCAGCAGCAGGCTCCCCACAGCAGCTCTGCTGCTGCCCCCCACTTCTTGCCCCATAGCCTCCCAGCTGGGGATCCCCACACCTGGCTCTGCCAACCTCTTTTGTTGTCCACTTTCCTATTTCCATGTTCCTGTTTCCACATTTTGCAAGACACCTCAGACCCATCCTGCAACCTGTCTCCTTGTGATTTCATCACAGGAAGTTCATTAGCAAAGCTCAGTAAGTGACACCTCCCCAGGGCTGGTGTAGCATCATCCAACTCTCCTCATTCCTGGGCTTTTGGAGAGCATGCTCCTGCACCAGGCAGTGCTTCAGCCATCAGCAGAAGCTTATGATGGACCATCCTCACCCTTTCCTGGGGATGTGTGAGTACCAAATACATACGATCCCAAAGGACTTGGAGGATTCGGCTGGACTTCAATTAATTGCTACTGCAAATTAGGTCTCAACCCATTTGTCCCAACCACATGATGGATGAGGCTGTACGTTACGGCTGCTTCTAAAGTCTACATTTTTATCAAAAGATTGGCAGTCCCCATGGGTCCCAGTGAGATAAAAAGGGCCTTCTGCTTCCCAAGCCCCTTTTTCCTGCTCGCGTCTTCTCCCCGGTTTTTGTATTCAGCTTAGGGCCTCCAGGAGCGTCTGGAGGAATTCATTTTCTTCGCAGCCCACTCCTCCTTCTCCCGAACGAAAACTAGAGCTGGTTTTTCCAAGTTAGATTCACAGGAGAAATATGAAAGCTAAAGGCACACGGTATAAATAAACATGCAATGGGAACACAAGAGGCAAAACACAGAGGCCCGACGCAGACGGGAGAGACAATACAGCATAACAAATAGCGTGCTGCGCTTCGCCTGTGGCATTTTCCAGCTACATCAATAATTATATAATACAGCGGTCGCCAATTTCTCAGGCGCAGATCGATACCGACTGCGGTGCCACCCCGCTCCGTGGTGGGCTGTGGGCCGAGGGGCTCCTCTCAGGCCCCTGCTTTGCCCGTGCCGGGGATCGATGACCGCATTTTGCAGGCAGCGCCAAGGGCTAGGGAAACAGCAAGTGTATTCTTCGGAATAAACACATGGGGGTCTGCCCACGGCGTGAGATGCTGCCAGTGTCGGTGGGAAGCAGCTTGCCGTTTTTTAAGCTATCCACAGAAGTTGCAACCTAGGCACTGCTTTGCATAGGTGCTGTTGGTTGACAACAGGTTGAATGAGGATTCATCCCACGAGCATCTCACATGCTGCAAACTTACTCGGCAGGAAGCAATTCAGCTGTCAAGTGTAGAGGTATGAATGTACCCACTTGTCAGGCCTTCCAGCACAGCAATTGGGGGACACAGTACCATTAGAGACATCCACATTCTTCACAACAAAACATAATTCTCTAAACACTGCAGCAGGGATGCTAAAAATAAAAAGTTGAAAAAACAGAACAATTTTGTGGACAGAGCATAACGAGCATCTGCTTCGAGGAGCAGAGTTCTACAATCCCTCCCCCAAATTCCCATTTTACGTGTACAATCAGTTAATGTGCCAGAGGGGGGGAAAAATAGGAAATCAAACTAAGAAAACATTGAGAACAACCCCACCCCCTTTTCTGTTGTTAGCTGGCTTGGAATTCCTGTGAAGAGCAAGCCTGAAATATAGATTTCAAACCATTAATACAATTATTTAAATGCTAGCCTGAGAGAAGTAGCAGAAGCTATGTCTGACCCATGCAACTTCCCACAAACACCGATTACCTCTAAAAGCTTCCCATGCCAAATCTAACTAAGTTGAAAGAGACATTTGGAAACTTGAACTGGTTGGTTTTCTTCAGGGAAGTGGACCTTTCGGGCTAGAACTGACCAACAAAAAACACTCCCCAAACCAAATCCCAAAACCAATATACAGATGATATGGATGGTGCATTCTTGCTCTATGAAATTTACCAGTAATTGGCTTGCAGTATATGTTATTATTTTATTGGGCTGCAAGCTGTGCCTGGTCAGGCTTTGTCTTGTATTTGTTAGACAAGCATTCTGATACCACTATGTAAAATGTCAAGTAATATAATTGGGCCCCAGTCCTACAAGGCGTTCCTTCAGACAGAACTCACATGTCACTGGGAATTTCAACTGATTTCCCTGCTGGAAGGCTGGATTAAAGGTCTTCCTACAGCAAAAATTGAAAAACTCATAACACTGACACACTCATCTTGCCAATCAAAGAGCAATAAAAAAAAAATAGAATTGACTCTGAAAGAGATCATCCTAAACAGCAAGGAATCCCTAAATTAATAAAAAAATTAAACTTGCATCCACTGGCCTATAAAAGCCTGCGGCACATTTCACTACCACTACAGTCACACAGATAAGTGCTTAAGTACCACCACGGATAGGCTACAGTATAAAAATCACCAGTGTAGGGGAGGATACTGTCCTTAGAACTCCAATTACAGCCAGAAGCAGAGGTTTGCTCATCGCTCTTTGGGGGAGAGGAATGTGCAAATCTGTAACTGCATATCTGGGCCGTACTAGGTGTTAGACATACACTCAGTAAGAGCCAGTTGCTACATAAGGATCCCTAATTTGTGAAAACAAAGAGGCACAGGGAGATAAAAAAAATGGGTGACCTGGTAATTGAAATGGTATGGCTAGCAAAATTTTCACCTATGTATAACACATAGTCTTTGCTGCAACTGGTGGTCCCAGCTGATTTTTGATCTGAATGGATCAGAAACATTGTGCTGCAAGTTTGTGCAAGGGCTAGTCAAAACATGGAGGACTGTCAATTGATCTTTCCTCCATTAATGGATATTAATACGTATAATGCATTTATGGAGATCACATGTTACATGAAGAATCTAGTATTTGTGGAACAAATGCTTAGGTATTTTCTTCCCATTACTGATGGAGATCAGGAAAACGCAAAGCAATCTGCCCAAGGCTGCAAGAAAGTCTGTGGTAATAAAGTCAGTGGAACTGAACCTTATGAATTCTAGCCAAATATCCTTCCTCTCTGGCAGATGCATCAGGAGACTGATGAAATGGGTTAAAAGTGGAGAGTTACTGCAGCCCAGCTGATTGCCAGTAGCATGTTAAGCCATAGTAATCTGACTTTCAAATCTGTCCGTACACTGAGTGGCTGCTGCTCTTTTTCCATTTTCTACCACTATCAATTCAATGCAGTTCAGAGCTGCTAGACTCAAACCAAACCAAAATAACCTGCCTGGGCCCAGGGCATACATACGAATATTTACAAAAGTTTTACTAGTAAAAATGTGTGGGTAGAGAGAACCCAAATATTTGTTGGCTAGGGAAACAAGCAGATCAACACCACCTCTACTGGCATGAAGTTCTGGGTTTGCTGTTCCCCTCTCCCTGCTGTCTAATCAAGTCTCTTTGGAAGACTCTTTTCTGTGAGGACTCTCTCTCCGTTGCATGCTGATGATTGATAATGCAGTCAGCATATTGTAAATGGGAGCTGCTTTCCACTATGAAGGGACAAACCCTAATTTGCCATAGCCCTGGGTCAGATGCAAGTTAAATGAGCTGGAGCAGGACACAGCCACACCCTCCATTGCTGAGCTACGCAAGCTGTATGCATACACATGAAATCAATTACTTCAGGCTCTTCTGAATGCGACAGTAGAAAATTACATCTGATCTCAGACAATCAATCCTACAGTAGCTTGATTTTTCTAGGAATGACACTGCAGGCAAGGCTTGCATGACCTACAAAGAGAAAGATCTCAGTTCAGTGAGCTCTCTAGCTCTCCTTTTCTGTTCCCTTTCAGTCTTGGTACTGCCCTCATACATGGGGCTCTTTCATCACAATCTCACTACAAGCCCTATCTTTACCCACTCAGGACATCAAATAGCACGACTCATGCCATCTATTGCAAGAACTCATTGAATCTTAAATGCCAAATATCCAATTTTATTTGCAACAATTACTTATGATCAACCTACAGAACAAAGTTTGCCTTCCTCATTCATGTAGTAGTTACTTCCTAGGACTTACCTGCTTCCAGACATGACAGGCTAAGAAAGAGAAGCAGGCTAAGTGAGTTGCAGTATTGGAAGACGGCTTCACGTGCAATAGTAGCCAAGCATCAAAATAACCAGGACCCAACTTGTTCCCTTCCAGAGTTTGTGAGGCTTTGCAAATTCACAAGTCTCTTGATCATTTCATCCTGTGAGTTCTCCCACACAAGATGAAGTGAGAAAGAGGTGGGAAAATCTGTTGGGGGGGAGAGGGATCAGAACAATGCAGAAAAGGCCCTGTAGAAACACACATAATTATTACACCCATTTATGCCTTTAACAAGTATCAAAACAGTCAGTATATGAGGTTTTCCTTTGTAGTAGTGGAAGAAGATGCTCCCACCCGCGCAAACTGCAAGTTTTGTTGGTTTACTTGAACAGTAATTATGGACTTACAAACGTAAAACAAAAATTACCAAGAAAGCACTACTAGTCATAACCCCACTAAATCCATCAGCTACAGCTTTACTGCTGTATCTATCTGCACTTGTCACAGGGATGCTGCAGGCAAGCAAGACTACTGGCTATGAGCTTCCCTGAAGTTAGGATGCTATAGATAAAGATAGTTTTTCTAAATTGTTTTCTAGAGAAGTTCAGACCAGGACTCAAGCCAGGGAACCAAGAGAGTCAGTGGTTCCACCATCTTGCAATCTCTCTCTCTGCTTTGTCTTGGGTTCTTTTTCACCTCAGTAGTCTCTGCAAGCTAGTTCTCGTTGCATGCAAAATGGCTCATGCATTTCACAGACTCATGACTCATTTTCAGAAATGGCTTAGATGCATCAGAGTCCAAATCTCATTGACAGCTGATAGGCTTTGCCCTCCCAAGTGACCAAAGCCCAGATTTCTAAAGGCTATTTAAATGCCTTAAGCGCAGCTTACAAACCTAGTGCACAAAAAGCCAAGTTTAAAGCAATATAAATAAATATCCACAAGTGAAGCTAAATGGATATAGAAAAATTCAATTTCTGTCGTTATATTTCTATCTACGTATGCCTAAATCACTTTGGAAGATGAAGTCTTCAATCCTTCACCCACCAGAATGCATTCTGCCCTGCCCAAATAGAGTGTCTCTTCTGAAAACAATCTCAGTATTAGTCAATACAATTCAATCTGCATGACACGATCTTCCCTGTAGAAGAACTGAGAGTTTAAAATCCCGGGACTACAATACAGGAAACAAAAGACTACATGCTTGGTGATTTCCATGGGTATATCAGACTGCAGCAAATTACATCCTATAAGCTCTGTGCAACCATTGACATAGTGTTTGCATTAGCATGTCCTCCTCCTCATGAGTCAGGGTGCCTGTGCCTCAGATGTCTACCTAAAACAACAGGAAATTGCTGTGTGTGCCACACTAGGGTAGAGATAACCAGCATAGGATCATAGTGGATATTTCCAGAACTTTTATAGCTGGAAAATAGTGATATTTGGCCTCACGTTTATCAGGATATAAAATGGTTGTCATTAAAAAGTTAGTATTTATCACAGCACCTCACAGCAATATCTGTACTACATGGGGTATACAGGAGGATGTCACTTGCTGCAAGAAAGTCCCTTTTGAATAGTGATCTCCATGCCAACAAATAGAACAAAACCACAAATGCAGCACAGCAACACTTGGAGCAACATAATGTTAACCTCAAAAGTTTATAAGACCTGAGGCTATGCCTGGACATAGTAGAAACATATTACTACGGTAAGAGAAAACTTCTTAAGCTGTTTGCCACAGGTGTTCACTTAAGATGCCCAAGCACAAAGTGGCAGAGCATTATTGATATATTTGGCTGTCAGGCAGTTGATTACATTTTTCCTCTTCAGCTCTCTAAACACTAGATCCAAACTACGTGACAAACCAACCAGTCAGCTCATCAACAGAATGAATGCTTGGAAGACAGGAGATGCCAGAAATACAGACATGCTGAGAGGGGGTTGAATTAACACCTCCTCACCTGTGAATTCTGGGAAAAAGTATTCAAGCCCACAGATATGGAACCAACACACAAGGTGCTCTGCTGAGGTTGAAGTGGAGATTTTTTGTACTTGCACTTTGGTGGCTCTTGTATTCTAGGTGACATTCCTCCAGCTGGCAGTGGCATCTGAACAATGCCTGGACCTTTTAAGCTGAGGCTGTATTGTTAAGCACTGAAAATGCATCAGTTGGTGTTCAAGAAAACATTGGCTTTCTCATGAAAACAAAAAAAAGAAACTACATGCTCTCGTTAGCCCCTGACATACTGCTCATGATGTGTATAAAAGTAGGCTCTTCTATTTCTAATAAGCAGAAGACAGCCCATGCAGATTTAAGTACTTAGACAAGCGTAGTGTGTTGCATTAAGGAAATGCAGAACTACATTACAAGAAATATAAATCGAATACTTCATTGAACTTGCCAAATACAGCTCTCCTCCATTAATGCAATCCTGGCTGTCAATACCAATGGTCTTCCTAACTCCTGCCCAGGATTAACTAGTCACTGAACTGGGAGCTCACTGCAGCTCTGTCCAGAAAGGTAGAGTTGGAAGAAACATGGGTCAATTCACAGAAAAGCTTTCTTTCTTCATCATGCGAGAGTGGGATGAACAAGAACAGAATCCATTTATCAATAGTACATTAAAACTCCAGGGCTCCAAAGGTTTATTTCATTTCAAATCATGACCTGCCTGCTCATTTTAAGATAACTTTATGAAAAGCTCTCTGCATTAAAAAGGGATCTTGGGGCTTGGCTTTCCTCCTCCCCACCCTCCAACCACTCTTCTCCCATTCTTTCAGTTCAACCATATTGCACAGAGATGGTAGTCCCATACTGTCTGCCTGCCTGTATAACTCAGTGGGCAGCTAAGACAGTAGGTCAGAAGAGAAGATCTTCAGTAATACAGAACATCAGTCCTCAGTAAGACTTCCAAAAAGATGTCTAACATCAGTTATATCTAATGTGCTGTCCTATCTTATTTAATAATATTGGGAAAAGTAAGAGATTTTTTCCACAGCTGTAAGACAAAACGTTTCCTCTCAAACACAAGATGATCTGAACAAGAGAATGTGGACACACAAATTCCCAACCTCATGTAGAGGATCAGCATACTGTCACACAACAGCTAGGCATTGGTGCCATCCACAGCAAACCTCATGCTGGGTACACAGGCAGCTCATGATGGGGTTTCTGTGGGGAAATAACTCTTCCCTACAGTGAAACAGAAGCACAGAAAGGACAAGTCTCCAAAATTAAAGAAAAAAAGTACAACCTTTCCCACATTATACCAATTAATTAAAAATATTTTCTAAAAATACACTTTCACTAGCCTTCTGCACTAGTTACACATGGGATTCAGACGGGGAAGACAAAAAAATGAAAGGATGAAACTCCCACTGAGTTTCAGAGTATCAAAATGGATAGTTCAGGCAACTTTCACGTTTGCTCAGCACAATGTCCAGGAATGTCAAGAGAACTTTTGTCCTCTTCCTAGGACAACAACACACTGAACTTTTACTATGGATCACAGGAGTATCAGTGTTCATGCTTTCAGCCAGCATTAAAGTGGCTTTAATTCGATTTAGTTTAATTCCCTTTAAAGGAAAATTAAACAAAATCAAATGAATGCTGTTTTTAATTCCAAACTAATGTGTGTGCACGCATCAGTTTAATACAGTTTACATAATCCACTTGAAACCCACCTTGTTAGTTAATTCAGATCAACTTTCCCAGGTTCTCCTGCCTCAACAAGCCCTTAGAGATAACATTATCCATCCCCAAGGAACAGCCATATTTCATTATTGACACCTAACTCTAGAGAGAGCTACTCTGGAAAGGACAATGTAGTTGCACACAATTTATATGTCTGTCACAGAGAGAACAATGCTCTGTATACAGCTACAATAGCAATTAATATAGTGGGGGTTGTTGTTCCATTAGTCACTGATTACACAGTAGACCAGTAATATAGCAGCCTAGTTTCCTGGCAAAGAAACCATAGCTCCAGAACTATTGAATTGATAATTCAAAGACTGCCTTTTGTTTCCCTAGGGATACCCTGCACCTTTGCCATCAGTTAGCTGAAAGCACCACAGAGGACAGATACAGAGGCAATGGCTGTGTATGGCAGACCACAGTTTAAGAACTTCTGAATTATGGTATTTGCATGAGACTAGTCAAGGTGAGTTCAGTGACTGAACAGAATTGCTTCTAGTCTTTGTCACAACACATGAAAAGAATAGTTTGTCACTGAGGATTTTTGCTTCGTCTTACAAAATACAGGAGAAGCATGGCAACCGCACTCCTGCATTGTCTCATCAGACTATTGCAAACACAAGCAAATGCCAAATCTAGTTACGAGTGGTTTTGAAGGACCCTCGTTTCATCAAGACATCTTGCAAAAGCTAAAAAAGGTAAAAGGTGATGGAAAAGAGTGGAATACAAAGCTTTTAAAAGGGTGCTGCAATAAACTCCAATGCATTCGGTGGGCCATGGATGTGGCCCTAGCCAGCCAGCGAAGATGCACCAATGGGCTCAGCTCCACAGCCTTCCTTATGATCTTCTCCCCTGATCCTTTTCTTCTCTTATTCAACACATAGCCTCACTCTACAACTGCATCGCAATCTGTGCCATCTTATGACCTAGCCAATCCACAGCTCCAACACTGCTGCAGGTTGTAAACATTTGAGGAGAGCCCTAGATGAATGGTCCAGTCATGCTGTTTGATGACATGAAAACAAGAGAAGCTACCATCTTTCTTGCTATTCTACTGACCATAGCAAGTTAGAACAGCAGAGTAATTGTCTCACCTTCCCCCCCCCACCCCTGACGCAAGGGCCCAGGGCTCGAGGAACTTTGAAAAATGTCAGTTTACAAAAGTGGCAATTTCCAATCAGCTCCTCTAATTAGCATTTAGTGGAACCTTTTCCCCATTCACCAATGACAGATATCTCCAGAGATCTGTGGTTAGAGCAAGCTCCCTCTTAATAGGGGAAAAGGGATACAGAGTGTTAGACAGACAACATTACATGATTTTTTTTTTATTGAAAGCCTACACCTCCAGAAGCTGCTCATCAGAACAAGTCAATGAACCATTTTGATCTCATTATTTAGAATTCTAACTTTTAAAATTAAAGTTCAATTGACTCATCTTTGGTCTAACTGTGTTGATTTTGAGTGAACAATTCCAGAAAAACAAAATGCCTCTCCTTCCCTCCCATTTCCCTTATTGTTACCATAAATAGAGGTGGGAAAGAGAGATTCTTTACACTTTCATCAGTACTTTTACAGTGAAAAATTGCACGTCTTTTTTTTTTTTTAAAAAAAAACACATCATCTATTTGACTTCAAATTCAAAAAAATGCTAAGTCATCCCCAAAACTGACCCGTTCTTTATTGCTTATGATGAGTATCAAGGAACAAAGATTACCCTCATAATGAAAATTCAATTACAACCTTAACTATTCAGAACACCACTCTGCTCCACAAAGTACAAGTGAGGATAATTGACAAGATGGATTGAATGATCCAATAGGTTTTACTTCTGCAAGTTCTTATGGCAAAGACTTTGTCTCAGCTTAAATTTATATAGTTCCTAGTTTATCTGTGGAGCTACATAAACATAGAAAAAACAGTAAGCCTGGATCAGCTGAGCTTCCCTTCCAGAAGGAAGGGATACTGAACAATAGGGAAAAGACAGAGAGAAGACTGGGACCCATCACACAGAACATCTTTTATGCATGGGGGAGGATGGGGACGGAACTTCTTTTGTCTTCATTTTCATTGCACAGACAGGTAAGCTAAGGCATAAACTGATTAATGGACTGACTTAAAGAAAGCTTGTGGCAAAGGCAGGAATTAGGCTCAAGTCCCCTGAGGATCAGTCCAGTATCTTAACAAACCCATGCCTTTCTATTCTGAAATACTGTGGCTTTCCTTTGTAATTAAACAGCATGGATTTGAGTGGGCCGATTTTAACTGTCATTGTACTGAAAGAGCTTGCACTGGTCAAGTGGGGAGGAATTGCCTTGCCAACATAAAAAGGCTTTTCCTTTCCTTAGTTCCAGGCTTCTAAGCTTTCAGAAATAGAAAATATTGCACAAGCAACAGTACCGAACAATTTTGAAGGTATACTGAAAGATCTTTTTATACCATCCCATTTTAATAGCTGGTGCTTTTGTTGTAGATAATATATCTCTACAGAATAATGTATATGGGTTTAATGCCTGGTATGATAATATCCAAGGTGAAGATATTGAAAATTCAATTAAAATATAGTTTGGGATATTGGTTTATTTTAATTTCCAGTCTCCCTTGCCCCCCATCCACCAATGCATCCAGGAGCTCTTCCTGAGATCTGAAGCTAGAAGTTACATGCTGCATGTTTTATCCTGTAACTCATAATCTGAAGTTCTTTGTACTTCTTCAGCATCTGACTATCTGAAACCTCTTAATATTCTCCAAAATCCCTATGCTCCTTTAACAGAAGATGACACTGAAGTGCTGAGACAGGAGTAGTTCCTATCAAGGACAAACTAGATGGGGACCCCAAAGTCTTGTCTCTTAGTGTGAGTGGGTCACTCACACTCGCTAGAACTTTTTTAAAAACTGTGGCTGCATTCTGAACACATTCAGGGAGAGAACATAGATTATTTCACCACAGCAAAGCAACTCCATCCTCTGCAGTTCTCAGTTACCTTTAACTGACGCAGCTTTTGCCATCATTTCTGTTCCTCTTGCTTGTTTGATCAATGAAGTTTTTTCACCATCACTGCTCTGCCTTACACGGTACAGAGTAGAAAATAGAAGTCCTACCAGAACATGATCAGAGAAATAGCAATAATTTCAAGAGGCAAGCAATGAACTAGAGAAGCAATGAACTTCTGAGAAGAACCCCAACCGCTGCCCAGAGTTTTTCTTGATCCTTCCTAAATTATATAGGAGAGCACACTGTAAGGTTAGTCACTTTGTTTGCCTGCTAAACTGAAGAGAAGCATTGAGCATCACCGCACATAACAAGACCTCCTCCAAAGAAGTACTGCTAGTACAGAAGAGATCCTTGTTCTATTTTCTCTCTCTGACAAAGCTTAGGAACACCTGGTCCTGTAAAATGAACATGAATTGGCTTGTGCCAGATTTGAGAGAACATATACTCACAGTGTGTGTGGTTTCTCTAAAATTTGCCCTGACTACAGTAGTGGCAGATGTTATCCTTATCATATGAAATATTATCACTAACCTACTTGGTTCTGAAACTCCTTCAACTTTCCAGATTTTATTATAATAAATTGCATATCTAAAACATTACACATATGGTACCCTTTTATTTCAGTGGGACCGCGCATTTTCCGTAATAATAGGAAAGCAGCACTCCAGGTTCCAGGACATTTCACAACCAAACTTTCCATATATGTAGGTGAAGACATGAAGATTTAGGTTAAGCACCATCATCACCAGTCCCAAGTAAATGGACAAGCAGGCTCTTCAAGGCATCAGAAGAGTCACTGCCCTATTTACAACTTTCATGAGCTGCATACAACCATCTAACAAAAGTTGATCCCATAGCAGTTTTACAGAGAGAGGAAAACAAAGTAAGACAAATCTCATAATTAAGCAATGAAAGATACTAAAAGCGCACTAGTCCTTGGCTTGGCATGTAGTCCCATCTCAGCATTGCCTGCAAAGAGACCATTAGTCCCTGCATTTGGGTCCATATGGTTTATAGAACATGCAGTAACCACCCATCTAGAAACAGATGAGCTATTTCTACCCTTCTGGTTCTCATACAGCCCCCTGCACACCATCACTAGCGTTCAACCTTTTTCAGTAACTGCCTTCATAATGTTTGCTGGTGACGTAGTGAGCATCTCAGAGCTGACTCTTGTTAGCTACATCAGTCAGAGATTTGGTGACATCCAGTGCTTATATCTGACTAGAATGGAGGTCTTGGCCAAGATGTACATCCAGTGCCTGCACAGCAGCTGCAGCAAATATGCACCTATGTACTGTAGGGATGTGAAGGAGACGAATGGGAACTTCCTTCTCCAGTGATGCTGTCCTCCTGCAGCATACACGTCGAAGTCTGCCTGGCTCTAGATGTACTGGGAGGCCAGTTGCCAGCAATTGAAAAAGCCAGCATATTAATACTGGATAATAACAGGAAAAATCCACCCTGAATTGTTTCATTTTGACTCTTTTGAGGGTGTTTGCCTTGTTTGCCAGCTCCCAAGACATTCTTTCCAGAGGGGATAGCTGTGCATGCCCTGCTTCCCACACTTGGCTGTGGATTTAAATATGCAGGCATTGCTGCTAGGTGAGTGCCATTTGAATTGACAAACTGGGATTTCTGCGCACTTAATGCAGCCCTGCCTAGGTTTTGAAGGCAACGGCTTGTTGCCTTAGGGTCTGAAACTAACAAAGCCAAGCAGAACAAGCCCAGGGCTCCCGTTGGATTGCTCGATCAAAGACAATATTAAACAGCACTGTTTTCATAACTACTATTCTGGGGCACTTGGACAGCAAGACAAAGGAGATGAAGTTAATTTCTGTTATCATAGCCTGGTGCAGCTGCAAGAGCCCTGGGAGAAGCCATCTTCTCTTCATGGTTTACACAGCCCATGTTTTTGCAGGAGCTCCTACTAAGCAAACAGGGCTTCAAAAGCTTGTCAGATGCACTCCTGTTCTCCTCCTCCCCACACCTATGTCAAATGCATCACTGTTCCTTCCCCCAGACATCTTCCACACATCTTGTTACAGACACCAACGAGCCACCCTCTCCTTGACCATTTCCCTACACCTCAGATCTCTAATTCACCTTTTCTGCCACCAGCACTGCCCATTTCAGTGCCCAAGGAGACCCAAACTAGGGAAGTCCTGCACTTGCCACAGGAGTGCTGTGCAAGGGGACCAAGTCAGAGAATGAGTCCTCCAGGTTCTGCATATCTTAACCTTTAGTTTGTACACGGTCAGCTAGGATTAACAAGGCCCAGGTTTGGTTGTTTCTGGGTTTTTTTGTGGTTTTGTTTTTTGAGTTGCTCACAGAAGAAGGTATATTTTTTAATACCCTTAGATGTGACTGGTGATAGAAATTGCTGAGCAGTATTGCATGAGGAAGTGGAAGCTATCTCCTGATAAGAAGCACTGCTTGGGTTATGTGAGGCAATTTTAAGATTCCTCTCTTAGAAACCAGCATGGTCACGGCCAGCAGATCACCTTAAGAACGGATGCTCGTCTGCAGCAGTGCTGTCCCAGGACAGCTGTAGGTACCTCGAGCTCTGTTTTTTCCTCCTTACTGTTCATCCATAGTTGAGCATAAAGGCAATTTCTGGAAAAGCAGGAGTGTGGTATAGCATACTTGTACCCTCAGCTTGATTGCATTAAGGACAAGGAGGACTGAAAACCTGAGTGACCATGAAAAACTTTGTAATGAGATTACTAACAGGGAGGAAAGAGCTCCAGTGAGCTTTGTTTAAGTCTCTCTTTTCACACTGCATGTTATTTCTCTGAGGTCAGTCACATACAGGCAAAAAGCAGTATTTACCAGATTGGGGACAGGGCATGGAAATAGCCCACTGCTCAAGATGAGCAGGACGCTGAAAACACTAAAACACAAAGTTTTTCTGGAAATTTTCTGAATAAATCCAACCTTGATAGTCACAAAATGAACAAAAATTCAATATCAAGCTCAAACAAGATGAACACAGTTATGCCCAGCTATACACCGATATCTTATGTATCTTTCTGATGTCAGAGTTTTGCTACCAAGTGGTCAGTACAGATCTCCAACAATTTCTGAACAAAAGTGTGTCCACTCTAATTATTGAAGGGATAAAAAGAAAGAGCTGTTCTCAATCCAGTAGTAGCCAGCCTTCAGTTTTAGAGCAAACCTTCTAGATGTAAATTGCTACATTATTTAAGTTTATTGAACATCTAACACCAGAAAATGTGCAATTCATGAAAATTTCAGTGAAGAGGTACAAATGAGACTTTCCAATACATTTTTAAAACATGAAATTATCAAAATTTTATGCAGTGTCGACTTGGCCATATACAGTAGAGTTAATTGAAAGTGCAGTTCTAGCTTTTAAAAAGTCCCCATGAAAGTGGCAGTGTGTGTTTTATTGTCTCAGTCATTTACAAACCAAAGGTGCCCAAGTTTTTACATGAAAAAGTGTTTCTTCTAACTGCTAGTCTGTACTGCAAGACATTATTGAATCTGAGCAGCTGGTTAGATGCTTCGCTTTTTACACTCATATCACCAGTTCTATAGTTTCTGCAAGTTAAATAATATGTTTAGCTATCCAGATGCAACCGCTAAGACCTAGAACAGACCCCATCAGAAATCTGCTATCATTATGGGGAGGATCAAAGATCCTCTGTTTGGAGTACCCTTGACAAAAGGAACAAACCAGACAAGAACAAACCGCTTTTCACACTGCTGGCAAAAAGCAGAAGGGTAAAGGTATCCTTACTCAGTAGGACAGAACTGTCTTCGGTCAAAAGACACGTGCATTATAACTCACTTCCCTTTTTCTTCCCATCACAGAAATGTACCAGTTTAGAATTTTCTTAGCTGCAAGCTGGAATAGGTACTGCAGAGGACAACTAAATCAAATGACACATCTTCAATCTCCTAGAGAAAGATGGTGTAAATCCAGTCTGAAGCCTCTGCTCCCTGAAATTGGATTAGGGACTGCACATTGGGTCTACCTAAACGAGACAAATAGCCCTTACAGCCCCCCCCCCCCCTTTTTTTTCCCCACTAAAACCCCCCTAAAAGCAAAAAATCTTCAAGGGGGGTTAGGGAACCTTCTACTTACCAGCAACAAAACCGGCAAAAGACCTCAACATCACACCAAAAGAAGACTTCA